>Ga0067045_1027627_pt1 | contig 78705 bp, 86 predicted proteins | sample TerdegcTABiofilm_FD_59184 | JGI IMG/M metagenome (GOLD analysis project Ga0067045, IMG submission 59184) | Combined Assembly of (Gp0054472, Gp0054536) Wastewater bioreactor microbial communities from Singapore -Terephthalate degrading... | reverse complement strand
TCTTACTAAATGTGGATACAAAATATGTTATCGAAACCCATCATAATATCTTATTCCCAATACATTTACAAGCCCATTTTTCTAATGGCGGCCATTAGAAATTATTCTGTAATGACAATTCCGGGTTTAACGCAAATCCCAAACCATTCTGAGAACATTGCCGCTACTTCTTTTATTGAAAAAAACTCTTTGTCGGGAATCTGGATAGCCATAGCGAAAACTCCTTTTCACAATTAACTAACATTTAAAAGCGGTTTAAGTTTATAAATTTCATTCATACCTTCTAAAAACAAGTTTGAGGTCAATGCCTCGATGTCCACCCCAATCCAATCCGCGTCGGTTTCGGCGCGGATTTTTTGTTTTGTTACTTGTAAGTTAATGTTTTTATTGCTTAATGTCAATAGTGCCGTGTTAATTTTCGGAGTTCGACAATTTTCTCCGTCAAATATGATTTTTCCCGGGAACATTGAACTCAATATCCGTCTCTTGACTTCTGCCGATCCGGATAAATATATCTGATCTATGTTTATCAATAAGTTAAAAAATAACTCGACCTGTTCAGCATACGATTGATCGTAAAACCGGATTGTGCCGCTTTCTTTTAACAATACCGCCCTGTCCTGGTCATATTTTTGTTTTAACCGGGTATAACTGTCAGGGCCAATTACTTTATCAATAAATTTAATATCGATTTCTAACAATTTTTGCTCTATGCCGGCCAGCGCTGATGATATTTCGGATATCCGCTTTTTTATACCGGCATTTTCTTTTTTAATTTTTTCCTTAATCAACTCTTTCAGTATTTCAGCGCGGGCCGGTGATAACTTATACTGCCCCAGCAGCTTCATTACTGCATTATGCGCCGTATTCGTATAATACCTCGTTTTACAGCCGTCCCGGCAATGGTAATAGTCGTATGATTTTGTTTTACCTCTTGATCTGCTGCCGGTTAAGGTCCTTCCACAGCCAGGGCATATCAAAAACCCGCGCAACGGAAACTGATCCAGCTTTTCACTAAAATATAAGGACCTCTTTTTGTTTTTCAACATCATTTGAACGATATGAAAAAGAGGCTTGTCAATAATAGGCTCATGCTGCGCGTCGATTATCTTTTCCGGCTCATCTGCAGTTTTTGGGATTAGTACCATTCCGGCATACAGCGGATTGATTAACATGTTTTTTGATAAATAATTTTTCGACCATTTACGGCCATATTTTTCATAACAATATTTTCTCAACTGTTCAAGACTCGTTGATCCGCTTGAATATAGCTGAAATATATCCCGTACCGCGGGCGCATTGTGATCCGGGGTTAATAGCTTGCGGCCCGTCGTATCGGTTTTATAGGAATAGCCCCAGGGCGCGTTTGAACAATACCGTCCTGACTTGCGGGCTTTTCTGATACCGCTTAAAATATTCAGGCTCCGGCGCCGGTTTTCACTTTCCGGGAACGTTGTATAAACGCCCAGCATGATCATTTGTTCAGGAATACTGAAATCTATGGGCTGCTCGACGGCCTGTACCGCGATTCCAAGTTTTTCAAATATTCGGAGTAATACCATACTGTCATGCGCGGACCGTGAAAATCGATCCCATTTGAGTACGATAAAATGTTGAATGTCCGATTTATTTTTTTTGGCAAATTCAAGCGCCCTGCGGAGTTCGGGCCGTTTTTCAATCGTTTTGCCGCTGGCGTCCTCGCGGAACGTTATGACCGGCTGTATATCATTACGTTTGCAGTAATCGTTCAGCCGTTCTTCCTGGTAATCTAAAGAATAACCGACGGCCTGTTCATCAGAGGACACCCGACAATAAAGTATAGCTTTTTTCATTTTCCCTTAACCCTGTTACTCTCGACAATTTACTTACATCGACGCATGAAATCAACATATTTAAAAATTCCAGTTCAGCCGCAATTTGATCTTCGGACGGCATAGACTCGCCGTGCTTTTCGATAATCTTTTTTGCTTCTGAAATGGTCATTTTTTAATTTTCTTAATTTTCCTATTGACTTTTACGTTTTTTTTACAGGTAACACTTTTTTCCAAAAAACCCTTCAAAAAAAACTTTTTGGTAATTCATCGTCATTGTCATTATTGCACTAATAATTACACTTATCTATGACGATCATGACGATCCCTCGAACAAACCGTCGTCATTCGGTTTGTGATTGTTTTTACTCTTGTTCGGATGATCGTCATTCGTCATGCTTATAAATATATGTTTTTTATATATTATGACTGATGACGATGATTTTGTAAAGTTTTCTGGAAAAAATAACATATTAAGTTTATCTTGGTATATTTTTAAGCCTTATTCCGCATATTTTTCGTTTATTACTATCCCTGTCGGCTTGTAATTTTCCATGATAAGCCTGGCGTAATTTTCTTGAAAATGATTTACGGTCCAGAATAGATTGCGTTTTTGCTTTGATTTCTACTTTCCAATTATAATAATCAGTATGTAAGTTTTCTATATATTCCCAGTCGGCAAGATTTTCGGTAATAATTGCGCGTTCCTCCGCCCAACTTACAATCTGATTGCTTTCGCTGATCAGGTCGTTTATAGCGTCATCCATGACCTGATTGATTTTGAAGGCTATGGAACCGTTTTCCATAATGAAATTATACGCCGGAACAATCCAATTAAATATGCCCGGAAGTTCTTTTACAAAATCGCCGGTATCGCCGAACCATTTGCTGCCCTGGGTTGTATTGATCCGCTTGTTCCACTCGAACAATAACAGGCGGCGCTGGAGCGCCCGGCTGGCGTCGTGCATAGATGGGAAGTTATTGGAAAAAATCATTGTCTTTGCCTCTATACGGATCGGCTTCGGGTCCTTGTACGACTTCCTGACCACAACCGGATCGAATGACGTAATATTCTTTAAAAGTGATTCGGTTTTAGGGTCCATGTAGGCTTCGTCTAATTCGTTAATCACTATCAGTTTTTTACCGGGAATATCGGCAAGAAAAAACTGATCGTTTGTATTGGAAAGTGAAAGCGTTGTGCTTTTTTCCGCGCCGATAAGATTCAGCATTGCGGCGGCCATGCGGCTTTTTCCCGTCCCGGTGGCCCCGATGATGTGAACGTAATACTGCAAACTGGTTATGTCCGATATGACGTAAGCCATGAAACGGCGCATTAATTCAATAGATTCCGGATTGTAATTCATGGCAAATTCAATAAATTCTTTAAACCGCGGACACTCCGCTTTCGGATCATATGAAAAAGGAAGCTGGGAAAATGAATAATATTGCCTGTCGTGGTGAAATGTGTATCCGGTTTTGGGATCAAACATACAGTTTTGCAAGTTAAGAAAGCGGGAATACGGCTTGCGGATATCCTCGACGTTATGATATTCCTTGACCATATTTTCGACCAGGCGCCGGATATTTACCAACATATCCATTGAGGATTTATCGGGAATGTTTTGTAAAGAATGATAGGTCGCCATGATAAATTCCATAATCCGGTTTTCGATAATGTGTTCATCGGCGGAAACCCAGACGCCTTTGTCATCATCGTACATCCACATCCGGTTACGGTTAAAAACGAATTTAAACCGGCTTTGAATGTATTCCGCGACGTACTGCGGGATGATTTTTTTATGACCGCGTAAAATATCGGAGATAAGTTCTTTTTTTTGTTTGTTTTCCGGCGGCTGCCAGACAAAGCGAGGAAGATCGCGTAAAGAAGGCATATTATCGTTCCTTATAAATATTAAGGTTAAATATTGGCATAATTTTCGCGTTTACGCTTCGCGTATGGAAGAAAATAAAAACTCCGGGCGACGCAAAGCTGAAAAGAAAACCCGTAAATTGAATCCGGCTGCGCGCCGGATATATCATTGTTCGCGCCTGCGGCGCGAACTCCGTTTGGAAATCAAAACGGGACCGTCGCGTAATAATCCGTTATATCTTTGTACTGCAAAGGCAAATGACATACACTGATGATCTTTCCTTTCTGCTCAAAGGATTCGGCGATCCGGTTCAGCGCGTGGCGAATGTTTTTTAATTCCTTGTTATAATCGCCGGTATCCTGGCCAGGCTTTGGATTATCTATGCAAACGGTGACGGCATACGGTTTAAGCTGATCCGCATAATCAGGATACCAGTTCATCATACCGGGCAGGGCGACGGCATGAAGGCCGTCCTGCTCTGCTATCATCGCGTCAAATTCGCCTTCCACCAGGTAAAGAGGATCGCCGTCGTTCATGGTTTTAATGGTTTGAATGTTATAAAGCCGGTTCATGGGTACGCCGATAAGGGAAAGCATTTTAGGGCCGGTGCCGTCCGGCCTGCCGTCGAGATAATACCGGCCACGGAGACAAACGACGTTATCTGAACAATCAAAATACGGGATGATGATCCGGTGAGCGTAAAAAAGAAAATGATCTTTTTCATTAAACAACCCGGATTTTTTAAGCTGTTCAAGGCTGAATTTTGATAAAAGATATTTTGCGGTTTCCGTATAATCGGTTATGTAGGTCAGGCGGAATTTTCGGATTGATTCTTCGGTTAAACCGCGTTTTTGGCCGGTCAGATAGTCTAAAACGGATCGGTCGGTAATAGGCCCGCAAAAGTCTAAAATTGCCTGATAAACGGGAAAATAATTCTTCCATAAATCGCCGCTATTGGACGAATTTTCAGCGGGCAATGGTTCTGTATGGCCGTCATTTGAGGTTGTTTCGTCCTGCGGGGGTTTTGCACGTTTTCGGGCGGGTTTGGCGGCTGTCCCAGGGGTTATATTATACATTTTCGCAAGATCCTCTATGGCTTCTGTAAAATTCAGCCCTTTTACGGTCATGTGAAGATCAATGACGGTTCCGCCGATTCCACAGGCGCGGCAGGTGAATGATTTCCCGGTTTTCAGGATTTCAAAGGAAGGGTTCTGATCGCCGTTTTTATGAGCGGCGGCATTCGGGCAATGAGCGAACCGGCCTTTGACGAATTGGACTCCGAGGCGCCGGGCGTGTTCAGTCAAATCAATGGATTGTTTTATTATTTCAGCGTCCATGTTAAATGCTTTTTTTTGTTAAGTATGGAGAACATTGCCCGTATAATTGATCCAGCGTTTCTGTGTCTTTGGGATCTGTTTTCTCAATTAGATCGAGCAGTTCTTCAACTTCTCTTTTTTTATTTTTGATAAAAGCTAACTCGGTCTCTAACTTAAGAATCTCATCTAATATTTTCTGTTTTTTATCTGTTCGTTTCATTGCTAACCTCTTTAAAGAAGTCCGTTACCATAATGATAACGGACTTCATGATTATTATTTATTTTTGTTTTTCAAACAGACTAATTTGATTTGGATCGGCGTTGATCAATCCGCGTAATTCTTTCTCGGTTTCTTTTAAGCGGCGTTCTTTAAGTTTCATGCGGCTTTTATCGTATTCAATTTCGGTACGTAACGCCTCATAATTTTCAAGTTTTTCGCGCAACACTTCATCTTTTACGACAAACACTGAATTTTTAGCTATGAACATATTGTATAGCGCCTGATAACATTCCATTTTATAATTCTTAAGCGATTCTCGTATTTCAGGCTTTACTTTGTCTCCGCTGATGGTGAATAACCAACCAAAAGTAAACTCAAGAGGAAGGCAAACCATCTCATATTTCTTTTTATCAATTCCAGTTGTGGTCAGTAAGACCACGACTGAACTTAAAATATCATCGTTTTTTACTTTTCTTAATTGTCTGGAATAACTTGTTCCCAAAGCCATACACAAATGACGGATAGACACATACGGTTTGCCTTCAACAATTGGACATTCGATAACCTGTGAATTTACCGTTACGGTTTCTTTAATTTCGTTTTTCATAATGATTCCTCCTTATTGGATTTATTTGGATTGATAAGCAAGTCGCGGAGAAGTTCGGCCATGAGGTCGGTGACTTCGCGGTTGTGCTGGGCTATGATGGATAACCATTCCGGCCTGGGCTGACCGGCTTTTGAGGATGGACCGGACGGTCCTTGAGAGTTTGGCATAAAGCACCTCTGATGTTTAGACATAAAAAAATATCCCAAGACTTGTCTATGGCTCAGAGGAACCACCCACGCCGTCGCCGGACGTGGAGTCTTGGGGTTTAAAATCCGCTTGCGTGAAATAAAAATACCGCAATAACGGCGCGGGTCTGATCCGCTCTGAATTATAGACAATTTCAATATACGCATGGAGAGGCCTTAAAGCAAGTTATTTTTTTCAAAATATTGTATTTGGTATTTCATTCCATTCACGTCCGTCGAGGGTGCGTTTAAATGCGTTCTTATTAGCGCAGCGCAAGATTTCAGTTCCATCAGGGAAATGTATAATTTCTTTTATTCTCCCTAATGGCGGCCTGTTTCGTGAATCATTATGCCCGTAATTTCCCCACTGCTTAAACCAAAACGGTATCCCGGCGGCTTTGCATTGATCGCGCAATGAACGGAACCAATCAGGGTGTGTAGGCCGCGCTTTGTGGCCGGATTCCCCGCCGGTGATTACCCAGTCTATTTGGCATATATAGCTTGTTGGTGGGTGTTTAGCCGTAATATGATAGCCTTTACTTAAATCAATCTCCCCCAGTAATGGCTCCGCCGATATGAAGCGTAACGCGGCGGGTATTTGTAACAATGCCGGTATGCGCTCGTCTGCGGTTTCCTGATCTTCCACGGATACGCCGATCCAGATGTTTTTGAACTCTTTATTCAGGCTGATCCATTTCGGGAAGTTATTGAAATACTCCAGGGCGCGGGCAGGACGTTTCGTTAAAACAAGGAAGGTATGTACCGGGTTGCGGATCATTACGCTGAATATTTCGGCGATGTTATCCTCCGGGACGGCGGGATGAAACAGGTCGCTCATGGAACAAACGAATATCCGGGACGGTCGGCGCGGAAACTTTGGATATTTGATACGTTCCGGGTGAAATTTTACTTTGTTGAAATCAATTTTCAGCCGCGGGGCAAATCGTTCGGCCCAGCAATTTTTACAGCCGTCAGAAACTTTGGTGCAGCCGGTAATCGGATTCCATACGGCGTCGGCGTATTCGATCATGGTTTTTGACATTTTCCCTTATCTCCGTAAAGTGTTATTATATCATCATTTGCCTATAAGTGCGTATATCGGCAATATCACGCAGTGCGGATACCGCCTGTTGTGCGAAATGCTTTTCGGCATCGTTTATTGAATTGAAAATCTGATAAGCGACTTGCGGCACAATGGCATTACCTAACGCTTTTAATCGCTCAATCCGATGTCTTGATTTTGATAGTTTAAATCCGTCCAGTTCTGCGGGTAACCCATCATCCACTCCACAAAGTTCGGTTGCAACTTCAAGCCAGTTTTTTGTCCATTGATAACTTCCCCCAGATTGCTCTTGCCGCGATCCTCTTTCGCATCTTTCCACATAAATTGGCGAGGTGTCGGTAGTAGTTTCTGTATCTCCTCCGCAAGAATCTTCCCCCCTTTGCCATTCGGACGACTGCCGGGATTGCCAGCTCTTGGCGTTGGCAATAGCTTCATCATATTGTCCAAGCCGATCTGTTTTGAGTTCACTCCACGGCTCTTGTAATCCACGGCTGTCGCTGTTGGTAATAATCCCTGATTCATTATAGCAATCATTTCTTCCGGACTCGGAACACGACCTTTTCTGTATTTTTCTGACCTTATTGCTTGCGTTTTTCTCGGAGTGCCCAACAATCCAGACCCTATCTCTTCTATGCGGAGCGTTTTTGGCGCAAGCTGGAATAATGACCGCTTCGACTTCGTAACCCGCACTTTCCAAGTCAGATACACTACGGTCGAGTTCCATATTGATGAACCCAGCAACATTCTCACCAACGACCCAAGCTGGCTTGATCTCTTGTATAACTCTAAACATTTCAGGCCAGAGGTCACGGTCATCTTCCTTGCCTCTTCGCTTCCCTGCATGACTGAACGGCTGGCATGGGAATCCTCCAGAAATAACGTCAATTGATCCTGCGTATTTTGTTCCATCGAATTGTCTTATGTCCTTATGTTTATCTGTTTTTGGAAATCTTAATCTCAATAATCGCTGGCAGTATTCGTCAATCTCAACTTGGAATACGTTCTCCCACCCATGCCATTGTGCCGCCAAGTCGAACCCACCCAAACCACTGAATAACGATCCATGCCTCAAGCACTTCGCACAACACTGGCTATACGCCATACCGTTACGGCTATTGTTTGTTTTCGTGTTATCTGTCATAAATTATCCTTCTCGGCACGTCGCATAGCCCTGTCTGTTAGGTGCCATTTGCCTGCTCGAATAAGCTATTGCTGTGGAGCAGTGCGTTAATTCTATCATTCCCAATCTGTATGTAATCGGGGTTCAGTTCATACCCGACATAGTACCTATCTAACCGTTTACAAACTAACCCGACCGTATTCGCTCCAATAAACGGATCGAGTACAATCCCGCCTTTAGGACAGCCCGCCAGAATGCAGGGTATGATTAAATCTTCCGGGAACGTGGCGAAATGTGCGCCCTTGAATGGCTTGGTGGGTACAGTCCATACGGAGCGTTTGTTTCTACCATTTTTGTTTGGTCTCATATCTCTGCTTCTCGCTAAACTATTTGCATTTGCCATTTCCGCTTCATCAAATTTTTCACTAATTGCTGATCGTATTTGTTTATATTCGCCTCCCCATCTATCAATTTGTTCTGTATATGGTTCCATAATTGCCTCATAATCATAATAATATTTCTGTGATTTACTCATCAGGAATATGTACTCATGGCTTTTCGTACAGCGGTCTCTTACCGATTCGGGCATAGGGTTAGGCTTGTGCCATATTATATCCTGCCGTAAGTACCAGCCGGAAGAACGTAAGGCAAAAGCAACCATCCAGGGGATTCCTACGAGGTCTTTGGGTTTTAGTCCTTCAACTATACCTCTTGCTTTTGTTACGCCACCCAATGACTGCCCCATTTTAGCTGATAATGATTCAGGATTTACACAGACTTCCTTTGTTGAGTTACTGCCAGAATAAGAGTCGCCTAAATTTAAAAACATCGTACCTTCCGGCTTAAGTACCCGCTTAACCTCGCTAAACACCGCAACCATCTTTTCAACGTACAGTTCGGGAGTTTTTTCTAAACCAATCTGATCTTCCGTTCCATAATCTCTTAACCCCCAATATGGCGGGCTTGTAACACAGCAATCAATAGAATTGTCGGGTAGTTTCTGCAATCCGGTTAGACAGCTTTCGTTATGTACTATGTCTCGTTCCATTGTAACCTTTCGTTCGTGATTAACGCCGCAGTCAAACATCAGCTAACATACGCCATGCGAAACGCCCTTCTGGTAATCGGTAGCGCATCGCATGGCTACACTTGTTATAAGCAATGTTTTGCTCCATGCCTTTCCGCACCAATACGGCTGGCCGCTAACATGGACTTTACGGTCATTTGACGGAGCCGGTTTCTCTCCGGCTGTTTTACTTCGGCAAGGTTTTCAGCCTTGTAACGAAGGGAGCAAAACAACTGCTTATAACCTCTCATATCCGCACTGCCTTTTCATGTTCCTCAATCGCGTTTTTCATAAAATTGAAAATGTTCACGTCCTGGACTAATTTCCCGGCGCAGAATATCGTATAATCATAAACCGGCAGGCCGTTACAATTTCCTTTCAAATAATACTTATGAACGCGGTAATTCACGCCAGCGTATTCTATATCGTACACGGTATCAACGGAATGTAATTGAACGTTCATAGACACGTATCCCTTTCATCTATATAAATTGACCCGCCGCGAGGCCGAAACATACACGGCGGGCTTAACCAAAGAGGACGATGATGATGAAAACAAACTTAACTGATCTGCCTGACGGCGAATGATTGCTTTACGTAACAAACCGATTTTATTGGCCGTGAATACAGCGCCGCCGTAATCCGGCATGTTCAACTGTTTTTCCAGCAATTCGATCATAACATTATAGGCCGATGTTTCTTCGTCCGTCGGACTTATGTTATTATGAAAATGCAGGGCTTCACGGTAATGGTTGTATGCTTCCTCTTTGGTGACCATGACTTACCTCGCTTTTCTGTAAAACACTTTCCCGAAAGTTATTAGACGGAGCCATAACGGGCTGTATGTTCCCAGAATTTTAAACCCGCGAAAACCTTCAATTTCATAATGCGTATTCGTGAAGGTCTGTTTTGTCCGCAATTCCTTGAACCGTACATACTTCCCGTCGCGGCTGATGACAACGTATTGGAACGTATCATCGCTGATTGCCTGAAACACGTCGCCGGGCTTTAATTCCGCCGCCCGCTTGCTTGTCTCGATCCGTGATTGTTTTTTGATATTCATTTACCTTCTCCCTTTTTGCATGAATCGCCCGTTATTCCATTCCGTCCATTCATTTTTTTTTCTGAAAACTTTTGAAAAATAAAACATCGCAAACGACCATTCTGTGGCCGTTTTAACATCTTTGTAATCATCGGGATTAAAATTTGTCGTATCGCCGTCGAGCAGGTTGATGAAATATTTCATTGTTTCCGGGCGTATTTGACTCCATCCTTTTTCGCCCACCGTGCCGCTTTTGCGGTTGTATCCCCAGGATGATTCCCGCTCCGCGACTTCATTGATAAATGACCAATTCAGGGACGGATATTTTTTGAGATTGTTTTGAATAGCTAATACAAGCAGCGTATCAGGCGAATATCCGTTCGAACGGATATTGCTTACCCTGTATTGCAGAGTATCGTATTGATTAGCTTTGTACCGGCTGTCCATAGCTTCACGCTGGAGAGTAATATTATCGGACGCGATCATATCCCGCTGGGCCTCGATTGCTTTTGTTTCGATTCCCAGGCTGATATACATTATTACAACTCCGTAAAATCCGACCATGTGCGCAATCATAAATTTTTTCATGTTTCACCTAAATGTTTAATTCGGGTTTTTTGTAAGGGACGGCCATCGGTAAATCTTCCGCCGGGACAAGATACCGCGGCTGGTGACATTTTTTGCATACCACGACCGGGATCAGGCACGGCAGCGGATGTTTGTTACCGACGACAAGCGGCGGTATTTCGCGGACAAAATATGACTGTTCGTATATTTCCGATCCGCACGGGCATTTTTTGTTTGGATAATTATCCATATTCACGGGCGCGATATTAGGCTGGTTAGACTGGTTCATATTCTCCCTGTATTTCTGTTTCAATGTGATATTTTTTTAATGTTTCTTTGGCCCTGACTGCATTATCGGTATCGCCAAATACAACGACGCCTTTTTCTTTATCAAAATATTGCGGATTGGTATTAACGAATCCGTTTAATTCCAAAATATGCTTGGCCAGATCAAGCATATCCCAATCTTTATTGACGACGTTCAGCTTAATCATTTTCGTCGTCCTCATCTTCTTCGCCGTCGCCGTAATCATCGAATAAATCGGAAATGTTTTCCAATTTATAACGACGAATAGAATGTTCGATACAAAATGCCTCAGCCTCATTTTGAGCGCTGAAAACGATAATTTCGCCGTGTTCATCGCGCACGATAAACGGTTGATCGCCGGTACAGTCAATTACAATCCAATCTTCCATTTTTCACCTCGTTATAAGTTTAGTTTTAAATCCAATACGGTTAAGTTTTTCATAATAAAAAAACGCGCCCCGGTATGTTTTAAACCGGACACTGCATTTCTTTCGCGTAATTGGGATTCGTATTATTAACTCGTACATTTTATTCCTTTAAGATAACCCGCCGGTAAGAGGCGCCCGGCGGGCTGGTTTCGGTTCGGCATTACGCCTGCGGCTAATTTTACCGGCGGGTTTCCCCGGTCCCGCCGGGTTTCGTGATCACTGCCCGGCCTTTGGCCGTTTTTTTCATTTTCACGCGAATTGTTTTTTCGGTTTCGGGAGTAATATCAATCGTAACGTTTTTTTTCTGCTGGGCTAACTGCCTAATCACGTTTTCCATCGTTTGATCAAATTTAGCCATTGCATAACCGGTCAGCGCATGATCCATTAAAGCCATGTTCCGTTCCATGTTTTTCATGCGGGCTTCCAGTTCGGCAATCCGCTTGTTTTGAATTTCAGTGATTTTACTTATTGCTTTTTCTTTTTTTCTTGTTTACATTGGTAAACATATCGGCATTTATTTATGAATTAACTTATTTAACTGCCCGACTGTCAACCCCATAAAAGCCGATATTCGTTTTAATGCGTTGTCATTTGTGACAACGCGGTAATGTCCGTTTAATAACCGACTGACCCACTGGCGGCTGATTCCGGTTCCCGCGGCAATATTATTTATAGTCAGGTTTTGGTCGATCAGATATTTTTGAAGGGATTTAGTCATGTTTCTCCGTTTATTTACACATGTAAATATAACTCTCAAAAGAGAGTTTGTCAAGAATTATTTTCTCAAATGAGAATTTTTATTTTATGACTGAACGTATTTTACATATTATTAATAATTTAGAAAACGGCACTGTTGCTCATTTTGCTAAAAAAATTTCTTTTTCGAGCGGAAATGTACACGATTGGCTCTCAAATAAGAAACAACCGTCTGTAAAAGCTATAATTAAAATACATGAAGTTTATAATATCAGCTTATATTGGCTTATCTATGGAACCGGCCCTATGTATGACGATAGAAAACCCGCTCCGGCGGCGGATATCGCTTTTGTAAGCGAAAATACGCCTGTTTATATTACCCAGGACGATCAGGTTATCCTGGATAAACTTAAACAGGTTCCTCACATGCGAAAAGTGGTAATGAAACTGCTTGACGCGGCGATAATTAAGAAATCCGCCTGCGACGATATTGATGAAATTTTAAAGGATTTATAAATAAAAAAACCCGGACGCTTGCGCGTACCGGGCTTTTCTCTGCGCGCTTTCATTTACCGCTTGTCTAATACTAATTTTTTTCGGGTTATAAATCCCTGCGGACTGGGAATATCAATTCCCATTTCTTCGGCATGAACCAACGCCGACCAATAAGTTGTATGCACGCTTTCGACGTTATCCGGGAAAATAAACAACACGAACACGCTATCCGGTACACTTACCGGCGGGTCGTTGTTATCATCATCGTCTTTTTCGCATGCGGATAAGCCTACAAACAAAGCCGCCATAATTAAAAATCGTTTCATAAGTAACCTCCATTTTTTTATATATTCGTTCAAATAAAAAAAGTAAATAAAAACCCGCGCGGGTGAATCTTGCGGATCCATGCGCGGGCCGGAGAAAGGGAGTAAGGGGAAATTTTTAATCACCGTCAGGGATAAGATTAAACGACCTGGTAATTGACCACGGCCCGTACACGGAACCGTTGTACCCTCTTATTCTTAAATAATATGTGTCATACGCGTTTAATATTACATCAAAAGGCGATGTTATATATTCAGAATCATCAACGATCTCTGAAAAAGCCGCGTCAGTGGCGCATTGCTGCTGATATTTTTCAGCCCATCCAAGCGCGGAAGCCTCAATCGATACTAAATATGGCAAACCACCATAAGCCTGAACGTCAGCCCGCTCTTTCGGCAACATATAAGACGGCGCGGTTAAATTTTCTATTTCAAAATTAACTGTTGACCAGTCTGTATATCTCGATCCTTTTTCGGCACGTACTTTTATAGTGTATTGTCCGTCGGTTATTGAATTAAATGTAACGGTCAGATTTTCAAAACTTGTTGTTTTTTCTTCGACTAATGCGCCGCCATATATTTCTAATTGTATTCGGTAAAGTGTCGCGCCAGGAAAACTTTCCCAGGTTGGCGATACGCTGTCGCCGTATATGTATTGCCAGGCTGTTGGCGTCAATATTGTAACATAATTACCATCAATAAAGTTATCATTTTGTTTAATAATATTAGATAGCATTTTCATCATCTCCTATCCAGATCGCCTCGTATTCATTCAGCCAGGCCGCATGCTGTTCGGAATTACCATCCATCGTTATTCCATGAGATTCCGCAAACACAATCTGTTCCGGCGTCCAGTCCTGGAGTTCCTCAAACCGGATATAACGAGTTTTGATGTGTTTTTCATCGTCTCCGCCCGCGATCCAATTCCAAGCGCGGACCAATAGCCCTGCTTTAATTATCTCTTTGCGATCAAACCAGTCCCGCGGCGCGCTGGAATAAGGAAACATTTCTGCCAGTTCTTTAATTTTCGCCTGGGTATTGAATTTTGAGGCAAATTCGTCCCAGAGTATGTGCCCGTAAGTTCGGTTTAAATTTTCCATAGTTCTCCTTTATTCTACGGCCAATTAATAAGTTGCGGAGTACCGGGCGCGGCGGCAAGTGTTATTTTTCGGTTATTCGTTGTCTCATCGGCAATTTTATTGGTTTCGACAATCGCTTTAGTACGCCAATAACCTTTTAAATAAGAGCTTTGGACTGCAAAAGCAAGTTTCCCGTTTCCGTTATTATATAATGAATCAATATCCGTTTGACTTAACGTTTTACTCCATATCGCCAGTTCTGTTTTGTAACCGTCATAATAACGTATTGCCGACGAAAAATATCCTCTACCCAAAGATAATTGATTATTTGTTGAATAAGGCGCTACCCACACTCCGGCGTTCACACTCGCCGCGTCTTTTTGGACTTTGTTAATGTATATTTTAATCGTCGAAACCCCGTCGTATGTAACGACGACGTGTTGTTTAGTATTTACCACAAAATCACCTGCAGCGCAACGACGACCTATTGATATAGTTCCCGCTGAATTACCAAATATTGTAAAATATAAATAATAAGTACCGCTTATACTAACCCAATTAAGCGAATATTTTCGATCTGTCCCAGAAATAGCGCCTTTATGAAATAGCCCGCGCGCCGTTGTACCCAGCGCCGTCGGATATAGCCACGCCGACCAAGACATCTCTTTTCCGCCGGAACCCTCATTCAGCCTGAAATCAGCAGCGTCATCTATTGTTGCGTAATCATTCTTTTCAAACGATAAACATTTGCTGAAAGAAAATGCCGCGCTGCTTTTTAGAACACTATACAGCACGTTATTACGCCCAATCCCCAACAAGGCTAATCAATACCTGTTTTCCTGCGCCCGGAGCCGCGGAAGGCGCGACGCATATCACATCGCCTTTTGCTAAATCAATTCTATCAGACGCGACTGACTCAACAAGATTCGATCCGTTTGTTGAAACATCATTGTATTTAACCGTACCATTGACTGTTACATCTAAAGTTATTTCAGAGGCCAGCGCGGAAGCCGCTTTTGTTGTAGTATCTATCGGCTGTATCAATAATTTCGTATTTTGCATAGCATACGGGACCAGCATTGATACCGGGTCCGTATCCGTCGGACCAAACATCATTTGAATAGCCGGTAAAACATTCAGCGCGGTTAATAGGTCGCCGATTGTGATTGTCAAACCGTTAAAATAGGTTTTTTGATCATCCGCTGAACATGGAAGAACTAAATTTTTATTGATCGTCGCCATACTACCTCACTTTAATTCCAATGTATATTCCGCCCGCAAATGCCGCCGGAACCAGGATATAGGTTAATGTTTTATAAAATTTTGCTTTTAATGCCTCTTGTTTGAGTTTTTTTTCAATCATAGGGGCTATAGATAGTTTAACGTAAATTCGTTCCATCCTGGGCCGCGGGATAGCTGTATAGGTCACGTATGATGTGTTCGTCCAGCTTTCGCCTGATTTTATTATGACGCTTGTTCCGTCCTGATCATTCGCCGCACTCTGATCGTCCTGGGCTATGCTATTTGTCGGCCAGCTTATCCACAGCGTCGCGCAAAGCAGTATCAGACATTTTGCGAGCCTGTTCACGTTTTTTCTCCATTTCTTTTTTGACTGACTTATCCGTCCTGAAAAACTGCCATAAACTGACGATCAGCGGGGCCGCCGCCTCATACGTTATCGTTCCCAGGTAAATTAAATAAAATGTTGCTATCAGCAGCAGTACACCGATCAGTGTTGACTTCCATGACCGGATAAGTCTGTTTTTTATCATTTCCATATCAATCATCCTTGATTAAAAAAAAAATCGCCAGGCCGATCACCACGACCGGGATAATAGCCAGCCCAGGATTTTCTTTTAAAAAACCTAATACGTTATCCGCAACCTCTTTCGCGCGGTTCATCCAGCCTTTCAGGTTTCCCTGTTGGGACGGATCATTTTTTACGATTGCTTTGTAAAAAGCAACCCGCGCGTCATAGAGTCGGTCAGCGGTAAGGTTTAGTAAGCGGCGGTCAATTTCATCTGTCCACTTTTGAGAAAATGGCAGCCCGACGGCAGTAGCTAATATTCCTATTGCGTTTCCGCCGCCGTGATTCACGGTCATATCGAACATTGGATACCGGAGCCATGCCGGGTATGTATCAATTTTCCATGCGTCCCAGAGTTTGCGGTAAATTCGCGCCACTTCGCTCATGGGAATTGATTTCATGGATCCATTGTACCCGTACCGGCGGGCCGTTGATATTGTAATTCCGTAATTTGTTTCCCCGCCTCGGTCATCGGCGCGGTTTACGTATCCGCCCTCGGATTTCAATATCAACGGTAATGCCTGTTCAAAAGTCATCGTTTTGAATCCTCGTTTGTGAATATCTGTTCATGATATTCAATTTCTATAACCGACTGTGTATTGATTATACAGAACGGATATACGTGATCAAGTGTAAACGTATCTCTCGATGGTGCAAACCACGCGCGGTGAGGAAACACGGCGATATCAAATTCCGCGTTTGGATAATAGGTTACTACATCCTCTATTTCTTTCAGGCGCGCCGCAATATTCTGGTTTATACTTTCAGACGAATTAAAAGTAACAGCCAACGCCTCATATTGCATTTGCGTCAAAGGAATGCGCGGACGTAATGTGTTTTTTGTAGGGAAAAAACCGGTTTTTAGAGATTTAAGTGTTTTTTCCTGAAAAGTAAAATAATCAAGGTAAAATGTATCACAACCAATAGGTACGGTGATAGAACGGATAATGCTTTTCACAACTTTATCCATCTGTATTCCGTTTAAATTTGTCAAATCTTTATCATACAATCCGCGCGGTGCGCCAAGTGTCGGAGAACAATCCACATTTTCTTTGTTCACCATTGGAACATATAAAGCAAGGCTATAACGGCCAAGTTCCGTCACGTCATATCCGCAATCATACGTTCCATCTTCATCCAATACCATGCTGTCATAAAACGGTCGTGTGGCGGGTGTTTCCCCGCCATTTGACTCATGCCAATCCTCGGTAGGAACAAATACTTTGCCTTCATCATCCTGACAGACAAAAGCAAAATCCTTGAACATTTTGAATAACTGTTTTTTTATGATAATCATTGTTCCGCCCTTATAAAAGGTTGCTAAATCAGTTATTAAACCGCTTCCTCGTAATCACCTTTTTTGACCAATCCCTCGAACACGGAATCAACGATAACCGTCGCGCCGGAATTGTTTGTGATAGCCAGAGAAACGTTTGTCCCTTTGCGAATGATCAGGGGTTTGTCGCTGTTTTTGAATAGCAGTCCGTCAGGGGTAAGAAATGAACTTTCAATCTCCGTCGGCCAAATATTTTCCGTGCCGACTTTCAACTGAACTTTTACGCCGTTGATCAGCGCATAAGCAGAACCGGTATTCATAGCTTTCACGCTGAAAGACTTGACTTTCATGTCGTAAGCAAGCTGGGTATAAGAAATTATCCCGGTTGATCCGTCAGTGATCGATGTTGACCTGCCGGAATGGAAATACTGAATCCAGCCGGGTTTGACAAAATGATTTTTCAGCGCTTTTACCAGTTCAACAAGCGCCGGGATTAGTTTGGGCTGATTAGGTGCGGGCATGGGTATAGTCCTTATTTTAAGTTTCAGTTCAGATGGAATCGTTTCCATCTTTAATTAAGTTGAATCCGGCGGCAGGATCAGCCGCCGCCGGATTGATAAACTTGCCGGTAACGGCTAATTGCCTTCTTTCGCCAGTTTGTCGCTGGTCAGAACGTCAAGTTCGCAAGACAGTACATCAGTACTTGTCATGGCGCTGAACGCGACCTTAAATTCAAACTGTTCGGTATCACGGAAGGTCAGAGGCCGGCGCAAGGCTTTGAAATCGCCAAAATCGTAATACAATGTGGTATCAATGTAACGCTGCCTAATCGGGAAGAACGCGCGTATAGGGGCCGCGTAAATCGACACGTTGTTTTTGTAAATTTCCATCGTTCCGGTAAGAAAATTCGCTATTTTCGCGGCGGTCGTTGTTACGACGTTTAACGAAAACCGGATTGCGCGTACTTTCAGTTCAGTGAACGTGAAAGGATTACGTTTGTAATTGTTCGGCGCGGTCGTTCCGACGTTGCTGGAAAAGAACGTATAGTTCAGCGTACCGCTGACCATCGTCACGGAATCGACGAGGATTCTGGGCGATACGTTCAGAGCCGTTTTTTTAACCTCGCCCGGCATAGGCGCCCTGTTTCTGCGGATCATAGGAATACTCCTTATGTTATTTGTTATGCGCGTTTATTCGCGCGGTTTATTACCATTGAACCCGGCGGCAGGATCAGCCGCCGCCGGATTGATAAACTTGCCGGTAACGTCTAATTAGCGTCTTTCGCCAGTTTGTCGCTGGTCAGAACGTCAAGTTCGCATGACAGAGTATCGGTACTCGTCATCGTGGCAAATGCAACCTTAAACTCAAACTGTTCTGAATCCCGGAAGATCAGAGGACGGCGTAATTCTTTAAAATCGCCGAAATCATAATACAGCGTGGTACTGATATACCTCAAGCGGATCGGATAAAACGCGCGGATAGGAGCCGCAAAGATCGACACGTTGTTTTTGTAAATTTCAAGCGTTCCGGTAAGGAAGTCCTGAATTTTCGCGGCAGTAGCCGTTACAACATTGTTTGAAAAGCGGATCGCGCGCACTTTCAGTTCAGTAAACGTGAAAGGATTGCGTTTGTAATTGTTCGGCGCGGTCGTGCCGACGTTGCTGGAAAAGAACGTATAGTTCAGCGTACCGCTGACCATCGTCACGGTATCAACAAGGATTCGCGGCGATACGTTCAGAGCCGTTTTTTTAACCTCGCCCGGCATAGGCGCCCTGTTTCTGCGGATCATAGGAAAACTCCTTATGTTATTTGTTATGCGCGTTTATTCGCGCGGTTAAGACGGGGCCGTTTTTGCGGTCCCGTCTTTAGTGACTAATAATCTTCTTCCTCGTCGCCGTCCATGTCGTCATCATCGCCGTCCATGTCGTCATCATCGCCGTTGCCGTCAACCGTGACAACATCAGCGCCTTCGATCATATCGGCTTCGTCGATCACATCAGTTTTGCCCGCGGCATATTCCAGGGCTTTTGCGTATGCGTCATCGGAAATCATGGTGACTTCTTCGCCCATTATGTCAGAGAGGTAGTCCATTGCAAACTGCGGCATGAAGGCTTTTGATAGATCATGCACGGCAGCAAGACCGGAACCGACAATGATAGAGTTTTTGATTGTGGCGTTTTTGATCAGCTTATCGCCGAAGAAATACACCAGGACGGGGACAGACGTCGAAATAAGCGGCTTCGTGTAAGGTTTGATACCTTCGGGCAGCATACCTTCGACCTGTTTGGAAAGAAAATTGGATGCGATCTTTGTACCGATAAATGCGGCGGCGGTCACGCCGAGCATGGTAAAGAGATCGCCGGGGCCGGAACCGGCCGGATTACGACGTTTCCGCATTTTAGACGGATTGCCGTATTTCTTTTTGCCGATAATTCCGACTGATGTGCTCGGCAACGCATTCCGGCGTTTACGCCGTTTGGGATTCGCGCGTTTAACGCGTTTCGCACTTTTTTTTCGTGCCATTGTAGAACTCCTTTTAATTAATGTTTTAGCTGGCTTGCCGCGACCATTGGACAGCGCAAGCAATGCTGCCGGATTTTTGGCTTTTCGCCGTTTAAGTTTCTTCGTTTTTTTCAGTCTTTCCCCGACCGGGTTCACGTATGCGATCTCGCCCATTGTCTGTTTTCCTTTCTGTAAAAAAAAAGGCAATGACCCAATCGGATCATTGCCTTTGCGGTGACAGCCCTATTACAGGGCTTAATCTTTGCGGTGGCTGTTTAAGTCGTTATTGCAAAATTATTCGTTCTATCTGTTCAATCTTTCGTAAATTATTTTTACATACTTTATTGTATAATTCCCGGACCTGTCGCCATCGTTTTTCAACGTATTCTGGGCTCGGTTTAGATGGTATCATTTCTCGTGATACCATCTTTAATTCATTCTTCACGCTTCAATCCCCCTGTGCGTAACCGGTTTACTCATCCGCCCGATAATCCAGGCATTCATCGCGTTCAGTTTAAATATCTTCGGCGGATCGTCAAACTTGTGAACATACGTCCGCATACGCGCGCTGCCGGACCGTTTATCGGTTTTGTAAATCATTTTATCGCTGTCATACTCAATCGCGTTAATTTCACCGATCAGCTTCATTCCTTTTTCAAACGGGATATTGACCTTGCCGGTATGATCTATTTCATACTGTCGGAATTGTTCGAATAATTCCTTCGCATCGCCGGAGACGTTCGCGTTTGTGCGCTTCTTTTGACTTCCCGGAATGACTAACAGCCAGCGTCCGTCCGCGGTCGCAAATAAGTCATGGCCCGACAGAGTTTTATTTTCGCGTCCGATTTTGATTACCGTCGCTTTCGCCAGCAATGCAAGTCCATCCTCGTAAGGAACGGAAACGGTTTGAGCGGGATTGCTGATTTTCTTTGATTCCATATACTTTCTAATAGCAATTTTCGCTTCCGCTTTAGTCATTCCAAATCTTGTTTTTAATGCTTCATAGTAATCCCGTCCATCTTTTTCCCATCGCTTCATGTAAGCGAATAAATACGAATCACGATCCGCGGGATTCCCCACTTTGCGCGCCATACGTACCGCCGCCAGCGGAGAAAGCGGATTTTTCCGTTTTGATGGTCCTTGTTCAGGCGTAGTCGGTTCCCGTTTAATCAGTTTATGTTCACCTTTATCGTTTTCCTGGTATGTCCATTTTTCAATACGCATGAATCCTTCGCGGATACCATCATACGCCGCTTTTTGCAGGAAGCGCTCATCTTCTTCAAGTGATATAAGATTCTTTTCCTCGAACGGCTTCATAACCAGAGCGTATTTAATCAATTTATTGCCGATTACCGGATTTTTTGTCTTTGATAAAATCGCTTCCGGCGATTCCTTCTTTAACTGCTCACTCGCCAATTTAATCGCGTCCGTCCATTTCATTTTGCCCGGCTTATACAGCGTCTTGGCTAACACGGAGATTTGTTTTATAATATCATTTTTTTTCACGGTTGACCTCTTGACATCAAGGTTTTTATTCAGTATATTTAATTGGTCAGCGGAATGTGTATCGGAAGGTACACCAGTTAGCCCGGAAGGAGGATTGAAATTATTTTCAATAGAGTCACCGGCACTTGAAGAATTGACGACCTTCCCGCTGGCTTTTTTTATTTTATCAACTTGCCCTTTCCGGGGTACATAGGCTGATTTCACCTCGTAACCCGATTTCTTCACATGAAATTCTACAACCGCAAGCCTGTCTTTATCGCTCATTCTTAATAACAGCGTATAATTCGGATTTGACGCCGGAATTAAAAAGTCTGGGCTATCCAATACCCACTCAATATGCTTTTTTACATCGTCGTATGTTTTGAAATACTCAGGATGTTTTTTTTGCAGATAAATTAAGTCGGCGATTATTTTGTCTTTTTTTACGCCTACTTTTTCAAATAGCGAATCCGGCGCCGTCATCATGGCGTTACGGTACTGTTTGTCTTTATTTTTATCAGCTTCGCTCATTCATTCACCAATTCATATTTCTTATACATAACGCGGAACATCATCCAGGACAGTGTTACAAACCTGTACCAGCCGTGCTCATCGCTCCGGCGTTGCAAAGACATCTTTTCGGGAATGAGTACCCACACCGTCCAGAAAATAATTATTTGAAAATCGCGTATCATTTTTCTTGTTTACATCCGTTAATATTGTTATATTTCCTTATTAATAACCTCATGGTCTTGGCTTTGGCCAAGTGGGTCTGACGTGCCGTTGTACCCACTCCGAGCATAAGGCTAATTTTTTTCCTTGTTTACATCCGTTAATATCATTACATTTTATTATCCCCTCCGAACCATCCAAAAGATGGGCGTGTCAGGCATGGCGCGTAGTCCTCGGAGGGGCTAATTTTTTCCTTGTTTACCTTCCTTACTTTTCCTATATTAATCACTGTGTGAACCTAAAGCGTATTTCCGGCGCGCGAGTCGGATTTTTCGTTTCGGTTTAAATTTAATTGCCCCCAGTTGCCGGTAATCGCGAGGTTATCGGGAGTGCTTTAGGACTCACACACAACTGGGGTATTTTTTTTGTGTGTTTAACCTAAAGGAGGCTCATTATGCCCGCCCAATTCTTCACCGTCGATGGCGGCGGTACGCTCAGCGATCTCATGAACGAGATTGAACTTGAGATACTCGCTTTGCAAGCCGTCTGCTCATCGCTCGACCACCCGGATCATCAAACCCTGCATTCTGGGGTAACCACCGCGCTATACCGCGCTTGTGATCGTCTGGAGACCTATCACACCATCGCCTGGGATACGCTATTAGCGTCCATGCCCGCCGCTCTGGGACTCCAAATCATCGTCCGTAAACCGGATCAGCAAGGAGGTGAGCGCTATGTGCAAAGTGTGTGATCCTAATCCGTCTACCGGCTTAAACGTCGTGGATCTGTTGAATATCCTTTACACCGAAACGCAAGTACTCTTGACGATGAATTCTGCGCTCCATGAACACAAACTGCCCGCGCACGTTATTGAGGGCTTCGACCGTCAGTGTATCCGTATCCAGAACATCACAACGGATATCGCCGTTAATCTTGGTATCAGTAATTAATATTTATTAAAGAACATTGGCCGCCCTTACGGGCAAGCAATCACAGGGGAATCGTTATCAGACGGTTCCCTTTTGCATTTTTGATTCCAACTCCACCACGCGGGCAGTCAATCGAGCCTGTTCAAGTTTCAGGTTATTATTTTCAATTTTCAACTGCATATTTGCGGCCAATTCCTCTTTCAGCCGCTTTTCCAAACATTCCACTCGCCGTTCAAGGTCCGTCGCAAGCTGTTTCCAGTAGTCCGAAAGTTCAGTTTCCATCTTTTGTCGTATTCGTTCTGCCTGAACCGTCTCAAGTTTCCTGCTCATCAGTTTCACAATAATCGCCGTCAATCCGCCGCCGCCCACTAATCCAATAATCATAGTAATAATCCACATAGACTACACCCTCGACGCGACCGTCTTTGCCGTGTCGCTGGTTAATAGTTTATAAACTAATACGCCGCCGCCGATCAACACAATCGGAATGATATACTTCATCTGTCCAATCGTATCCCCGTATGCGGTACTGACGCCCGTTTTTACGTCCTGATAAATCTGCCCGGCGGCCTGTCCTGCGGTATCCACCACTTTTTCGCCGAACTGAATGCCTTTCGTCACGGCTGATTTTGCCACGCTGTAAGGCTGATTGAGAAAATCTGTTAAATTCGCCTCTGCTTTGGGTTGATATTTAAGCAGGCTCATTACCGCGCCCGGATATTTCTGTCCCAGTTCAAGAAGTTTCGCCTGGGCCTGCGGCAGAGTAATTTTTCCGCTTTCGTAATCGCGCTTGATCGCGTTATATTCGCGCACGGCTGGTAAGGCGTTATCATCCGCGTCACTCAAATTGTACTTGGATTTCAATTCTTCCGGCAAATATTTATCATATTGCCCGGCAAGGTAATTTCTTTTCAGATTTTCAAACGTGTTACGGTCCGTAATAGCCAAAAATTTTATGGCTGTTGTTAATTGTTTTTGTGTAAAGCGGCCCGCTTTATATTCATTGACCGCGCTGATAATGGCTTCCTGGATTGTCATGTTATTTGCCTTTCGTCATAAAGTAAGCCGCGCCCAGGACAGCCGCGCCGATCCCGACGTACAACATAGTATTCCCGCCGCCGGATTCGCCCTGCGCCTGTTTAAGCAGGACGTATTCGGTAACATCCTCTTTCAATTTGCCGGATTCGTCTCCGCCTTCCTCGCCAATCACATCGTAATCAGCGCCGTACAAAGCGTCATTTAACTCAACGTTTAACTGCGCTTTTGCTTTATCAACTATGACGTTAATAGGTTCATTCGCCTGCGCAATTCCTATTTTTGCGGCACGTTCACGAATACGGCTTTCCAGCGCGTCAATTTCGCTGCTGACTTCCGTTGTGTTTGCGGATTGTTCAGCCATTGAGATTGCGGCGTTTTCAGCGACGGCAACCTCTAATTCCATCGGTACTGGTTTCCCTTGCGCTTTAGCTTTATTGACTTCTGCTGTTATAGCCTCGATATTGGTTGTTTTTGCGCCTATTTTCGCGGCTTGGGCTTTGATCTTCGCCTGCAATTTCTTTTTATAAGCCTTGACTTTCGGGGTATGAGCGCGGGCGACCATGCGGGCCGCTTTACCGACTTTCGCCGCCGCAATAATAGGCCCCGCGGGAGACGCGGCAGCCACAGCGTCTAATATCGGACTCTTGGCAATCGCATTAACCGCTCCGGTCGCCGATTTTACAGCTTGTTTGGCAACGCCTTTTGCGGCCTTTGATACAGACTTTGCGGCGCGTTTCAGCCAACTGCCTTTTTTCTGTTTTTTCACGCCCGCGTTTTTGCGGACAAATTTACTTGCCTCGTCTTTTCCATCCTCGCCGATCTCATGCAGCGCGTACCGGATAGCAACCGGATATCCGAAGTCTTTATATTCCTGATCAAATGTATTCGGATATTTTTTGATATTCCGCTCGATCTGTTTTTTTATTTTCGATTCAGCCCATTCGCCCTTTGTTTTATTCAGGTATTTTGCTCCGCCTCGTTCAGTTACCCATTCCTTAAACACCCGATAATAGTCATCGACAAACGCCCTCAACTGTTCCGGCGTCACATCTGATAATTCGTCCGCATATTGAATTGACATAATAAAACTCCTTGTTATACCTGGAAAACTCGTTTTTTAATTATATTCGGCGACTCCCATCCGACGACCTTATTCATAGAGGCGTCAAACGGTATCCATTTCCCTTTTGCCGGGGAATAGTATTCAGCATAAACATGATTCCATTGTGCCTTCCCCGCCTGGCAAATAACAATTCGCGTTGATATTCCTACACTGCCAAGCATTGAGCATGACAATACAGTAAAATCGTCGCAATCACCTTCCCAGGTCTTAACGATATTCTCCCAGTCCCTAACAAGTTCAACGTTATGAGGATCCCTGAAATACTTTACCGATTCAGTTATCCATTTATAAATAACTTCCGCCATCATATCAAATTCGCGCCCTGTCTTAATGTACTTCCTGACCACAATGACCGTCATCATCCTGCAAACGGGGTTTTTATGCGCCGCGCGGATAAACTCGGTCATTTTTTTCACCGTCATTTCGACGGACACGTTATTGTATAATTCGGCTTTCATTTAACCTTTCAGCGCGTCGATCAGTTTACCGATATGGTTCTTTAGCGGTTCGTCCGCGCCGGGGATGAAGTTATTGACAAGGTAATCCATCACGGTTTCTTTACTGTTCTGGGTAAAAGCCATTTTGATAAATGCGTTTTTGTCCAAAACGTCTTTAAGCGCGGCGGCGGCGCCCATAACGTCATTCTTTTTGAATGAAGCAAGAATGATCTGTTTAATCAAATTGTTTACGTCCAAGACTTTCTCCGGTTTTGGTTTATGTTCAATCTGCGGCGGCGCCGTCTGCTGTTGATTCTGGTTTTGCTGGGTCTGCTGCAGCCCGTTAATTATCGCCTGTCCCGCTTTCTCCCACAATGTAGGTTCCGGCGGCGGAACGGGTTCTGTTTCCGGCTCTTCTTCTTCCTCTGGTAATTGGCCCAGAGCGATCTGTAAAGATTCAACTTTATTTTTTAATTCCTCTCGTTCCTCTACTAACTGCGATATACGGCTGTTCAATTCAGTAATGACTATTTGAGATTGTTGCCGCGCAAACTCAACGCCTTTTTCATACGCCGCTTGTAATTCCGTACCGGACGTTGTGTTGTTTGCTTTTACGTCCATTTGTTTTAGCAATAAGACTTTTAAAAGTTCAAGCGTTTCATCTTTACCGCTGGGCTGAACCGGCTGTGTAATTTCTTCTTTTTTGGGCGGCACGTAAATATCATCCGGGTCATCGCGTTCCTTTCGGACACGCCATACAAGCGCTTGCGAAATATTAAACCGAAACATTCTCCCGTTCATCGATCCTATCCGCAAAGCAAAAGTACCTGCCCCGTACCGGTGGGCCACATCCTCGATTGTCTTTCCTTCTATTTCTTCAAGAAATTCCCATTTCGCGCGTATCTGCCCCAGAAAACCGGTCATCGGTTTGGACGGATCAAGTTCGTCAATCAGCGGATCGTTTTCTTTAGCCGCAATTCGCCTGGCCTGTTCGCGGAACTCTTTTTCGCGGCGTTCCAGGTCGGTTTTCCTCTCCTCAAGTATTTTGTAAGCCTCCTCAACCGGAACGTTACCGTTGAGTACATCGTCTATGTCAACAAGGTTATCGTTGTCATAACGTCCATTCCCGCGCCGCTCTTGCTGTTCTTGTGTTATTGGTATTTCTGACATAAATTACCTTTCCCTTATATCTCCGATTTTCCCAAATATTTACATACTTTTCCCATGCTGACAATTTAATATATAATTAACCGTCTGTCAACCCTTGTGTAATGAGTGGTTACAGGCGGTAACAAGTGAAAATGCTTATATGTTCAGCTTTTACGGTCTGTGCTACAATTTTTTTTCGGCTTTAGGAAACATATTGGATATATATTCAAGCAAATCGACGTATTTTATTCGCATATTGTGGGGGGTCACCGCTACAAAATTCATTTTTCTCCGGTGATGGCGATAAAACGATGTTTGGGGAATTTCAAAGGTATCCTCAAAGAGTTTTCTTACCTCTTTGAGTGAATAGGTTGGTTTTGCTTCTAATGTAAATTTTTTTTCGCTCATACGGCTCCTGTGTTAAGGTTATGCCGCGCCGTATGCCGAACCGTCAACCAACTTTCAAAAACATTTTCAATTCATATATCTTCTTCAATCCATCAATAAAGGTGTTCGACAATAGATCATTTGCGTCCACCACATGTAAACCGACAGCAATGTCGGTTTTTTTATTTCAATTTTCTGACCCTTTTTGTACATTTTTTTCACATCTTTAACCATACTAAAAAACCAAGTCATTGTTATTATTGAATATAATCTTAGCATGATCTTTGCTTGTTTTTAACGGAAGAAATGAATAATATTACAAAAAATAAGAATTTAACCTTGATTTTATTATATATTTTATTTACTTTCCCAAAAATTGTTATGACTGAAACATTAAAATGGATAAACAACACTCTAAGGGTATTGGATCAGACTAAATTACCATTATCCGAAGAATATATATTTTTAAACAACTTAGATTCAATTCTGGAAGCAATAAAAGCACTTAAAATAAGGGGCGCACCCGCTCTAGGCATTGTTGGGGCCTACGGAATGGCAACCGGTTTAAAAGAATATAATTCTTCAAACGAAAATTTTTCAAATTATGTGAAGAAAACGGCTGAACGTATTAAAGCGACACGGCCCACAGCGATAAACCTTTCCTGGGGAGTTAACAGAATAAAAAGACTGATTGATGCGAACAGTAATTTATCCCACGAAGAAATTTATGAAATGGCTCTTCTCGAATGCCGTAAGATTCAGGAAGAAGACATAGCGATATGTAAGAGGATTGGCCGGAACGGGTCCGAATTAATACGCACCGGAATGCATCTTCTCACCCATTGTAATACCGGCGGTTTGGCTACGGGTGGTTTCGGAACGGCGCTAGGCGTCATTGAGACGGCCGTATCGGATGGTAAACAGGTACATGTTTTTGTAGATGAAACACGGCCGCTTCTGCAGGGCGCACGCCTGACCGCATGGGAACTCTGCAAAAGTCGTATTCCTTACACCTTGATTTGCGACAATATGGCCGGATATTTTATACAACAGGGTAAAATTGACGCCGTCATTCTGGGCGCGGATCGTATAACACGCTACGGAGACGTGGCAAATAAAATCGGCACGTATACGCTGGCGGTGCTTTGCGAGAAACACAGAATCCCTTTTTACGTAGCGGCGCCTGCCAGTACATTGGATCTATCCATAGCAAAGCCGGAAGACATTACCATTGAATTCCGCGATGCAAAAGAAATCCGACAATTTCGTTCCGAATGGCTTACGCTGTCGGATGCTCCCGCCTTAAATCCGGCTTTTGATGTGACACCGAGAAATTTAGTCACGGCCATCATAACTGAACAGGGCATCTACTACGGACCTGATTACGATTTTTTAAATATTCATCATTTAAATTAACTTACCGGAGGTATACGAAATGAAAAAGTCAATCCTTTTTGTTCTCTTAACTACTGCGCTGTTTTTGTTCTCTGAAGGAAGTGTTTATGCCCAAAGATTAGCCCATTCAGCCGCTATTAACGGAGTCCGCGAAAGAATAGGCCGCGCCGCCGGACCCGATAAAGACATGATACTCAACCAGTGCATCGATCTGCTGAAAAAAGATATTGAGACAAATATTAAAGAAAAAGACCGGGAAGAATCCTATTATTACCTGGCCAGTGTGTACTATCGGATGGACAATTATGAAGAAGCCTACAAGGCATACCAATTATCCCTGAGTTTTGGAAAGAAATGGTATGAAAAACAGGAAAAGCTGACCGGCGGAGCTATACTTCTCTCCATCAAAGACGCCCTGGCGGATATGAAACTCAAATATTTCAATCAGGCCACCAGAGCCTATAACGAGGGGGTAAATAAAAGCACTTTGGATTCCATGAAAGTGTTCTTTGACAAAACCGTGGATCGATTCACAAAAATCATCGAATGGGACCCGAAAGTTGAAATCAATGGACAAAGCTATATCTCCGGCGTTTATGGCACGTTAGTCAACATCTATATCCTGACTATGAACAAGGAAACCGATGAACAGCTTCGGAAAGAGGCGATGAATAATGCCATTAAATATATGGAACAATTATTGACCGTAGATCCTAAAAACATGCCGGTATACCAATTCATTACTCAACTATATGAACAGGACAAAAATTACGATAAAGCCCTGGAATGGACGGATAAAGCCCTGAAGGTGGACGCCGCGGACAGCGCTTCCAAGTCTATTAAAATGCAAATGATCGCCCGTAAGGCCATGATTCTGCAGGTAACCAATCGCCCTGATGACGCGCTGAAAACCTATGAGGAAGCCATCAGATCCAATCCGGACAACGCCGACCTTCATTTTAACCTGGCCAGTCTGTATATTCAGCGAAAAGAAACCGACAAAGCGCTGGTTGAATTTAAAATCGTTAAAAAACTTAATCCCAATGATGTAGAATCCAATTTCCAGGTAGCCGACGAAATGTTCCGCTATTATATTGAAAAACGTAAAGAAACCATTGAAAAGAATGGCGGCGATAAGGCGGATATGAAAAAAGTAACCGAATTGGTCAAGCCCGTTATCGAAGATACGAAACTGGCCGTTAATGATGCTATTGCCGTACTCGAACCTACCCTTGCAACAGCGACGGACAAGTATGAAGTCAATTACCGCATCGGGAAATTATATAACATTCTGGCTGAAATGGAAGGTCATTTGTTCTATAATCTTGAAAACAAGGAAAAGATTAAAAAGCAGAAACCGTTCTTCGAAAAAGCCGTACCGTACTTGAAGACCGCCACGGAATTGAAGCCGGACAGCAAAAATGCATGGATGCAGTTAGGCACAGCCTACCTGAACCTTCAGATGAAGAAAGAAGCGGAAGACGCTTTTGCAAAGACGAAATAAACGTTAGATTTGCTCAAACATGATTGAAAGATATACGCTGCCGGCTATGCGCGAAATTTGGTCGGACGAAAACAAATTCCGTAAATGGCTGGAAGTCGAACTGGCGGCATGCCAGGCACAGGCCGAACAGGGCTCTATACCTGCGGAAATAGTGCAGCTCGTGCGTTCCCGCGCCGTTATCAATGTACGGCGCATTCAGGAAATTGAAGCGGTAGTCAAGCACGATGTTATCGCGTTCCTGACTTCCGTGGCGGAAAGCGTCGGGCCGGAATCCAGATATATACACGCCGGAATGACTTCAAATGACGTTGTTGACACCGCGCAATGTCTGCTGATTCGCGAGGCTTCGGAAGTTATACTGGGCAGATTACAGAAACTTCAGGAAACGTTAAAACAACGCGCGCTGGAGTTTAAAGACACGCCCTGCATCGGCCGCACACATGGCGTCCACGCCCAGCCTATCACATTCGGACATAAACTGCTGCTGTGGTACGACGAGATTGCGCGGCATACGGAACGATTCCGTCTTGCCGCCGACCGCCTTCGTGTAGGCAAACTTTCCGGCGCGGTGGGCATTTTTGACCAGCTGGGCCCGGATATAGAATCCCGTGTATGTGAAATTCTGGGCCTGAAAACGATGAATACGAGTCAAGTCATACCGCGCGACCTGCACGCCGATTACGTAAGCGTGCTGGCGCTTATTGGCGCCTCGCTTGAGAAATTCGCCACGGAAATCCGCAGTCTGCAGCGTACCGAGATCCTTGAAGCGGAAGAGCATTTTACGGAAGGCCAGAAAGGTTCTTCGGCGATGCCGCACAAACGCAACCCGGTCCGCTGCGAGCGGGTCTGCGGATTGGCGCGTATGTTGCGCGGTTATACCGCCGCGGCCATGGAAAATATCGCTTTGTGGCACGAACGCGATATTTCCCATTCATCCGCCGAACGCATGATTCTTCCCGACGCGACATCCCTGACGGACTTTATGCTATCCGAAATGAACGACATCATCGGTCAACTCCTGGTCTATCCGCAACGCATGGCGGCCAACATCGGACAGACCCGGGGACTCATATTCAGTCAGAATGTGCTTCTTGCGCTGACGCGTAAAGGTCTTACCCGCGAGGAAAGCTACCGCTTCGTTCAGGAATGCGCCATGAAAGTATGGTCCAACAATTCCTCCGGTTTTCTTGAGGAATTGTCCCAACATCCGGGAATTACCTCCTACTTGTCAAAAGAAGAACTGAACGACTGTTTCCGAACCGAACCGCATTTAAAACACATTGATTTTTTATACAAACGCTCTAACCTATAACCTAACCATAAAATCATCATGGAAAATAAACCGGAAGTCAACATTAAGAAACTCGAAAAAGATCATTTATTTATTGATGGTTCCACGAAAAAACTTTACACCACCAATCATCCCGACTATCTTTTTATGGAGTTCAAGAATGATCTTATCCTTAAAGATAAAAAGAAATCGCTTAAAATAAGAAACAAAGCCCAAAACTGCCAAATGGTATCCGCCTATACGTTCCAGTTTCTGGAAAGCTATCACGTGCCCACTCATTATGCGGGCAAACACGACGACAAATCCATGGTGGTCAAGAAACTGGATATGATTCCGATATTGGTAGTCGTAAAGAATGTTGCGACCGGTTCCTTTGCAAAAACCTTTAAATTGGAAGAAGGCCGTTTACTTTCGACCCCGATTATTGAATTCTATCTGAAAGACGCTAAACTCGGCAATCCGTTCATCAACGAATATCATCTGTACGCTTTCGGACACAGTCATCAGGACGAGGTCAAATTGGTTCAGCGCCTGGCCGCCAAGATCAATGCCCTGCTGAAAAACTTCTTCGACCGCCGGGGATACAAACTAACCGAATGCACGTTGGAATTTGGGCGGTATCATAACGGCATTATTTTAGGCGATGAAATCACACTGGAAACCATGAAAGTATGGGAAATCGGCTCAGACAGAAAAATCGACAAAGAAATCTGTCACGGGAACGATTCAGAGATTTCAAAAATATACACGGAATTTAAAGACCGTATTGTCGCCCATAAAATAAAGTAATTTTATCATGAAATTCGCCAAAGAAGGTCTGGTACCGATTATTACCGCGTCTGTCATTATTGGTGTTTTAATCGCACTCATAATGCTTTTTAAGCTATTGTGGCTTTATCCGGTCGCCGTATTATTAGCGGCCGTTGAAGTGCTGATCATCTCCTTTTTCAGGGACCCCGAGCGAACGACGCCCGACGAGCCGGATGCCGTTATCGCGCCGGCCGATGGTACGATCATCCTCATTCGGGCGCTGCCGACGGATGACTTTATCCATGAACCCGCTTTGCAGATAAGCATTTTCATGTCGGTATTCAACGTTCATGTCAACCGGATTCCTGTCAGCGGCACGGTCAGGCTGTTAGAGTACAAAAAAGGCCGTTTTTTCTCAGCAAACAAGGACCAGGCACCGGCCGAAAACGAACAGATGATTATCGGCATCGAACGGCCGGGATTTAAACTTAAATTCAAGCAAATTGCCGGGCTTATCGCACGCCGCGTGATCTGCTATCTGGAACTGAACCAAACGGTTACCGCGGGCCGTCGGTTCGGCATGATTAAATTCGGTTCGCGTCTGGACGTTATTGTACCGGAACATTCCTTTCAGATCTGCGTCGGACTCGGCGACCGGGTAAAAGCCGGCTCAACTATTTTAGGCAAAATCATCAAAACCTGAAGGATGCAACCTTGAAACAAGCGCCTCATAAACACCTGCCGTCGTTTATCACGGCACTGAACCTTTTCGCCGGCTTTTTATCGGTGGTATATACGGTTCAGGATAAATTCATTTTCGCCGCATGGCTGATTATCATTGCCGCCGTCATGGATGTTCTGGACGGTAAAATGGCACGGTTGGTCAAATCCAGTTCCGATTTCGGCGTCGAACTGGATTCGCTCGCTGACATCGCCTCATTCGGCTTTGCGCCCTCAATACTGATTTATAAATCATTTTTCTATCAGTGGGATTTTATCGGTATCTTTATCAGTTTCCTGCCTCTGGTTATCGGAAGCCTGCGCCTGGCGCGTTTTAACATTGAAGTGGTGGATGTCTCCGTAAAAGATCCGTTCTTCAAAGGCCTGCCCATTCCGGCAGCTGCTATCACTATCGCTTCCTATGTGATGTTTTCTTTCGCGTATTTTGAAAAGGCCATGTACATAGAGATTCTATGCGGAGTTATTGTGATGACCAATTTTCTGATGATCAGTAAAATACGCTACGACACGCCGCCGACCTTCACGTTCCGGAAGAAAGCCGATACGATTAAATCGCTTATAGTTCTACTCCTGCTTCCCTTGCTGTTTATTTATCCGAACTATGTCGTTTTTCCCTTTATGGCTTTTTTTACTTTTTCGGGGATATTTCGCGCCATGATCACCTATTTTATAAATCCCGAATCAAAAGATAACAATCAGCAAAACGGCAACGAAACGGTTTAAGGTTTTCGTACGACCCTGACAAATTTTCTTTTACCCGCCTTAATGACGATTTCTTTATCAATGTCTATGACGGCTTTTTCATCGTTTAGGCGCACCTGATTCACGCTAATGGCGCCCTGCTGAACAAGGCGGCGCGCTTCATTACCGGAGGAAGCCATTCCGGATTCTGTCAGCAGTTTCAGCAGTCCGTACCTTGGCTCCGACACGGTGAACACAGGCATGTCCTCCGGCAGGGATTTATCCCGGAAAACCTTGTTAAATTCCGTTTCGGCTTCGGCCGCGCTGGATTCATCGTAATAAAGCCGGATAATCTCCCGCGCCAGCTCCCGTTTCAACAGCGACGGATTAAACGCAGGGTCTTCCAGTTTTCTTCGGATATCCTTTAAGCTTTCGTTGGAAACATCCGTGGCCAGTTCAAAATATTTATAAATCATGTTGTCCGGTATCGACATCACTTTGCCAAAAATGTCGTTCGGCAGGTCGTTCAGGCCGATATAGTTGTTCAGCGATTTGCTCATTTTCTGCACGCCGTCGGTTCCTTCGAGCACCGGCATCGTCAGAATTACCTGCGGCTCCTGGTTGTATTCGCGCTGAATATCCCGTCCGACGAGCAGATTGAAACGCTGGTCGGTTCCGCCGAGTTCCACATCGCTTTCCAAAGCGACGGAATCCATGGCTTGAGCCAATGGATAGAGGAATTCGTGAATGCTGATCGGCTCGCCGGCCCGGTAGCGTTTTTCAAAATCATCGCGCTCCAGCATACGCGCCACGGTGTATTTGCTGCTCAGCCGGATTACATCGGAAAAATCCATTTTGGACAGCCAGTCCGAATTATAAACGATACGGGTTTTTTCACGGTCCAGAATTTTAGACGCCTGATCAAAATAGGTCTGGCCGTTCAGGCGGGTCTCTTCCAGCGAAAGCGGCGGACGGGTTTTATTACGCCCGCTGGGATCGCCGATCATGCCGGTAAAATCGCCAATAACCAGAATTGCCTGATGACCCAGCGTCTGAAATTGCCGCAGTTTCCTGAGCACGACGGCGTGCCCGATATGCAGATCCGGCCGGGACGGATCGCAGCCCAGCTTGATTCTAAGCGGCTTTTGTTTCCGGATAGATTGTTCAAGCTTCCGGACCAGTTCATCTTCAGGAATGATGTCCACTGCCCCGCGCCGGATAACTTCCAGTTGTTCGTTCACTGATGCAAACATAGCTCAATTCGTTATGGTAAGAGGTAAAGTAATAGTCACTTTGGTGCCGATGTTTTCCCGGCTTTGTAAATCAATAGTTCCCCGATGCTTTTCGACAAGAATCTTTACTATCGACATCCCCAGTCCGATGCCTTTGGGTTTGGTCGTATAAAGCGGTTCAAATATTTTACTCAGTTGTTCCTGATTCATTCCACATCCGGTATCTTTAATGATCAGTTCCGCTTTGCCGTTAACCAATTCGGTTACAATATAAAGTTTTCCACCGTTTTCCATCGCTTGCACGGCGTTCATAATCAGGTTGATGACAATCTGCTGAATCTGCCCGTCATCCAGTTCCATCAGCGGGATGGCGGGGTCCAGCTGTTTTTCAACCTGGATATGCTTGGGTATGTTTAGGCGAAAAAGTGTCGAATCAATAATATGATTGAGATATTGCTTTTTGAAAATCGCCTTGCGCTCGCGGGAAAAGTCAAGCAGGTCGTTGATAATTTTGGTGGATATCATGACCTCATTGTCAATAATGCGAAGCAACTCGACCGCTTCGTTGTTTTCCGGCTGAAAATCGTCTCGGAGCAGGCTTACCGCGCCTTTAATTCTGGAAAGCGGATTTTTCAACTCATGCCCGATGCTTGCTGACAATTGGCCCAGCATCGCCATCTTCTCATTGCGAAGCAGTTTTTGCTGGGTGGCCTTGAGCTCTTCCAGATTCGCGTGCAATTCCTTGTTTTTAATTACTAGCTGTTCCGTCAGCAGGCGGTTTTGCCTGAGTATTTCATACCGTTCAAATGCCTGCCGCACGGTAATCTTCAAATCCTCGGCGTCCCATGGTTTAACCACATACCGGTACACCAGGCCGCTGTTAATGGCTTCAATAACTACATTGACGTCCGCATAGGCCGTGAGTATGATATTGACGGTCGTATTCCGTATCGACGCCGCTTCCGTAAGCATTTTCAATCCGCGCATTTCGGGCATGCGTTCATCGGTTAAAATAACGGCTACCGGTTGTTCCCGTATCAATGACAGCGCTTTCAGTGGGCTGGTGGTTGCCAGTATTTTATAATCCTCCTCAAACGACTTGACCAGAACATCAACGACTTTTTCCTCATCATCGACTATCAGTAAATAATCGATTTCGATATCAGCTTTATGGGAATTATCCATACTTGATGAAGTTATTATTAAAAATTATAGGCGTTTTCAGTTTATGATATTAAAATTTAATATAATACAGTTTATTTCGATTTTCAACAAATAAAACCATAAAACTTTAATTATCTTTAAATATCATTTTAACAATAAATTTTGATTGTGCTGAACTTTTATAATGTGGATGCCCTTTTAAAAAAACCATTTCAAAGAGCCCTTATGAACTGGTTTAAAAAAAATCGCCGTGATTTGCCCTGGCGCCATACCACGGATCCCTATGCGATTTGGGTATCGGAAATGATGTTGCAGCAGACGCAGGTAGATCAAGTCGTTCCCTATTACTTGTCGTTCATGAAGCGCTTCCCTACTTTACAGCATTTATCGGATGCGCCGCTCGATGACGTATTGAAGATCTGGGAAGGTTTGGGATACTACAAGCGGGCGGTTTTTCTCCATAAATCAGCCGGCATCATCGTCAGAGAGTATGGCGGACAGATACCAGCGGATTACCGTATCCTGCGAAGCCTTCCCGGATTCGGAGAATACACGGCCGGCGCCGTATTAAGCCTGGCTTATCATCAGAAAAGGCCTGCGGTTGACGGCAATGCTTTCCGTGTGATGGCACGCATTATTAAATTCAAAAAGCCGATAAATCGAAGCGCCAATAAGCGAACAATAATCAATATTATTACTGCGCTGTTGCCGGATAAAGACGTCAGTTCTTTTAATCAGGGATTGATGGAACTCGGCGCATTGATTTGTAAACCGGTCCGCCCTCTATGTTCTAAGTGCCCGCTTAAACGTTACTGTCAAGCTTATAACGACTTACCCGATGCCGCGCTTCTTCCGGTAAAACCAAAACGAAAACCGATTCCGTTTTTTGAGGCGTCAATCGGCATCATCAACCGCAATAAAAAAATATTAGTTCTGCAAAGACCGGCCGGAGGTCTGCTTGGAGGACTATGGGAATTCCCCGGCGGAAAAATGCTTGCCAACGAAACGCCTGAGAAAGCCTGTATCAGAGAAATCAAAGAAGAAACGGGAATCACAGTCCGTGTAATCCGAAAACTGATGGTCCTTAAACACGCTTACAGCCATTTTAAGGTTAAACTTCATGTCTATCTGTGCGATTATCAATCAGGCAAGATGCGCATCAAAAACCATGAGAACGGCCGATGGATAAGGCCGGCAGAACTGCATCATGTTGCCGTTCCCGGAGCGAACCGTAAAATCATCAGTTATTATTTTAAACAGGAAAGACCGTAGGTTAATATTATCTTATTCTTGTTGCGGGTTTTCGCGGGGCGTGTTGATTATGTTTACATTATTCTTGGTAGTATCATACGACACCGGAACAAACACGCTGTCTTTCTGGATGAACAGGTTCTCCGGCTGGTACTTTTTGACCAAATCTTTGTTGCGGTAAACGGAATGGAATTTTTCTGTTTCGGTCGTACCGTCGGCATATTCAATGCGCCGGATCCAGGTAACGCGGTAATGTTCCTTGAGTTCCCCCACGCTATCTTTGACCGCCGGGCCTTCAAAATATAGGCGGCGTCCGTCGTTCTTTCCGAATATCTTGAAGTACATTTTGGTACGCTTGAGGTCAACATAATTCTGTATCAGTATCAGATTCTTGGTGTCATTTTCGAAGATGAGGTTCGGATGTGGGTCAAAAACGGTGGCATCTAAACCGGCAGGCCGGTAATATTTCACTTCGAATGAATGGCTGGCCCGCGCGATGACCTTGAGCCCGGCAAAGAACACGGTGCGAAAAAGCGTGCTGGATATCTGGCATATACCCCCGCCGTACTGGGGCTCTGTGCTGTCGCCGTTAACGATGACCAGCTCCTTCGCGAAACCACCGGCGCTGTCTATTTTGCCCATGTATTTGATAAAAGAAAAACGTTCACCGGGATGCAGCACGATATTATGAAAACGCGGCGAAGCGTGCTTAATGTTATACTTGCGGTTTTCCGGTGAGCCGAAGAAATCCGTCACACCGGTAGCCAAAACATCCGAAATGTTAAACTCGTTATCCGGATTGGCCACGCCGCCGGTCAAATGCGCAACATCCAGCATGACAATGATATTTCCGGTCGTATCAATTTTTTCGTAACGGATATAATCATTGATGATGTTTACGGAACTCCTCAGGTCAAGATAATAACCGTCCTTGGCTGTCCCTTCGACCGCCACCTTGCCGTTGTCGTTCTTAATCACAATATCTTCTTTGGCCATGTACATATACGGCGCTATCCGGCGGCTGAGATGTTTACGCAGTTTTTCATTGTTAAGCCCGACGGCCAGCGTGTAATTACCTGCGTGTTTTTCTTTCTTAAACTCAAACCAGTCGCGAATCTCGCGCAGTGAAATACTCCACGAATCATAATTGTAACCGTCATAGGAGTAGCGCATGATTAGAAAACGGCGACTGACATTCCAGGCCGTACGCGCCGCTTTTTTGGCCATATCCAGATCAATGTCGGCATTCTTAGGCTGAATTTGAATGGTCAGTTGAGGCACCAGGCCCTGTTTCAACTGTTTTTTAAAATCTTGCAGCGTCTCATACTCATTAAAACCAAGTCCTGCCGAATCGGCAACAGGTGTAAACTTATCGGCAATCAGCAAGACTTTGGCATCCCTGGGCCTGTTTTTTTTCAGATCGGGTATTTGATTGCATATCTGGTTTACAAACCTGTCTTCATTCACGGATATGGAGAGATCATACCGGCGCGTTTTAAAAAAAGATGCAAAGCGTGCTTTTTGATTCGCCCAGAAATCCGATGAATGACCGGGTTTATAGGCTTCATTGAGCAGGGTTTCCAGATCAAACTCCGCTCCCAGCAGAGATGCCGGAATCAGATACTCATTAGAACCTACACGAAGAATGACGTCTTTTTGCAATATAGCATCCATATAATTCTGCAGGGCGGCTCGGGCCTCTGATATATTCAATCCCCCTATATCCTGACCCGCGATTTTTGTATTCCAAATAAATCGATGGCTGAGAATGCCTGAATTGATCGAGAGTAAAACCAGGATAATCCCTATGAAAGACAGGGATCCGGTTAGGTAATATCGTTTATGGAATACGCGCAATTCATGTTCACTCGATAACCGGTTTTTTTTGGGAGGAAGAAAGCGATTCAAGCGGTCGGTAAGGCTTTCTTTTTCTTCCTGGCTTTTTACGCCGTTAACAGGAACGGTTTGGTTCTCGGATACTTGATTGATACTGTATAGGGTTGGGTTTTCCTGGGTCATTACTTCGCTTCTTGTTTCCGCCGCGTGAAAAAACTTGAGTTCTACCAAATTATTCAGTATAATTCAGACGCGTGCAATGATAATTAAATTCCTTCATATTTTCAATAATAATTGAATTTTTATGCTGGCGGCTCCGGACATCGGTAAAATTTTAAAAAAAATCGAACAATGGTCGGCCGACAAGCAAATGCCGGCTGTAAGCCGGATCGCCGAAAAAGAATTATCACCTTTTAAAGTGCTTGTATCAACGGTTTTAAGCCTGCGCACAAAGGATCAGGTAACGGCTGAGGCCAGTTCAAGGTTATTTAAGGAAGCGGCAAGTCCTGAAGCAATGCTTCAGTTGGGTTCTTCCCGTATTGCCAGGCTGATTTACCCTGTAGGGTTTTATAAGACCAAGGCGAAATACATTATCGGTATTTGTGAAACCCTTCTGACGCGATACGGCGGACGCGTTCCGGATAATCTGGATGAACTGTTGACACTGAAGGGCGTCGGCAGAAAAACGGCCAATCTCGTCCTGATACTCGGTTACAACAAACCCGCCATGTGTGTGGATACCCATGTACACCGCATTTCCAATCGATTGGGTTATATCCGCACTAAAACCCCGCTGGAAAGCGAAATGGCGTTAAGGAAAAAACTCCCTCAAAGATACTGGCTTCAATATAATGACCTGCTTGTAATGTTTGGTCAGATGCTTTGCAAACCCATCTCCCCGCTGTGTAGTGCCTGTCCGGTACGGACCTGGTGCCGAAGAACCGGCGTTACAAAAAGCCGCTGAGCCCAACTACCATGAACCTACGGTGGATGTCCCGTTACCGTTTGCTAATCGCTCTGTGCGTGAGCCATGTGCTGCTTCTGATTCCGGCTTTGATACTGATACGATACAGCGTCAATGCGGTTTACAACGCCGAAATCCGCGATACCCTCCGGGAGTCAGTAAAAACCTCCGAAAACCTCGGCGATGTCCTTATCAACCGCCTGAAACAGGAAGCCCGGCACATCACAAGGCTCTTGATAGCGGAACCTGATTTCATGCGCTTGGCCGACCGCTACTTTCGTAAACGAGCGACAGAAAAAGACTGGACAGATTTTCAGCGCTCGCTGATTCATACAAAATTTCTTTTCGACGGTATCTATTTATTTGACGCCAACAAACAGCAACTTACGCTTAAAAAAGGATCCCTGGACGCCATCGTCCGGACGCTGGTCAGGGATAGTACGATTGTACAGGAGGCGCTATACGGCCGGCCATGGCAGGCGGTTTCCGTTCCGGACCGCGGGGTTATTACCGTGGAACCGGTCCTGCTTTCTGACGAAACCGCCGGCGCGTTGCTTACGGTTATGTCTGTCCCCGCATCCGTCACGGAGGCTTATGAATACCGGATTTACAGCGGACAGGCCGTTAAAACCTTGTTGAAAGACCTGAAAAAATCCAGGCGTAATTTGTGGATCGCCGGCATGATCATCCTGGTTGCTATCTGCGCGTTACAAATAACCGGTATCATCATTTTCTGGAAGCGGTACACAAAGCCGATCGATGAATTGCGGTCGGGACTTGAAGCGCTTACCCGCGGACAGAGAAATTTTAACGTGGATGCCGCTTCATATTCCGAAGAATACAAAATGATCGCGGCGCATATAGACCATCTGATTAAAAATTTCAGTCAACAGCAAAGCCGGCTTATTTATCTTGAAAAAATGGCTTTATGGCGGGATATCGCCCGGCAATTGGCTCATGAAATAAAAAACCCGCTGACGCCCATTCAATTAACCATTCAGCAGATTCGTGACAGTTACCATGGCGATGACACGGAATATAAAAAAGTTCTTACGGAATGTAGCCGCATCATTCTGGAGGAAATCCAGCGTTTGCGTTCGCTGACCAAGGAATTCTCGGATTTTGCCCGCGCGCCCAATCTTATTTTCCGTTCCAACAATCTGAACACCATCATTGGCGAAGTAATACAACTCTATAAATCCAAGGCCATTTACTTCAACCCTGATGATCGCATTCCGGATATTGAGGTAGATCGTGACGCGATTAAGCAGGTTCTTATCAATCTGCTGGACAATGCAATCGAATCCGCGCCGAAAGAAATAACCGTAACTATAACGACAGCCAATCTGGAAGATCATGTGAGTCTGGTTATTCGCGACAACGGCAAAGGCATACCGAAGGAGTACCTGTCACGCATTTTTGAGCCGTATTATACGACCAAAGCTTCCGGAGCGGGTTTGGGACTGGCTATTGTTAAAAATATTCTTGAAGAACACCGGGCGACTATAGAAGCCGACAGCATCGAAAATCTTGGAACGACCTTTACGATATTATTCAGAAAGCTGAATCCGTTGTTGTCTTGAGCTAAATTTTACGGGTCACTAAAAGGTCATAGGCCTGCTGATACTTGATTCGGGTCTGTTCAATAACAAAGTCGGGCAAATGGGGCGGCGGCGTGTTGTTATCCCAATGAATGGAAATTAAATAATCCCGCAGGTATTGTTTATCGAAACTCGGTTGCGCGCCTCCGGGATGATAGCCCTCCAGCGGCCAGAAACGCGATGAGTCCGGCGTCAGCAGTTCGTCAATCAAGATCAGGCGCTGATCCTCTGTCAGGCCAAATTCCATTTTGGTATCGGCGATAATAATGCCTCGGCCAATGGCATACTGCGCGGCTTTACGGTATACTTCAATGCTGATGTCTCTGATGCGTCTTGAAAGTTCCGCTCCGATGAGGGCCTCCATTTCTTTATAACCGATGTTCACGTCATGTCCCGCATCGGCTTTTGTGGAAGGGGTAAATATAGGTTCCGAGAGCCGATCGGATTCTTTCAGACCTTTTGGTAGGGTTAGGCTGCATACCGTACCCGACTTTTTATATTCGTTCCAGCCTGAGCCCGACAAATATCCCCGGACAATGCATTCCACCGGAAGTGGGCGCGTTTTACGGACCAGCATGCTTCGGCGAGCTAAGATTTTTTGGTAGGGCTTGCAGTTTTCAGGAAACCGCGAGGCATCCGATTCCGCTAAATGATTGGGAATGATATCCTCAACAAACGAAAACCAGAATACGGATATTTCATTCAGGATTACGCCCTTCCCCGGTATGGGATCGGGCATAATCACATCAAATGCCGATATACGGTCCGTGGCCACAATAAGCAGATACGTGCCAAGATCATAGACATCCCGAACTTTGCCGCGCCGAAATAATTTGATATCGGTAAAATCCGTTTGTGTAATAACGGTATCGTGTCGTTTATTTTCCATGGCATTGCTTGAATTTTTTACCGCTGCCGCAGGGACAGGGATCGTTGCGGCCGACTTTTTGTTCGGCGCGGATAGGTGTACGGCTGACCTGCGTACGCTGTTCGGACGATTCGCCGGTATCTGCATATCCCATGCCGTCTGATGTCGCATGGACAGTGCGCATGGCTCGGGCGCGCTTGATGAGACGTTCTTCCATTTCAGGCGACGGCTCGGCTCGGAATACGAACTCGATAATTTCGGCCGTAATCCGGTCAAGCAGTTGCATGAACATTTCTAAACTCTCTTTTTTATATTCAATCAGCGGATCTTTCTGGCCGTATCCGCGCAAATGTACGCCTTCTTTGAATTCTTCCATTTCGCGCAGATGTTCCTTCCATCGCTCGTCAATAGTCTTCAGAATGGCTATACGTTCGATACGGCGCATGATTTCGGATGTCCAGACTTCTTCGCGCGCTTCATACCGCTGCATCAGAGCCTGTTTCAGCCGCGGACCGAACTCATCAAGACGTATGGTCATGAAATCGTCTTTATGGATCTGCACGCCACCGGTCCGTAACAGATACTCCTGAAGGCCGTCCAGATCCCAGTCCTCTGGATGGTTGTGGCCGAAAGTGTATTTATCGCGAATCATCTCCACGAATTCATCCATCACATCGAGAAATTCGATCTTGATGTTTTCATTCATCAGCGCGCGGCGGCGGCGGGAATAAATAATCTCGCGTTGCTGGTTCATTACGTCGTCATATTCAAGCAGTCGCTTGCGGATACTGAAATTGCGGAACTCCACGCGTTTCTGAGCGCGTTCCACGGCTTTGGTCAGCCAACGGTGTGAGAGCACTTCTCCTTCTTTGGCGCCAAGCCGGTCCATGACTTTAGCGATGCGTTCAGAACCGAAAAGCCGCATCAGATCGTCTTCCAATGAAATAAAAAATATCGATGCGCCGGGATCACCCTGCCGGCCCGATCGGCCCCTTAACTGAAGGTCAATGCGGCGGGACTCGTGCCGTTCGGTGCCGACGATCTGCAGACCGCCCAGTTCCCTGACGCCTTCGCCCAGTTTGATATCCGTGCCGCGACCGGCCATGTTTGTGGCAATGGTTATGGCATGCTTGCGGCCTGCTTTGGCTATAATCTCTGCTTCCCGCTGATTCTGTTTGGCATTCAGAACCTCGTGCTTAATCCCTTTACGGGTCAACATGCGGCTAAGCGTTTCGGACACTTCGACGGACGTCGTCCCAACCAGCGTAGGCTGGCCTTTCTTCTGATTGCTTTCCAGTAGCTCCACGACTGCGTTGTATTTTTCCCGTTTGGTTCGGTAAATTTGGTCTTCATAATCATCGCGTATCACGGGCCGGTTGGTCGGAATGGCAACCACATCCAGTTTGTAGATTTCCCAGAACTCGGTCGCTTCGGTGACGGCTGTACCGGTCATACCGGCCAGCTTGCTATACATGCGGAAATAATTCTGAAGGGTAATGGTTGCCAGCGTTTGAGTATCTTTCTCTACTTTAACGCCTTCTTTCGCTTCAATCGCCTGATGCAGACCGTCGCTGTACCGACGCCCGTGGAGAATACGGCCGGTAAATTCATCCACAATCTGCACTTTCCCATCCTGTACCACATACTCCACGTCTTTTTCATAAAGCGAATAGGCCGTTAATAGTTTCTCAATACTGTGAATCCGGTCGCTACGCTCGGCGTAGAGCTTGCCAAGTTCATCTTTTTTGATCTTTTTTTCATGTTCGGACAGATCATGGTTGGTATCGATTTTGATGATTTCTTCAGAAAGATCGGGTATCACGAACATTTCGGGATTGGTGGGCGAAAGATAATTGCGACCTTTCTCCGTCAGGTCGATATTATGACTCTTTTCGTCGATGGAATAATACAACTCCTCGTCGATCTCATGCATCTTTTTGTCGCGCAGATACACGTTTTCAGTGTCCTGTATCAGCTTGGCGATACCTTCTTCTTTCATGAACTTCATGAGACGGTTGTTTTTCGGAGCGCCGCGCTGGGCGATCAGCAGTTTGCGCCCGGCTTCAGTCCAATTGTTGTTCTGAATGTCTTTGTCCGCATCGGCTACTAACTGGTTGACAAATCGCGTCTGCGCATCTACCAGGCGTTTCACCTGCGGGTTCATTTCTTCGTATTTCTGGTTGGAAGGCGTGTCCACGGCCCCGCTTATGATGAGCGGCGTGCGGGCTTCGTCGATAAGCACCGAGTCAACCTCGTCTACAATCGCGTAGTAATGGCCCTGAACCAGCACCACATCCGCCGGAGAGACCGCCATGTTATCGCGCAGATAATCAAAGCCGAATTCGTTGTTTGTTCCGTACGTGATATCACATCCGTAGGCCTCCTGACGCTGATTCGGAGTCATTTCGTTCAGGATGACCCCTACTTTCAGTCCGAGAAATTCATACACCTTGCCCATCCATTCCTTATCACGAAGGGCAAGATAGTCGTTCACCGTCACCAGATGGCAGCCGTGCCCGGCCAGCGCGTTCAGGTATAGCGGCGCTACGGCAACAAGGGTTTTACCTTCGCCCGTCGCCATTTCAGCAATCTTACCCTGATGAAGAACGATGCCGCCAATCAGCTGAACATCGAACGGAACCATATCCCAGGTCACTTCGCGGCCGCATACCAGGTATTTGGTGTTCAGCAGCCGTTTACAGGCCTGTTTAACGCATGCAAACGCTTCCGGCAGAATTTCATCCAGCACTTCCCGCTCCGCCCGAAACAACTCCTTCTCGGCGGCCTTCAATGCGTCAATCATGCCTTTGACTTTTTCCGGATCCAGGGTATTCTTAATTCTTTCCTTAATTTCTTCAACCGCGGCGTTTTCTTCCTGGGTGCGTTCTTTAATCAGACGTTTAAAACGGTCGGTCTTTTCCCTGAGATCCGCGTCAGACAATGAATCAAATTGTTCGTAATAACGGTTTATTTCATCAACCAGCGGCATAATGGCTTTCATTTCACGGTCATGCCGGTTGCCGAAAATCATTTTCATCATTTTAGATATCATGCGTACTGTATGCTCCTAAGTAAAAAAAAATCCTTATCTTCCCAGAATCAGGCGGTCAGCGAGGAATCCCGGCAAACCGGCTTGTTGAATTTTTGAGGCCGTCACCCGGGCATCATATTCACACCGAATATTCTGATAGTCCCATCGTTCCGTGTCAAATAGACCGAAACTGAGCCGCGGATTGCCGTCACGGGGTTGTCCTACGCTGCCTACGTTGATGATATAACGGGTGTCCCGGTTGAAGGCTCCGTAGGATCCGTTTTCCGTATATATTCCTGGTATATGGGTATGACCAATAAAACAAACGCTTTGAGTAAATGTCGGAAAATGGCTCTGGGCGTCGTACGCGGTGAATATGTAATCCCAGTTTTCAGGTATCGCCGGACTGCCGTGTACAAACAGCATATCGTCGATTTCATGCATATAAGGCAGGCCGGAAAGGTAATCGCGGTGACCAGAGTCCAGTTGCTCTCGGGTCCATTTCACGGCCTCCACGGCATAAGGATTGAATTTTTCGGCTTCACTCTCAACCGTTACCGCTTCATCATGATTGCCCTTAATAACAACGGAACACTTGGAACGGATTATATCCAGACATTCGGTAGGATTGGGTCCGTATCCCACAATATCCCCCAAACAGATAACGGTATCCGGTTTCAGGTCATCAATGATGCCGAATGCCGTCTGCAGGGCTTCAAGGTTGCTATGAATGTCAGAAATAATCGCGATACGCATTAATTTATTCTTTAAAACGGGGCAAGGTACGAAAACAATTCTTAATATGCAAGTTGAAGCGAAAATATTTATTATGCAATAAGTCGCTCAATCAATGCGTAAAAATTGATAAAGTCGTTTTTTATATACAGAACCTCATGCGAAATCTTTTACGCCCGGGTTTGTATGGGGTGTGTGCGCTTCCTCGGATTGAGTGAAATCGCCATTTGAAATAATTTCCTTTTCACCCAGTAACTCTTCAATCGCTTTTTTATCCAGCACTTCTTTTTCAAGTAGTTGTCGTGCCAATAGTTCGAGTTGATCTCGTTTTTCTGTCAGCAGTTGCCGTGTTTTGGCATAGGCTTCATCAATGATGGCTTTCACTTCGGCATCAATTAATTTGGCTGTTTCTTCGCTATAAGGTTTCAGATTGTACCCGCCCAGAAAGTTCTGCTGATCATTTTCCGCGAAAGATATATGGCCCAGGCGTTCGCTCATTCCATACATAGTGACCATGCGCCGTGCGATTTCCGTAACGCGTTCCAGGTCGTTGGAAGCGCCGGTAGAAATTTCGTTGAAAACAATTTCTTCAGCTACGCGGCCCCCAAGTAGACTGCATAGCCGCTCAATCAACTCAGCTTTGGAAAGCAGGTAACGGTCCTCCAGCGGAGTTTGCAGGGTATATCCGAGCGCCCCGATACCCCGGGGAACAATGGATACTTTATGCACCGGATCCGCGTTTTTAAGAAAATGACCTACAATGGCGTGACCGGATTCATGATAGGCCACGATGGTGCGTTCGCGCGGGCTAATAATTTTGTTCTTTTTCTCCAGACCGCCAATCACGCGCTCGATAGCGTCCTGAAAATCATTCATTTCAATTTTTGTTTTGTCTTTCCTCGATGCCAGCAGGGAGGCTTCATTGCAGACATTCGCTATTTCGGCGCCGGCGAATCCGGGCGTCTGCGCAGCCAGGGCTTTCAGATCAATATCTTCGCTCAGGGGCATGCCCTGGGTATGGACTTTAAATATTTCCACGCGGGCATTCAGGTCCGGCCGATCCAGTACAATCTGACGGTCAAAACGACCCGGCCGCAGCAGAGCTACATCCAGCACATCCGGCCGGTTGGTTGCCCCCATGATGATTACGCCTTTATCAGTGTTGAAACCATCCATTTCGACCAGCAGTTGATTTAACGTGTTTTCCCTTTCGTCATGGCCGCCCATCACAAAGCCTTTGGCGCGACTTCGGCCGATCGCATCGATTTCATCAATAAAAATAATGCAGGGCGCTTTGGATTTCGCCTCGGCAAATAAATCCCGCACCCGCGAAGCGCCTACCCCGACGAACATCTCGACAAAGTCCGAACCGCTCAGGCTGAAAAAGGGTACATCCGCTTCCCCGGCAACGGCTTTGGCTAAGAGGGTTTTACCGGTTCCCGGCGGTCCCACTAAAAGCACGCCCTTGGGGAGTTTAGCTCCAAGTTTGGTGTATTTTTTTGGATTCTTGAGAAAATCCACGATTTCACGGACCTCCTCAATTACTTCGTCCACTCCCGCAACATCCCTGAATGTAACGCGGCTCTTGGCATCGGCGGCGTATATTTTTGCTTTGTTCTTGCCGATGCTCATGACGTTGCCGCCGCCGCTCATCCTCCGGAAAATAAATCCCCAGACTATAAACAGTAGCGCAAAGGGAAATATCCAGTAAAGAAGCAGATTTTCAAGCCAGTTGCTCTCGATGACGCCGCGGTAATCAACCCCGGCGGCCTGCAGGTCGGAAACCAGTTTATCGTCAGCAACCGTTGTGACCACAAACGGCTGCCGCGGATCTTTTTTAAATGCACCTGAAAAAATATTATCAAGCCGGATCCGGTCAGCTAATGAACGCACCGTATCTTCTTCGGTGCTTTCATCGCTTTTTAAGGTATCCTTATCCTTAAATTTTCCGTATATCTTTTCAGCGGTAATCTGCACTTCGTCAATGTCTCCGCGGGCAAGCCGGTCCCGGAATTCTTTATAGGATATTTCCAGGTCCTTGTGGTTTGAAAAGAGAATCGGATTCAGAAGGACAAACAGGAAGAGAATGCCGAGAATGATGGGTATGTGATATTTTTGTTTATTCATCAATCAATTACTTTCGGAAATTATTTCTTTTTGCGTTTCTTCCCGTTTGGAGCTTTTTTCTTTTCAGAATTTTCAAGCGCTTCGGCAACAACCTGAGACACTTCATTGACCAAAACAAATTTCATCTCTTCACGGATTTGTTTAGGTACTTCATCAAGGTCTTTTTCGTTTTTTTCCGGCAGGATGATGGTCTTAATACCGGAACGGTGCGCCGCAAGAATTTTTTCTTTAACGCCGCCGATTGGTAAGACGGTGCCGCGTAAAGTGATTTCGCCGGTCATAGCAACGTCATTACGCACAATCCGGTTGGTCAGCAGGGATAAGATTGCCGTGTACATGGTGATGCCCGCAGAGGGCCCGTCTTTGGGTATAGCGCCTGCCGGTACGTGAATATGGATATCGATTTTGTCGAATTCATCGGTAATATGCATAGACTCGGCCTGCGCGCGTATCATGCTGAGCGCGGTTACCGCGGATTCTTTCATGACGTCGCCCAATTGCCCGGTCAGCGTAAGGTTCCCCTTACCCTTCATCTTCGTGGCCTCTATAAACAGAATGTCACCGCCGGCAGCCGTCCAGGCCAGTCCCGTCGCAATACCGGGGCGTTTGATGCGTTCCACGATATCTGAATAAAATTTGGGTTTACCGAGATAATGATAGACTTTCTTTTTATCAATCGTAATTTTTTGAATGAGGCCTTCGGCGACCTCGCGGGCAACCCCGCGGCAAATAGTCGCCACTTCCCGCTCCAAATTCCGTAAACCAGCTTCACGCGTGAATTCATGGATAATGACTTTGACGGCTTCATCTTTAAATTTGAGCTGTTCGGGCTTCAATCCATGTTCGGCGATTTGTTTGGGAATGATGAACTGCCGGGATATATGGAGTTTCTCGTCTTCGGTGTATCCCGGAATTTCGATGACTTCCATGCGGTCTTTAAGAGCCGGCAGAATCGGGTCCGAAAGATTGGCCGTTGCAATAAACAGTACTTTAGAAAGATCAAACGCCACATCCAGATAATGGTCACTGAACGAAAAATTCTGTTCCGGGTCCAGAACTTCCAAAAGGGCACTGGACGGATCGCCGCGAAAATCCATGCCGACTTTGTCAATTTCATCCAGCATAAACACGGGATTCATCGAACCGGCTTTCTTAATACCCTGCACCACGCGCCCCGGCAGCGCACCGATATAGGTACGTCGATGACCGCGGATTTCGGCCTCGTCCCGTATCCCGCCGAGCGACATACGCACAAATTTACGCCCCAGCGCATTGGCAATGGAACGGCCCAGCGAAGTCTTGCCTACTCCGGGAGGACCTACAAAACACAGGATGGGACCGCGCATGTCGTTCTTCAGTTTGCGCACGGCAAGGTATTCCAAAATGCGTTTTTTTACTTTTTCCAGCCCGTAATGATCGGCATCCAGCCGCTTGTGGGCATCGTGGATCTGCATATTGTCTTCGGTAATGACGCTCCACGGAATATCGATCAGCCAGTCTATATAGGTGCGCGACACCGTATATTCCGCGGCCATCGGCGACATCCGCCCCAGACGGTCTAACTCCTTCCGGGCGACCTCCAGCACCTCCTTGGGCATGTTCGCTTTCTCAACCTTATCCCGTAGCTCCTGGATTTCCGGATTACTGGACTCCGATTCCCCCAGTTCTTTTTGGATGGCTTTCAGCTGCTCACGCAGATAGTACTCCCGCTGGGTGCGGCTGATTTCGTCCTGAACGTCGGATTGGATTTTGTTGCCCAGTTCCAGCGTCTGCAGGACGCGGTTCAGCGTTACATGGGCCAGTTCAAGGCGGGCTTTGACATCGAGGATCTCAAGAATTTCCTGTTTCTCCAGCGTGGGGATGTTCAGCGCCGAAATGGCCATATCGGCAATGCGTCCCGGATGCTGAATATTCAATATCATTGACGTCTGTTCCGAAGTAATGTAAGGCGCCAGCCCGGACATTTTCTGGAAAATATTCTTGATGTTTATAACCAGCGCATCGATTTCAATATCGCCTGTCTGGGGCGGAATGTCATCGAGTTCGCGGATGTGCGCTATCCAGTAGGGATCATCCTGAACAAAATCCAGCAGTTGGATGCGCTTGACGCCTTGTACGATAACGCTTTTACTCCCGTCCGGCATATCAAAAACGCGCATAATCGTAGCGGCCACGCCGTACATAAACATATCCTGCGGCGTAGGATTCTCAATGCTGCTCTCCTTTTGCGCAACAATACCGACCAGCCGGTTGCTTTCGGAATGCTCGGATACCAGCTTCAGCGTCTTGTCCCGCCCGATGGATAACGGCATAATTTGCTGCGGAAACAGCACCGCGTTGCGCAGGGGTATGATCGGCAGGGTCGGCGGCAGTTGACCCCTTTTAGATTTGGTATTTTCCGGATTCATTTGCTCTTCAAATGTTTTGGTCATAAAAAATTCTGGTCTTTCTTTTAATCACTATTCGGTTACGCAAAAGAGCACCAGGCTGTCCCGATGCTCTTAATGCGTACATACTTTTCATCCCCGTTTATTTGGGCATCGTAAAGGCAATAAACAGCGAGTTGCCTTTACGGTTAATCAGAAACAGTACCGTCTCTCCCGGTTTTACTTTATTAACCGCTGTGGTGTATTCCCGTACATTGGTGATATCGTCTTTACCGACGCGCTTAATTAAATCGCCTTCGCGCAGGCCTCCGCGGAACGCCGGACCGTTTTTATCAATCGAGGTGATAATCACGCCCTTTTCTCCGGCGTTAAGTCCATATTTACCGGCAAGGTCTGCGTTGGCCGTCGCGACATCCATGCCAAGCCGCTTGATACTTTCATTGGGACCGGTGTCTTCGCTGGCGGCTGCAATTTCACTGGGAGCCTCGCCGAGCGTTACGGTTAGTTTCATTTCCTTCCCGTCGCGGATAACGGTTAATTCCACATCGGTGCCGGGTTTCTTGCTGACGATCATTTTACGTACGCTGGCCATACCATCAACTTCTTTCCCATCAATCTTAATAATCACATCGCCCTGCTTTACACCGGCTCTTTCGGCGGGACTATCCTTAACAACCTGGGCGACTAACGCGCCTTTGGTGCTTTTCAGATTCATCGCCTTGGCCAATTGTTCGTCCACATCCTGCATACTGATGCCGACGTAGCCGCGAACCACCTTACCGGATTTAATCAGTTGCTCCATGATATTCTTCGCCGTGTTGGACGGTATGGCAAATCCGATACCCTGATAACCGCCGGTATTGGATAAAATCGCGGTATTAATACCAACCAGTTCGCCATTCATGTTGACCAGCGCGCCGCCACTGTTGCCGGGATTTATGGCGGCATCCGTTTGTATGAAGTCCACGTCCGTGTCAAACCCGACCTGCGACCGGGACTTCCCGCTGACGATGCCGGCGGTTACGGTGTGGCTTAAAGACTTGCTGAACGGATTGCCGACGGCAATAACCCATTGTCCGACTTTTAGCTTGTCCGAGTCCGCCAATTTGAGCGCTTTGAGTTCTTTTTCATCGATCTTAATGACGGCAATGTCGGTGCGCGGATCACGGCCGATGAGCTTCCCGTCGTATTGCTTGCCCGTTGATAACGTAATTTTGATTTTATCCACGTCGGCAATCACATGGTTGTTGGTAATCACATAACCGTCTTCGCTGACGATGACGCCTGAACCCAGCCCGTCAATCCGTCGTTCCTGCTGCTGATCGTTGCGCGGCCCGAAAAACCGCCGAAAAAAATCATCCCCGCCGAAAAAATCGCCGAAAGGATCCATGCCGCCGAACGGGTCATACGTCCGGACTTTAACGGTACGCTCTGTTTCCACTGTCACTACGCTTGGGGTCACATAATCGGCAACCGCTGAAAACCCCTCGCTAAACTCGGCCATGGCAGCCATTTTCTCTTCCAGTTTGACACGAGCCTCGGAATCGGACCCGGCTCGGGTTTTATTCCCCCAGTTGAGATTAGCGGTTAATATGACTCCCGCCATGACCCCGATGAGTATCAAAGCTACGGCAAATATCAGCCGTGTGGATTTCTTGGTAAACATAGTACCTCCGTTTTGTTATGGTTTCTTTCATTTATACGAAAAAAAACCCATAAAGTTTAATTGCGCCAGACGGTTTATTTCGTGTCGGCTGTACCCTTTTTAACTGCGTCTGTAGTCTCTTTGGCGGAATCGGATGAATTTTGCTTTTTTGTTTTCGTCCCGTTTCCGTTATTTTTTTTATAATCGGTAATGTAAAATCCGGAACCCTTAAACACTAAGCCGGCCCCTGCGGACAAAAGGCGTTTGGCCGGTTTACCGCAATGGGGACAAACCGCCGCAGGCTCTTCGTTAATGCCCTGAAAAACCTCAAAAACATGATCGCTCGGACATTTATAATCGTATGTTGGCATAACGCCACCTCGTTAATTGTTATTTCTTTTCATCGACCACTTCATAATCGGCTTCTTCGACTTTTTGTCCGCCCGGGGCGGCCTGTTCGCTTCCGGTGGTTTGTTGCGAAGCGCCGCCGGCTTGCTGATACATCCTGGCAGACACCTCATTCCAAGCGGCATTGAGCGATTCCGTCGCGGATTTAATGTCATTCAGATTATCCGAATTAATCGCATCGCGCAACCGCTGTACTTCTTTCTCAATGCGGCTCTTGGAGTCACTGTCAAGTTTATCGCCGAATTCTTTAATATTCTTCTCGGTCTGATAAGCCAGATTTTCTGCATGGTTTTTAGCGTCAATTTTTTCACGACGTTTCTTGTCTTCTTCGGCGTGCTCCTGCGCTTGCTTGACCATGCGATCAATTTCTTCGTTGTTCAGCCCGGAAGAAGATTCAATACGAATGCTCTGCTCCTTACCGGTTGCCTTATCCTTCGCGGTCACATGCAGAATGCCGTTGGCGTCGATGTCAAAAGTCACTTCAATTTGCGGAATGCCCCGCGGCGCCGGAGGAATGCCAAACAGTTCAAAACGCCCGATTTCCCGGTTGTCGTTAAACATAGACCGCTCGCCCTGCCCCACACGGATGGTAACGGCAGTTTGATTGTCGGCGGCGGTAGAGAAAATTTCGCTCTTCTTGGTAGGAATGGTTGTATTGCGGGGTATCATAGTCGTGAAAACGCCGCCCAGCGTCTCAATGCCCAGCGAAAGCGGCGTCACGTCCAGAAGCAGAATATCTTTCACTTCACCGGCCAGTATCGCGCCCTGTATGGCGGCGCCCACCGCGACCACTTCGTCCGGATTAACGCCTTTGTGCGGTTCTTTCTTGAACATATTTTGCACCATCTCCTGCACTTTCGGTATGCGCGTGGAACCGCCGACCAGAATCACCTCATCGATTTGAGAAAATTCCAGCCCGGCGTCCTTCATCGCCTGCTCCACCGGTTTGATGGTACGCTGAAATAGGTCTTCGCATATTTGTTCAAATTTAGAGCGCGTCAGTGTAATATCCAGATGCTTCGGGATGCTGTCAACCGCTGTGATATAGGGCAGATTAATCTGAGTCTGCGTAGAACTGGAAAGCTCGATCTTCGCTTTTTCTGCGGCATCGCGCAACCGTTGCAGAGCCATAGGATCTTTCCGTAGATCAATCCCTTCATTTTTCCTGAATTCCTCCGCCAGCCAGTTCACAATGCGTTCGTCAAAATCATCGCCGCCCAGATGTGTATCGCCGTTGGTTGACAGCACTTCAAAAACGCCGTCCCCTATCTCAAGGATGGATATATCAAACGTCCCTCCGCCCAGATCGTACACGGCAATTTTTTCATTGCTCTTCTTGTCCAACCCGTAAGCCAGCGATGCCGCCGTCGGCTCGTTGAGGATACGCAGAACGTTCAATCCGGCAATCTTACCGGCGTCCTTGGTAGCCTGCCTCTGCGCGTCGTTGAAATAAGCCGGCACCGTAATCACCGCATCCGTGACCTTTTGACCTAAATAATCTTCCGCGGTTTGCTTCATTTTCTGAAGGATCATCGCGGAAATTTCCGGAGGCGAAAAAACCTGATCGGCTATTTTTACTCGCGCATCCTGATTGTCTCCGCGGATGACGTCATAGGGTACCTTGGCCCGCTCATCCCCTACCTCGTCATAACGCCGGCCCATAAAACGCTTGATGGAAAATATCGTGTTTTTGGGATTCGTTATCGCCTGACGCTTGGCCGGATTGCCGATAACGCGCTCGCCGGCTTTCGTGAATGCGACAATCGACGGCGTCGTCCTTCCGCCTTCCGAATTCGGTATAACCGTCGGTTGCCCGCCTTCCATAATAGCTACACAGGAATTGGTCGTTCCAAGATCGATTCCTATAACTTTGCCTTTTGACATATAGACCTCCTGATTTTTTATATAATATTAATTTTTTTCTGTTTTTTTTTATACTTTAAATTTTAATAAAGAATAGCTGCAAAAATAGTACCAAATGTACTGCCTTAATTTATAACAACTTAGTTATCCTTTTATGTTTGTAATTACCTTGATATGTCAATAACGTCATTAAATATGACATAATGACTTAAAGTGATTATAAAAGTGCCAAAATGTTCGTAAAAAAATTTTTTTAATATTGAATAATATTAAGATTTGTTTTAAATTGAGTATTAAGAAAAATATTAGTTAAAAAAATGTTATTATTTAGAGTTTAAAAAATTTCTTTTTTTTTTAAAAAATTTTCTAGAAGTGTCAATCATTTTATCTATTGTTAGTCCAGTTTATTTAGCTGAAAATATCGTAGAGCAATTGGTTCTACGATTAAAAAAATCGATTTCACAGATTACTGAACAATATGAGATAATTTTAGTTGAGGATGGCAGTCCCGACCAATCATGGATGATGATTGAAAAAGAATGTGAAAAAGATCAACGTATTAAAGGAATAAAATTAAGTCGCAATTTTGGACAGCATAATGCTATTTTTGCGGGCCTGGAACATACAAGGGGTGAGTGGGTAGTAGTATTGGATTGTGATTTACAAGATCGGCCAGAGGAAATTATTAATATTTATAACAAAGCTATGGAGGGATACGATATTGTAGTAGCGTCACGGGTTTTCAGAAAGGATAATCTCTTTAAACGGTTTTTTTCTTTTATTTTTTATAAGGTCTTATCTTATTTAACTGGCACAAAGTATAGTCACCAAATAGCGAATTTTGGTATTTATCATAGAAAAGTTATTAAGTCAGCTTTGCTTCTAAAAGAAACGTTTAAATATTTTCCTTTAATGATAAATTGGATAGGATTTCGCTGTACTTCAATATCGGTTGTTCATTCAGAAAGAGAAATAGGTAAAACCAGTTATTCATTAAAGAAATTAATACAATTAGGGATCAATGTCGTTTTATCGTATTCGGACAAATTATTACGAATGACAATTAAAATAGGTATTTTTATTTCAGGGTTAGCTTTTATAATAGCTCTTTTTTATTTGTATTCGTATTTCACAGGACGAATTGAGGTTTTAGGGTTTGCGAGTGTAATCATTTCAATTTGGTTTTTGGGAGGTTTAATTATTACTATCCTAGGAATAATTGGATTATATATTGGTAAAATCTTTGAAGGAGTAAAAAATCGACCCAGCTTTATTACGGAGAAAAAGATTAATGTCTCATAATCAATATTGTCAATTATTAACTTGGGATACACTTTTTTTTGGATATAAAGTCGCTAAACTAACAAAAACCATTTGTTCTGATAAACAATACGATGAATTTATTATGGAAGTGAAAACGCATCAATTACGTTTGGTTTATTATTTTGTACCGGTTGAGGAGCAACTCGCAAATGAATTTTCAAAAAGAAAGAACTTTTTTTTAACCGACACAAAAATTACTTATTCAAGAAATTTTAGTCCCAAAGAGATATTTCCTGTTGACCAGCATATCTATCCATATGAATCAACAATTCCCGATGAAGTACTTTATCGTTTATCCCTCTCAGCAGGAGTACACTCAAGATTTAAAGTAGATTCGAATTTCAGAAATCACGAATATGAACGTTTATATCGTAAGTGGATTGAAGAATCAACCAACAGAAAAATTGCCGATCAAACATTTGTATATATCGACAACGGGATTAAGAAAGGATTAATAACTATTAGGAAAAATAAAAAAAGCGGAGATATTGGATTGATTGCTGTTAATGCAAATGATAGAGGTAAAGGGATTGGGTCAAAGTTAATAAATGCCGTTTTACAATGGTTAAAAAATCAAAAAATATGGGAAGTTAATGTTGTGACCCAAAAAAAAAATATGGAAGCTTGCAAATTATATGAAAAAAACGGCTTCCGTATAAGTAATCAACAGAATATTTATCACCTATGGTTTTAAAATACAGTTTCTAAATATTATTTTTTATACGCTACGACTAAACAACTTCCTCCAAAACTTATTTTTAATCGGTTTTTTATATATCGATATTCTAAATTCCAAAAACAATTAATGAGTTTATTAGAGGACTTGTGTTCTGATTTAAATTGTTCTGTAATTATTTGATGCTTCTTTTGTTTGAATTTTGAAGGTAAAGTGCGGAAAATATATATAGCTAATGGTAAAGGAGAAAAAAAATAGGTTGAGTATAATATTCCGAATCCTGATCTTGATAAAAGATTTCGCAAGACATCTAAAGTGTAACGCCTGTAATGACCACTTAAATCATCTTCATGAGACCATAACCAATTATAGGCTGGTACGGTCAAGTACAGTTTTCCGGATAAAGTCATTTTTTTTCGAATGAGAGAGATAAAGTGTTGATCATCCTGTATATGCTCCAGTACATCAAATAAACCCACTGCTGGCAGAGAGTTTTCATTGATACCGGCATTTTCAAAAGTAGAACATACGACATGATATAGTCCTCTTTTGAGAGCGTTTGATGCACCGATAATGCCCGGTTCTATAAGCACTACGTTATACCCATTATCTTGTAAAAATTTTGCAACATACCCATTACCGCCGCCTATATCGAATATGGTGCCGTTGGGCGGGTGGTTTTTTATTGATGCTAAGATACAATTATTTCTGTGCTTAAACCAGAAACTGCTTTCCTCAATTTCGTAACAAATTTCATTACCTTGTTCAGGATATGATATCTTTTCCGATTCCCTTGAAAACCATATTCCGTTTTTAAAATATAGATTTTCGATAAATTTATTTATGTCAATATTCTGTTGATTACTATTCATTTTATAATTTTTTATTCCGTTTTTTTTATTGTTTTGTAATGTGATGCTTAATCGTTACAATCACGTCATATTCATTTTTTAGGTTCATCATTTGCAATAAAGAAAACTGCAATTAATTAACTTGATATAGTGCATGACAATTGCTTATATTATATCTAAGCATTGTTTAAATTTCAAGGTAATATTATATATTAATTAATAGTTGTATATTGCGTGATACCATTCAATAAACCCTTCCTTACCGGTAAAGAATTAGAATATATTCGTATCGCAGTCGAATCCGGAAAAATATCTGGTGATGGTATATTTACAAAAAAATGTCATGATTTTTTTGAAAATCGTTACGGCTTTCAAAAGGTTCTCCTCACAACCTCCTGCACGGACGCACTGGAAATGGCGGCTCTGCTCCTGGATATTCAACCCGGCGATGAAGTCATCCTGCCGTCTTTTACATTTGTTTCTACAGCTAACGCCTTCGCTTTAAGAGGCGCCAGGCTTATCTTTGCCGATTCCCGTCCGGATAATCCGAACATAGACCATACTACTATTAGCGCTCTGATCACTCCCAAAACCAAAGCCGTGGTGATCATCCACTACGCGGGTATCGCCTGTGATATGGATGCCATAACCGACATTTGCCGGAAAAATCATCTGTATCTTGTCGAGGACGCGGCCCACGCCATAGATTCATATTACCGGAAAAGACCGCTTGGTTCATTGGGCAATCTGGCGACGTTTTCGTTTCATGAAACGAAAAATGTCATCTCCGGCGAGGGCGGACTTATTGTTATTAATGACCCACAATTCATCAAACGGGCTGAAATAATACGCGAAAAAGGCACGAACCGTTCAGCCTTTTTCCGCGGCGAAGTGGATAAATACAACTGGGTGGACATCGGTTCGTCTTTCCTGCCTTCAGAAATTATTGCCGCTTTCCTTTTTGCCCAGTTGGAACATCTGGATGAAATCCAGCGAAAAAGAATAGAATTATGGGAATGTTATCATGACCAATTATCAGAACTCGAAGAACAAGGGCATATTCGACTTCCGTCTCTTCCCGACTATTCCGTTAACAATGGCCACATGTTTTACCTGCTCTGTCAAAACCTGGATAAACGAACCGCTTTAATCGAATATCTTCGCCGGAAAAATATTATGGCGGTTTTTCACTACTTAAGCCTCCACCAATCACCGTTTTACCGGAATCAACACGGCAACCGCGCGCTGCCCAACTCAGATAGATATTCCGAATGCTTGTTGCGGCTTCCCCTATTTTATGAATTATCGGTTTCGCAGGTCATGACCATTTGCTCAGAAATTAAATCGTTTTTCTTTCATGAACATTCGAATTAAACTCTCATCCTTCATACTTCCCGCATTCACCCTGTTGCTGTTTGCCATGACGTATTGGTTATTCGGTTTCTATTATGAAACCAACGACGAAGTGCAAATGGAATTGTTCTTCCGGGGCATAACCGTACCGGAGGGTTCATGGGATCTTTATTACTGGCATCGTTTTAGCGGCATAATATTAACCCATTTGTATTCCTGTGCACCCGATGTACCTTGGTACGGATTATTCCTTTATTTCTTACTTTACCTGGCTACAATAAATTATTTTATTATTCTGAAAACGTTTCTTTCAAACATCGGAAAATGGACACAATATTTTATATTTACACTGTTTTTCTTTTTAATTTTGTTTGAAAATGTAATTAATCTAAATTTTTTAAGAGTTACACTCAATTTGTGCATGAGCGGATATTTAATATTTATATGTATGTGTATAAGAAGTAAATTGTACTATAAAAATGTATTATTTTTTTTATATTGTTTTTTTTGCGTGTCAATGGCTATACAAATAAGGCCTGAAGGAGGATTTTTATTGTTATTTATTTTTGCTCTATTTTCGGGGGTTTTTATTTTTTTGAATAAAATTCAATATGGTATATATATATCAGGCCTGCTACTTGTTCTGTTTAGTGTCGGTATCATCTTAGCATTTAACTATATAAACACTTCTGTTGACCAGAAATCTGATGAGGCTATTATTCCGCATATTCAAACATTATACAATTATGATATTCCTCATAATATTACTACTACTGATGATTCCCTGAAAGTACAAATAATTACTGACGGTTATTTTTGGGACCAGAATGTTATTACGAAACAATTTCTTAATAAAATTACACCCAATAGAAACCTATTAAATGTTTTTCAAATAAATTTCAATTCTTTTATTGATTCCGCAAAGCATCTAGGATTTATATGGATAAAAAATAACCTGCCGTTAATAACGGTTTATTTGTTTATTTTATTTTCTTTTTGTGTATTTTTGTATAGAACAAGAAGAAAAACCATTATGTTCCAATATTTATCGACTCAGGTCTTATACTTTATCTTTATCATAATTCTAGACATCTACTATAAAATGCCGCATCGATTGTATACCCCTTTGATTACTCTCGTCTTTCTGGTAAACACGATATTTTGGTTAATAATTAACTTCGATCTCTGCCAAATACCCAAATTTATGGTTAAATTTTTCGTTCTGATTTTCATGACAGCAGCTATAATTTACTGTATAAAATTAAATTCTAAAATAGATTTTCTTAAAAGTCGAAAATCCGGTAATTATAAATATTTGGCTGATATGGACGCTTTTAATCATGGTAAAGTTATTGTTTTTAATAAACATGCAATATTTCTTTTTAACGGTCTGGATCCATTGAAAACGACTCCTTTATCAGACCGAAATAATTATATTATCTGGGGCTGGTTTAATTGGTATTCCTCTTATAAAAAATTTTTATTTAGCCTTTCCGGTGAAAAAAATTTCCTGGAAATTATGAAATACGTTCTAAGCCGAGACCATATGTTTTTATCTTCTGATGAAAATGTTCAAACTTTAAAAAATCATATTAACAGGTTTTATAATGAAAACATAGTATTTCAAAAAATGAGCAATTCAATATTATATACAGAACCCACTTATAACTATAAACTATATGACTATCTCGGAATTGATTTAAAATAATTTGATTAATATACTATGGACTTTTTATATAACATCTCTATTGCTTTTCCGGCATATGTGGTATTTTTGTACACTTTATTGCCTTTTCTATTAATAATCATTGTAAACAAACACACCAGCAAATTCCCGCTCTCAGTTATCTTTTCTTTATCTATTACCTTTTCAATTATATTTTATACGTGCTCTTACTTTTTTTTGAGATTAATAGGCGTTTCTATCATTAATTGCGAAAGTATAATTTATACAATCCCAACTATTTCGATTGTCTTTTTAATCATTCATACAAAATTAAGAAATTTTTTTTTAAAGCATCTTATTGTATTTTTTAAAAAGCTATTATCAATAAAAACAGTCGTTTTTGTCTCTCTCTTAGGAGTGTATTTTATTATTCTTCTGCCTTATCTATTTAGCAATGGGTATGATGCCAATGGTAATCTTCATCTGTATGATTTATTCTCTACGGAAGTTTTATGGCATTTATCAATTAGCAATAGTTTTAATTATGATGCTTTGCCAAAAACACTTCATTACTATGAAACGGACATCTCTTCGTATCACTTTTTCCCAAACTTATTTTTGCATATTTTCGAAAAATTAAGTTTTTGCGATGATTTGTTTGTCCTTTTCATATATTTCTTTGTCCCTGTCTTATTAGTAATTTTGGCTATTAATATTTATGCATTTTCAAAAATAATATGGAAAAAATCGTCAATAGCATTTATTGCGGTCTTTATTTCATTATTTTGTTATGATTTCTCAGCCCTGATATTATGGGTTAGGGCGATTTTACTGGAAAAGGATTTTTTATTCGGTTCTTCGTGGCCGAACTATACATCTGTTTGGACTCCGGTTATTACTCACTTTCAGTTATTTCATAATCCATCTTTTTTATTTTCAACATCGCTTTTTTGTGGAACATCAATAATAACTTTCTTGTATTTTAAATTTAAAAATATCTTTTGGCTTTTATTGACCATTGCGGCATGGATCTTTCTTATCAAGGCGAAAATAACTGCTTTCTTAATTGGTTTTTCTGCTTTATTTGTTTTTATATTGTTAAAAATATTTACTGAAAAGCAGTATAGAGAATTAATTCTGCTCGTTTCAATTATAATTTTGAGTTATCCGATAATGCATATGTCTACAGATCAGAAAAAAAATTCGGTGGAATTTTCATCATGGTTTTTTCCCGCAAACTTTGCCGAACGAATACATTTAATTTCTGATCAGGAACATGGACAAATAAATAATAATGGGTTTGCAGACAATATAAATGCCAATTTACGTTTTTTACTGGCTTTCATAATTTATTTTGTTGGTCTTCTAAATATTCGATTACTCATATTTTTTGATTATTACATAATTCGCAAAGTTATCAATTGGTATAGACAAAAAGACATTCATATATTTCTTTTTGCTGCATGTGTTTCAGGATTCTCCGCTTTTATATTTATTGTTAACGGCTTATCAAAATATGATTCATTATGGTTTTTTTTATTAACAATTTATATACTAAATATTTATCTTGCAAAATGGCTGTATAATGTTATATCCCAAAAAAATTACTATAAAAAAATATTAACCTGGGTAACATTTGTATTGGTGATTTCAACAATGGGAGCTTTCATTATACCGAGCATCAGGGCCTATCCACGAAATGAAATTAAACTATCACCATCATTGGTTGAGTTTTATAAAACAATTAAATCTTTTGAAAATAATAACTGCATTATGTCAAAATATTTCGATCTGTATGACCTGACAGATGAAAAAAATCAATTTCTGGTAGCCCTAACAGGGAAAAAAGTCGTAAGTGAAGGAGTCGGATATGTTTTTGAATATAGAGAAAAGAATCAGGCCTTTTTATCAAATTTAAATATAATCCGGAATGATATTAATACGTTTTATAATACCACAAACTCTGATACAGCTGAAACAATAATCAATAAATACAACATAACTCTAGTAATACTAAAAAAACCGGATTATTTACATTTTAAATATTCAACTTTATTGAAAAAAATTTATTCAAATGATGAAATGATTCTATATCAAAGAATTTAAATTAACGAAAGCGCGTTTTCACTATGCCGGACATTAGTATCATAGTTCCTGTCTACAATTCAAGAACTATTTTGCCTAAACTATTGAGTACAATCGATAGAATTAAAAAAAATGAAAATTGGGATCTTGAATTGATTCTCATTGATGACGGTAGCCAAGATGGAAGTTTTAATACCATTAAAAATTTATCGTCCCAATATAATTATATTTACGGTATTCGTTTATCAAGAAATTTTGGACATCAGGCGGCAGTTCGAACGGGACTTATTATGTCAAAAGGGAACTATATAGCTATCATTGATGATGACATGCAGGACCCGCCTGATTTACTTCCTACGTTCTTTAAGTATTTAGAAAACGGATATGACGTGGCTTATGGAGTTCGGCGTAAACGAAAGGAAAATTTCATTAAAAAAAGTGCCTATAAATTGTTTTATAAACTGATAAATAGACTCAGCGAGATAACCCTCCCACTAGATAGTGGCGATTTCTGCGTGATGAAACGTAAAGTACTCGAGAGTATGCTAATGCTTCATGAAAGAAATCCTTATCTCCGAGGAATCAGAGCATGGGTTGGCTTTAACCAAATAGGAGTCGAGTATGAACGCAACGAACGCGCTGAGGGAAAATCAGGTTACACTTTTAAAAAGTTATTAAAGATTGCATCAGACGGCATTTATTCTTTCTCGGATCTGCCGTTACGTCTAACTTCATATTTTGGCATAGCCGGAATGTTATTGTGTATTATTTATGGTTTTTATATATTAACAAAGTATATATTATTTGGTGTTGAAATGAAGGGTTTTACGACTTTGGCTCTTTTAATTCTCTTTTTTGGTTCAATAAACCTGATTTCAATGGGAATTCTGGGTGAATATATAGGCCGCATTTATGCAGAAGGTAAAAACAGGCCTGACGCAATTATTGCAGAAACTATAGACAAACGATGATTAATGTCCTGATATTAGGAGCCAATGGATTCATTGGTTCCAATCTGTACAGATACTTATTATCTCAAGGAAATTGCAAAATTACTTTGTTTTCTCGCCATTTCTCTGAGGATATAAAATTATTAGCTAAATTGCATAACAATAAGATTATCGAAGGCCAATTTCAAGACTATGACTTATTAAAAAGCGCCTTGCATTCACAGGATTTGGTTTATCATCTTATTTCAGAAACCTATCCAGCCACAAGCTGGAATCAGCCTATTTGGGAGGTTGAAAATAATTTGTTGCCGACGTTACGATTTTTAGACATCGCTGCAAATCAGGACGTAAAAAAAATCGCTTTTATCTCAAGTGGTGGCACTATTTATGGCAATCACGATAACCGCGTCGATGAAAATCATCACACTAAACCGTATATACCGCATGGTATCATCAAACTCTGCATTGAATACTTTTTAAATTATCAAAATACAAAAACAAACACTGCCTATGATATTTATAGAATAAGTAATCCTTACGGCCCATCCCAGAATAAAAACGGATTAGGTGTCATCTCAAACTGGCTTAGAAATATTAAGAATAACAATGAAATTCTCATTTTTGGGGATGGGAATAATATTAGAGATTACATATATATTGATGATACTGTTAAACTCATATCGTGGAGCACTATTAAAGATTTGTCGCATTCTGATATATATAATGTAAGCAGTGGAACAAGTACAAGCCTCAATGAACTGGTAAATATTATTAGTGATACACTAAATCAAAAACTAAGGGTAAAATATTTACCTCAGAGAAAGAGTGATTGCCCTTACTCGGTACTAGATAATAATAAAATTATGAAATTTTTCCCAAATCATAACATGGTGTCATTATCCGAAGGCATAAGAAAAACATGGCTATCAATTAATGACACTTTATTTAAATAATACTTACATTCAAGAAAGATGATTAAAAACTTCGCCATAACCGGGGTTGCCGGCTACATCGCCCCAAGACATCTTCAGGCAATTAAAGATACCGGAAATAATTTGGTCGCAGCACTCGATCCCCATGATTCGGTAGGTATATTGGACCGATATTTTCCGAAAGCCAGCTTTTTTACTGAATTTGAACGTTTTGACCGCCATCTGGAAATGCTGAAACGCCAGAAAAATCCGGATCGGATCGATTACTTAACCGTATGCGCTCCTAACCATCTGCATGACGCGCATATTCGAATGGCCTTACGGCTGGGCGCTCATGTCATTTGTGAAAAGCCACTAGTTCTTAATCCATGGAATTTGGATGCTCTTAAGGAATTGGAAATTGAAACCGGCTGTTCAGTATATACAATTCTACAATTGCGAGTTCATCCTTCACTAATAGAATTACGAAATAAATTACTTGTAAATAAATCAAATAAAAAGCATTCGGTCCGTTTAACCTATATTACCTCACGTGGAATATGGTATGATTATTCTTGGAAGGGTATCGTGGAAAAATCAGGTGGCATTGCAACGAACATTGGAATTCACTTTTTTGATTTACTGATTTGGTTGTTTGGAAGCGTACAAAAATCTTATTTACACCTATCTGAAACAAGACGTATGGGAGGATTTCTTGAACTTGAGAATGCAAATGTGGAGTGGTTCTTATCAATTAACCGGGAGGATTTACCGCTAGAGGTTCAGAAAGGAGGAAAAACAACCTTTCGTTCAATAACCGTTGACGAAGAAGAAATCCATTTTAGTGAAGGATTTACGGATCTGCATACACGTGTTTATGAGGAGACACTGAAAGATAAGGGTTTTGGTATTGAAGAAGCCCGTGCATCTATTGAACTCGTGCATAATATACGCCATTCTCCTGTTTCTATTCCTGATAAAAATGCCCATCCGATAGCTAAAAGTTTTATAAATATCAAAAAACACTAGATTATTATGAATTATTTCAAACACGAATCCGCTTATGTTGACGAACCGTGTGAAATCGGCGAAGGAACAAAAATCTGGCATTTCTGCCATATTCAATCGGGCGCAAAAATCGGTAGAAATTGCGTCTTAGGACAAAATGTAAACATTGGAAATAATGTAATAATTGGAAACTTTGTTAAAATCCAGAATAACGTTTCGGTCTATGAAGGCGTCACGCTTGAAGATTATGTATTCTGCGGCCCTTCGATGGTCTTTACCAATATCACCGATCCGCGAAGTAAATACCCGCAGGTGGGTTCACAATATTATAAGAAAACGCTGGTCAAAGAGGGGGCCTCTCTGGGAGCGAATTGTACGATTATTTGCGGTCACACCATCGGCCGCTATGCTTTCATCGGCGCCGGTTCTCTGATCACAAAAGACGTTCCTGATTTTGCATTAGTAGTCGGCGTACCGGCCCGTATAATGGGCTGGGTCAGCGAAGCTGGGAAAAAACTGACTTTTAATGCCGATGGCCTCGCTTTCTGCGAAAAGTCAGGGAAAAATTATAAATATGATAACGGTAAAGTCTTTGAATTATGACTACAAATTGTTTGACTATTTAATCTTTTTTCAGTATAAACATTCCTTGAATATATCTTTTATTGATAGGTAATGGCTCAAGTACTATAATATTCCCTATCGAAGTCTATTAGTGATTTGAGTTTATTAGTAGATTCGATTGAAATTTATGAAAAATTGAATATGAAAAAAAAAAGAAAGACAGGAAAACAGGACGGTTATTAGGAATATACGCGCCCTTTTTGGATCGCCCTTTGAGACTGAGAAAGAAATAATTTTTCCCGAAACACCGTTCGAAACTATACTTAATCTCAGCCATGAAAAAGTCGTGAAACGCCCTTTTAATTGGCTTCGCATGAAATAGTTTTTATTCACACGCAGACCAGATGGAACCGAGTTAATTCTATTAAGACAGCCAGTATTTTAACTGCATGCATGATAAAGTCTAAATAATAATTTAGAGCAAACTTTAGCGATATCAATTACTGAAAACCGATGCCGGAAGATGAACAAATAATTTACTTATTCAACAGTCAAACGCGCTTTCTTTTTAACGGGACGTCATGTACCACAATAAAACCGTCGCAGTAGTCATACCTGCATACAACGAAGAAAAACAGATCCGGATGGTAATCGAAACGATACCCGATTTTGTTGATCGGATTATTGTCATCAACGATAATTCGACTGACCGAACCGCAGAGATTGTTCAAACCATTATCACCGGTCAAAAAAGGTCTGAGGTGACGATCACACCAATTCCAGCATCGATGGCGCGTACGCTATATAATGAAGCCGAAGTAATTTTAACAGAGCAACAGCATAAAGAAAAAATGCATTTCACGCCCTCAAGGATTGAAAACACCGACCCTGAGAACGCACGCATTATTCTTATAAACCATTTACAAAACGCGGGTGTCGGCGCGGCCATCGCCACAGGATATAAGTGGTGTAAGGATCATTCCATTGATTGTACCGCTGTCATGGCCGGCGACGGACAAATGGACCCCAACGAACTGGAATCTATCATCAAACCCGTGATTGATGAGAACATTGATTATGTCAAAGGGAACCGGCTGATTCACCGTAGCGCGTGGCTGGTAATACCCAGAGTCCGTTTTTTTGGGAATTCCATTTTATCAATCCTAACAAAAATCGCTTCCGGCTACTGGCATGTTTCCGACACTCAAACCGGCTATACCGCCATCTCATTAAAAGGGCTACAAGCTTTGCGTCTGTACGATATTTATCCGAAATATGGCATGCCTAATGATATACTTGTTAAGCTGAACATTGCCTTTTGTACACTGAAAGAAGTTGAAATAAAACCAATCTACCGCATCGGCGAAAAATCAAAAATGAAACTGTTGAGAGTCATACCGAAAATATCATTCCTGCTTTTTAAATCCTTTTTCAAACGATTATGGATTAAATACCTGTTCCGTGATTTTCATCCTCTTTTTTTGTTATATCACCTGTCTATAGTTCTATTCTTTTGTATGATTCCCGTCGGATATATAATTTTGGATAAAGTTATTTCTGGACGAAGTATTACATTCCAGTCGTTAATTGTTTTTATTTTTCTTTTTATCAGTACGTTTCAGTCCGTATTGTTCGCCATGTGGATGGATATGCAGGACAATGAAAGATTATATAAAAATTAGATCCTTTTGCCACTTAGACACAAAATCACGAAAATTTTGAAAAGTATTTTAAAAAAAAAATTTTAACATGAAAATTAAAACAAAGAAATTTCCTGAAAAATTCAGAAAATACTTCTCGGACTGTGATTTATGAACGATCACGATAAAAGAGCCTCTGTTTTTCATAACCGTGAGAATCCTGAATTTCGGAAATATGGAATCGTTTTAATGGCTGCTTTGGCCTACGGATCCTAAAACTACCCGGAACGCCTTCAAAAAAAAGCAGAAACCTTCCGGCAAAAACAAAATACTTACGCATGACGATCTTACATGATTGACAAACTTCACACAAACATCCTGGCCACAAAACAACTCCGGCTGTTCAATACGTTAAGGGGATTGATATAGATGGAACCGTTCTTTATGGCTGGCAGGACAGCGGTAGCTTTACAGATTGTTCACCGCCGTTTAGCAAATTTCGATTTTTTTATTCCAAGAGACTTCAGCACAAAAATCATCATCCCAAAATTGACAGCCCTGGAAGAATTTGAGCTTTTTGATAAAGCCGGCAATACGATTAACGGTTCATTAAACGGCATAAAAATATCATTTTTTCCCTATAACTATAACCACCTCAGAGCTTTGATCGTTTATAATAAAATGGCAATTGCCAGCAAGCTTGATATTGCTTTGATGAAACGCGAAGCGATTGCCGTCAGAGAAAGTAAAAAAGCTTTTTTTGATTTGTACTTCCTCTTAAAATATTATAAATTAATTGACCTATTCGGCCAACACCCAAAAAAGTACGGCAAGAACCTTGCATGTATCTGTTACCTCATGAAATCCCTCGTCTATTTTGATGACGCCGAACAAACCGAAATGCTGATATTGCTTTTAAAAAATAAGCTGGAAAAAGTTAAAAAAAATTGTAACTGAAGTGAAATCTATCAAAAAAGCGTTTATCAAAATAAATGAAGATACTTATTGACATCAATCATCCCGCCCATGTGCATTTTTTCAAGAATCTTTACTGGCTTTTCGAGAAAGAAGGTCGGGAAGTCATTGTGACTGCAAGCAAAAAAGAAATGGCCTTTGAGTTACTAAATAAATATAACATATCTTTCATCGATCTTGGCTCATACGGTAATTCAGTTATACAAAAAGCCTTTAATGTTCCTGTCATGGCTTACAAAATGCGAAAAATTATTAAAAAATATCAACCTGACATTTTAATGGGAATTGCGTCATCACGTATCTGTCATGGGGCTATCGGCCTTAAGAAGAAAACCTTTGTCTTTACCGATACCGAACATGCCAAAGAGCAAATCGCACTATTTAAACCTTTCGCCACAAAGATTTTTACACCCGATTGTTTTTTAAACGATTTAGGCCCAAAACAGATTCGTTATCCTGGATACCATGAACTAGCCTATCTACATCCAAATTGGTTTACTCCCAATCCCGACGTACTACATGAAATCGGATTAAATGAGAATGATAAGTTTTTCATATTACGTTTTGTCTCATGGAAGGCGAGTCATGATTTGGGGCAGAGAGGCTTATCATATAAAGAAAAATTAGACTTGGTACGCCTTTTAACCGATTTCGGAAAGGTAATAATAACCTCAGAAAAAAAATTGGAATCAGAATTGGAACCATTCCGATTAAATGTAGAGCCCCAAAAGATACATGATTTATTATTTTATGCCGCTTTATATATTGGAGAAGGAGGCACTATGGCAACTGAGGCTGCTTGCCTAGGTACGCCGTCAATATTTATTAGCAGTTTAAACGCAGGCACCTTTACAGAACTTCAACATAAATATGATATGCTGTACTCATTTAATAATTCAAAATATGCTCTAAATAAAATCAATGAATTATTGAAAAAGAACGATTTGAAATCTGAATGGTACTTAAAAAGAAAAAAATTATTATTTGACAAAATCGATGTAATTCCTTACTTAAGAAATATATGTTTAAATCATTAAAATTTTAGTAATCTTGACCGCCTTTAAACCAATTATAGAAAAAGTAGTTAATAATAATATGTGCATCGCATGCGGATCATGTATCTATGCATGTCCTCATAATATTATTTATCCATCTTATAACCGACATCATGAATCCTGGGGCGTTTCATTTATTGAAAGTGACATCTGTAAAACCTGCCCCCATCCTTGTGATAGGGTGTGTCCAAGTATTAGTGTAAATTTTAATTATTTACTAACATTTAAACAAGAACAAGAAAACACCCTCCAAAACCAAACGGAAGAACAGTATTATACCGGATATTCTTCACAGTTTGGAAATAATGGCATTTCAAGTTCCGGTGGTGTCATACGATCCTTAATATACCAAAATATTTCAGATGGAGTTCCTGTAGTTTGCCTGACCAATATAAATAATAACTATAGTATTGCCGCTATAAAAGATATAAATCAAATAACATCTGTTCCGGGATCCATTTATCATTCAATTTCTTTTCATCAATCGATAGGGCTTATTAAAGAATCAAGCCGCCCTGTTGTACTGGTTTCAACGCCATGCCAATTGGAAGGTATATATAATTATATTTACTATCTGGATACCTCATTGTATAAAAAAATACATCTTGCGGTGGGTTTAATATGTGGTTGGATGTATTCGATGCACGCTATACATGCTTTTTGCTCATATAAAAAAATCAAAGAAGAGCCCACTTTAATTAGTTATCGAGGGGAAGATAAAGTCGGACTTCTTAAGATAAAAACGAAAGATAATTTTTTTTCATTTAATCGAAGAAAATTTAAATCTTTCAAAGAAATGATTGATTACTCCGCAGCTTTTTCACGAAAATTCAACATCTTACGCTGCCGGGTGTGCGAAAATCATTTAAATGTACTTGCTGACATTTCCGTCGGTGACGCCTGGCTAAAACGAAAAAAAAATGAAAAAGAAAGCATAATTATTGTTAGGTCTAAAAAAGGTAAAGAAATTATTCAGAGTATGGTTAACCATGATTTATATATCGAGAAAGCTGATTTCAATGATATAATTGAGAGTCAATCCGCTAACCTTGTTTATAATTACAATGCATACGCCTTCAGCGAGTATTTAAGAAAGAAAAAGGTTGTCACACCTTCATATAAACATCGAGATATTATTTCAAAAAAAGAAAAAAAAACGTTTATTAAATTTTCTTACGAAATGATTATACGTAAATACATTATTAATAAAAGGTTATACTCAATATATAAAATATCTTATGTAAGCGAAAATCTATTTGACTATATTTTAAAACAATTATTAAGATTTTTACGCATTTCACATGAATAAAAAATACAGAATAATAAGCTTATTAATAGGTGTTTTAATAGTCATATCTGCCTTTTTCTATTTATTAAACAAACCGGTTTTTTTTGAGTACTTATCAAATATTTCATTTCTTCATTTATTATTAATTTTATCTTTATGGTTTTTCATTTATCTCTTGACAGGTTTAAAGTTTAAATATATATATTTGCAATATCACAACGCACTTCATTTCTCTGAGTGGTATGGGATGACAATGGTTGGTTCTATGACTAACTACTTATTGCCACAATCTGGTCTGGCCGTTAGAGCTGGCTATTTTAAATTTAAAAAGGAAATCCCCATCAACATTTTTTTCCAGATACAAATACTTGATTATATATACTTTTTTCTTACCAGTTGTATTATCGGAATGGCGATCCTTTTTCTCATTAATTTTGACTCAGATTTGAAACATACATTGTTTTTATTTTTCTTAATCGTATTATTGTTGTGTGGCTTAACTTTTATAAAACTTGAAAATATCAAACTAAAATATAAATATATATGCAAAATTATTGATTTCATAAAATCCCTTCAACGCTTTAACAATTTTAATAACGCCCGGAGAATAGTTATATTAAATATTACAAAAGTATTACTTATATCTATTTTATATTTGTTTTCATTTAGTATAGCAGGTGTCAAAATAGATTATATGATGGCGGCTATAATAGGCATTGTAATTAATATTTTAATTTTTTTCCCTATAACTCCAGGGAATATGGGGATACAAGAATTACTGGTTGCCTTTCTTTCTGAAAGTACTGATCTTGGTTATGATAATGGCCTATTTGCCGCTTTAATTATTAGAAGCACAAATTTATTATTTGTTTTTGTAAATGGTATTATTTTTTCTAAATATTTCATGATAAAAAAAAATATATGAGATTATTAATCACAGGATTATGCCTTAGCAGAAATCTGGGCGGACCAGCTATGGGTTTGACTCTCATGAAAGCCATTAAAAAAAGGTTTCCCCATTCCATATTTACCTTTGCTGTTTCTCCAATCCATTATGATGAAGAAAAAAAATGGGCTGAAGTATATCAAGTTAATACTGTACGAATGGATTATTTACCCATTCACTTATTAAATAAAATTAGATTAATTTTTCTCCTGCGTTTTTTTACAAGCGCCACTCAGAAAAAATATATGACTTCCGATTTCTGGAAAACTGTACATGCGGAATTTATAAAGGCCTATATTGACTCCGATTGTATCATAGATATGTCGGGTGTTTTATATGTGGGCAGTAAAGGGCTAGAATTGATTGACGCGTTAAAAAGTTACACAAATTTTTATTACGCAAAAAAACATAAAAAACCTTTTCTACGATTTACGCAGTCTTTTGGCCCTTTTAACTCCTTTTTTATAAGAAAATTTGCATCAATGGAGTTTAAACATTTACCATTCATACCAGCCAGAGGAAAGAAATCGGCCGAATTCTGTAAAGTGATCGCCGAACCCTCAAAGGTATATGATTTTCCTGATATCGCCATATTATTAGAAAAGGATCAAAGCGAGTGGTATGAAACATATTTCTCCAATAACAATCTACCAAAAGAATATATCGTAATATCCCCAAGTTTTGTCATTAACAACAAAAAACACAGCAAAAAATATTGTAACGGAGAAAATTACAGAAAAGTTATTGCTGAGGTATGCGTATATTTAGTTGAAACCTTCGGCAGTAATATTTTGTTTCTACCTCATACATATTCACAAGATAAGAATAATTGTGATCGGGAAGTCTGTAATCAAATATTAACTTTGATTAAGAATAATAATTTGATAGACAACAAAGTTTTCGTTATAAAAGATGATATTAACCCGATGCAGGCAAAAGCCATAATATCTAATGCGCGCTTTTCTATTGTCTCCAGGTATCATGCATTAGTCGCTTCATTGTCATCCGGAATCCCATCTATTGCAATGGGCTGGCATAATAAATACGAAGATATTTTAGAATATTATAATTTTAAAGACTTTTGTATTGATGTTACAGTGACAGATCCATATACTGTACTTAAAAAAATATTTATACTAATAGAGAAAATCATTAATAATAACTATTCTGATATATTATTATCCGCACACCAAGCCAACATTACAAAAGTCAATAAATCTATTGCTTTATTATATGAATGGATCGAAAAAAATCATGAATTGTCCGCTTTGCCTATCAAACAAAACTAATTTTCTATTAAATTTCAAACCTTATTTAGATAAAGAATGGACTTTTAATATTTATGATTGCATCAATTGTAACTGTAGATTCACCTACAAGGACAAATCGATAAACTATCATGACCAATTATATACCGATTATTATCAGTACCAACGATACTATAAAATAGCTTTAAAAACAAAAAGTTTATTAATAAATCTAAATCGTTGTAAAAATTATTTATCGAAAATAAGTTTTACTTACAAAGAAATTATTAATTATATCGAACAAAACCTCAAACCGAAATCCGAAATATTAGAAATTGGCTCATCAACAGGATTTTTAACAGCATACTTTAAAAGTAAAGGGTACAATGCCTGGGGTATTGATATATCCCCCAAGGCTGTCGATTTTGCCCGAGACACTTTTGGAGATTATTATAGCATCAATCCAGGACAACAAGATTATGACGCCATCTATCATGTCGGTACAATTGGTTGTATAGATTCACCGCGTGAATTTCTTAAAAAATATTTGGACTTTTTAAAACCAGGAGGCATAATGATTTTTAATGCCCCGAATTTTGATTCTTTAAGTCAATACAATTTGATATGGGTAAAAACCCCTCCTCCTGATTTATTGTTTATTTTTAGTGAAAAAACATTTCATACTATCATTACATCTTCACAGTTTTCATATTCAACATATAAAACCTATCAGCGTTTACCACGCCTTTTTAAGAAAATATTCTACAATAATTTTTACCCCATAAGGTATTATTCTGAAACAAAGAAAAAAATAATAAACAAAACACTTATATTGCTTTATATATATTTTAATGATATAATTAATAAATTAAAATTATTCACCAAGTATGAATCTGAATACGGTCTTTTTGTTATTATAAGAAAAAACATACAATGAAATGTTAGATGTACAGATTTCAAATAAGTATGTACCTGAAAAAAAATATATAATTGATGTATTGTTATCTGATTTTTTAGGCCTCGATTATAAGCTAAGCATTTTCAGTACAGAAGATTATCGCATCACTTTACCAAATAATAATGTAGTGGTTATCAAAGATCAATTCTTCAAAAAGTACGATGATGCAACGGGATATTTGAACGCCAAGAATATCCCCGAAAGAATTAATACAGTAAATTATCCTTTAATTTCAGAAAAGGACTTACCAATAATATACGGCCGAGATTTATATGAAGAAAATGATAATACCATTATTTGCGGTATAGATATCTTTGCATCCTGTTTTTTCATGTTGACCCGTTGGGAGGAATATGTTTCTATAACCAGGGACCTCCATAATAGATTTATGGGCAGACAATCCTGCGCCTTTAAAAACAACTTTATTCATCGTCCTATAGTAAACGAATATATAGATTTATTATACAGTCTTTTTCAAAAAAAAGGATTGAATCAGCCCAGAAGAAAAACAGAATTTCAAATCATTCCTACTCATGACATCGATAAAATATACATGTCTTATCACATAAAAGAATATTTAGCTGATATTTATCTTACTAAGAAAATTTCTAACATATTTAAAAGGTTTAAACTTCAAACTTCTAAAGCAAATCCTTTTGATACTTTTAGTTTTCTAATGCTCATTAGTGAACAATACGGATTACGTTCCCGTTTTTATTTTAAATCTAACGTAAAATCAAAATATGACACCCCTTATGATATCAGATCTACTTATATAAGTACCGTGATTCGTAATATACAAAAGAACAATCACATACTTGGCTTCCATCCCGGATATAATACATATAACAACCCTGTTGAATGGAAAAAACAGAAAAATGATCTTGAAGAATCTTTAAACACTACTCTCTATGAAGGGCGTCAGCATTATTTAAGATTTAATATACCTGATACATGGGAAATCTGGGAAAGTAACAATATGACAACGGATTCTACTATGTGCTATTCTGACACGTTAGGCTTTCGTTGTGGTACTAGTATACCATTCCCTGTTTTCAACATAAAGAGTAGGAAAGTATACCGTTTACATGAACAACCGGTTGTCTTATTTGACCGAGCACTGCACTCCTATACATATAGCGCGGATATCCATAATAAAATACAAGAAAATATAATTTATTATAAAAATATTTGTAAAAAATATAAAATACCATTAACATTGCTTTTTCATAACTCAAGTTTTGATCCAATACGCTGGGTAAATTGGCAAAACTTATATATTAATATCTTCACTTAGCAACTTATTTTGACAAATTAAATGATATTTAATAAAATCTCGCTTGCTTTATTAGTAATTTATTTACTGATACGGATATTGTTAATCAATGCTTATTACTCGGATCTTAAAAGTGATGGTATATTACAGAGAATTTATACTGCAATAGCGCCTGTGTCATTTAAACTATCGGAAAAAAAAGATCTGCCTACCGAAGAAAGAATAATTGGTTCAAGTGATAGCTATAAGCATGTTGCAGTAGCTAAAAACTTCGTAAATCATGGCCTCCCATTTTTATACTTAGATGATTTAGGATATTTTATTATCCAACCGGGTTACAGTTTTTTTATAGCACTATTTTTTGCGGTTGGTCTTGGCATTAAATCAATTCTTTATGCACAAATTATAATCTCACTTCTGACATCAGTAATTATCTATTATTTAGTCCATAAAGTAACACATTCTTATTTTACAGGAAATATTGCACTAATAATATTAACGTTTCACCCTTCATTATTATGGACTGAAACAAATCTATGGGCAGAAAGTTTGTACACATTTTTTGTTACTTGTTTTATAGCATTTTATTTTAATTATTATAATAATTTTATAGATAAAAAGACAAAATATCTTAATTTATTTTTACTTCTTATGAGTGTATCTATAAGTATTGCATGCTTTATTAGGCCTGTTTCAACGCTTTTCCCTCTATTCATTGTTGTTTTATTATATATTTTGAATAAATATCAAAAAAATAAAATTAATAAAGATCTTCTCTTTAAACCTCTCATATATTCTTACTTATTTATTATTTTGCTAATGCTCCCTTGGTCTATATATGTTTATTCTAAAACAAATATAATCGTTTGGGGAAGTGGCGGTAGAGAGTCAGGAAAGCTAACAAATATTTTTACAAATGAAAATTATGAATTAAAGCATTTAGGCAAAGCAGTAAATGGTGAAATCAAGAAGGAACCTTTATATAAACACGTATTGTCCTATATTAAGAATATTCCGCTTCGATTTGCAAGGTTATGGTTTGGTCTAAATTATGATCAGCCAATTTCACAAAAAAATAAAATCTTACTAACAATTTCATCTATATTATGGATTTTTTCAATTATAGGACTTATTGCGATGATAAAAAAAAAGAATTTAATGGAATTTATCTTTTTATTTGGATTTGTCATTTATATAACTTTTATTCATCAAATCGTCGGTCAAAGACTTCGATACTCTTTTCCGGGAATACCCTTTCTTATTGCTCTAGCGAGTATAGGTTTTGTTTCACAAATAAACTACATAAAAACATTTTTAAAAAAGAAGAAATATATTTCTCATGACTAGATATTTAGTTACAGGCGGCGCTGGATTTATAGGCTATAATATCACAAAACGATTACTAGACGAAGGATCTTTTGTTCGGATCTTAGATAATTTTTCTACCGGTAAAAGGGATAATATTGCGCCCTTTATTAATAATCCAAGATTTGAGCTTTATGAGGGTGATCTCCGGAGCTACCATATTGTTCGAGCCGCAGTAAAAGATATGGATTACGTATTACACCAAGGAGCTCTACCCTCTGTACCTCGTTCAATTGCCGATCCTATAACAACTAATGATGTAAACATACTCGGCACTCTTAATATCTTAGAAGCGTCGAAGGAGTATAAAATTAAAAGAGTTGTATTTGCCTCGTCATCTTCTGTATATGGTAATAACCAAATTTTGCCAAAAAAAGAAGATATGAAGTGTGAACCATTGTCACCTTATGCACTTTCCAAATATACAGGTGAGCGGTATTGTCAAATTTACTCGTCGCTATATGGCCTTGAAACTGTTTGTTTAAGATATTTTAACGTGTTTGGCCCTTATCAGGATCCTAAATCACAATATTCTGCTGTCATACCGAAGTTTATTAATCTCATCCTCGAAAATAAAACGCCAATTATCTATGGGGACGGGACACAATCCAGAGACTTCACTTATGTGGACAATGTAGTTAATGCAAATATTTTAGCTTGCAATACACCTAATATTAGTAATGAAATCTTTAACATCGCTTGTGGTAATAATTACAGCATTAATCAATTGATTAAAATTATTGCTCAAAAGTTAAATAAAGAAGTATTTCCTATATATCATGAATTCAAAAACGGAGATGTCATGCATTCACTTGCAGACATCACAAAAGCAGTTACTATCTTAAAATATAAACCATCAATTGATTTTGAAACTGGCTTATGCCGACTTATTGAAATGTTTATAGACCAGAAATAATCAGTTTAATAAATGAAAAAAGTTATTTGTATTATTCAAAATCGAATAATTGATAATAGTTGTGGTGGTTATGAAATACAAATATATAATATTTGTTTAGCTCTATATTCCTCAGGATGGACTATATATTATATTTGTGAGGGTGAAAATTCTAGGTGTTATAATATCGAAAATGTAATTAATGTGATTCAAATTCCCAAAAAATATTTTTTGAGTTTTTATAATAGAGAAGTTTTTCGCAATCTGGATAAGATTCAACCAGATATAATTTATCAAAGATCAAGAACTGGTTTTTCATGTGGTTTATTAGGTGCTCGTTATGCTGCGCGTCATAAGATAACATATGTGTTTGGTATTGGTAGTGCCGATGACTTAATACCATATTTTTTGACAAAATCTTTATGGTCACAAAAAGATATTTCTATTCTAAGAAAGTCATTATTGGTTATTGATGCCTTAATTAAAGATTTTCTATTTCAAAAAAATTACATTTATGCTGACACCATCCTATCACAAAATATCAATCAACAAGAAACATGCTATAAGCTTTACGGAAGGAAAAGTTTTATTTTACAATCGATTCATATGCCTGTTGTTCATAATATTCAAAAGGCATCACCACCTCTGGTTAGCTGGATATGCAACGTTAGACCTTTGAAACAACCGGAATTATTTTATGAATTAATTCTTAAATTTCGTGACCTTGGAGAACAAGAACGTATTCAATTTATTATGGTTTTTGGTAAAAATATTCATAAATACAATTACTGCAAATTAATTGACTCTCTAAAGCAACTTAAATATGTCAAAATATATGGCGCTTTAACTATTGAAGAGGCTAACCATATTATGGAAATATCAACTGTGTTAGTTAATACTAGCTTATATGAAGGCTTTTCAAATACATTTGTGCAAGCTTGGCTAAGAGAAACTCCCGTTGTTTCCTTAAACTCTGATCCGGATGATATAATGAAAAAGGAGCAGATAGGATTCCATTCGAAAACTTTAGAGAGAATGATCCAGGATGTACGTTATCTTATTGAAAACCCCGAAATTTGTAAAGCAATGGGCAAAAAAGCCAGAAATTACGCTGAGTCAAATCACAGCATTGCTGCGGTATCTAAGAAAATAGATTTTCTATTCAATTTAGAAACCAAAAAAAAAAAAAAAAAAAACA
>Ga0067045_1002553_pt1 | contig 78784 bp, 90 predicted proteins | sample TerdegcTABiofilm_FD_59184 | JGI IMG/M metagenome (GOLD analysis project Ga0067045, IMG submission 59184) | Combined Assembly of (Gp0054472, Gp0054536) Wastewater bioreactor microbial communities from Singapore -Terephthalate degrading... | reverse complement strand
TCCCGGCATGATTGGGCCTTTACTCATACCGCTTAAAAACCAGCGTGGCATTATGCCCGCCAAACCCAAAAGAATTGGAAAGCGCCACATTTATTTCGGCCTTTCTGGCTACGTTGGGTACAAAATCCAGGTCACAGTCGGCATCTGGGTACTCATAGTTAATTGTGGGAGGAATAATCCCGCGGTTTATTGCCATAACACAGACGGCAGCCTCCAGACCGCCGGCCGCTCCCAGCAGGTGACCCGTCATTGACTTCGTAGAACTGACGGCCAGCTTCCCGGCATGTGCCCCGAAAACGTTTTTAATGGCTTTTACTTCGGCTTTATCTCCAAGCGGTGTTGATGTTGCATGCGCATTGATATAGTCTACTTCATCCGGCTCAAGCCCGGCGTCTTTGATGGCCTCCAGCATTGAACTAGCCGCGCCGCGCCCTTCGGGGTCAGGAGCAGTTATATGATAAGCATCACACGAACTGCCGTATCCTACCATTTCAGCATAAATTCTGGCCCCCCTGTTCAGGGCATGCTCCAGCGTCTCCAGCACCAAAATCGCGGCGCCTTCACTCGATACAAAGCCGTCTCTCCGAGCATCAAAGGGTCTGCTCGCCTTTTCCGGCTCATCATTATTGGTCGACATGGCTTTCATAGAACAAAAACCAGCCATTGCCAGGGGAGTGAGCGGCGCTTCAGTTCCCCCGGAAATCATTACATCCGCAAAGCCCCACTGCAGCATCCTAAAGGCGTCTCCCAGCGCATTGGCACTGGAGGCGCACGCTGTAACGCTGGTGATATTAGGCCCGTACAGGCGATAATTGATCGCCACCTGCCCGGCTCCCATATTGGCTATCATCATCGGCACGAAAAAAGGACTGACCCTCCCCGGGCCTTTCTCAGCCAGTATTCTGGCCTGCTCCTCCAGTGTTTCGATACCACCAATCCCCGACCCCAAAATAACCCCAATCCTGTTCCTGTTCTCTTTTTCCAGATCGAGACCCGAATCTTCAAGCGCCATCCCGGTGGCCGTCACCGCAAACTGGGTGAAGCGGTCCATGCGCCGGGCTTCTTTTTTATCCAGATATTTAGTATATTCAAAATCAACGACTTCACCCGCGATTTTAGTGCTATAGCTGGTAGTGTCAAACCTGGTCAAACGTCTGATCCCTGAAACCCCACCGGTAATAGAAGACCAGAACCGCTCCAGGCCAGTACCCACCGGAGAAATGACCCCCAGACCGGTTATTACAACCCGTTTCTGCAAAAAAAATTCCTCCTTCTTCAAAAAAGTCCCGTGGTTTCCCCCGGGACTTACAGCCTGACTCCAAATTATTGGCGATCCTGGATATACTTTATGGCCTCGCCAACAGTACGTATTTTTTCCGCATCCTCATCGGGGATTTCCAGTTCAAATTCTTCTTCCAGAGCCATGACCAGTTCTACAATATCCAAAGAATCGGCCCCCAGGTTATCGATAAAGGACGCGTCCATTGTTACTTCATCTTCTTCCACACCCAGCTGCTCAACAATAATAGCTTTAACTCTATCAGCTATTGACATAACGAAAAATCACCCCCTTTCAATACTTTAACCAGGCGAGTTTACTAAATACATACCATTCCACCATCTATAGTTATGGTCTGCCCTGTTATATACCCGGCCGCATCTGAAGCCAGGTAGACCACCAATCCAGCCACTTCTTCCGGGCTGCCGAACCTTTTTAAAGGAACCTGCGCCAGCATCTTTTCTTTAACCCCTTCAGGCAGCCCCGCAGTCATCTCCGTATCGATAAACCCCGGCGCAACGGCGTTTACGGTGATATTGCGGGAACCAAGCTCTTTTGCCATGGCCTTCGTCAGGCCGATCAGACCGGCTTTAGCCGCGCTATAATTGACTTGGCCACTGTTCCCTGTCAGACCTACCACTGAACTGATATTAATGATGCGCCCGTAGTGATTTTTAAACATAATGCGCGCGGCAAACTTGATGCAGTTAAAGGCTCCTTTAAGGTTCGTTCCGAGAACGGCGTCCCAATCCTCGTCTTTCATCCGGAAAATAAGGTTATCTCTGGTTATGCCCGCGTTATTAACCAGGATATCCACTTTCCCAAATTCAGCCTGTGCCGCCTTAACCATAGCCTCCGCCTCTGACGGTTCGGCTACGTCAGCCCGATAAACCAGCGCCCGCCCGCCGGCGCTCCTGACGGCCTCCGCCACATCTGCCGCCGCATCCGCCCTGCCGGCGTAATTCACTAAAACCGCAGCTCCCTCTTTTGCCAGGGCCAGTGCAATGGCACGCCCGATACCTCTGGAAGCTCCGGTGACAATGGCAGCTTTGCCGTTTAGAACCATTTTAGCCAACCTCCCTGACAAGTGCAAGGACTTTTTCCAAAGATGCTCTATCTTCTACATTGCATACCATTGTTTCCCGGCTGATTTTTTTGACCAAACCGCTTAAAACCTTACCTGGGCCGACCTCAACTATGGTGGTTATCCCAGAGTCGATCAGCCGCCGCACACTCTCTTCCCAGTGCACCGGGCTGTAGACCTGACGGATTAAAAGACTCTTTATTTCCGGACCGGTGCGGACAAAATCCGCGGTGACATTAGCTACCACCGTCACGCCGGGATCGGAGACAGATATTTTATCCAGGTCACCGGCCAGTCTTTCTCCAGCAGGCTTCATCATACTGGAATGAAAAGGAGCGCTTACCGGTAATGGAACAAACCGCTTTGCGCCGGCTTCTTTAGCAAGAAGCCTGGCTGCCTCCAATCCGGCATTGTCCCCCGCCACAACCACCTGGCCGGGGCAGTTTAGATTAACAGCTTCGATGATGCCGGCCCCTGATGCTTTCCGGCACACTTCCCGGACCTCATCGCTAGAAATCCCCATTACAGCAGCCATCCCGCCTGTGCCGAGGGGAACAGCTTCCTGCATATACTGCCCGCGTTTACGGACCAGCCGCACAGCATCTTCAAACAAAAGCGATCCTGCGGCCACCAGGGCGGTGTATTCTCCAAGGCTGTGTCCGGCTACAGCAGACGGAAGCGGCCCGCCCGACCGCCTCAAAACTTCCAGGCAGGCCACGCTGACAGTCAATACCGCCGGCTGGGTATTAACTGTTTTGTTTAATTCTTCTTCTGGCCCTGAAAAACACATCTCAGAAATAGAAAACCCCAGGGCCTCATCAGCCCTTTCAAAAATAGCGCGTGCCTCCGGATAATTTTCGTAAAATTCCCGTCCCATTCCTATATATTGTGACCCCTGTCCGGGAAAGACAAAAGCAATGCTCACGGCTTTCTCACCACCAGTTTACTCAATCTGTCCGCGGCCTGCCCGGCGCCTTCTATTATCTCCATAATAATTTCCCGTGCAGTCTGAACCTTGCCTACCATTGCGCAAATCTGACCGGCCATGACCGTGCCGTTCTCAGTGTCACCATCGACCATGGCGGCCCTGAGAGTGCCAACGCCTAACTTTTCAAGCTCCTCCTGCGGAACACCATTTTTCTCCATTTCCTTATATTTCCTGGTAAGCTTGTTCCGCAGGGAGCGCACCGGGTGCCCGAGCGAAGCGCCGGTAATCGTCGTGTCGCGATCCTTAGCGCCGATTATCGCTTCTTTAACCCGTGGGTGAATTGTGCACTCAGCCGCACACATAAAGCGGGTGCCCATCTGCACTCCAACCGCCCCCAGCGCCAGGGCTGCCATGAACCCCCGCCCGTCAAAAATACCGCCGGCCGCTATTACCGGTATATTTACTACATCCACCACCTGGGGAACCATGGCCATAGTTGTAATTTCTCCGATATGCCCCCCGGATTCCATCCCTTCAGCAATCAAGGCATCGACACCAGTGCGGGCCAGCCTTTTTGCCAGTGCCACTGAGGAAACCACCGGAATAATTTTTGTTCCCACCTCCCTCAACGCCGGCACATATTTACCGGGATTCCCGGCACCGGTCGTGATCACCGCCACCGGCTCCTCCCTGAGCAAGGCCATTATGTCCTCCACATAAGGCGAAAGCAGCATCACATTGACGCCAAAAGGTTTTCTGGTTAATTGCCTGGCCAGGCGAATCTGATCTCTCAGCCAATCTGCCGGCATAGTGCCTGATCCAATGATGCCAAGACCGCCCGCTTCAGAAACAGCAGCAGCCAGCTCGGCAGTGGACACCCACGCCATGCCGCCCTGAATAATTGGATACTCTATATCAAGCAAGTCACATAATGCGGTACGGAACAATACCCACCGCCCCCTGTACTATATAATTTCAATAATACCATAAGAAGAAAATACCATAAACATCATTAAAAGTAAAGAACTACCATTGAACAACAACTGACCCCCACGTCAGTCCGGCGCCAAATCCTACCATAACAACATGATCACCGCTTTTGATCCGGCCCCCGCGTACAGCTTCTTCCAGTGCCAGCGGAATTGAAGCCGTTGAAGTGTTACCATAACGATCCACGTTGACCAGTACTTTTTCCATGGGTATACCCAGTCTTTTGGCAGCGGGTTCAATTATCCTGATATTGGCCTGGTGCGGAATAAAAAAATCAATATCTGACTTTTTCAGCCCGGCTTCAGCCAGCACGTCTTCCGCAGCTTCCCCCATAACCCTGACTGCAAATTTAAAAACCTCCCGGCCGTTCATCCGGAGAAAATGCAGCTTCTCGTCCAGCGTTTCCCTGGTAACCGGCCACCTGGAGCCCCCTGCCGGAATAAGAAGGTGGTTACCGCCTGCTCCGTCTGAATAGAGCTTAAAGGCCAGTATGCCGCTGCCGGCCGGCACCGGCCTCAAAACCACTGCCCCTGCTCCATCGCCGAAAAGCACGCAGGTGCTCCGGTCCTCCCAGTTAATCATCTTGGATAATGTTTCGGCGCCAATCACCAGAACTGTACGGCAAGTGCCGGCAGCAATAAACTGGCTGCCGACGGCAATCGCATGAACAAAACCGGTACACCCGGCCGCCAGGTCGAAGGCCCCAGCCTTTTTTTTAGCCCCGATCCGGTCCTGCACCAGGCAAGCTGTAGCAGGCATAAACATGTCCGGCGTGTTTGTGGCGACAATAATCAGATCGACTTCCTCCGGAGTTATCCCGGCATCGGCCAGAGCCCTCTTAGCGGCAACGGAAGCCAGGTCTGAGGTAGCCTGCTCCGGGCCGGCGATCCGCCTTTCCCTGATCCCCGTCCTGGAAAAGATCCACTCGCTGCTGGTATCCACCATCTGCTCTAACTCGGCATTTGTAAGAACCCGGTCCGGCACACACACCCCGATCCCGGCAATACCGGCGTTAACCACTTCCCTGTGCATCGGCACAATCAACCTCTTTCTTTCCAGCAATTACAATACTGTCCCTGATAGCATCCACCAGATGATTTTCAACCGATTCTACAGCCACTCTAATTGCATTTTTAATGGCCTTGGCCGTAGACATACCGTGGCAGATAACTGATACCCCATTAACTCCCAGCAGGGGCGCTCCGCCGTATTCAGTATACTCAATCCGCCTTTGAAGCCCCTTTAAAACTGCCCTAACCATTTTGCTATCCACTTTTGCCAAAGTACTTTTTGTAATTTCTTCCTTCATAATTTTAAACAAAGACTCAGCCAAACCCTCTCCGGCCTTTAAAACAATATTCCCGACGAAACCGTCACAGACCAGCACATCCGCCGCCGTGCCCCGGTAAATATCCCTGCCTTCTACATTGCCGATAAAGTTAATCCCGGCATTATGTAAAAGAGGAAACGCAGCAAGAGTTACTTCATTTCCCTTTGTTTCTTCTTCTCCGTTGCTCAATAGCCCGACTCTGGGGTTGGCAACGCCGAGAATCTCCCTGGAATAAAGGTAGCCCATTACACCGAATTGAAGCAGATTATGTGGTTTACAGTCTACATTTGCCCCAATGTCCAGCAGTACAGTGAAACCACTTTCACTGGGCAGCACAATAGCTATGGCCGGGCGGTCGATACCTTTGATCCTTCCCAGGCTGAGCAAGGCTGACGCCATGGAAGCACCGGTGTTCCCGGCAGAAACAACCGCGTCGGCCTCGCCCTCTTTTACCAACTGGGTGGCTCTAACTATAGATGAATTTTTTTTTCGTCGCACGGCAACAGCAGGATGTTCCCTCATTTCAACAACCTCGGGAGCATGGACAACCCTTACCAGGTTGCCTGCACCATGTTTGCCCAGTTCAGCAAACACCTGCTTTTCATCACCCACCAGAATAACATCCACTCCATACTCTGCTACCGCTTGAAGGCTCCCCCTGACAATTTCCCCAGGGGCAAAATCACCGCCCATAGCATCTACAGCGACTCGCACTGCGATACCTCCTTTGATACCGCGAAGACTATAAACTTTGCCTTTAATAAGGCTCCTCCCTCAACTTGCAAGGTAACTTTTACCATTTATTTTCTCTTTTTAATTTTAATTTTACAACCTCTTTGACCGGCGGCTTTTCATTACAGCATACAAAACTAGTATAATGTACTAAATGTACATTGGCAAGCTAATGGAAAAAAAAATAAGCTCCAGTTTGCTACCTGAAGCTTACCTGGCAAAACCCCGCTTTTTGGCTTATTTTGTCGTTACAACTTTTCTGTTCTTATAATACCCACATTCCGGGCACATATGGTGAGGTAAAATTAACGCCCGGCATTGCGGACAATTGATCAGCGCTGGCGCCTCCTCCTTCATATTTACCGCACGCCGCTGTCTCCCGCGTTGTTTAGACGATTTCCTTTTTGGTACTCCCATCGTTAACAAACCTGGTTTCTGAAATCCAAAAAAATTATTGGATTTATCTCCCGCCGACTAAACGGGAGGCAGCGCTAAATGTTCCGCTTTTACCACAGGGCTGAAGCGGTGCTACTGCCAGAAACCCCTTCCTTCCTTAAGTTTATTTTCTATTGTTTAATGATTAAATTTTTCCAGCAACCCTTCAAAAACACTTAAACGTGGATCGATATCTTCATTTTCACAATTACACCGGTCTTTATTCAAGTCACAACCGCACCTGGGACACAGGCCCCGGCAGTCTTCACTACAAACCGCCTTCATCGGCAGCGACAGGATGATACTTCTAACCACCTCAGGAGTGATATCAATGACATTACCGCTGAAAGGCACAACATCCCCCCCGACACTCTCCGGCATATGGGTGTAAGTTTCATTAACAGGAACTTCAAAAGCGTAATTGAAAACCTCCAGGCAACGGCTGCAGGTAAGCTTCAGTCTCCCGGATACCTCTCCTTCCACCACTATGGCTGAGCCGGTGTTATTAGCCACCAGACATGCTTTTACCGGATCCGTGAAGATCACATTTTCTCCCCGCAGCTCAAAAGGAGGCACTTCTGCCGTCAGGTCAAAGCGGGCAAAATAGCCCGGCGTCCTTTTCAGCATTTCAACATCCAAATGCAACACAGAAACCACCCCACGCTCAACATGAAAAATTATATATAAAAAATCGCGGCTTTGTCAATATTTTTCCTGCTTTATCCGGAAGCAGGTTTTAACAAGAATTCTAAAACAACCTCTTTCAACAGTATATATAGTAATAAACTGGTTGGTGGAACATGACTACTGCTATCCTCATTCTTCTCATCCTAACGGCTTTATATTTACTGAAAAAAGCGAACAACAACCGGCGCGATGACTTAAGGCGCCTCTTCTGGACAGCCTGCATCCTGTTTTTCGTGGTTGGCATGATCACCCACCCTAAAACAGTATTCGATGGCTCGCTTACTGGCTTAAAGGCATGGTGGAACATCGTCTTTCCTTCCCTGCTCCCTTTTTTCATCGCATCCGAGTTACTGATGAATTTCGGCGTGGTGCACTTTATGGGAGTGCTGCTTGAACCGATGATGCGCCCGCTTTTCAACGTACCTGGCGCCGGGTCGTTTGTTATGGCCGTTGGTTTTACCAGCGGCTACCCAATTGGGTCCATGGTCACGGCCAGGCTCCGCTCGCAAAGGATGTGCACACGCGTTGAGGCTGAGCGCCTGATGTCTTTTACAAACAATTCCAGCCCACTCTTCATGCTAGTTGCGGTTGCGGTGGGTATGTTTAATAACCCTTCGCTCGGCTGGATTATTGCCGGCGCGCATTACCTGGCTAACATTACAATAGGTCTTGCCCTGCGTTTCTACGCCCGCAACGATACCGAACGCGTACCAGCGCTACCGGCCAGAAGCAGCAGGCTGGTAAGCCGTGCTTTTCAACAAATGCTCCAGAGACAGCGGCAGGATAACCGCCCATTGGGTAAAATTATGGGGGACGCGGTGCGCAACGCTATAGTGAACCTACTTAATATCGGCGGTTTTATTATTCTTTTCGCCGTGATCATCAAACTGCTGGCCACAACCGGTTTTATCAACACCATGGCCGGCTGCCTGGGAATTTTCCTCCTCCCGCTGGGTTTTTCTCCCGATATTCTTCCTGCCCTGGCCAGTGGCTTTATTGAAATGACCATCGGCTCGAAACTGGCCAGCGAAGCAGCAGCTCCGTTAATCCAGCAGGTGGTCGCCGTGGGGATGATCCTGGCCTGGAGCGGCCTGTCCGTACACGCCCAGGCGGCCGGCATGGTCAGTGAAACTGATATACGGATGTATCCCTTTATTATTTCACGCGTGGCCCATAGCCTCCTTGCCGGTCTTTATACTTATATTATTTTCCAATGGTTTCCTCCACTTGAAGTGGTTACAACAACAATGTCTGTCACCACAAAATGGCAAGATGCAGGCCTTGTCTGTCTGAATCTCAAGTTATTTGGACTTTTTACAGCCTCCCTGGCCGCAATAATATCACTTGCATTAATATTTCACCTTGCCGGCACTCTCAGGCTGTTAATCTTTAAGGTCAAGTAAGCGTAACTGTTCATTAAACCCGCTATAGGCATGGCGTTATCCTGAGCGAATGACTTGCGGAGCGCCGGTAACAGCACTCAGCGAAGCGAGGATACGAAATTGGGGGGCGCGGACACGGACGTCCGCGCCAGCCTTCACCGAGCCAGGACGGTGAGTTGAAGGCGACCCAATTTCGGCCGAAGCGAGCTGCAGTGCTGTCGGCGTGGAGAAATGGAGTGAGCGGGGATAACGCCATGCTTTAGTACACCAGCCCTAAAAGACGTGCTGCCTGCGCCACCACAAAACACAGAATGAAGCCAGTGATTAACGGCACGAAAAAGGCAACCAAAGACCATTTCTTACTTTGAGTTTCTTTATAGATGGTCAGCATTGTCGTTCCGCAGGGGAAATGGTTGAGGCAAAACAGCATGGTACATACCCCTGTCAACCAAGTCCATCCGTTGGCCACAAGTAATTCTCTCAAAGCCTCCAGGCTATCCAACTCAATCATATATCCAGTTGCCATATAACTCATAATTACTATCGGTATTACAACTTCATTGGCCGGAAACCCCAGAATAAAGGCCAGCAGAATATATCCGTCCAGTCCGAGCCAATATGCGAGAGGATCCAAAACTTGCGCGCAATGCTGCAAAATGCTCATGCTCCCTACTTGCAGGTTTGCCAACAGCCAGGTAAACAAACCCGCGGGAGCCGCCACCATCAACGCCCTTGCCAGGACGAACAGGGTCCGGTCATAGATGGATCGTACAATAATCCTTCCAATCTGAGGTTTTCGATAGGGCGGCAGTTCCAAAGTGAAAGAAGAAGGCAAACCCTTTAGGATAGTCTTGGATAAAATTCTTGAGATAAGCAGCGTTATAACTACACCTAATACAATTACCCCCAGAATAAACAGGGATGCAAAGATGGATTGGTATGTGCCTGCTGCTCCTGCGACAAACATCATGGCAAGAGCGATCAAAGTTGGAAAACGGCCGTTGCAAGGGACAAAATTGTTGGTAATGGCTGCAATCAACCGCTCCCTGGGGGAATCAATAATTCTGCAGGCGATCACCCCGGCCGCGTTACACCCGAATCCCATGCACATGGTCAACGCCTGTTTTCCATGAGCACAGGCCTTTTTGAAAAAGTTATCCAGGTTAAAAGCTATCCGCGGCAGGTAGCCCGAATCCTCCAGCAAGGTAAGTAGTGGAAAGAAAATAGCCATCGGCGGTAGCATTACGGATACCACCCAGGCCAGTGTGCGGTACATACCCATTACTAACGACCCATGAAGCCAGTCCGGCAGGCCGGCCCTTATAAAGAGATCTGTTAAGCGTTCCTCAATCCAAAAAAGTATTGTGTTCAAAACCTGAGAAGGGTAATTGGCCCCCGCAACGGTGAGCCAGAATACCACTCCTAGCAAGGCAAGCATGATGGGAATGCCGAAAACTTTAGAAGTCAAGATATTATCAATTTTGCGTTCCATCTGGTTATATTGCCCGTTTTCAAAAATAACTGTCTTTTCCCGTATATCTTCCGCCAGCTTAACAATACCTGCCACCAGCCTGTCACAAAGCTCATCTTTCCCAACCTGCTTTTGCTTTAAATACTGTTCAGCCTCCGATAATGCGCTGGAAATAGCCTCATCTTCCCGTATATCAATCCCCAGGTAATCTTTAAGGGAATCAAGAATTGTGCCGTCTCCCTCAAGCAGTCTTAAAGCCACCCATCGACTGTTGAGTTTGTTTTTTATCTTTTGCTTAATATAAGGCTCAAGCAGCCGGACAGCGTCTTCCACGATCTCGTCGTAATAAATCTTGACCGGATTTGCTTTCAACTCACTGGTTGCCACCTTATATACTGCATCTTTCAAATCTTTTAAACCTACCCCGCCTCTTGCGTTCGTCCCTATTACAGGTACGCCAAGAAGTGTGGAAAGCCTATGCAAATCAACACGGATCTTTTTCTTTTCCGCCTCATCGAGAAGATTTACACAAACAACAACATTATCTGTGATTTCAACAACCTGCAAGACTATGTACAGATTTCTCTCAAGACAAGTTGCATCTGTTACGACCACCGTTGCATCCGGCCGGCCAAAGCAGATAAAATTTCTCGCCACCTCTTCTTCTGCCGAATTCGCCAGTAGAGAGTAGATGCCCGGCAAATCGACCAGGATAAAGTTATCCCCTTTATGGGTATATTTCCCCTGAGCATTCGTTACTGTCTTTCCGGGCCAGTTACCGGTGTGCTGGTTTAATCCCGTCAGGCTGTTAAAGACTGTGCTTTTCCCCGTATTCGGGTTTCCTCCCAAAGCAACTACTAACTCATCCGGTGAATTCACACGCACCTGAAACATTTCTTTCATTACACCCACACCGGTGGATTGATGCGTCAAACCCACCTGAAATACCCCCTTATCTATCCGGTCCAAGCCATTCAACCAGTACTTTGGATGCCTCTTCGGAACGAAGGGCGATAACCGCTCCACGGATTCCATATGCTACCGGATCTCCTGACAGGCTCCTTCTAAGGGCTTCCACTTTCGTATCATAAACAAGCCCCAAATCAAGCAATCTTCTCCTGCTTTTACCTTCTGCGGTTCAATTTCCTGACTTTGCCCAAACTGCCGGGTGATAGACGGTGCAGTGGAATTAAACTTTCCATAACAAACCCCCTCATAAAAGTCGCATTTTTATGGTACATATCACAAGTTACCTTTTTCTTACGACTTATACTATGACCTTATATCTATATGTGTTACTATTGGCAGTTCGAGTGCAATAACTACATCCTCCGCTTCAAAATAGTCCAAAACTATCAAATATGGATTATCTTTACTATGTATGAAGATTATTAGATAAAAAAGGATTGGATATCCAATCCTTTTTTATCTAGATAAGTATGTTATTTACATTTATTGACAGGTTAACTACTTTTAAGTTAAACTATTTGATCAGGCTTAAAAATAACACAGCAAAACCGATAATTATCCGGTAATATCCGAATGGTCTAAAGTCCCTCCTTTGAATATATTTCATAAAAGCCGCGATTACCGCCCACGCGACTAAAAAGGAAACGACAAATCCGGTGGCGAGAACCTGCCACTCGGTATAACTCAGAATTGCACCAGTCTTGAGCAAAGAATAGGTGGAAGCAGCCACCATGGTCGGAATGGCCAAAAAGAAAGAAAACTCCGCGGCAACACTTCTTGATGCTCCCAGCAGCATCGCCCCGATGATTGTCGCCGCGGATCTTGATGTGCCGGGGATCATGGCCAGGCACTGAATCAGGCCAATCAAAAACGCTGTTTTATAATCCAAACTTGTAATAGAGTTAAACCTGCTGAATCTGTTACGCTTCTCAATCACGATCAAAATAATGCCGCCAATTACCAGGGCAAGCGCTACGGTTAAAGGGTTGAAAAGTAATTCTTCCACATGCTTCCCCAGGGTCCCCCCGATCAGCAAGGCTGGCGCAACCCCTACAACCGTTTTACGCCATAAATCCCAAACCGCTTTTCTTTCTGCAATTGTTTTATTACTGCCAAAAGGGTAGACTCTGTGCCAAAAATATACCACCACCGACAGGATAGCCCCCAATTGTATTACCACGTCAAACATATTCGCGAAATTGCCTGTGAAACCGACCAACCTGTTTACCAAAATCAAGTGGCCCGTGGAGGAAATTGGCAAAAACTCTGTTACCCCTTCGACTATTCCCAAAATGACCGCGCTAAAAAAACTATCCATCTCTAACCTCCTTGGATTTTATCCAAAGCTGTTCAAAAAACATGACAAGTCTACGGACAAATCCTATTCTCCAAAGCAGCTATATATGCTGGTCATTTTTAATCATACCATACAATTCTTACCGTGGAGAATAAATTGTCCGTAAAAAGGAATTTCATAATAAGCTTGCGAATTATGTATATATTCAGTAAACCCGGTGGAGGTACGGCGTTATCGTTAGCGAACGATTTGCGTAGCGCCGATTACAGCACTCGGCGAAGCTGAGGATGCGAAATTGGGGGCGCGGACATGGACGTCCGCGCCAGCCTTCACCAAACCAGGATGGTGAGTTGAAGGCGGCCCAATTTCGCCCGAAGTGAGCCGTAAGTGCTGTCGGTGCGGAGCACTGGAGTGAGTGGTGATAACGCCGTGCCTCCACCGCCGGGTTCACTGAATAGTTACCGAATTATTTTCTTGATAATGTTATAAACAAAAAGGAGCGATTCTAATGCGATTCCTGGAATGCAAGTACGCCGAATATGCCGCATGTATTGATACAATCAAATGCTTATATTACGGAACAACCTGCCTTTACGATAACTGTGCTATTTTCCAGGAAGCGGAAAACACAAACACATAAAGTAAATGAATACTATCCGCACCTCCGGCAAAACATAAACACAGATATTGCCGGAGCGCCTTTTTATTGTCTGGCTATTGGCGCACTGCAAATAAGAAGGTGAAGAAATTTGGCCGGTCTGACCAGTTTTTTTAACCCCAAGTCAGTAGCAGTTGTCGGCGCTTCAAAATCGCCAGGTAAAATTGGAAATGTTATTGTTAGAAATATAATCTCCAGCAGCTATCCCGGTAAAATATTCCCGGTTAACCCGAAGGAAAAAGAGATCGAAGGACTGGCCTGTTACCCGTCGGTCAGCGCGATCCCTGAACCAGCCGAACTGGCGGTTATAGCAGTTCCGGCGGCTCTGGTCCTGGATATAGCGGAAGCATGCGGCAAAAGCGGCGTAAAAAACCTGGTGGTGATAACCGCCGGGTTTAAGGAAACAGGTAAAAAAGGACTTGGACTGGAACACAGGCTGGTCGAAACCTGCCGCCGGTACGAAATGCAGATGCTGGGACCAAACTGTGTGGGCTTCATGGATACACATACCCCGATTAACGCCTCTTTTGCCGCCGGTTTCCCTTTAAAGGGCGAGATCGCCTTCATCTCTCAAAGCGGAGCAATGGTTTTGTCAATTCTGGACTGGAGCCACTCTGTCGGCCTGGGCTTCAGCAAGTTCGTCAGCCTCGGTAATAAAGCCGTCCTGACTGAATCACACTTTATTGAAAACGCGGCAGATGACCCCAATACCAAGGTGATCCTCTGTTATATCGAAGATGTGGAAAACGGCCCGCTTTTTCTTGACACGGCCCGCCGGGCAAGCCGCAAAAAACCGGTCATCGTTCTCAAGTCCGGAACCAGCCAGGCCGGCGCCCGGGCAGCGTCTTCCCACACCGGGGCGCTCGCAGGCAGCGATCTGGCTTACGAGGCGGCTTTCCGCCAATGCGGGGTGATCCGGGCCAGGAGTATGCCGGAGCTTTTCGACCTGGCCGTAGCTTTCGCCAGCCAGCCGGTACCCCGTGGAGAACGGGTGGCTATTATTACTAACTCAGGCGGCCCGGGCATCGTGGCCACTGATAATGTTGAACTGAAAAATTTGAAAATGGCTCGTTTTACCAGGGAAACGGTTGAAAAGCTTCGCGAGAATCTTCCTGCCGAAGCGAACATTTACAACCCGGTAGACGTGCTGGGGGATGCAAAAGCAGACCGTTACCGCTTTGCCCTAGACAAGGTTATGGCCGACCGGGGCGTTGACAGTGCTGTTGTCCTGCTATGTGCGGGAGGGGTAACTGAACCTGTGGAAACAGCCAGGGCGATGATTGAGGCGAGCAAAACTTATCCGGGAAAAACCCTGATTGCTGCTTACATGGGCGGAAAAAAGACAGCGGAAGGCGCCAGAGTCCTCTCTGCAGCGCAAATACCCTGTTTTGCCTTCCCGGAGCCGGCCATCTCATCCATCAGTGGAATGGTTAGCTATGCCAGGGTAAGGGATTTACCCGAAGATGAAGATATACCGTCATATGAAAACATAGATGCAAAGACAGTTAAGTCAATATTTAATGATGTAAAAAAAAATAAACGCCTGGTGCTCCTGGGAAGCGAAGCCGCAAGAGTGATCGCCGCTTACGGTATCCCGGCGGCAACTACTATATTGGCCACCCAACCGGAAGAAGCCGCCGAACTTGCCGAAAAGATGGGCTACCCGGTAGTGCTGAAGGTGGCATCGCCGAAAATAACGCATAAAACCGACATAGGCGGGGTAAAGGCCGGCCTTAAATCATACGAAGAAGTGCGGGTGGGCTTCATCGAAATTATGGAAAAAATGCAGCGGTATATGCCCAGGGTGGTTATATACGGGATAGAGGTCCAAAAAATGATGCCCAAAGGTACGGAATTAATCATCGGTATGACCAGGGACGTCCAGTTTGGACCATTAATAGCTTTCGGCCTTGGCGGTATTTATGTTAACTTAATTAAAGATGTTTCGTTCCGGCTGGCACATGGCCTTACCGTAAGGGAGATAAAAAAAATGCTGGCGGAGACTAAAGCTTACACCCTGCTTCGCGGCTACCGGGGAGAACGGCCCGCTGATATAAAAGCTATAGTTGAAGCCACCGGCAGGTTTGCGAAACTGGTCACTGATTTTCCAGAAATAACTGAGGTGGATATTAACCCTATATTTGCGTATAACCAGGGAGTTTCAGCCGTTGATGTTAAAATAACTATATCGTGAGGTGCTTCAGTTGAAAAACCTTTATATCATGGGAACGGCAGGCAGTGGCAAAACCAGTGTGGCGGTAGGGCTGGCTTTGAAATTACGCCAGGAGGGTTACCGGGTAGCTTACTTTAAGCCCGTGGGAAGCACTTCCGGTATCACCTCGCAAGGGGACGAGGATGCAATGTTAATGAAACAGGTCCTACAAATGGAACACCCCCTGGAAACAATCGTCCCTTATATAGCGGGGCCCGCTTATCTTTCAGGCTATAAGCATTCCTGTGTTTCGGTGAAAACAATTCGTCAGGCATATGAAACGGTAGCGGACGGAATGGATCTGGTGATCATCGGCGGCGCCAGTTTTCCCCACATCATGGGGTGCCTCGGGCTTGATGCGGTCAGCCTGGCGATGGAACTGCAGGCAGCCCCTCTTTTTATAATCAGAATTAAAAGTGATTATAGCCTTGACATGGCAATTTTTTTCAACAGCTACCTGGAGTGTAAGGGCATTTCTCCCTTAGGAAATATTTTTCATAACGTTCCTCATTCTTTATTGGCGAAGACTGAGGGAATTTACCGGCCCATCCTGGAAGAGCGCGGCTACCGCATCCTTGGAATCATTCCCCAAAACCCGCAAATAACCTCACCAACAGTTAAAGAATATGTTGAGGTGCTGGGCGGTGAAATTCTTGCTGGAAAAGAAAACCTGGATCGCGTGGTTGAAGACGTAGTGATTGGTGCCATGACTATCGAAAGCGCCCTAGGTTATCTGAGGCGGACTGCCAATAAGGCCGTGATTACCGGCGGAGACCGTTCTGAAATAGCCCTGTCAGCGCTGGAAACCAGTACTTCGGCTATCATTCTCACCGGGGGCCTATACCCCAACACAAAAGTAATAGCTCGAGCTGATGAAAAAGGCACCCCCCTGATACTGGTTTACTATGATACCTACACTACTATTGAGAAGATGTCCGAAGTTACCAGGCGGATAAAAGCTACCGACCAGCAGTTCATTCATATAGCGGTGGAAAACATAGAAAAGCATTGTGACTGGCGTAACATCATCAGGGCCCTGCAACAATAAACCAAAAACACCTAAAACATCCCCGGGGCGGAGCATTATTTACGTCTTTTTTACTCCCCTTAACTCCGAGCGGCCTTTATCGATCTGGCTTAATATCTTGTTTAAGTTGTCTTCGAGATTTGCTAAAATATCATCAGCATAGCTCCGCGCCCCTTCCTTGATCTCCCGGGCTACCGATTCAGCTTTGCGGACTATTTCCTCGGCCATTATTTTGGCCTGGCGGGCTATTTCACTATCGTCCGCCTGTTTTTCCACCTGTTTTTGGGCTTCCTCAATAATCCGCATCGCTTCTTTTTGGGAATCGCCCAGCACCTTTTCCCTTTCCTGGATAATCCATTTGGCCTGGCGGATTTCCTCAGGAATGGTTGTCCTGATGCGGTCAAGGAGGTCAAGCACCCGCTCCTCGTCTACCAGCACTTTTCTGGTCAGTGGTATCTTCCCGCTCGTTTCAACAAGCTCTTCCAGTTCGTTAAGAGCGTTCAGCAAGTCCAAACTCTTTATCCCTCCTTAACTATCAAAGCAATCGCTTGCAAGCCTGCCGCCCAATTTTTCTTTAAGCCGCTTATTTACCAGCGGCGGGACAAGTCGATCAACCGGTCCGCCAAAACTTGCCAATTCTTTTATGGCGCTGGAACTGATAAAGGAATACTCGGCTCTGGTCATTAAAAAAAGCGTTTCTATATTACAGGCCAGATTTTTATTAACCAGTGCCATCCGAAACTCATTTTCAAAATCGGAAATAACCCGTAAACCACGAACTATGGCCACCGCGTTCCGCTTTGTCGCGTAATCAACCGTCAGCCCTTCAAAAGAATCCACCGTTACATTTGAGTAAGGCAACAAAACTTCTTTCAACATCTCAACCCTTTCCTGTATGGAAAACATGGGATTTTTTATCGGGTTCCGGGAGACCGCCACGATAACTTGATCAAAAATCACAGAAGTTCTTGCGATAATATCCACATGACCCAAGGTTACAGGGTCAAAACTGCCCGGGCAAACCGCAATCCGCAAACTATTTTCCCTCCCCGGTAGTAAATTCCTGATAAAAAGAAAGTAGTGTATCTCCGTACTTTTCCTGGCGAAACAACCTTAAAAAAAATGCTTCCCGGGGCAGGATATCTTTATTACTGCTTTCAACAACAACCATTCCTCCCGGTTTTAACAGGCCGTCCTTTGCTATACCGTTCAATGTGCTGGACACTAAATCCTTATGGTAGGGCGGGTCAATAAAAATAAGCCCGTACTTTACACCTTCTCTTCCCAATAGAGGAAGAGCCTGTTCTACACTCAGGCACACCACGCGCGCACCAGCTCCAAGCCCGGTGATATTCAGGTTTTCTTTAATTATATTGATATTTTCACTGTTTTTTTCTACAAAAACCGCTTTTCCTGCCCCCCTGCTCAGTGCTTCAATACCGATACTGCCGGTACCAGCGAATAAATCCAGGAAGTTACTGCCCTCAACCAGAGGCCCCAGGATATTAAAAAGCGCTTCTTTTACCCGGTCGGACGTAGGCCTGACTTTAAGTCCCCGGGGAGCTTTCAACCGCCGCTTCTTAGCGGTACCAGCAATGACGCGTAAAATATTTTATCCCTTCCTTTACCCCAAGATATTATAGCATAATAAATATAGCATAATAAATTTAGAAAATCGATTTTTTTTCAATATTTTAAACAATAATTAGAACAATTCATTTTTTATCGTATATTACTGCTTAAACAGGATAACCTAATTCTGTAACAAGGGGGTGGAACTATGCAGCTGGATTTTTATAAAGCTTTTTCCATAAATGTTGATTTAGCAGTGGAAGCTCATGATCTGGTACGTGGACAAACCGGCCGTGAGATCCCGGGAGTTACTGTTGACCGTGAAAAACATGAGAATTCTTCCGTCACTACCGTAAAAGTGGTAGAAGAACAGGCGGAACGATTGATAGGAAAACCCCGGGGTAATTATATAACCATTGAATCACCGGCCCTTCGTGAGAACAACCGCCTGGCACACCAGGAAGTAGCAGAAATTCTCGCCCGGAAACTGTCTTCTCTTATTAATTTACCGGAAAACGCCAACATCCTCCTGGTCGGGCTGGGAAACTGGAATGCCACGCCTGATTCTTTGGGCCCAAAGGTAATAGATCACAGCATGGTCACCCGCCATCTCTTTAAATATGCGCCCGAAGAACTGGGAGAGGGCATGCGCCCGGTAAGTGCCATTGCCCCCGGTGTACTGGGAATCACCGGCATTGAAACCGCCGAGATTATCAAGGGTGTGGTGGAAAAAATTCAACCCGAATTAATGATTGTCATCGATTCACTGGCCGCAAGCAGCGTTGACCGGATCGCCACCACCGTCCAAATCGCCGACACGGGGATCAGCCCCGGCTCGGGCATCGGCAACAAACGGGCAGGTATTAACCAGGAAAGTATGGGAATCCCGGTAATCGCGATTGGAATTCCCACAGTTGTTCACGCGGCCGTTATTGCCCAGGTCACCGTGGAACAATTTTTAGAGCAACTAAAAATAAACCCGGTGCTTAACCAGATCTATGAAAGTTTGCGGCCAGATTTCACCCTTCAGGTTATTAACCAGGTACTGCAGCCTTTTGCCGGTAATTTAATGGTAACCCCCAAAGAGATTGATACACTTATTTTAAATACATCCAAAACTATTGCCGGCGGGATTTCTATGGCACTGCACCCCGCCATAGACTTCGATAAATTTAATATGTATTTAAATTAACGCTGAAAAAACATAACAAGCGGAATATTATCCCGCTTGTCGGTAAGAATAAAATAATAAACTGGAAAGTGGGTTGACAATTTATTAATACCCGGGCAACGTGCTGCGGGCAGTTACCCGGGNTTNTACGAAACCAACCGGCTTAGCCCCCGTCCCATATACTCATTCCTTAAGGTGTCATGGTCATGTTCGTCACCTGAGGAGTGGGCGGAACAACACCTGAGGCCAGGCTGTTTTCATAAGCAGCGATCATCTTCTTGACCATGTTACCACCAATAGCGCCGTTTACCCTGGACGGCAGGTCACCCATGTACCCGCTGTCGGGAATCTGGATACCCAGTTCACGGGCGGTTTCCCATTTAAAGTCTTCCATCGCCCGGCTGGCTCCACGGATTAGAATCTGGTTGGTCTTTTGACCTTGCGCCATTATTTCACCTCCTTTTCTTTTTTCTGAATCTAGTATGAACCCGGCCGGGCGCAATTATGCCTAGAACATCTTCCCTCATTAGCTATCAAAAATTAAAATATCAAAGATTTTGAAAATTATGAAATACAATATTAGCTCCAAATAGCTCCAAAAATCATCCCAGCGATTGTAGACAGGATAATTACCAGCGAGATAAAAACCACAGTTTTTCTAGTTCCCAGAATTTGTCTTATCACAATCATACTGGGCAGGCTTAAGGCCGGTCCGGCAAGAAGCAGAGCGAGCGCCGGACCCTTGCCCATACCGCTGCCCAAAAGGCCCTGCAGGATAGGTACCTCGGTTAAGGTAGCAAAGTACATGAAGGCACCCACGACAGAGGCAATCAGGTTGGCGCCAAAAGAGTTACCACCTACCAGCGTAGAAATATATTTCGCCGGAATAATCCCGCTGTCTGCATCAGGCCGGCCCATCAAAAAACCGGCAACCAGAACGCCCCCCAGGAGCAGGGGAAAGATCTGCTTGGCAAAGCCCCAGGTGGCATCCACCCAGCTCAACATTTCGTCTCTATCGAACCAAAATTTTAATATAACCGCCAGCACGGCCAGGAAGAATACAGCCAGGTACCAGTGTACCTCGTAGACGGCGTTGAAGAAACCAACCTGCTGCGGCGGCCTGCCCCAGGCGGCAAAAATGAGGATTAAAACCATCGTGGCAAAATAGATCCCGTACTGCCATAAAGACCGTCTGTCCTCCGGCGGTGGCGGCAGGTTAATTGCCGCCGCTTCCCTCTCTCTCTCCTCTTTTAAAAAGAAAACGTGCATTAAAAGTCCTATAATAATAGAGAAGGCAACCGCCCCTACCGCCCTCGCCACGCCCAGATCGAACCCCAGCACGCGGGCTGTTAGAATAATGGCCAGCACGTTAATGGCAGGCCCGGAGTACAAAAAGGCCACGGCGGGCCCGATGCCTGCGCCGCGCATGTAGATTCCGCCAAAGAGCGGTAACACTGTGCAGGAACACACTGCCAGGACCGAACCGGATACGGAAGCGACACTGTAAGATAAAAACTTATTAGCCCCAGATCCGAAATATTTTAATACCGACGCCTGTGACACAAAGACCCCAATGGCTCCGGCGATGAAGAAAGCCGGCACCAGACAGGTCAGCACATGTTTTTGGGCATAGTCCTGGAGCATGTAAAACGCTTCAAGGATGGCCGATTGCACCCGCGGGTTTTGTAACGGAATGTAAAAGGCTGCTAAAAATATTCCCAGCATCAGTAAAAACTTGTCGCGCTCTTTCAATTTAAAAAGCTCCTTTCTATAGTAAATACTACCTGCTGCCGGCAATCGTTTTTGAAAAATGTATATTGGAAAATAACAAACAGCGCCGGGGAAAACGTCCCGGCATTCTCAAAAGGATAAAACCCTACCCCAACCGCTTTTTTACCTCATCGCAGACATTTGCAATATCTTGTTTATCCAGATCAAAGTCATGTTTTTTTTTGATACCCAGCTCAGTTACAATAATATGTTCGCTCACTGGCAATTCAGTATGTTCAAATATTTTTCTAGCGCATGAAACCGGGCAACCGTCGATAACCACGATCTGGTTGTCTTTGGAGGACTCGATAAAACTTTCTATATGGCCGCCGACACCGGCCAGGCAAAACATCTTCCCCACTTTTTCTTTGGTCAATTCAACAGCTGCCTGGTTTGTAATCTGGCCCACATTAGAACCGCCAGAACATGAAAAAATAAGTACTGGTGCTGCCGCACAGGTGCAACATTCCTCCAAAATTCAACCCCTCCCCACAAATTTTATTTCGCCGGTTACATTTCTTGTTGGATGTACTTTTTAAGATCTTCCTTACCCGGCACTTTTCCGGTGACTTTGATTTTGCCGTTGATCATCAGACCCGGAGTCATCATCACGCCTGCTTCAATAATATCTTTAAGCTTCTCGACCTTCTTTACGTCCGCGCTGAGACCCATTTCACCGAGAGTATCATTGACTGCCTTGTACAGAGCCTGGCACTTCGCACACCCGGTCCCCAGTATTTTAATTTCCACGCTTTGCACCTCCATGAACGATTTAATATATTTATAACAATATTATTATATAAATAAAATGTAATATTATCAACAAACAATTAATTTTAAGATCCATATAGCATTGCCCTATTTTTCCGGCCGGCAAGAGCCACTTACAGCTTTACCAATTTTCAATACAAATTTTCATCCACACAAAATTATTTACATTACCTATCTCAAATAAAAAACCGCTACCCCACTCCAATATAGCCTCCGGCACTGCCGAACCTCTCTTTTATTTCCCTCAAAAGAGCCCGGCTTTCCGGCTTTTGTAAATGCGGGTCTCCCTCAACCCAGGCCATGGCCTCCTCCCGTGCCGCCTGAAGCTCCTTCCAGTCCCTTATAAGGTCAGCTATTTTGAATTCGGGCAGCCCGGACTGGCGGGTGCCGTAAAATTCGCCGGGACCGCGCAGGCGCAGGTCTTCCTCAGCCAGTATAAAACCGTCCGAAGTCCGGGCCATCGCATTCAGCCGGGCTTGCCCTTCTCTGGTCTTTGGTCTGGCAACCAGGATGCAGTAGGACTGGTGACTGCCCCGCCCCACCCGGCCACGAAGCTGGTGAAGCTGCGCCAGGCCAAAGCGGTCTGCATCCAGAATGGCCATCACAGTTGCGTTCGGCACGTCTACCCCTACTTCAATAACGGTGGTGCAGACAAGTATTTCCGTTTGTCCCCGCCGGAAGGAGGCCATTATCCTTTCTTTTTCGTCTGATTTCATGCGCCCGTGCAAAAGCCCGACCTGGTAGCCCCTGAACTCACCGCCGGCAAGGTTTTCGGCCAGTTCGACGGCCGCCTTTAAGTCAACTTTTTCCGACTCGTCAACCAGGGGGCAAACGATAAAAGCCTGCCTGCCCTGATCCACCTGTTCTCTAATAAAGTTGTACACCCGGGGTAAAGCGTTGGGCGGTACAACCCGTGTCTTTACGGGCAGCCTGCCGGGGAGCGGTTCGCTGATCACCGAAATATCCAGGTCACCATATAAAGTCAAGGCTAGTGTGCGTGGAATCGGAGTAGCGGTCATCACCAGTGTGTCCGGGTAATACCCTTTATACTGGAGTGTAGCGCGCTGGCGCACGCCGAACCGGTGCTGCTCGTCCACCACCACCAGTCCGAGTTTATTAAAATTCACGCCTTCCTGGATCAAAGCATGGGTACCTATCAAAACTTTCACTTCTCCGGCAGAAACCCGTTCAAGCAAACATTCTTTTTCCTTTTTACGAATGCTGCCGGTCAGGAGACCAGCTTCAACCCCAAGACGGGCAAGTGGCCCTTTCATCCCCAGATAGTGCTGTTCGGCCAGAATCTCCGTCGGAGCCATCAGGGCACCCTGCAGGCCGCTTTCTACCGCTTTAAGCAGCGCCATTGTCGATACTACCGTTTTCCCCACACCTACGTCTCCCTGGAGCAGGCGGTGCATGGGCACTGACGATTCCATATCGCGGGATATCTCGTGCCATACTTTTTCCTGACCGGCGGTCAGGCTATAAGGCAGACTTTCTTTAAAAACGGCTGTTAATTTACCTCCCGGAATATACCGGTGTTTTTTTTCGCGTCTGCAAACCTCCCTCCTGCGCAATGCCAGCGCCAGTTGAAAGAGAAAAAGTTCCTCAAAAATAAAGCGCTTCCTGGCTTTCTCAGCATCCTCAAAATTATCTGGATAATGAACTGCTGACAGCGCTTTTTCCAAATCCGGCAGTGAATATTTCCTCAGTATATTGCCGGGTATAAACTCTGTGGCCCGGCAATTCAAACCTTCCAGGCATAACTTAACCAATGACCGCATAACACGCTGGTTCAACCCGTCAGTCAAAGGATAAACGGGTACCAGGCGCCCCGCGCTCAAACTGTCCCCCCCGTCGTCGCTCTCATATTCTTCCACCTTTAACTGGATGGCCCTGAAGCCCTTTTCAACCTTACCGGTTACAAAAAGCTTTGTACCAGGAAGAAGGTTTTTCTTCACAAAAGGCTGGTTGAACCAGACAGCGTAAAAAACACCAGACCCGTCATGCACCGCCAGCCTGGTCACAGTTAAACCACGTTTTGGCCTGACATCCTGCGCAGCCAGGACCGTTCCCCGCAGTGTGGCCGTTTCACCGTGCACACAGGCTCCCGCCGGCCGCAGCCGGGTTCGGTCCTCATAACGCCTGGGGAAGTGGTATAATAAATTTTTTACTGTAAAGATACCTATTCTTTGCAAGATTGCCGCCCGCCGCGGGCCGACTGTCTTTATATATTGAACAGGTTTAGATAAAAATTCGTCCGGCATTAAAAGTGTCCCCTAAAAGAAAAAAATAAAGATCCCGATAAGACGCCTTGCAGCAAAAAAAAAATTTTGGTAGAATGGAGAAGTGGTTTAAAAGGAGGTGTGTAAAGCTATGGCTAGAAGGTGCTCCATCTGCGGCAAAGGAATTGCCGTTGGGATTAAAGTCAGTCACTCACACATACGCACGAAAAGGACCTGGGCTCCCAACCTGCAGCGCGTCAAAGCAGTTATAAACGGCGCCCCGAAAAAAGTATTGGTATGTACAAGGTGTCTCAGGAGCGGAAAGGTCCAGCGTGCCGTATAATTAAAAATAAAAGATTTTCTTTCACCCGGACCCGGCCTGAAGACCGGGTCCGGATAATTTTTCACCATGTGTCAGCCGGCCATATTCCTCAAAAGATTAGCCATTTCAATAGCAGTGACCGCAGCGTCCCATCCCTTGTTCCCGGCCTTGGTACCGGCCCGCTCGATGGCCTGCTCAATAGTATCGGCGGTAATGACCCCAAAAACAGTGGGAACGCCGCTTTCCAGACCCACTTTTGCCACACCCTTGGCAACTTCAGCGGCAATATAGTCAAAATGAGGTGTCGCTCCGCGGATTACCGCCCCAAGGCAAATAACCGCGTCATATTTCTTCATTGAAACCATTTTACTGGCTACTAACGGTATTTCAAACGCCCCGGGTACCCAGGCAACCTCAATATCCTGTTCCGCCACCCCGTGCCGGTTAAGCGCGTCCAACGCGCCGCCCAGCAGCCTGTTAGTGATAAATTCGTTAAAACGGCCCAGCACCAGGCCAAATCTGAGACCCTGGCCCAATAGGTGTCCTTCGTAGTATTTCGGCATGTTTTACTCTCCTTTACCGTATATATTCAAACCGTGTTTACCTTTATCTCTTAACGCTCGCCGCCGCTTACATGCAGCATGTGGCCGAGCTTTCTCTGTTTGGTGGACAGATAAAAGCGGTTGTGCTTACCTGGTTTAATCTCAATCGGCACACGCTCCACGACCTTCAGTCCGTAACCCTCCAATCCGGCGATTTTACGGGGATTATTGGTCATCAGGCGGATTTTCTTAAGTCCCAGGTCGGCCAGGATTTGCGCTCCCACGCCGTAGTCCCGCAAATCCGCAGGAAATCCCAGCGCCAGATTGGCCTCCACCGTATCCTTGCCCTGGTCCTGAAGGTGATATGCCCGCATTTTATTTAACAGTCCGATACCGCGCCCTTCCTGGCGCATATACAGAAGGACACCGACACCCTCGCCGGCGATCATTTCCATAGCCCGGGCCAGCTGGTCACCACAGTCACAGCGCGTCGATTTAAAGACATCTCCGGTCAGGCATTCCGAGTGCACCCGTACCAGCGGCGCTTCCACACTGTCCAGTTCACCCATTACAAGCGCCAGGTGCCCCTTGCCGTCCAGGACACTTTCGTAAGGTACGGCCTTAAACTCACCGTATTTTGTAGGGAGCCTGGCCGACTCAATCCGGCGCACCAACCGCTCGGTACGCCGCCTGTACTGGATCAGGTCGGCAATAGTGATTATTTTTAAGCCGTGCGTTTTCACAAACTCCATCAACTCCGGCACTCTGGCCATAGTACCGTCTTCTTTCATAATCTCGCAAATAACTCCTGCCGGGTAAAGACCGGCCATCCTGGTAAGATCTACAGCAGCCTCAGTATGACCGGCCCGTCTTAAAACCCCCCCCTCTTTTGCGCGCAGCGGGAAAATATGACCGGGGCGGCGCAGGTCGGCAGGCCTGGTATTGGGATTTAAAACCGCCTTGATGGTCATGGCCCGCTCGTGGGCGGAAATGCCGGTGGTGCACTCTACAGAGTCAACGGAAACGGTAAAAGCTGTCGCATGCGGGTCGGTGTTATGGGTTACCATGGCAGGCAGATCAAGCTCATCAAGACGTTTTCCGTCAATGGGCAGGCAGATCAGCCCCCTACCGTATATAGCCATAAAGTTTACCGCTTCCGGGGTAACCAGCTCAGCAGCCATAAGCAAGTCACCCTCATTCTCACGGTCCTCATCGTCTACCACAACAATAATCTTACCCTGCCTGATATCTTCAATCGCCTCTTCAATTGTGTTAAACTTCATGCTGCTGCCTCCTCGTTACGTTTATCCTTTCTATCCTTTCAAGCAAAGCCATGTTCAGCCAGAAAACTCAAGCTGATTTTTGATTCTCCGGCGTTATCGCCACGGGAAACGATCAATCTTTCAACATACTTCCCGATCACATCCGCCTCCAGATTTACCGTGTCGCCAACCTTTTTATATCCCAGAGTGGTGGAGTGAGCAGTATGGGGGATGAGGGAAACCTGGAAGTTGTCAGGCTTAAAATCGACAACTGTCAGGCTTATCCCGTCGACGGCCACCGATCCTTTTTTAATTATATAGCGCATCACTTCCCCTGGTGCCCGGATAGTAATCAAAGTGGCTATATCACGCCTTTCCAAACGTGTGATTATACCTACCCCGTCGATATGTCCGCTGACCAGATGCCCGCCCAGCCTGTCACCAAGCCGCAAAGCCCGTTCAAGATTTACACGGTCTCCCGGATTTAAAGCGCCCAGGCTGGTTTTGGACAGAGTTTCAGCCATGACATCAGCAGTGAATTCGCGCGGTTCAATATGGACAACAGTAAGGCAGACACCGTTAACCGCGATGCTGTCACCCACCCGCGCGTCCTCCAACACTTTTTCCGCGCCGATGATCAGCCGGGCGGAGTCAGCGCCGCGACTGACACCCCGGAGCGTTCCCAGTTCTTCCACAATGCCGGTAAACATTTTATCCACCTCAAAACTTTAAATATCCCTCTATGCAAAAGTCGGGACCCAGACGGCTTACCTTCACCCGCTCCAGCTCCGCAGCCCCGGACAGGTCAGCGGCGCCCCGGCCGCCTACCGGGCCGGGCGCTTCCCGCCCGCCGATAATCTTCGGGGCGATAAACCAGACTACCTTATCCACAATTTTCGCAGCCAGCGCAGAGCCATGGACCTCGGCCCCGCCTTCGATCAATAAACTGGTTATCTCCCGCCTGCCCAATATTTTTATAAGCTCTGCCAGTTCTACCCGCGGCCCTTTATTTACTACCAGGACTTCCGCTCCAGCCCGCCGCAGGGTCTCCAGCCTGTCCGGCGGAGCGCCTGCCGTAGTCGCGATTATGGTAGGGGCCTCCGACTTTTGGGTCAACACCGCTGCATTAAGAGGTATACGGGCCTGGCTGTCCAGGATCACCCTTACCGGATCGCGGCCTCCACCGGCAGGCAGCCGGGTGGTCAGGGAGGGATTGTCGGCCAGGACCGTACCGAGACCGACCAGAATGGCGTCGTACCAGTCTCTCAGCCGGTGCCCGCACGCCCGCGCCTCCGGCCCGGTAATCCATTTCGACTTTCCGGAACGGGTGGCTATTTTCCCATCCAGGCTCATAGCTGCTTTAGCCACTACAAAAGGCTTTCCGGTGGTAATATATTTAACAAAAACCTCGTTTAATTCCCGCGCTTCTTCTTCCATTACACCCTCGACCACTTCCACGCCGGCCTCTCTAAGCCGCCGGATTCCGCCACCAGATACAAGCGGGTTGGGATCACGCATGGCTACCACCACTTTTGCCACCCCGGCTGCAATCACCGCCTCCGAACAAGGGCCGGTACGCCCGTGGTGGCAGCAGGGCTCCAGCGTTACATACAGGGTCGCGCCTCTGGCCTCGCTCCCCGCTTCTTCAAGGGCCAGCACTTCTGCGTGCGGGGTGCCCGCCCGGACATGATAACCCTGGCCGGCTATGCGGCCGCCCTTTACCACCACCGCCCCTACCATCGGGTTGGGGCTGGTGCGGCCGCGGGCCCGGGCGGCAAGTTCCAAAGCTGTTTTCATATAATGCCTGTCCATCTAATCCCCACCAGTCACTCTAAAAAACCAAAAACCCCGGGTAAAACCTCAGGGTTGTCAAAAATAAAATTATACACAACCTTTCATAAACACCTTTTACAAAGGCACACTCGAACCTTCTCCCATCCAGACTTTTACTGTCGGCTCCGGTTTCTCACCGGATCAACCCTTTAAGGGCTCGCGGGCTTGAGCGTTTTAGTTTTACGCCACACCGCCGGTACGGAATTGCACCCGTCCCTGAAGGTAACATACCCTATTTACTTTAAACATAATTATACGGCCGGGTATTAATGATGTCAATTGTTATCCGGACAGAAAGCAGCAATACATTTTTAGAGAAAAAATGGTGGTTCATTCAATATTGAATTTAGAAGACTTTCCACTGCTTTTTCATGTTCCGCCTCGCCACTCACAGCCAGCCAGACGCTGCCTTCGGCTCCACAGACGCCACCACCTGCAACCAGCTCTGCCGCCGCACCAGTCAATAACGCGATAGCGTCAATCTCTGTAAATACGTGACCCGGTACAGGAAAAAGACGTGGGCCGCGCGCCCCGGGCGCGTTCAACTTCCTTGCCAGGTCATCGAGATCGCCAAAAACGCGCTTTTCCAGCCCGACGGGCAGAATCAGGCGCACGCGACGGCCAACCACGGCCTGCAACGCGACGGCGATTGTCCCTCCTTTAGGATGGCCGATATAAACGGCTGCCCGCTTTCGATTCANATCAAGAGCATTTGCCCCCTTCAGGATAACATCGCCCTCTTTGAGGCCGTCCGCAACATCAAAAATCGTTTTGCCCTTCTGCCAAACCCCGTTGGTAATGACCACATCACCGGGAAATTTGCTCTCATCCGGCAACCGCCCGGTATCAGTCACAGGGTAAGAAGGCGGAAGGGTGACACCGCGAAAGAACCGGTTTCGCGTGAAGCCCGTTTCACTTCCAATAGTCGCAAATATTTCCTCCGCCACTTCGAGGTATTCCACTGTACGACCCTGCTAGTTTTTTATCAAATACGCTCCAACCGCCATCAGCACGAACCCGGCGATTGCCCGGCCCACCGGAATTTTATCACCCACCAGCAGTACAGAAAAAACCAGCACGAAAAAATAGTATAAAAAGGACTGGGCAGCCACCAGCAACGGCAGGTTTTTAACCACCCCATGAGCCCGGACAAAGGCCAGCCCCAAAGCCGTATTAGCTATAAATGTTAAGGGCAGTATTACCAGGTTGTACCTGGTAACTGGCCAGATTTCCGGTACGATATGCTTAACCTGCCAGGAAATCAGGAATGATAAGATTGAGGAACCGAGAGCCAGGAGCGCTGCAATGGCAATCATAACTTTTAACCTCCCACCGGTATTCCCCTCAGTTCATGAGCTTTTGATATTTCATGCTTATTAGACGCAATGCTGTTGATTTCCTGCCTGACGGCAGGTTTTTGCTGCGCCTGTCCTCCCGTTACAACATTATGCTTTCTCCGGCTTCGAATTAAATTTTGAATTAAACATAGTTCCTGATAACAAGCTCTGGTACCGGTCCCCGTTTTTCTGCACAGCAGTTGATAGCCCTTCTCGCGTAGACGACCTTGATATCGTACCCCTTGTAAAGATCGCGGATAAACGGTGTATCAGAATTGCTCAACATAACCTGGCAGCCTCTTTCGCCCAGCTTTTTGAATACCTCAGCTAATCTCCGCTGATCATCCACTCCAAAAGAATTAGAGGTATAACTGGTGAAATTAGCCGTTTCAGAAAGCGGGTGATAAGGCGGGTCAAGGTATATAAAAGCGCCCGGCAAGGCAAAATCCAGAGCTTTGCTGAAGTCGCCCGGGATAATTTCAGCATGCTGCAATGCCCTGCTAACCTGCCGGAGATTTTCTTTGTCTACTATCCTGGGGTTTTTGTATCGCCCGAACGGTACATTGTGTTTCCCCTTTCTGTTAACTCGCCAAAGGCCGTTGTATCCTGTTTTATTTAGGTATAGGAATCTGGAGGCCCGGCTCACAGCATCCATTTTATCCGGATCGAGGGAGCGTATCCGGTAATAATATTTCTTATTGTTTTGATGTTTTTCCAGGTCCGCAAGAAGAGCTTGCAGTTCGTCCCTCACAATAATGTAAAAATTAATCAGTTCAGGGTTATTGTCTATAAGTATAGCCTTAAAAGGCAATATATGAAAGAAAACAGCCCCGCCGCCTACAAATGGCTCAATATATAAATTGAACTTTTGCTTGGGAAATAGGGGCTCAAATTGTGATATAAGTTGTCCCTTGCCGCCTGCCCACTTGACCGGCGGCTTTGGTCTATTTCCATTAGACTGACTTATCTTGTTTAATTGCTTCATTTTAACATAACCTGAAAAATCTTTTTCCCTTTTTTATCTCTAACTTTATCTCTAAGTTCATCACCAGGGATGAAATTCCTGCATAAAAAGCGTTGCATGAAAACTTAACATATTTTTTATTGACAAAAATTATATATAACCATACAATACATTTAAGGTATATATATAAAAGCTATCTATAAAGGGCGTGTTTAACATAAAATACGAATGTCAGGAATACTGGGCCAGCTTAATTAAAATGAGCCTTTCCCGCTTCTTTATCTTACAGGTGCTTCACCGGCAACCGTTGCACGGTTATGAAATTACGAAACAGGTAGCCGCTCTTACTAACGGATGCTGCGCACCTACTGAAGGAAGCCTTTACCCGGTATTAAAGGAGTTCACAGATTCCGGATTAGTTGAACTGGCTACACAAGTGGTCTCCGGACGCGAACGAAAGGTCTATACTCTGACACCTGCAGGAGAAAAAGCTTATCAAGTGGCTGCTAAAGCCTGGGGAGAAGTAGCCGGTTACATTCTGCAGGCTATAAAACAATAGCCTCCTGATGCAAAGCTGCAGCATATTTATATAAAATTTATATAAAACGGGGGTATTTATGTGTTTGAGTTAAATAATCTAATCTCTGCAGGAAAGTATTTTCTTCTGATCAGCGGCGAACTGCTGGCACTATTCATCGGTATCTCTTTCCTTATTGCTTTGCTCCAGGAATTTATCACCGAAGAAACTATACGGCGGTATCTTACAAAACCCCAAAAATGGCTGGGCAATATCCTGGGAGCTGCATTAGGAGCAGCCACACCCTTTTGTTCCTGTTCCACCATACCTATACTGGTCGGTTTGCTGAACGGAGGCGCTCCTTTTGGTGCAGCTATGTCCTTTCTTATCTCTTCACCCCTCCTCAACCCCGTTATCCTTACCCTGTTTTTAACTATGATGGGCCTGAAATTTACCTTACTTTACGGGGTAATCACCTTTATTGCCGCTGTGATCATTGGGGCAATATGGGAGCGGGCCGGGCTGTCCAGCGATTATAAAAACGTGCGGATACAATTCGGCTGCTGCGCGGAAACTGAAACAACAGAAGGACCGTTAACAAGCAAAGAAAAGGTAAGACGCGCGGGTATGCAAACATGGGCTTTATTCATTCAGGTTGTTCCTTTTTTAATTGTCGGCGCCGGGATCGGTTCGTTTATTTACGGCTTTGTGCCGGAGCAATTTATCATTAAAGTCGCCGGCCCGGGCAACCTTTTCGCCATACCGGTCGCTGCCGCCATTGGGGTTCCCATGTATATCCGGGTTGAAACCATGATTCCCATTGCTTCGGTACTGCTGGCGAAAGGCATGAGTCTGGGGGCGTTAATGGCATTGATAATCGGCGGGGCAGGGGCCAGTATTCCTGAAATAACATTACTGGCAGCAATATTTAAGCCCAGGCTGGTAGCTACTTTTACAGTAACAATTCTCGCTGTGGCCACCCTTGCCGGGTATGTTTTCCAAACTATCCAACCAATAATATCATAATATCATAAAACGAAAGGGGGTAAGGCATAAACTATGGGATGTTGTGATCCTGATGCACCCAAAATCTACAAGCTAAATGTCGGCGGCGTAATGGTAGGGCTGGTAGGAGTGGAACAGGCGTTTCTAGATGTAATGAGCCAGGGCTTAACGGGTCAAAAAGCTGCCGAGAAGCTGCTGGAAATAGTGGAGCAAAGAAATTATATCCCGGAAAGCGCTGAAAGAGAATACAAAATGGCTCTGCTTTCGGAATATAAAAACTATATGGCCAGGGCCCAATAATAAGGCAGGTAATGCCGGAGGAGGTGCGGAAAATGAGCAAAGGGAAAGAAGAAAAGAAAGGTTTGTTTGATTTTTTTAAAAGAACAAAATCCGGGTGTTGTGACATGACTATTGTTGAAATCGGGAAAGAAGCAAAAAGTAAAACGGGATGCTGCGATTTTAAAATTGTCCCCAATGACGACAAGGAAAAATCAAAATAACAAACTGAGACCTGCTGCTGTGCTTAGTAGTAGGTCTCGGCTTATTTCACAGCTTAAAATCTCCTCAAGCTCTCCTCCAGCAGGGAGGCTCCCCTGAAAATCGCGGACTCGCCAAACCGGTCCCGGATGGCGTCACAGGCATTGGCCAGCTTTGCCTGGCGCTCCTTCCAGCCAAACAGGTCTAACTGCTGGTACTTCTTCTTGACCAGGTTGCTGAGCGTCACACCTACCAGCCTCACCGGCCAGGATTCATCCCAGTGCTTTTCCAGGAGCGCGCAGGCAGTCTGGTAAATATCGCCGGGAAGGTCGGTATGTTCCCCCATGCTCATAGCCCTGGATAAAAAATTAAGCTGCGTGTCACGGAGAGTCAAAAAATACTGTCTTCCCCACATAGCCGCCCTGGCGGGCGCGCCTGGCAACTACCTCGGCGAGCTCCATGATGATTACTTTGATCTTTGCAAAGCCGCACAGGTCGCGGGGAAGGGTTTTCTGCCGGCCGACGCTCCTGGAAGTATCCAGAGAAGCGAGGGCAACCGGAGAATGATCAACGCCCCGGGCACAATACCAAAGCATTTCCCCGTTTTTACCCCAGCGTTTTTTTAGTATCTCCACCGGGAAACCCGCCAGGTCTCCAATGGTATGGATGTTAAGGCAACTCAAATGGCGCTCATACCTGGGGCCGACCCCGAACAAATCCCGCACGGGCCTGGGATAAAAAACCTTCCTGTAATCCTCAACAGTCTCCAGCATGGTAAGACCGTCGGGCTTTTGAAGGCCCGCCGCCATTTTCGCGATTAATTTGTTCGGCCCGATGCCGATGCTGCACAAAACACCCACCTCCGACCGGATCCTGTTCTTTATTTTCGCGGCGATCTCTACAGGAGGGCCGAACAGGTGGATGACACCGGTCAAATCCATAAAAGCCTCATCTATGGAAAATGGCTCCACCAGGTCGGTAAAGTCACGCATGATCTTCAATATCCTGGTTGAGTATTTAACATATAGTGAATGTTCAGGCTTAAAATAATATGCGTCCGGGCAAAGCCGTTTTGCTTCCCACAGCGCCATCCCGGTCTTTACACCTTTCGTCTTGCAGGGGTAAGAACAGGCCAGGACAATACCCGCACGGCGCTCCGGGTCACCGGCCACAACGACTTCTTTGCCCTCAAGCCCGGGATTTTCAGCCTGGTGACAGCTTGCAAAAAACGAGTTCATGTCGGCTAAAGCAATAACCCGCTCCATACAATTCCCTCGAACTTGTGTTCGGTAATATTATATTTTTTATACAAGGTCGGGTCAACAGGGTACTTATGAAAATTTACTCCAGCCAGGAAACCATTTTTTAACTCACAAAATAGCAATTATTGTAATTTTGGCTGGGTCAAAAACCCATCTTTTTGAATAGTATAGTATCAAATGCCACAGCATTCATTAACTTTTGAAAAGGAGAGATATCCTATGGGATTTCGACTGACAAGGTTCGTGGTTGACGCAGGGACTCTCCCTCCGGGCACCCAGCAACTGGATGAAGATTTCTTTCTGGTTCCGGACGACCGCGTAGTTGTTCACGGGACAGTCCGTTTTCCGGACGGTACGCCGGCCCCATGTGCAGTAGTGAAGTTCTTCAAGGTCGTTTCAGGAGATCCGGAAACCACCTGCGATCTTGAACCCATCGGCCACGCCATAACCGATGACTGCGGCCAATTCCTGCTTGGTCCCCTGGCCCCGACAGCACAGGTGGTAATCAAAGTCTTCTTCTTGTCGAAAAATGCTATAACAGCTACAGCGACCCCCATCGTGGGCACTTGCACACCAATCGACCCCTGATGGACCGGCCTGAGGCATTAAAAAGCAGACGGGCATGATCTAAATCATGCCCGTACTTTTAACATCGCGAGCAACTGCACATTCGGCATTCCATCTTAAAAAAGGTGATAATGTGACCAATGTAACATTTATTCTTATTTTTCTAAGCTTGTTAACAATCGCAGGTTTTATTTATCTGACAAGAATCATTTTGGACCTGCGGAAAAGATTAAAACGAATCAACGTCCAAGGCCAGTGAAAACAACGAAAATATAGCTAACGTTTCAATCAGTGAGGCGGTAAATACGGCGCCGGCCAAAATTAATAAAGCAGATAAATCCTGTTTTTATAAAAGAAATGATACTGATGTCAAAGAAGCAAATGACTATTGTGAAGCAAATATTATGAAAGTAAATAAAGCCGATGGGATACAATACGCACCTGTCAATCCCAACAGGATGTCGCTGAGAGGTTCCGAACAACTCTACAAACTTGATATTGTCATAGAAAAACCACTTATCGATAAGCCTGCAAAAAATAAATAAATTTTCTGAAAGCGAGGGTTACAAATGCTCAGGCAGCAAACTTGCGACTGCCCGCCAGTCCAGGATTGCCCGTCTTCAGTGACGATATCTTTCACCGGCGCCAGTTATCAGATTACCGCCGCAGGCCCGTTCAACTACGGCAGGACCTGGCGCTATATGGTAGAGAAGCTTTCCGGATTTAACCTGAGCCACTTCGACGTACAGCTTTGTACTGCAGCCACAGTTATACAATGGCAAATATTCACTTTCGACCCGGCGCTAAACCAGTGCACAGTTCTCCTCGCCTCTGGAACCGGACCGGCCCGTAATTTTGCCATTCTGCCCAACGGCGATCCTTCAACGGTTTGCTTTGCCGACATTCCGAACATAAAATTCGACAACCTGTCCGATTTCGAGGACACAACTGAAAACTTTTGCTTTGAATTCACGTTAAGCCAGTGCTACCAGACAGCGTGCATCTGCATCGACACGAAGGCTGGCCCGCGTGATGGCTGCGACTGCATCGTGGGGCCATCGCCGGACTGTGAACCCTGTCCAGCCAGGGGCTTCAGAATACGCGGCTAAGATAAAATCACCACCCTTAAGTCCGGCCGCAGGCTTAAATTCCGGCCGATTTAATTTTATAAACATATAAGCGGTGATTTTATGCCACAATGGGGCGTGCTTATTTACGCCTGCGGTAACAACGATTTGGAACCGGAGATCACTCGTTCTGTCCTGGACCTGTTCGGAAGGAAACAGTTTGCAGAGGTAAGTGTTGCGGTTCAACTCGGCCGCGCTCCCCGAAAGTTGATTTCCGTTCTAAGACCGGGCTTCAAAAAGCAGTGCCGGGACAGGGAATGGCAGGGAGTCAGAAGGTTCCTACTGGAAGGAGGGTCTGCGGCGCGTCCGCTCACCCCGGCAGAAGACCTGGGAAATCTAAACATGGCCTGTCCCGGCTCACTCTGCGACTTTTTAACATGGTCAACCAGAGTAATAAAAGCCAAACAGTACATGGTCATCCTGTCCGGACACGGCTCCGGTTTCATCGGCTCCATGGCAGATTTCACCCACGGCAGGCCGCAGGTTATGGGTATTCCTCAAATGTCAAAAGCTTTCAATAAGGCATTAAAACATACCGGGGGAAAAATAAGCTACCTATTGATGGACGCTTGCTATATGAACCTGGTGGAGAATGTCCATGAATTCGCTCAGCGCGGAGCGGCAAAAATATTTTTAGGCTCAAGCGGCTTCGTTCCGCTTAAAGGCTACGACTACAGGTTATTCATTGAAAGATTTTGCAGGCCAAACCCCATCCCGGTTAAGAAGGCAATCAGGGTAAACAACGATATTTTAAACGGCGTTGAAGCCACCCTGCTCAACAAATTCTTTTTAAAACTGTTAAAACAGCAGATGTCCGGCCTGGCGGAGAGACTTACCTTCCTCGGGATACCTCCAGCCATGTTAAACACTTCTGACGAAACACTAATCAGCCTGCCGGAACTGCTGAATAAAATCCTTGATAATTTCTCAACCGACCCTGTTTTAACCCGGCATTCCAACGAGGCGCTAAAAATACTTAATAAAATAAACTTAACAGGCAAATGCATAAAGATCTTTTGTCCCGGCCGGAAAGAAACATTTACTAACTTTGCGGAATACTACTGCTCACTGTCTTTTTCTAAAAATAATTTCTGGCCTTTATGGTTGTCCGGTGGGACGCCGCCGGTCAGTGGCTCAACAGGTGACTTATTTTCCCCAACTTTCTTACCTATAGGGATTTTAACAGAACATCTGCTAAATTTAAATGCCGGGATGACGCTCAACGAAACGGTGGAAATTTACCAAAAGTTGGGATGGATTTGACATCTCAGAAGAATGAAAATAGCTGGGGGAAGGGTGGTTATCCCTGTTCGCTCCTGTGCTCGCACCGGCAGCACCATGACTCGCTTCGGGCGAAATTGGGCCGCCTTCAACTCACACCATCCTGGTTCGGTGAAGGCTGGCACGGACATCCTGTCCGCCTCCCCAATCTCGCTTCCTCGCTTCGCCATGCGCTGCTACCAGCGCTGAGCAAGCCGTTCACCCGGGATAACCCCTTCAATAGTAAAGCTTTTTCTGGACAGTTCCCCATGCCGCAAGCGGCACCAGCAGAAAGATGAAAATTTGTTTTCAGGACAGGATATTTTAGCTTGCTACAAATCTGCAAGCCTTTTGTTTATTGGGAAATAGCGAGCGGCCAGGCATTACCGGCTGGATATCCACCAGAGCGATTCCGCTGGCGAATCCACGCAAACCGGGAAACGGGCTGCCGGGGATCGGTACGCCTCCGATACCAAGCACACTGACATCCTGACTGATGGAATTGGCGATAAATAGCAATGTCCCTTCAGGATTCGTCACCATCACCCGCGGCCCTACGCCCCCGTCAGATATGTGCGGTCCGGCCGGAGTCAACACCCCGCCGCTTTCAATGATAAAAGCCGCGAAATTGAGACCGCCGGATAAGGCATCGGCTACAAACAGCAAATTTACCGTGGGATGCACCACACAAAGATCCGGGTTGTCAACAAGGGATGGAAAGGGTGAACCGGGCACCTGAGTGAGTGTTCCGCCGGGTGAAACGGAAAACACTGTAATATGCGGATCGGCGCCGCCGCAGACAAATAGTAGGGTGTCATCGTTACTCAAGGCCAGGCCGTGGTTGTTAAAGGTACCTGCCGCAAAAGGGGAACCGGGATTTTCTATCAGGCTGCCTTCCGGTTGTATGGCCAACGAACCAACGTACTCAGTACGGCAGTCTGAAAACAGGTATTTTCCGTCTTTAGTTATTACCGACATAAAGCCGGTGCCCAGGAAAGGCCCGAAAGGAGAAGCAGTCAGCGGGGCCAGGGTCCCATCCGCCTGAATTTTGAAGGCCGCCGTTACCGAACAGGTGCTGGACACGTAAAGGATTTTCCTGATCGGTTCAACTGCCAGGCCGGCAGCCACTTCAGTGCCGGTATTATATGGCGAGCCCGGCAGGGGTGTCAGGCTGCCGTCTGAATTGATGTCGAAGGCGCTTACACTATGAGTTGTGGAATTGCTGACATAAAGTTTCCCGAATGCAGTTACCGCTGCTGCACCAAGCACCTCAAATCCGATGTCCCCTCCCCCGCCACCAGTGGGGAAAGGTGAGCCGGGCAGTTCCGTTAAACTTCCATCCTGGGCTACTTTATAGGCAGTTACTGAATTAGTCCGGGTATTGTTATTAACGTATAAAAACCTTGACATGGCTATCTCTCCTTCACTTATTAGATACCCATGCCGCTGACGCGGCACCAGCAGAAGAATGAAAATAACTGGGGGAAGGGTGGTTATCCCGGGTGAACGACTTGCGCAGCACCGGTAACAACACCCGGCGAAGCGAGGAAGTGGAATTGGGGGCGCGGACAGGACGCTCGCGCCAGCCTTCACCGAGCCAGGACGGCGAGTTGAAGGCGGCCCAATTTCGCCCGGCGCGAGCCCTGGTGCGCATCTTACGCGGAGCACTGGATTGAACAGGGATAATACCCTTCCCAGCGTAATTCTATTTTCAAGGCAGTACAGTATATGTTGTTATGCCATTTTATGTTAATATGATGGCCACAAAAACAAAAGGGCTGCCACCGTAACAGGCAATAGCCCTTGATTCAAAGTCTATAGGCGTTGAACCCGCCTGGCTCCTCTGCTCCGCGTAGAGTGAACTTTTGGCTCGCTTCGGTCGAAATTGGACCGCCTTCAATTCACATCCTGTTGCCATTTCGAGTCCTCAGCATCGCCTGGTTCACTGACGACGCTCCGCAACAGAGTGTCTGGTTTCAACACCCATAGGTTTTGCAATATATAGATTTGTCGACATTCTAAATTACCTTTTTTCCATTTCGGCCAGCGAGTCCTTCAGCTTCTTGAAAGTAACTTCCAAGGATTCCGATATTACTCTTACGTCTCCGAAAACCGGCATGAAGTTGGTATCCCCGCCCCAGCGGGGGACAACATGAACGTGGAAATGTCCGGGCACCCCGGCCCCGGCAATCTTTCCGATGTTGACTCCGATGTTAAAGCCCTCCGGTTTAAAGGCACGAAGCACCTTAACCATTTTCTGGGCGTTTTTAAAAAGCTCCGTCATCTCTTCACCGGTTAAGTCCTCGATTTCTCCCACATGTCTTTTAGGCACGACCATCAGGTGGCCGTTGGTGTACGGGTATCTATTCATTACCACAAACGTTTTTTCATCCCGCATGAGAACGAGATTTTCTTCGTCCTGACTAGAATCCAGTATCTGACAGAAAATACACTTGTCCCCGTGGTCCCCACCGATGTAAACACTGCGCCACGGCGCCCAGATTTGTTTCATTTCACCCACTCCTCCATTAAGAGAAAAAATATACTCCCCTATAGATACTGCCTCTCCTTAAGATACTGGATAATCTTTTCTACCACTTCTTCCGGGGAAGAGGCTCCTGTATCCACCGTGTATTCAGCCACATCATAGACCCCGCGGCGTTCCTCCAGCAGGGCGTCAATCTGGTCCTTCATGCTGCCCTTCGCCAGCAAAGGCCGGTTTCTTTTATTTTTTAATCTTTTAAAGATGACCTCCGGCGATGCTGTAAGCCCGATTAAAATACCGTTTTCTTGCAAGATGCACACATTTTCCGGGTTCAACACCAACCCACCACCGGTTGAAATAACCATTCCATCCTGCCGGGCCAGTTTTTTGACCAGAAGCGCTTCCTCAGAACGAAAACGGATCGCCCCATAGCGGGCAAAAATCTGGGCTACAGTTTTGCCGGTAATATTTTCAATTTCCGCGTCGGTATCAATAAATTTACGGTTGAGCTTTAAGGCCAGGCGGCGGCCGATTGCGGTCTTACCTGTTCCCATAAATCCAATTAAAACGATGTTTTTCATAAAATTAAATCACACCTGCCTTAAGTAAAACAGGTATTTCCCCCAATTATCCTTTAACTCGGCCACGCTGTCACCGCCGCACTTCTCCAGGCATGCCCGCGCTAGCTCCCAGGCCACTGCCGCTTCACCGATCACGCAGGCCGCAGGAACAGCGCAAACGTCCGATCTCTCGACGGAGGCTTCCAAAGGTACCTTGGTAATCATGTCTACACTTTGCAGCGGCCGGTAAAGCGTCGGTATCGGCTTCATGGCAGCACGCAACACCAAGACCTCCCCATTCGTTACACCACCTTCGATTCCCCCGGCGTGGTTGGTCCGGCGGTAAAAACCCCTGCCGGGACCGTAAAAAATCTCGTCCTGAACCTGCGATCCGGTCTTCCCTGCCGCGGTGAACCCCAGTCCCAATTCTACCCCTTTGATCGCCTGGATGCTCATCACAGCCGCGGCCAGGCGGCTATCCAGCCTCCGGTCCCATTGTACATAACTGCCCAGACCTGCCGGAACACCGTAAGCGCTGATTTCAAAAATGCCGCCGAGCGTATCGCCCGCTTCCCGCGCCCGGTCAATTTCATCAATCATACGCCGCTCTGCCGCGGGGTCGGCGCACAATAACTGCGAACCGGCCAACCTGGCTTCCAGCTCTTCCATACTGAGGCCGTCAACCCCGGTTTCCACGTTTCCGATCCTTATCACCTGGCCTACAATTTTGATCCCCAGTTCATCAAGAAGCCTCCGGGCCACACTACCCACCGCCACCCTGGCGGCGGTTTCCCTGGCGCTGGAACGCTCCAGCACATTGCGGATATCTCTGTGCCGGTACTTAACAGCACCAGCCAGGTCAGCATGTCCCGGCCGGGGGCGCGTAACCACCCGCTCGCCCACCCGCGCATCCGGCTCCGGCGACATTACATCTGACCAGTTGTTCCAATCTTTATTCTCTACCTGGAGTGTAATCGGGCTGCCAAGTGTCAGCCCCCCGCGTACTCCCGACAAGAAACGCACTGTGTCGCTCTCAATTTTCATCCTGGCACCGCGGCCGTACCCACCTTGACGGCGGGCCAGCTGCCTGTTGATATAATCGCTGGTCAGATGAAGGCCAGCCGGCATACCTTCTACAATCGCGGTAAGGGCCGGGCCGTGAGATTCCCCCGCAGTAAGGTACCTTAACAATCTTGTTTCCTCCAATCAACCATAGTCAACTGTGATGAAAAAGCCCGCCAACAGCTTCAAGCAGCGCCTTCCTCATCACCTCTAACGGTGCAGCGGAGCCAGTCCACAGTTCAAAAGCCAGGGCCCCCTGATATAAAAGCATCCCCAGCCCGTCCACGGCAGTCGCGCCAGCCTGACGGGCGCCTTTCAGGAAAAGTGTCTCAACAGGATTATACACCAGGTCGCAGGCCACCTGCCCNGGCCTGAACATGGCATAAGGCAAAGGNANGGTTGANCNGTCGTNTGGNTACATTCCNACNGGNGTGGCCTGNACNACCAGNTCAGCACTNTGCATTNCTTCAGCCAGGCCAGTTTTTTCTTTACCGTCAGGCCAGGGCAGCACTTCTACATCGAGATTCGCCTTAGCAGCAAGCAGGCCGGCCAATGCATCCGCCCGTTTTTTTGAACGGTTGGACAAAAATATTTTCTCTGCTCCGGCCAGCGCCAGCTGGACAACCACGGCCCGCGCCGCGCCGCCCGCACCCAGGACCAGCGCCGTCTTGCCGGCGGGGGTAAACCCCGCCTTTTCTTTTAGAGCGCGCAAAAATCCTTTCCCGTCGGTATTATCGCCAACCAAACGTCCTGAATTGTTAATGATCGTATTAACAGCACCTGCCAGACGGGCCTCCCCGGTGATTTCATCCAAAAGAGGCAGCACTGCCTGTTTATGAGGAATGGTCACGTTTACCCCGGCCATTCCCAACGACTTCACTGCCTCAACCGCCACCGGAAGGCTTGCCGGCTCAACCGGGAAAGGTACATAGACAAAATCCATGTCAAGAGCGGAAAAAGCAGCGTTATGCATTGCCGGAGAAAAAGAATGCTCCACAGGGTAGCCGAAAATCCCGCACACTCTGGTCCGGCCGCTAATCCCTGTTACCATAATACACCTCCGTGTATTTGCTCAACCTCGCCAGCACAAGCTTTTCCAGGCGGCGGCTGATCAACCTTGAACCCCAAAAATCCTTTCCTTCCATTGGAACAACCAGGATAGTGTGCAGGCCGGCCAGGTTTCCCCCCAGGATATCGGTGAATATCTGATCGCCGACCAGGGCCGTTTCCCACGCGGAGGTTCCCAGCATTTTCAAAGCCCGGCGAAACGGCCTCACCATGGGCTTTACCGCACGGTGAACCGATGGGACCTGCAGCATGCCGGCGATGGCCGACACCCGTTTCCGCCTGTTATTGGAGATTATACCCAGCTTAAAACCATGCCTGCGAAGCTCATTTAAGTATTCAGAAACCTCAGGGGGGAACTGGTCGGCATCCCTCCTGACAATAGTATTGTCCAGGTCAAAAAGGATCCCTTTTATCCCCATTTTTTTAAGCATCTCCGGTCGAATATCAGTAACAGAAGAAACATAAATCCTTGGATAAAATATTTTCAACAAGACCCTGTGCTACCTTTCTTTCTACATTCTTTTTATTTGCCCCCGGTAATCTCCCTGGCCCTAATTAGATCAACCGGTGTATTGACATCTAAAAAAACGGTGTCAAAATCAGTCTTCGAACAAAATTTTTCCTCGTCAACATAATTAACACGTACCTGCGGGTAAAAATCAGTTACCTTATACCTGGCAGCAGACAAAGATTTTTCAATAGCCGGCAGACAGCTCACACTATATACGGCAAACAACGGCTGAAGGTAAACCCCCTGGCGCGGTACCGCCACATCGTATCCTTCCGCCTGCTGCATCATAAAACGTGCCAGCCCCGCCCTGATAAATGGCATATCACAAGCAACCACAAGGCACTTTTCGTAAGATGCCCCGTAGAGAGCAGTGTAAATGCCGCCGAGCGGCCCACAGCCCTTAATAATGTCGGTAACAACTTTCAGGCCCAGGCGCCTGCCGGTTTCCATGTCTCCTCCGGAAATTAAAACTTCTGCAAAGACATTTTTCAGCTCGCCGGCCACGCGTTCGATCATACCTTTACGACCAACATTTAGAAACGCTTTATCAGTACCCATACGAACACTTTTTCCGCCGGCCAGGATCACCCCGGTAGCCTGAATCATTTATTCCTACCCCCAAAAGATAAAATGCTTATCTGCTTTTTAACATAAAGATATTTTACCCGGTAAACAACTCTTGTTTCAAGCCTTATGCCCCTCCGCCGGGTCAAAAAATCCTCCTGGTGAATAAATTTGGGTAGGGACATGCACCAGTATGCCTGCCTTACTCATATTATTAATTTGTACGCACTATCAATCCAGCAAATTTTTAGGGGGGGATAAATATAGATGCTGTCCGGTCTCTGGGCTTTAACCGTGGTATCGCTGGTCAACGGACTCCTATTGCTTGTCTCGTATATAGCAAACAACTCTTTTCCGCAGCCGCTAACCGAGGAAGAAGAATTAAAGTACCTCCGCCTTTTAACCAGTGGTGACGAAGAAGCGCGCAACATCCTGGCCGAGAGAAACCTGCGCCTTGTCGCGCATGTGGTGAAAAAATTCGACGGCACGGGAGAAGATTTGGAAGATCTGATTTCTATCGGCACTATCGGCCTGATCAAGGCGATCAACACTTTCAACCCTGGTAAAGGAACCAGACTGGCAACCTATGCTGCCCGGTGTATCGAAAATGAAATCTTAATAACAAAACCTAGCGGATGATATTAAAAAAAACGGAACTGTCTACCTGTTCCAGGAGTTTGGCAACTATGGTAATTTGAACATCTTTTAAACTGTTCCTGCCTGGCCGGCCCCGGCCGGATACAATCACCTGGGCAACCAGTGTCCTGATAAGAGCCTTTTTGTCAATAAATCCCAGATTGTCTAGCCTGGATAAAATCTGCTTCGAGATCAGTTTTAATTCTTCCAGCCCGGATATATACCTTTGCGCCTCGCTTAACACCGCTTCCAGTTCTTTTTTTCTATTTTCCAGCCTTTCTTTCCTGCGCCTCAAATCGTCAAGCTTGTTTTTGGTGTTCGTGTCCAGTTCGACCAGCCCTAAGGCCAGCACGTCAAGAATAGAGCTGCGGCCTTTTTCGACACTTTTCAGGTGCTCTTCAACCCTGGCGAGTTCTCTCCTCAGCTCTTCCTCCCTGGGTTCTTCGCTGACAGCCTCTTTAGCAAGTGCTTCAGGGTCGTTCAACCAGGCCTGAATTTGTTCCCAAACCGCACCCTCGACAACCTCCGCCGGCACCGCTTTAAACGGAACACACCCCTTATTTTTCGCTCCCTGGCTATTTTTGTGGCAGGTATACCGGCGCTCCCTCTTATCCCACCAGTTGACACATACACCAGTCATGGTGTTCCCGCAGTCTCCGCAAGAAATCATACCAGACAGCAGGTAATCATTCTTACTCAGGCCAGCCCACATCCGCCGGGCTTCCCTCATTTTCTGCTGTGCTCTGTCCCAGATTTCTGCGTCAATAATGGCAGGTACCGGAATGGAAAACTCTTTGTACCGCCAAAGACCGATATAAACAGGATTTTTCAAGATCTGCCTGATTACATTGCGGTGCCATTTCCCTCTGCCCTTCCTGGTGGGAATTCCCATTCCATTTAGCCTCCGGGCAACACCGTTCATACCGATATCCTCGTAAACGAACCAGTGGAAAATATTTCCCACCACCGGCGCTTCAATGTCATTCACCGTGACTTTGCCCGAATCAGGGGAATAGTTATAGCCGAAGTTGTAAAAACCTACTGGTATGCCGCCCTGCTTCGCTTTCTGGTCTTTGCCTCTTACCATCCGGTCCCGGATTTTTTCCCGCTCGTACTCGGCTATCGCCCCCCTGATTGAGTAGAAGAGCCGGCCCTCCGGCGTCTCCTGCCAGGTGAAGTCCAGGAACTCCAGCCTCACACCGGCTTTCTCGAACTCTTCCGCAAGCAGCAACTGATGCGACAACTTCCTGGAAAGCCGGTCCGGATCGCGAATAATAAGCAAATCAACCTGGTTGTTTCTGACGGCGTCGCGCAAAGACGTAAGACCAGGCCTGTCCAGCGTGCTGCCGGATATACCTTCGTCGGCAAACTCCATAATTTTGGAAGCGCCCAGGACGGCGGCCCGGTTGCGGCAGGCTTCCCTCTGCTCCGCGAGAGAGAAGCCATGCTGAACCTGCTCATCCGTGCTTACTCTGACATAGATTGCTGCTTGCATTTCTTCGCCTCCAGCACCTTCCTGGCAAGGTAACGGTAAGCTTCCTTTAAACCGCTGCTTCCATCTTTAGAGTACACTATTTTTACCACAGGGCGATCATTTTCTTTCACTTTTTCCTTAGCAAAAACTCCGCTCATCCCGTATCACTCCCTATAAAAAGTTTACGCAGTAACGGGTTTGTCTTATATCTTGAAAGAAAGAAAAAAGCCCTGGGTATATTACCCAGAGACAATTTAAACAATGGAAATATTTAATTTGACTTTAACTCCATGAGAACCGTTTCAAATTCTTCAAAAGTTTTAGCCTTCACAGCCCGCCGCAGGATTTTCTTAAGCATGTCGCTGTCCCTAATCCCGGACAGTATTTCTTTCAACCCGACCGGACGCTGCCCGGTATTCTCCTCAACAGCCTCCAAAATGGCCTCTCTTATGCCTTCTTCCCGGCCCTTTATCTCACCCCTGGCTTCCCACTCTTCCCGGATTCCGTCAAAAAACGGGGAGTTTTCCATTTTGCTCACCTCCAGTATTTTTCGAACCACACCTTTCTGAATTTTTAACGCCGCTAAAACACCCAAGGCAAGGTAAAGAGTGGCCCTTTCTTCTTCCCCTTGTACTTCAGAGTCAAAACGGCTTGCACACTTCACCAGCACCGCCTCCGGAGGGTCCTCCTGCCGCATCAGCGGAGCCAGGGGCAACAGGCCCACCGGCCCCCGGTAAAGCAGCTCCCTCCCCGCAATGTCCTCCAGGTTAATTAAGCGATAGTTGAAGTCAACCACCGTCAGGTCAAGGCACTCAAACATGTACCGCCCGTCCTGCCGGCCGCCGCCGGTCAGGTTGATCACCACCGGATACACCGGCTTCTCATGCCGGCGGTGGTGCATGGCCGTGTACTCTAAAAGCCGCCTGGACATCTTCCGGTCCGGCCTGGCCTGAAACTCCACCAGCATAAGGTACTCGTAACCGCCTTCCCGCACCTTGACCAGGGCGTCAGATGTGCGCTGCACGGCCACGGCCTCTTTGTCCCTGTCCTCTATATGTTCCACGGCCACTTCCACGCCCCGGATGAAGGAAGCAATCTGGCTCATGTATCGTTCGGCCAGGGCCTTGATGATCAGGTCATATTCAGCCAAAGGCATCACTCCTGTGGTAATAATTATATCAGATATAGTCTCTTGTTTCCCACTTATTCCGTAAGCAATCCTCAAAAAAATGGTTCCTTAATTCGCTATCTTCTGCTTTCTTCCGCCACTCTGTTGGCTTCACCATATAATGGTAATCAGCGGAAGCACAGGTAAGATGAGCGTTTCGGTCGCCGTAGCTGGTAGCCTTTGCCTCATATATGTAATTAGTTGACCAAAATATATTGGCCCTGCCGCCCGGCAGGCAATACAGTATTTTTTCAATAACCTCCTGCCCGAAACCCAGCTTGGCAGCCCAAGCAGAGGGGTCCTCAGCAATTTTTCGTAACGCGGCCCGGACAGAATCAGGCCGCAAACCAAACCTCTCAGCGATCTCCTTCGTTGGGGCACCCGGACTATTTAGTAGCAGCAAGACGATATTCCTAACCGTCTCCCCTCGTTGTCTCTTCCTGTATCTTCCATTTAAAGTCGCATTATCCCTTAATATGTGTTTTCTTCTGGGGATCGTCTGAGGCGACCCCTCTAAACTACTGGATTCTTTGGGTATCGCCTTCCCGCTGTCTGTAATCACTTCTTTGACCCGGTCAAAAGGGCTGTCAGGCGGGAATATAACATACATATTTGACGTATCGGAGTCATTATGCCTTTTGCGCCTGTGCTTTACCACCAGGCCTCTACTGCTCAATTGATTCACGGCCTCAATTGCGCTGGACCGGTGACAGCCGCAGTCTCTGACAATTATATCATACGACGGCATTGATTCTCCGTTACCATTTGCTCGCCGGCAAAAGTAGATGTAAACCAGTTTTTGTAAAGTAGACAAGCCTTGTTCAAATATCGCATCATAGCTAAAAAATAATCCTGTCGGCCTGCCGAATATGGTTGACATAGATTATACCGCCTCCTGGATCAGTCGATGCTCTTGGAATTCAATATAGTTAAATAATGCTATCTGGATATAATTGACATTCCGATAATTAGAAGATATACTATTTAAAAAACGGGAGCATATTTGCTGTGACCGATAAGCGTAAAGAAAATGAAAAGAAGTTTCGTTCCTGGACGAAACTTCCGGACGGTGGCCGCCGCTATTTCTTTGATGTTCAAGGTAAGTACGGCTGGCGAGCGCGATACATAAAAGAAGTAGACAGTTCAGAAAAAACGACCAGGTTTTACCAGGAAATTTACGACCAAAACGGCAACTTGGTTGAAATACATGAAAAATTCCCAAAGGATAAGGGGCACAGGAAAGTCCCGAAAGGAGAACAATAATGAAACTGACACGTCAAAATATAGCACACAAACTTATTGACTACCTGTTCCACCGCATTACCCTGGCAGAGTTGGTGAACTGGGCCGAAATGTCCATGATGGAAGCGGACTTCGAAGATAAAGATTACGAAACCTTAAGAGATATCATCAGCCGCCTGGGCCTGGCCGACATTAAAGCTTTCGGTATCTCCTGGGAAGACATTGAAAGCTTTTTGCAACGGTTAGGCTACCGGGTAGACTTGAAAGTCACAGAAATCCAAGCGGTTTAAAACAAAAAATTGATTAAAAGGAAAGCCGGCCTCCACGCCGGCTCCCGGTCTTTTTATTGCTCGTTCCTTATAAGTCGGCATTAAAGCCTACCGCTGAAAATCAGGGACAACCCCTGTATTAGTCTTTGTTATTGATATTGAAATCCTGATGCACCTGCGCTATATAAAGAAAGTCAAGGCAGAAGTATCACTCTACGACCCCATAGGAGTAGACAAGGAAGGTAATGAAATCACCCTGGTAGACATTTTAGGAACCCATCCTGAGGTGGTGGCAGAAATGGTGGAAAACAGATTTGAGCAAAAGCGCCTCCGGGAAAAAGTGTGCCGGCTGACACGCCGGGAAAAGAAAGTGCTGGAGTTAAGGTTCGGCTTAAAAAACGGAGCGCGCCAGACTCAGCGGGAAATAGCCAGAAACCTTGGCATATCCCGGTCATATGTATCCCGCATCGAAAAAAAGGCTTTAAGCAAGCTGACCAGGGAATTTACCTCGGAAGGCATTCAGTAACGGCCAGCTCTCACAAAAGTATAAATTATTTCGTGGTGCGAGGATATAGTGAGGGGTATTTACATTTACCCCTCACCATTATCCAATACCCTTATGTCAGTGCCATTACCCCAAAAAGTTAAACACGTTTCCACCCCGTCCATCGCTGAAACCCTGGCCATACGCTTTTTATAGGCCGGAGATCCACCTCTATTGGACACGGGCCGTACCTTCTCATATGCCAACCTGCCCACATGTTCCATAATCTTCACCTTGTCGAGCGGCTTGGAATATCTGCCGGCATCTAGCATGAACGGCCAGGATGCAACCCCGGTGAAAGCCAGGCTGATATCAATGCCGTCCCCTCTGTCCCTGACCATAACCGCCGTCCCCACCACCGGAAAGTCCACGGATTCCCTCGGCCTTATTTTAATATATTCCAACGCAAACTCTACCGCCGGCACCGGTATTCTTACGCTGGTCAGCAGATCGCCGGCCGACAGAATGTTGGCTTTAAGACCGTCGTCCACAAAGAACCGGCTTAAGGGAATTATCCTTTCCCCACTTGTGTCAACCGTCACGACATCCGCTTCCAGCAGAAGAAGGACCGGGGCGATATCAGCGGAATACACGGCATAACAGCGCTTGCCGGCTTTGGCCACATGACAAACCGCACCACCTGCTTTCAGGCAGGTATCCACTGACTTCCGCCACACACTAGACTGATTGTAAGCTGTAGTTAATGCCCCTTGTCCAACCAAAAGTAAAAAGCATGGGGCTTTACCATCTGTGCTAAACTATTAATTGATAACAGAAAACATACCTGCATGATTATGCGGCCCATGCAAACGAATCACCGGCGTTTCCACCAATCATTTACCAGTTAAGGTTTACTGCCACTTTAATAAGGAGTACTTGAATATATAGAATGGAGGATGACAACTTGCCTGCAGAAGTAATTATTGTTTTTATATCAACCCATGACGTTATTACGAATTAATTCCCACCCCCAAAGAAATTTCTTCTGAGTGCGGGATCTTGCATTGTACGCCCTCCGCCAATAAAACAATTAGGTACCTTTCCTCAGGGAACTGTAAAATTGAAGAAATTAAAACAGGGCTAAAAGCCCTGGCACAAATCTCTCAAGGAAAGATTGATGACTGACCCAGGGTTATATCCCGAATGTCAATTACTTTAAAAATAAATACGATCAACTGGAAATTAATCCGCTGGTCGTATCATAAAAGGAATAAAAGGAGTTGTAGTGATCTTGGAGATAATTAAAGTGGAGCTGGGCACAAGGAGTTACCATATCTATACCGGCGCCGGGATTTTACCGGATCTGGGCAGATATTTAAAGGAATTACCCGTTGGGAAAAAAGTGCTGGTGATTACCAATCCCACTGTGCGGCATCTCTACGGTCAGGAGGTGGAAGATAGCCTGGCAGGTGCCGGCTTCAGGGTAACATTCGGGGAAATCGGCGATGGTGAAAAATATAAGACAATGGCTACGGCTGAACGCCTTTACGACCTGGCTTTTGAGAACGAAATCGACCGGACAAGCCCGGTGATTGCCCTGGGCGGCGGGGTTGTCGGTGACGTGGCGGGTTTTGTGGCAGCTACCTACCTGCGGGGAGTGCCTTTTATCCAGGTACCCACTACGCTCCTGGCCCAGGTGGACAGCAGCGTGGGGGGGAAGGTGGCCGTAAACCACCCCAGAGGGAAGAATATTATTGGTGTTTTTTACCAGCCCCGCCTGGTGCTAGCCGACGTCACCCTGTTAAATACGCTGCCCCCGCGCGAATTGCGGTCTGGACTGGCCGAGGTAATCAAGTACGGTGTGATCTGGAGCGAGGAACTTTTCGGCTGGCTGGAGGAAAACATCGAAGCGCTGCTGGCTGGTGATGCGGGCGCGCTTATCCATGTCGTGCGGGAGTCCTGCCGGATCAAAGCGAAGGTGGTGGCAGAGGATGAGACTGAAGGGGGCTTGAGGGCTATTTTAAACTTCGGGCACACAGTCGGCCACGCTGTGGAGGCATTGACCGGATACAGGGAATACACCCACGGCGAGGCAGTGGGAATTGGGATGGTGGCCGCCGCCCGTTTGGCCGGGTCGCTGGGGCTTCTGGACATGACCGGGTGCGCCCGGATCGAGACCCTGGTCCGCCGCGCCGGCCTGCCGTCTGAAGTGCCGGGTAACTTTACACCTGAAGAGCTTGTCGAATGTTTTTACCACGATAAAAAAGCCGTCGGCGGGCGGCTTACTTTTGTCCTTCCCTGCCGCATCGGCAAGGTGAAAATAGAAAAAAATTTGCGCGAGGAACACCTCATTGAAGTGCTTTACCAAAGCTGTTCGCGTTCGCCGGCCAAGCCTGACTGAACCCATCGCGATTCTGTGAAAGGGGCAGTTTAACTGCCCCTTCTTCATCACTAGCGGATCATCCAATTGCTGCCGTTATTGTTATCCCAATTGTTGGCCGAATCTTTAAAACAAAAGTTTACCTTGTCATTTCTTGTCCTGATGGTTTTTTCCCATCCACTGAAAGTCCTGTCCATTTTTACCGTATTCGTGTCCATCCAGCGGTCACCAAAGCCGTAATGCAGGTACACCTGGTCTGCCCCTGATTTCGCCAGAAGGCCGTTGTAGCAGATAGTAACATCATTGTTGTAAGCGCTGGCTTTTACTTCCACACCTTTTTGAAAGTCTTTCCAGCTTGTGGGCATTTATATATCCTCCCTTGCAATTTTATAGATACTATTAGTTATATTGCTCATAAACAAACTTTTTATAACTATTTTATTGTGTAAAGGCATGTATAAATAATCAATTTACCTATAATTACTAATTAATGTTATTTAAAGCCATCAAATAATCATACGATCTGGAGGAATTTAGATTGCGATGTAGAAAAAATACACATAGCATCAGAAAGACATTCACGGCACGATCCGCGGCCCTCCTATAAGCGGAGTGTGTCAGAAAGGGAGCATATGAGCGAAATTGCTGCGGCCCCCAAAAGTTCCATAGTTCTTGTCGTAGACGATTCTAAATATATGCGGTTTAAGCTGCGCCAGATCCTGGAAAACGATGGATATACAGTTATTGAAGCTGAAAACGGGGTACAGGCTCTTTCTATTTGTGAACAAAAAAAGCCGGAGATTATTTTGATGGATTGTATGATGCCGGTAATGGACGGTTTTACCGCCTGTACACGGCTGCGGGAACTCCCTGGCGGTGATCGTGTTCCTGTTATTATGATCACCAGCCTTAATGATGATAAAGATGTGGACCTGGCTTTCGAAGCCGGAGCCACGGATTATATTACCAAACCGATCCACTGGGCTGTTCTACGGCACCGCGTGCGCCGCATGCTGCATGCCCGGCATACTGAGGCGTCGCTGGACCAAAGTGAGGCATTCACGCGGACTTTAATCAGCCATACGCTTGACGGGATTATCACCATTGATACGCGAGGCAAAGTCCAATCATGCAATCCAGCCGCGGAACGTATTTTTGGTTACATGTCTGAAGAAGTGATCGGGCGGGATATTAACATGCTGATGCCAAAATTCTACAGCGAGTACGACAGTTGCCCCGCTGCCGGCCTGCAGTCCACCGAGGAATATCGAGGCGCCGGTGCCGTCAGAGAGATTACCGGCCGGCGGAAAGACGGTTCCACTTTAATCATAGAACTAACAGTCAGTGAGTTTTATTTTGGCGAGCAGTGGCTGTTTACCGTAATATTACGTGATATCACCGAGCGCAAGAAAGCGGTGGAGGCTTTGCGGGAAAGCGAAGAACGGTATCGCACGCTTACCGAAAACACCTATGATCTCATCTGTGAGATAGATGGCGGTAGCCGGTATTTGTACCTCAGCCCCAACTACAAGGATGTCCTGGGCTATGAGCCCGGCGAGCTTGTAGGCAGAAAAGTCACTGACTTTGTCTACCCGGAGGATTATCTGCCTGTAAAACTGGCATTTAGAAGAGTATTTGAGAATAACACTTTAGGACAGGTTATATACAGGTTTATACATAAAAATGGAGAACTGCGCTGGTTTGAAAGCACCGGAAAAACATATCAAACAGTGACGGGTGAGAGACGGGTGGTTTTTGTTTCACGTGACATCACGGAGCGGCAGCGCTATGAGGAAACGATCCGGCATCAAGCCTTTCATGACTCCCTGACCGGGCTGCCTAACCGGATGCTGTTCAAGGACCGCCTGACGCTTGCAATTGCACATGCCAAGCGCAACAAACAGATGCTGGCCGTGCTGTTTCTCGACCTGGACCGCTTTAAGCTCATTAACGACACGCTGGGGCATGATATGGGAGACCAGCTGCTGAAATGTATCGCCGAGCGGTTGACCGGGTGTGTCCGGGAAGACGATACTGTTGCCCGGTTGGGCGGCGACGAATTTACAATATTACTGCCGGAGATTACTCAAGTGGAAAGCGTTGCTAAAGTTGCTCAAAAAATTCTTGAAATGATCAGGGAACCACTGGTTATCGAAGACCACGAACTTTATATTACCACCAGTATCGGAATTGTCCTCTATCCTAATGATGGTGAGGATGCTGAGACGCTGCTCAAAAACGCCGACACGGCAATGTACAGGGCTAAGGAAAAGGGTAAAAATAACTACCAGATTTATACCCCGGCTATGAATGCCAGGGCCCTTGAGCGGCTGGCAATGGAAAATGGCCTGCGCCGGGCGCTGGAGCGGAATGAATTTGTGGTCTATTACCAGCCCAAGGTTAACATAAATACCGGAAAGATTGTCGGCATGGAGGCCCTGGTGCGCTGGCAAACTCCTGACCGCGGGCTGCTCCCGCCCGGAGAGTTCATCCCCCTGGCGGAAGACACGGGACTGATAGTTCCTATCGGTGAGTGGGTGCTGCGCACCGCCTGTGCTCAGAATAAAGCCTGGCAGGATGCTGGTTACCCGCCTGTGCGTGTGGCGGTTAACCTTTCAGCGCGCCAGTTCCATTTGCAAAATTTGGTTGAAGTAGTATCGCGGATATTAAAAGAAACCGGCCTTGCTCCTGAATGGTTGGAACTGGAGATAACCGAGAGTGTGGCCATGCAGAATGCTGAATATACCGTCAAGATGCTGAAGGAGCTGAAAGAGATGGGAATCCAGCTTGCAATAGATGATTTCGGCACCGGTTATTCTTCGCTCAGCTACCTAAAACGATTCCCCATTAATAAACTAAAAATTGACAGGTCTTTTGTGAATGAGATCGGTTTGGATCAGGATAATGAGGCGATTGCTTCGACAGTCATTGTCCTGGGACAAAGCCTGAAGCTCGGGGTTGTCGCTGAAGGCGTAGAAACCGAAGAACAGTGTGATTTCCTAAAACAGCATCAATGTGACGAGATGCAGGGATTTCTGTTCGGGAAACCTGTATCTGCTGATGAATTTGAAGAATTGTTGGGCCGGTTCACTCTTGGGGGGATGGAAATTGGTTGAACAAAGGTTTTTTACGGCAGGTGAAGGAAGATACCGGGTTGAACTGCTGGTTACAGTTACAAAGGACGGTTTGGTCGCTCAGCTTTTCGGCGGCGAGAGGCCGCATGTCGGGGCAGTTGCAATTAGCTTGCCCAGGCCTGGCCTTTCTGACAATACCAGGATTAGCTGCAATACAACTGTTGTTCCCCTGCTGGGTCATAAAGACGACGAAGTGGCCAGGCCTGCTGCTGAAGAGATAGCCGTCGCCTTTGGCAAACCAGTCGTGGTGGTGGCAGGTATTCATGTAGATAATGCCGGGCCGGAAGATATCAAGAGGCTGGTGAAAAATTGTTTTAGCGCCGTGCGAATATTTACCGGCAACCTGGTAAAAAATAATACAAAATCCAGAGGGGGGTGAAACGATTGCCCAGCATTAAATGCACTGTTGCAGAATGCAAGTGGAATAGTGCAGTAGAATGTAAGGCGCCGTCAATTCAGGTGGATCGAAACGGTGCCAGCAGTGCCAGTTCCTCCAGTCACACCAAATGTGAGACATTTAAAACTAAAATGTAACGAACAGACTGGTAAAAACCAGTCTGTTCGTTTAGTCGCGCCTGCATATCGTCCGGGCCTGCGTGCTGGAATATGCTTACAAAATATGTTAAAATGAGATACAGGACATAAAACTTCCCGGGAGAATGCTGAATTAAATGATTAATCCAGTTGCAGTTTATATCGGTCCTCTGGCCATTTACTGGTACGGAATTATTATGGCCACCGCCTTTGTTCTCGGCACGTTGCTGGCTTACCGCTTTGCAGCAAAAAGCGGCATTGATCCGGAGCATGTTCTTAATTTGCTGATCCTGATTATCCCCGCAGCAATTATTGGAGCCAGGTTGTATTACGTCTTTTTTAGCTGGGAGTACTACAGCCATAACCCCCTGGAGATTTTCGCCATCCGGCGCGGTGGACTGGCCATTCACGGCGGCCTGTTGGGGGGCTTTCTTGCCGGCTTATTTTATGTTAGAAAGCACAACCTCGACTTTTGGAAAATGGGGGACATTTTTGCCCCCTGCATTATCCTTGGGCAGGCAATTGGCCGCTGGGGTAATTTTATTAACCAGGAAGCCTTCGGCGGGCCGGTTTCCAGAGAATTTATCGGCCGGTTCCCCGGCTTTATCCAAAAACAAATGTTTATCGGAGGACAGTACCACCACCCGGCTTTCTTGTACGAATCACTATGGGACTTGCTTGTTTTTGCGTTTTTGATGTTTAACCGCAAGCGAGTGAAATTTCAAGGCCAAATCCTGCTGTATTATCTCGCCCTGTATTCAGCAGGCCGCTTTTTTATCGAAGGGCTACGCACAGACAGCCTGATGCTGGGGCCGGTGCGGGTGGCTCAGCTTGTCAGTTTAATTTTAATAGCAGTGTCAGTTGTCCTTTTTGAATTAAAAATTAAAAGAAAAACATAAAATTGACCAGCACGCGCATACTAATTAACGCAAATGTTTGAACACAATAAAACGGGGGATTGGTCAATTTGATTTCCGGCCTTTTTGAACACAGGGGCAGCGAACTGCTGGCGCGCGAACAGGTTTCTTTTTATATCCGGGACGCCCAGAACGGAACGATGGAAATGGGAAAACTGCTGCAGCAGATAGCGTCCGCCGGACATCCCGACATATCCGGGCAGTGCGAGCGTCTTTTGCAGCTCAACGCGCAGGTCGGCAGTGTTTTAGAAGAGGCGCAGAAGTCTCTGAAGTAGAGTTATCGATTGACAAGTCAAAGATTAGCGAGTAAACTTTTAGTAGTTGAGTAGTTGAAGGGGAGTAGCTGGCATAAAATGCAAGTGAAGTCAACATACTGGCATTGTCCTGGCTTCACTGTTGGTGGCGGCACCAATTAGCGAGACCTTTAACATAACCATCCGGGCTGCGAGGGTTATGTTGGGGTCTTCTTTATTTCCGGGTAATTTTAGGTTTTAAGGGGAGATTAAGATGCTGGTTTTTTTAGGCGCCACTGTAATGGTGGTGCTGGCGGAAATGGGAGATAAAACACAGCTGCTGGCGATGGCCTTCGCGACCCGCTTTCCTGCCAGAGCCGTCCTCTGGGGTGTTTTAATCGCCACGCTGTTAAACCATGCCCTGGCAGTCGCCCTGGGGACTTATCTAGGAACGTCCTTCAACATCCAGCTTATTCAAATGATTGCCGCAGGCTCATTCATATTGTTCGGCTTGTGGACAATTAACGGAGACAGTTTGCATGGTGAAGAAAGAAGGAGAATGGTCCTGGGACCGGTAATAACTGTAGCGACAGGCTTCTTTTTCGCAGAGATGGGTGACAAAACCCAGCTGGCCACAGTCGCCCTGGCAGCAAAATACAATGCTCCCCTGGAGACTCTTGTGGGAACAACGACCGGGATGCTGATTGCCGACGCTCTCGGTATTTACGTCGGGGTTGTGGCAGGAAAAAAAATCCCTGAAAAAGTGATAAAATGGATTTCGGCTCTAATCTTTATTGCCTTTGGTTACATCGGCCTGTATACTTCTGTTCCCAGGGAGTACACCTCTTTGCCTTATATTGCGGGGCTTGTTTTATTAACGGTACTGGCAATCTGGATAATCAGGAGAGCTGACAACCCCTACAGCTAATTTTTTTGCATTCGTTCAAATAATATATCTTTAAATTTTTCTCTAATTGTATGATGTAAAAATATCTCGTGAATTTTTAACAAAACCTTTCCCCTGGTTGAAACAACCAGGATTTTACCTTTTGCGGCTGTAATACTCCCGATCTGGCTAAACGGTATTTCTTTTGAGCCAAACCAGCTTTTTTTAATCAAAAAGCGCTTGGTAATGATATACTTTTTGGTAACAGCGGGAAGATAAAATGTAAACAGGTCCAGCAAGGCAAATAAAATAAAAAGGGTTATGGTTCTGGTCCAGGACCAGCGAAAAAAAATTAAGAAAAGTAAATTAACGCAAACTCCCACTATTAATACTCTTTTCAAATTTGCCGAGTAAGCAGGGTGTTTGGTTTCGAAAAGAATTTTATCATGGTTTTCCACCCGTATCACTCCAAATTTATTCTTTATTTATAATTAGTTCGTCATGAAAAATAAGAATCCTTTTATAGAAAATCCGTACTAACGGGAGCGCCGATTATATATTACAGGTATACCAAAACCTGTTTGCTCAAATATAACAAATACTACCCAAGTAACTGTCTGCATGATATAATAACTATGTTTGAAAAGCAGCATCCTATAGATAATTAAAGAAGTAAAAGTTGTTCGACAGGAGAACGACCCCATATCGCGAAAGCGGACAAGCCTTTATCCACAGCTTCAAGGATAAAGGTTAAAGTATATGCAAAAATGCAGTTATCTTGGCAATAACGCAGTCGCCGGTCATTAGATGAATTGGTTTTAAGTTAATTTACAGGCATAAATCGCCTGGCATGGTTGTTGCATGAGCAGTAATATACTTGGCCAGGTGTATTTTGTATTATGTGATAAGGAAGGGGGTTTCCTGGAACAATATACAACATAAGTAGGGAGCGATTTTTATCCCTACTGGGCGTAAGGTTTGGAAGATAAGAAGTTTTTAGAGGGTTTTCCAAGGTTTTTTGAAAAACAGCAGAAAGGAGGTCTTGGGTCATGAGTGTTGCTGTTAACGCCCCGATGGCGGGAAAATTGGTTTCCATCGATGTTAAGGTTGGCGACAAGGTGAAGAAAAACGATCCGGTTGCTACCATGGAGGCCATGAAGATGATTATTAAGGTATTTGCCCCGGCCGACGGAACCGTCGCTTCAATTAACGCTGAAGCCGATACTAATGTTGATCCGACCACAGTGATTATGACTCTGGAGTAATTTATCCATTCATTCCTGCGGNCGNAGCAAGAGNNAAAATGATGCCGGCCGTCNCCGCGGGCGGCCCCTTCCTTTTCTGATGCCTGCGAGGCGGCCGTCAGCATTTTTCTAAAGATATAATTTTACAAGGGAGGTGTAGTATGGAAATACAAGAATTTATTACCGGGCTGATCACTATCTGTGTAGTAAACCTTGTCTTGAGCGGGGATAACGCTGTTGTGATTGCCCTGGCCAGCCGGAACTTACCCCCCAAGCAAAGGAAGCTGGCGATTTTTTGGGGCAGCGCGGGGGCAATTATCCTGCGTGTAGTCCTGACGGTTGTCGCGGTAATGCTTTTAAAAATTCCTTACTTGCAAACAATCGGAGGTTTGCTGCTGATCTGGATCGGGATCAAGCTCCTGGTTGAAGAAGAAGATGAAAACGAGATGGAAGCATCCAGCAATATGATCACAGCAATTAAGACGATCATTGTCGCCGACCTGATCATGAGCCTGGATAATGTCCTTGCCGTGGCGGCGGCCAGTAAGGGGAATTATACGTTATTGATCATCGGTCTTGCAATCAGTATCCCGATTATTATTGTCGGCAGTCAATTGCTTGTTTGGCTGATGAACAAGTTTCCGCCCTTTGTTTATATCGGCGCAGGCTTGATTGCCTGGACGGCCGGGGAGATGATCAACGGGGATAAAAAAGTCGCGCCCTTAATTTATAACTTTGATCATGAAAAACTGGCTGAACTTTACAAAGTTAGTGTAGAAGAATTGCACAGCATCAATATACCCCATTCAGTATTAAACGTGCCTGAGAGTCTGGAGTGGGTGCTTCCCGCGATTATCACAGTGTTTGTTTGCGTTTACGGCTGGCGGGTGAAAAGCCGCAGGAAAGCTGCGGAAGTTGCGGAAGGCCCGGCTGCTAAATAGGCCACTTTCAGTTTGTTGAATGTAGAAGCTTAAGTTGTGAATTTGTTGAATATAATCGGGTCTTTCATTGAACATGATCGACCATCAGCACAACCAGCTGGCTGGTGGCCGTTTGAGTATTTTATGCTGAGATAAGAGGTGGCAAAAGCGAAATGCTGGATGTTATAACCAGTTATGACTTTATTTTCAATGTTTTTGGCGGGTTTACGCACTTCACCTGGCAAACAGCGGTGATGCTAATTATTGGCGGAATTCTAATCTATCTGGGAGTTGTCAAGGATTACGAGCCGCTGCTGCTGGTACCCATCGGATTTGGCTGTATTGTCGCGAACCTGCCTTTAACCGGCTTAATCCATGTACCGAGAGAAGGATTTGTGTTCCATGATAGTGTCCGTGATATTCTGAATAGTGCGGGAATTTTACCTCTGCAGGAAGGCGCGAAGCTTGTCGATGAGGGAATTTTGGATGTCTTATATAATGCAGGAGTAGGCAACGAGCTGTTCCCTTGCCTGTTGTTCATCGGGATTGGGGCCATGACCGACTTCGGCCCGCTGCTGCAAAACCCCAGAATTCTTTTACTGGGTGGAGCAGGTCAGTTTGGTATTTTCTTAACCTTGATCCTGGCGTTGCTTCTCGGTTATGAAAAGCTGGAAGCAGTTTGCGTGGCCATTATCGGAGCCTGTGACGGGCCCACATCCATCTATGTGACGACTAAATTTAAACCGGAGCTGCTCGGTCCCATTTCAGTGGCCGCCTACTCTTATATGTCACTGGTGCCGATTATCCAGCCCCCGGTGATGAGGCTTGTTACAACGAGGAAAGAGCGGGAAATGGCAATGTCGTACGATGTTCTTAAACCTGTTTCTCAGACTACGAAAACATTATTTCCTATTGTTGTTATGATTGTTACTCTGTTGATAGCACCCTCAGGAGCGCCTTTAATGGGGACATTAATGCTGGGCAACTTTTTGAGGGAGTGCCAGGTGGTCGGCCGGCTGGTGAAGTCTGCTGAAAACGAAATAGCCAGTATCACAACTTTATTCCTCGGGCTTACTGTCGGGTCGACTATGAACGGCGATGTTTTCTTAACCGCGAAGACCCTGGGTATTTTCGCCCTCGGTTTCATAGCGATTTGCGGTGATACTGCGTTCGGTGTCATCGGTGCTAAGATTATGAACATTTTCTCAAGGGTCAAGATTAATCCTTTAATTGGCGCTGCCGGTATCTCGGCTTTCCCGATGGCCGCCCGCGTGGTGCATAAGGTGGGAACTGAAGCCAACCCGCAAACATACCTCCTGATGCATGCCATGGGCGTGAACACCGGCGGGCAGATCGGCTCGGTGCTGGCGGCCAGCGTGATGATTGCGGTTATCAGCGCTCTGCAGAGTATGGGTGTTGCTTTATAATATTTGGTTTAAAGCAGGTGATAATCAATGACAGAAATATCAAATATGAATTTCGGCTGGTTGTTAACGGTTGTAGCCGGGGGATTAACTCTGGTTTCTCTCGGAGTTATGATTATAGTAACTAATATATTGAAAAGCTTCCAGAAGTAATTTTATTACTATAACTTAACAGCATTTTCTTAGATTTCACGCCACTCAAACAAACAAAGTTGTGACATAATAATCATGTAGGTGAACCTCCTTTATTGGCGTAGGTGGTTTTTATACACTATTATTTTACCATGAGGATGTTCACCTGTTTTCTTTTTTTATTTGGGGTGAATTCTTTTTTTGTTGGCTTTTCACTCTCTGTCATATCAGGTTTCTAAAACATCGGTATGAAAGGCGGGTACAGTAAAAATGGAGGTGGACTGGGGTAAGTCTCTAGTAGTAGCTTATACAGGCATCGTATCAGTTTTTCTCGCGTTAGGTATTCTAAGCCTGGCAGTCAGCATCTCGGGTTATTTCTTTAAACAGATTGAAAAAAGTAAAATGAAAAAAGTAAAGTCAAGCTCTTAAAAATGAATTACATTTGAACGTAAGAGTAATGTTAATGTGTTTGAGGCAGATTAGCTGAATGGGGGTAAACTTTATAAATGGAAACTATTGCCCATAGCTTAGAGGGGTTGGGCATCTGGTCGTTGGGTTGGAAGAACGTAGTAATGTGGATTATTGCCTTTATCCTGATGTACCTGGCAATTAAAAAAGGGGTCGAGCCCCTTCTGCTGGTTCCCATCAGCTTCGGAATATTTGCCGCCAACTTCCCGATGACCGGACTCACGAATCCGGGCGGGCTGTTTTACATCTTTTATCATTACGGCATCGAAACTGAGCTAATCCCGCCGCTTATCTTCCTGGGGCTGGGCGCTATGACAGATTTCGGGCCGTGTATAGCCAACCCGAAAACATTGCTACTGGGCGCGGCAGCTCAGGTAGGGGTTTATGCTGCTTTCTTCACCGCGCTGATACTGGGCTTCAGTATCCCGGAGGCAGCCACAATAGGCATTATCGGCGGAGCCGACGGGCCCACAACGATCTACCTGTCTGCCAACCTGGCCCCGCACCTGATGGGGGCTGTTTCCGTAGCGGCATACTCTTACATGGCCCTGGTGCCCATAATTATCCCACCCATCGCCAGGCTGCTCACAACCAAAAAGGAGCGGGAAATGGTGATGACCCAGATGAGGCCGGTAAGCAAAAATGAAAAAATCGTATTTCCCCTGCTGGCCTCCATCGTTATTATCTTGCTGGTTCCCCCGTCCGCTCCTCTGATGGCCATGTTTATGCTGGGCAACCTGTTTATGGAGTCCGGCGTGGTGGAAAGGCTGACCAGCGTGTCCCGTGACGCCCTGATGAATATAGTGACTATTATCCTCGGGGTTGGCGTGGGTTCTACTATGTCTGCCGAAAATTTCCTCAATCCCAGGACCATCTACATCTTTATCCTCGGAGTGGTGGCCTTCGCCTGCGCTACCGCCGGCGGAGTGATTATCGCCAAGATAATGAATCTCTTTTGCAAAAACAAGGTTAATCCTTTGATTGGCGCAGCGGGGGTATCAGCCGTACCTATGGCCGCACGGGTTGTGCATAACATGGGGATGCAGGCGAATCCGCAGAGCTATCTGCTCATGCATGCCATGGGCCCCAATGTGGCCGGTGTTATCGGCACGGCGGTAGCCGCAGGAGCGTTCATCCTGTCCATCAAGTAGAGCGGCCTCCAGCCGGTAAAAACCGCTCCAGATAGAATAAGAGCGTTTTTACCGGGATAGAGTGTAAAGGAGGGAATTCTTTGCCCGAGGAATATCAAGTAATTATTGCCGTTGCCGTATTTTTAACTACATACGCTGTAATCGCCTCTGAAAAGATCCACCGGACCACAGCCGCCCTGGTTGGGGCGTGCCTTGTAGTAGCCTTGAGCATCATCCGCCTGGAAGACGCGGTGCGTGCTATCGACTTCAATACTATAGGCCTGCTGACGGGAATGATGGTCATCGTCGGCATTACCAGGCGGACTGGTGTTTTTGAATACCTGGCCGTGAAGGCGGCCAAGGGTTCCAGGGGAGAGCCGCTGAAAATTATTGCCGCTCTAAGCCTGGTAACGGCTGTAATATCCGCCTTTTTGGACAACGTGACCACCGTGCTCTTGAATGTGCCGGTTACCTTTGCCATTGCCCAGCAGCTCAAGCTCAGCCCAGTTCCCTTCCTAATTCCAGAGATTATTGCATCCAACATCGGCGGCACGGCCACTTTAATCGGCGACCCGCCCAATATCATGATCGGCAGCGCCGCCGGGCTCGGCTTTATGGATTTTTTGATTAACCTGACGCCGGTAATTGTGGTCATTTATATCTTGACTGTTTTCTGCCTGCAGCTGATATACCGCAAACAGCTTGTTACGCGCCCGGAATTGCAGGCAAAAATCATGGAGCTGAACGAGCAGGATGAGATTAAAGACGCGGCGCTTTTACGCAAGTGCCTGCTGGTTGTTTCACTGGTCATCCTGGGCTTTGTAATGCACCAGTACCTCCACCTTGAGTCCTCCGTCATTGCCCTGTCGGGCGCCAGCCTGCTGCTGCTGATTACCAGGGACGACCCGGGTCATGCCCTGCAAGCAGTGGAATGGCCGGTAATCTTTTTCTTTGTCGGCCTTTTTGTGGTGGTAGGGGCTTTGGAAAAAGCAGGAGTCATTGAGGACGTGGCAAAATGGGCCCTGGATATTACCGGCGGTAACATTGTGCCTACCGGCATACTGATCCTGTGGCTTTCTGCCATTACATCAGCTTTTGTCGACAATATCCCGTTTGTGGCGACAATGATCCCTTTAATTCAGGATATGGGGCGCCTGGGCGGCATTGTTGATCTGAATTTTATCTGGTGGTCATTATCTTTGGGCGCCTGCCTGGGCGGCAACGGAACGGCTATCGGCGCCTCAGCCAATGTGGTGGTGATCGGTATGGCTGAAAAAAGAGGGCTGCATATCAGCTTTACCGGTTATATGAAGATAGCTTTTCCGCTTATGCTCATGTCCATAGTCGTTTCCATGGCTTACCTGCTTTTCGTGTATTTCTTCCATACTCAAATTGCCATGTTGGTCACGCTGGGTTTGGGAATAGCCCTCGCCCTAATCCTTAGAACTTTGACTAACAGGATGATAAAACAAAAACAAGGTGTTACAATAAGTGATGGAGCCAAAACTTTCGCCTCGCTTAATGTAATTTACTACTATAAAATTGGTATACTTGACCGGAAATTGGTATCTGTATAGACTGATTATCATTCTGACACGCCTCATTATTCAAGAACCTCTTTATTTTGGCAGCCTAAGAGGGATATAAGTATCTGAAATGCATATAAAGTATTCTAACATGAAGGATTTTAATTGGATTATAAAGAATAAATTTATATAAAATTTGCAAGGAGGGTAAAAATGACAAGGGCGAGAATAGAGCCGGTTATTGATGAAAAAGAGTACCTGATAGAAAAAGTTTCTATTGATAATGTACCCGATCTCCGGTTAAAACTGGCGCGCAATTTTTAAATAGCCTGGAAGAGGCTGTTACTGACTGCAGGAAGCTCATTGAGGACGGGTTTATTTTAACAAGCTGCTGGGCGGACCCGGACGTAGGAATGGAGTTTATTTTAAAAAAGAAAAAATTATAATAATTTAATTTAGATGTCCTGTATTATTAAGGACTATTTTATTTGCCTTGACTTTTAACCGGGGAACAGATAAAATTATAGTTGAGTAAACGAATATTATCGGGGCGTAGCTCAGTTTGGCTAGAGCGCTACCTTGGGGTGGTAGAGGTCGCACGTTCGAGTCGTGTCGCTCCGACCAGCAAAATCAAGGGTTTCAGGAAAACGGGATCCTTGATTTTTTCATTTTACTGCAATCTTACTGCAATGAATAATAATTAAAAGTTAAGACTAAAGTTGATTTTAGTTAACTTTAAAAAAAACTCTTGAAAACACTTATGAATTAGGGTAGAATTCTGGTAAATCAAATATTCAGAGACTATGTTCGAGTGAACATTGCTTTGCTTTCCAAGCAAGTGCTGGATTGAAATGTTGCTGATGCCGAGCTCTGCGGCTAAAGCAGGCACTCTTTAGCGACGAGCTAAAGGAGTTTAATTCAGTATGTGCGAACAGTAGTCTCTTTTAATTTTTTAGCCCGCGCGTGCTGCGGGTTTTTGGTTTTTCGAAGGAGGTCGAGAAAATGAACAAATGCAATGCTTCCCCAGGATGCCACGACCCGAGACCGCTTAGCCCACCACACGCGAAAAAATGTCCCTATATGAAATTTCAGATCCCAGGGGGGCAGTAAAATCCCCAAGGTTCTTGAGTCATAGACCGGGCGGCTAAGTTTCTGCACGCGGGCGCAGATTTTGGTAGTGGGGTATTGCACCGGGCAAATCATTGGAAAGAAAATCAAAGCAAAAAAATATTGTACCTGGCCCTTTTCCGGGGCTCGCCAGCCCCGCAAACAGTTACCCTCCCGGAAGGACTTATTCCCTAAAGGGGATAGTAAAGATTCCCGGATGACCGGTCTGGCCGCACAGAAACCCGTTGGACCGGAGTTAATCGGGCAGCAGGTATATGAAACCCGCTCCTAAAAGCCCGCTATAAGCTAAAGCCCGGCTTGTAGCCGGGGTGGAGCGGGGCTTAGAGTAATTCAAGTAATTCCTCTACCGTAAGGTCCGCCTGCTCTAAAATGCTTTTGAGGACCATCGGGCTTAAAGTTTCCCCTGCATGGACTGGCACTGTCACCAGTTGACTGCCTGGCTTGTGTAGGTGGTAATGGCTGCCGGTTACTCTTACCACGACAAAGCCGGCTCTTTTAAGGGCTGATACAACCCTCTTCCCGGTGACCCTGGGCATCCTTGTCATGAAACACTTACCTGCACTTCAGCAAATTCAACGTCCCCTTGCGGTACTGGCTGGCCGATTAATTTAAGGGCCTCAATATGGCCGGTAATGGCTTCCTGGACCCGCTCCAAGGCTTCTTCCCTGTTCTTCCCCTGGGTAACACAGCCCGGCAGGGCAGGGACAGTAACAACGTAGACCTGCGCCTCATTATCCCACGTCAGGACAACCTTAAACCTCCGCTGCATTTGCAGATTCCTCCTTCTTGTCGGGGATATATTCAAACAAGTCCCCAGGCTGGCAGTTAAGAGCGGCACAGAGTTTGTCCATTGTTGAAAAGTCAATTCTTTCGGTTTTCTCATGATAAAGAAGAAAGATTGTATTTCTTGATAATCCTGTCTTTTGGGCTAACTCTGACATATTTACCCTCTGAGCACCAAGAATTTTTGATAAGTGGCATTTAACCACAAGCACCCCTCCTGATATTATTTTACTATTAGTAATAAATAATGTCTAGTTAATGATAAAAATTTTACTAAAACCGACATAAAACGCATTGACAATAGTGCGGTTATTAATTAAATTTGACCATGATTTTGACCGTTAACCAATAATAATACTCATTTAACAGACCCACTAATAGCTCCACTACCGAAAATTCCTCCGGGAACTGTTACAAATGTATCAGGTATGCCTCCCACTATTATACTTTCAGTAAGCGGCACCTGGGTGGAAACTACCGCTTCAGCTGTTTTAAACGGTACAACTATACGCACATTCGTATCGAGGTTAAGGTAGATGGTATGCCTGGTCTGGTTTATACCTGCTGAATCAAATCTATCAGTTATACTAAACCTGACCGTTCCCACTGGCATAATGCTGTACTTTATCCTCGGCCCATAATTCGCCAGTATAGGAACTCCCAGGAGTTGTCCTAAAGGGATACTAAAAGACTGCCACCTTAAATCTTCTAAAGTCTTTTGCACGGCTATGGTAATGCCTGTTGCAACTCTGTTCACCTTCAATGCATCAGCCTGCATTAAAGCAACTCGTCCCTGGTTATCTTTATGAATAATAATTAAATCCTGGTACTGTAGATTTTCATCAGCCGCCTCCCGTTGTATAGACTTTTGCACTGCTTCAGCCGCCAGTTGAACTGCCTTGATTTCTGCAATATCAAAAAAAACATCCCTTAGTTTTATGTCAACTAAAATAAAAAACAGAATTAATGCAATACTGGAAAAAACCAAAGCAATAACTATCTTATACGGGCGTCTTCTTTTAAACAAATACTCACCCCCCGCCCATCTCCCCAAAACGAGTAAAGCCAGTGAGTATAACGCTATTAATATTAATTTATGATTGTTACATCAAAATGAGTGCATTTAGGGAGGTATATTCAGGAGAAGAAAACCCCTGGCCGCAGCCAGGGGGATAAATTCATTCAATGATAAACTGATGATAGGTTTTCTTTCCCTTTCTGATCATTAATTTTCCATTTATAAAGTCTTTTTCTTTAACCATATAATATACGTCTGTTACCTTATTACCATTAATAGAAACGCCACCCTGGGAAATCAACCTTTTCCCTTCCCCCCTGGAAGGAATCAAATTTGCATGAAGCATTAAATCTAAGATTCCGATACCCCCGGATACCTGCCCGGGAGTTATCGTTGTGCCGGGAACATTATCAAAATTTTTTCCGGTACCAAATAAAGATTCCGCCGTATCCCTGGCTTTTACAGCCTCATCTTCCCCATGGACGAGTTTGGTAACTTCATAAGCCAACACCTTTTTGGCTTCATTTATTTGTTCCCCGGGCAGGCTGCCCAGTCTCTTAACCTCTTCCATAGGAAGGAAGGTCAGCAGGGCCAGGCAATTTTCCACATCAGGGTCGTTGATATTCCTCCAATACTGGTAAAACTCATAGGGACTGGTTTTTTCAGCATCAAGCCACAAAGCCCCGGCTTCAGTTTTTCCCATTTTCTTCCCCTCACTGTTGGTGAGAAGCGTAAAAGTTAAACCATAAGCTTCCGCCCCTTCTTTTCTCCTGATTAAATCTGCTCCAGCCAAAATATTGGACCACTGATCGTCCCCGCCCAACTGTAAGATACAATTATACCTTCTATATAATTCCAGGAAATCGTATGCCTGCATCAACATATAGTTAAACTCTAAAAAGGTTAAGCCTTTTTCCAGCCTGTTTTTGAAACACTCTGCAGTAAGCATCCTGTTTACTGAAAAATGCACCCCTATTTCTCTGAGGAAATCGACATAATTTAACCCTAGAAGCCAGTCACCGTTATTTACCATAATGGCTTTACCTTCATTAAAATCAATAAACCTTGAAAATTGTTTCTTGAAACATTCGGCATTATGCTGAATGGTATCGAGAGTCATTAATTTTCTCATATCGTTCTTGCCACTCGGGTCTCCCACCATGGCCGTACCTGCACCAATTAAAGCGATTGGCCTGTGGCCCGCCCTCTGCATGTGGGCCATCACCATCAACTGTAAAAAATGCCCTACATGCAGGCTGTCCGCGGTAGGGTCAAAACCTATATAAAAAGTAACCTTTTCATTTTCCAACAAGTTTATTAGAGGTTCCTGGTGAGTCATCTGTTTAATGTATCCTCTTTCCAGCAAAATGTCATACACACTGCCCATTTTACAGCCTCCCGCTATATTTACATTATTACAATAGTATATATTTAAACATTGCGATTATCAAATATTTTAAAATAGGCCCGGTATAACACTGATCCAGTTTGCAAAAAGCGATATTATACCCATTGCTTCAAGCCAGTCACCTGTAAAAGATACCTCCCTGGCACCTGTCCGCTTAATCCCGGGAATGAGACTCAAGGCGTCAGCATAGCCGGGCCAGATCACCTCTACCAGAATATTAACAGGGAACGCGCAGCGGTAAGGACGAAAATCCCCTTTCAAACCCCTCTGAGTCGCTCTCTTAGCCGCCTCCTTTATTTTTTTCAGTGAAATTTCCGGGTGGACATTCAAGGCGGCACAATTACCTGCTGCTTCTTTTACTACCACCGTTTCCATATCTGGTAAAATAATTTTTGCTTCATCAATAAATGCCTTGTCACCCGTAGCCAGACCAACCGGGATTCCGAAGAAACCGGCAGTAACAGCACTGATCAGAGCCTCTCCTGCATCGGCTCCATTTATTTTTAAGCTGGTTATTCTTGTATCGATGGTATGCGGCAATACAGCTCCCTCCATGCCACAACGCGCGTGAAAACCGACCAGAAAGACAAGGTTGCTTCGCTCGACGGAATCCATCCACATTAATTTCCTTTTACTTCCCCTGATCAAAGAAGCCCGTCCCAACAACTTATCAGGGATTATATTTTGCTTATCCCAATGAATATCAGATACAATAATTTCTTCCGCGCCGCCCTCTACTGCCCCCTCGATTGCAGCGTTAACCTCTGCAGTCATTTGTTCTCTGAGCCAGTATTCCTCCGGCGGCTTTTCAGGCCAGTTCACATAGCCAGTAATACCCTCTATATCTGCCGCGATAAAAACAGTATAAGGCACCATCAAATCAACCCCCGGTTAATTAAGCTACATTCCGGTAAAAAAGATAAGAGGCTCCCGCCGTCAAGCGAAGCCCTTACCATTAACACCATACCATTGAAATAAAAAACAGAAAGTATCACTTACTCAAACATATATTATTCCTTCATCAAAAACTGTCAAATTTTCCAATCCATCCCTAGTCACCAAAAAAGTATTTTCAACCCCTACCGCCCCTTCCGGGAAAACAAACTTGGGCTCCAGGGCAATGACCATACCTTCCTCCAGAGAAGTCTCAAACCCACGGCCGATTACCGGAAGTTCATCCAGCTCTATACCGACACCGTGACCGACAAATGATAACGGCACCGGAAAGCCCAAAAAGTGTCCGGCAAAAGCGCTTTCACCGGCTAAACGCACAGCCAACTCGTAAAGCTCACCGCAGGCTACTCCCGGCCTCGCTGCCTCTTTCATCTGCTCCAGGATATCAACTGCAATAGCATGAGCCTGGGCCAGGTGATCCGGCAGTTTACCTATACAAAAAATCCTGGTCTGATCCACCATATAACCGTCAAAAACAAACCCGTAGTCCACCAGCACCGGCTCATTCCTGCGAATCAACTTGTTGCTGGCACCCTGAGCAAACGCCGGCCCAACTCCTCTTCCGCCCACAGCCCCCCAGAAGTAGCTGGCACGCGTGTTATTGCCGGATAGTACATGGACATAAACCAGATCCTGGTTAAACCCACGCACCCTCATCATCCCGGGGTGCCCTTTCTTCCGGGAAACAGCTTCTATCATCCCGGCCAGTTCCAGCTCTGACATACCTTCCCGCAAACTGGCCTTGATAAATGAAAATATTTCACCATGAAATTTTACAACATCCCTGATTATTTCCAGTTCATAAGGCGATTTAACCATGCGCACTGTACGGATAAACTGGCCCACGTCAACAATCCTGGCCGGTTCAAAGAGTTTTTGGTAGTTTATATACTGCATTGCAGGCAACACATCCAGCTCGAAACCCAGTGTTTTAAACGGGCCATAACCATAAGACTGTAAGACTTTGTGTATATCTTTAAGACTTTCTAATCTGACGATATTTTCCAGAGCTGATTCTTCCCCAGCCCGCTCAAAGCTCTTCTTGACCATAAGTACCGGCTTGCCCTCAGCCGGGATAAAAAGGTGTGACTGCTGGATAGTTCCAGAAAAATAAAAAAGGTCGGCATTCTGGACAATAATTGCTCCGTCTATACCTTTTTGTTTTAAAATATCTTGCAGCCTGGCCGTCCTCTGATCCAGCTCGGACTTTGGAGTATACCGCAAAGTTTATCCCCCCTGTATCCATTCAATTGCAGTGCAGATGCCTTGTATCAACAGTTTAATTAATGTTCTTAATTATACCATTACCTGTTGCTGTATGGAATCCCCCAACTATCCTTTAATTCTAGAAAAATTCCTCCTGTTTTCCAGAGTTATACCGTATAACAGAGATAAAATATTCTAATTTTCGCCAGCCTGCAGACTGACTGGAATATCAAAGCCTAAACCTGCCGGCCAGGAAATTGGAACCATTATATTTTAATAATTGGGAGGATTTTAAACTTTTTTATCGAAGAAAGTAGATGCATGCTTTTTCTGAGCAATTCCCCCAATTAAAACAAGTCTTTTATCCAAAAAGGAGCCGTGTAATGAAAAAAATTAATTTTTTTATGCTCTTTCTTGCTATTGTGCTGATTACAGGGTTTTCAACCACAGTTGCTCACGCGGGACAACTGATACTCAAGCAAGGTATGTCGGGAAATGATGTGCTCGATTTGCAGCTAAAACTAAAGGAAACCGGATACTACCAGGGCAGTCTGGATGGAAATTTCGGCTCCGGAACCCGCAACGCAGTTATTAATTTTCAAGCTGACCGCGGCCTGGAAGTTGACGGTATAGCCGGTCCTGAAACGCTGAAGGCTTTAATGAAATTAAGCTCAATAAACAATTTATCAAGCCGGGGAAGGGTTAATTCTCAAATTAATGTATTGAAACAAGGCATGCAGGGTGATGATGTGCTCAAGCTGCAAACAAAATTACAAGAACTTGGGTATTACAATGGTATTCTTGACGGAGAATTCGGTCCTGCAACCCGCAATGCAGTTATTATATTCCAGGCGCAAAGGGGTTTGATAGCAGATGGCATTGCCGGCCCGGACACTCTGCGGGAGCTACAGAGCCAGAGCACGTCAATCAACATAGTTAACCGCGGTTCGGCAGCAGACCGGAAAGCCCAGACTATTATATCTTTTGCCAAACAGTTTTTAGGAACTCCCTATATTTGGGGCGGCAGCTCGCCTGCCGGTTTTGATTGTTCCGGCTTCACAAGCTATATATTCAGCCAGTACGGCATTAGTTTACCTCACGCTGCCGACGAACAGTTTAAGAACGGTATCCCGAAAAAAGAACCATATCCAGGGGACCTGGTGTTTTTTACCACATACGCGCCAGGACCCTCTCATGTTGGAATCTATATTGGAAATGATCAGTTTATCCATGCCAGTTCAGCTGCCGGTGAAGTGTGTATAACTCCGCTTTCCAATCCTTATTACAGCGCCAGGTACCTGGGAGCACGCAGTGTAACAAATTAAGTTATTTTCAGGACAGGAGGATGGAGGATTGTGTGTGGGTTGCCCTTATGGTATTTTTACAGCAAAAAAAACACCTATGGATAAAAAACTGGAAGCGGTTTTTAAACAAATAGACCTTTTATCCCTGGAGCAACAAAAAGAGCTGCTCCGGATCCTGCAACTAATGCTGGCTGCCACCCAATCAGAAACTTCTTCAAATCCTACCGCTCCCGCAGGGAACAGTGCTGAATGATAATATCCCCGCGGTTTGTCCGCGGGGCTTTAAGTTACGATATTTTCTGGATAACCTCTTGCTGTTTATGCTTTTTACCAAAAACTTCTTCAGCGTAATCTGTTGAAATGAGGTAAAGGCTTACCCATAGATCATGCTCATTAGTTTTTCCTTCAAGTTCTCTTGCCAGATCTTTAAATCTTTTTCCCACTCTGTCCTTGAAGGCCGAAAATTCTGCCAGCAGTTCGACTATATCACGCTGGGTGTAAGAAGCTCCTTCACGTAATATTTTTGCCACATGAATCCCCCTATCGTATAAAACATGTAGTTTAGTTTAATTATAGCTATATAGGAAAAATATGTTAAGGGGTATAATTTGTCCTTTTAATAAATAAATTATCGATTAAACAACATATATAGTTTCCCGTGTTTCCCACAAAAAAAAGGGGGTTCCCCCTTCAGAGTGCAAACAAATTCCATTGATATTACAATATATGGATTTATCGACAGTCTGAAGAGGGAGGCCCCCCATGCGGTAGATTTTTAGAAATTGCTATACCGGCCCAAATTCTGCGCACCCATTCCTATCATGGATTGGCCAGCAAAACCGGAGCTCAACTGGCCGCTGGTGCCATAGTTTGAACCATAAGCAGTTGTGTACTGGCTTCCGGTAAATCCGCTTCCCCCGTATTGGCCGGGTGTACCGTGGAAAGATACCGGATGAGCCGGTTCAACTGTATAGTTGCCTGCGCTGGTGCTTGCGTACCCACTCTGTCCCAAATTTGTGCTGAACGCTCCCCCGCCGTAAGTACCGGGCCCAAGATTTCTCTGCGAACCTAGCATACCTTGATTTGCCAGATTGCTGATATACTGGTTGGTGGCATAATCACTGCCGGCGAATCCCGTTCCATAACGGTTGGCCGCCATTGCGCTGATTTGCTGGTTCCGGTTGAACTCATCGTAGCGGTTGCCGCCGAACTGGGCTCCCAATGTCCCGTACTGGACCGGGCCATATTGTTCTGTGGTGGCACCCACGCCATAGCCTCCGAACTGCCCGGCTCCAAACTGACCACTTGTAAAAGGCATATTGTACATCTGAGAGCTTATCTGCTGGGCCATACTGCCGATCATATTGATATCCTGGTTCAAACGGTTGCAAATCTGCTGGATGGTCTGAAGTTGTTGTGTTACAGCGCTTTCATTTTGGCTTAAGCGCTGAAGCTGGGCTGCATGGTTAGCTTCCGAACGCTGCAATTGCCCTGCAACCTGACTAATGGTATTTAACTCCTGCCGCAAGTCCTGAATCTGCCTTTGAAGCTGAAAAATTTGATCCATTGTTTTTCCCCCTTGCTGACTTAGGCTTATACAGCCTTTTGTGAATATTATTCTACTTTATGCTACCGGTTATTAGTGGGAGATAATGGAATACACATACTGCTTTTACATCATAATATAAGGGAATCTCCCTACTCTGAAAACAAAATTTACCCGGGCAGGGTATTGTCTCTGTTCACTCCAGTGCTCCGCGCCGACAGCACCTAAGCTCGCGTCGGGCGAAATTGGTCCGCCTTCAACTCGCCGTCCTGGCCCGGTCGAAGGCTGGCGCGAACATCCTGTCCGCGCCCCCAATTTCGCTTCCTCGCTTCGCCGGGTGCTGTTACCGGCGCTACGCAAGTCGTTCACTCGGGACAACCACCCTTCCCCCCAGCTATTTTTCATCCTTCTGCTGGCGCCGCACCGGCGGCATGGGTGTCTAAAATGTTTTTGTTCAGGAGGTTTTTTGAATGACGATCCGCTTCGGACCCGCAGGAGCTTCCAAATCTTTTTACGCAGAGGGGCATAAGTCTTCGCTGGACATGCCGGAATGGTTGAAAAAACGTGGCTTAAACGCCTTTGAATATCAGTGCGGCCGGGGCGTGAACATCAGTGAAGAAACGGCAGCCCGGCTGGGCCGGCTGGCAGCGGAACAGGGAATACAAATGAGCATCCATGCCCCTTATTATATAAACCTGGGTACAACAGACCCGGAAATAAAGGTCAGGACCAGGATGCACCTGTTAAAGTCACTAAAAATCGCACGGGCAATGGGAGCAAAAACGGTGGTATTCCACCCGGGAGCGGGAAGCGGCGGCACCCGCAAAGAAATCATGGCCAGGGCGAAGGAATTTTTAAGAGAAATCCTGGCAGAAGCAAAAGAGGAAGGGCTTTCCGGCATTTTCCTGGCACCTGAAACAATGGGCAAAAAAAACCAGCTCGGTTCACTGGAGGAAGTGCTGGAACTGTGCGAGTTTGGAGAGCAGATAAAGCCTGCCGTTGATTTCGCTCATATTCACGCCTTAACAGGGGGAGGCTTATTGAATAAAGCCTCTTTTGCCGCGATTCTGGAAAAGATCGAGAAAAGGCTGGGAACTTCTTACCTTCAGAACCTTTATATCCACTTCAGCCCTGTTGAGTTTACCGGAGCCGGGGAAAAGAAACACCGGACCACTCTGGAGGCCAGTTTTGGGCCTGATTTTACTTTCCTAGCAGAGTTGCTGGTAGAGAGGAATTTAACACCTACCATCATCTGCGAATCAGCGGGGCGGCAAGCGGAAGACGCGGCGATCTACCGGGAGATATATCTCAAACTGTTAGCCCAGGCCACAGGAAAACATTGTGGGGAGTGAACAAAGGACACGCCCCACAACCAGTTTATTTCCAACCTGTAAGACTAGTGCGTTTCCACATCGCGGGCACCATTTTCGCGCATGATCCTGGCCGCATCGTTAATCTTCGTTTCATCGGTACGGACAGAAGCCAGGATTTTACCTTCCTTAACCTTTCCCTCATAGTATTTTCCGCGCTCAGCCGGAATGCCCCAGTCAATCAGACCACCCGCTATTCCACCGGTGGCCGCACCTGACAGCAGACCGGCGATAGGGCCGGCAGCAACAATCGGTCCAACCCCCGGAATGACCAACGCGCCTGCTCCCATAGCCAGACCGGCAAGACCGCCCAGCACGCTGCCCGCGCTGACCCCGGAGGCAACACTCCCGCCACCGGTATCACGGCGGTACTCTCCGGTGTCGCCGCCAGTTTTTCCCTTATCCGCAGCCAATATGGAGATCTCTTCATAAAAACCCCGGCCGCGCAATGACGAAACCGCCTTTTCCGCCTGCTCCCTTGAGTCAAATAAACCTACCACAGTTTTCAACAAACAAAATCCCTCCTTGTCTAATATCCTTACCTTCTTATATTTTCACGTAATATGGTTTTCTATACTGCTTATCTGGTAGATATATTTTTTGCCAAAATTCCGGTTCATTTTTTTTTCAGTTTTGATATAATATTGTATGTTTGTTGTAACAATTGATTTTGAGAACCGGCAATAACCGGGACCCCAAAATATACCTACATTAATCAATTATGGAGGTTTGAAAAATGCTGCCGACCCCTAAGAAATTTTTTATTACCGCGGGCAGTTCCGAAGGGAAAAGCCCTCTAACCGCATTTGACAATGCCCTGTTAAAGGGAGGAATTGGCAATCTTAACCTGATACGTGTAAGCAGTATCCTGCCTCCAGGTGTGCAATATTGTCCCGAAATAAAAATCCCTCCCGGGTCGCTTGTACCTACAGCTTACGGGTACATTATCAGCAATGTCCCCGGTGAATTGATCGCAGCCGCTGTAGGGGTGGGCTTTTCAAAAGATACCTTTGGAGTCATCATGGAATTCTCCGGCAAATGCAGCAAAGAAGAAGCAGAGAAAAAAATTGAAGAGATGTTGAGGGAGGCCTTTGAATCAAGAGGAATGGAACTGGCAGGCACTAAAATCGCCGCTGTGGAACACCGCGTGGAAAAAGTCGGCTGCGCGCTGGCTGCCGTGCCCCTTTGGTATTAATTAATCGCTTAAACATATATGCCTCTGACGCGATACCAGCAGAAGGATGAAAATAAGCTAGGGAAGGGTGGTTATCCCGAGTGAACGACTTGCGTAGCGACGGTAACAGCACATGGCGAAGCGAGGAAGCGAAATTAGGGGCGCGGACAGGACGTACGCGCCGGCCTTCAGCGAGCCGGGACGACGAGTTGAAGACGGACCAATTTCGTCCGAAGCGAGCCTTGGTGCTGTCGGTGCGGAGCACCGGAGTGAACAGGGATAACACCCTTCCCGGGTAAATTCTATTTTCAGGTTAGTTACATCACTATTATTTCAGAGGTGTTGAAGTTGGATCTATGGTTTAAGGAATATCAAACAAGCGACATGGTTATATCCTGCCGGGTGTCTCGCACCCTGCACGAGGAAAAAACACCTTTTCAAAACCTGGCCGTTATTGATACGGTAGAGTTCGGCCGGATGCTCGTGCTGGACAACATTATTCAAACCACGGTAAAAGATGAATTTGTCTACCACGAAATGATCACCCACGTCGCCCTCAACACTCATGCCAGCCCGGCAAAAGTCCTTGTTATCGGCGGCGGCGACGGAGGAGCGGTGCGGGAGATTGTCAAACACCAGTCTATTGAGAAAGTGGTTCACTGCGAAATCGACGGGGCCGTGATTGAGGCGTCCAGAAAGTACCTGCCCGAAATCAGCTGCGCGCTGGATCATCCCAAAGTTGAAATTGTAGTTGATGACGGGATCAAGCATGTCCGGGAAAACAAGAAAAGCTATGATATAATTTTAGTCGATTCCACAGACCCGATCGGGCCGGCTGAAGGGCTTTTTAGCGCTACTTTTTATCAGGATATCTTTGATTCACTAAACGACGACGGTATTTTTGTCGCTCAGACCGAGTCACCGTTTTTCAACGGCGATTTGATTCAAAGAATTTTTAAAGATGTATCGGGGATTTTCCCCATAACCCGTCTTTTCCTGGCAAACATCCCGTCTTACCCGGGCGGGCTGTGGACCTTTACCATGGGTTCAAAAAAATACGACCCTTTAAACGTGGACATCACTAAAATTAAAGAGATGGACACAAAGTATTACAGCCCGGCCATTCACCACAGTTGCTTCATCCTGCCCCCCTTCGTGAAAAACCTGTTGAAATAGTTATGGAGTGAATAGCTTGCTGGACCTGGTAGAAAAACAGACAGGATTTATGGGATGTAACGACAGCTATGAGCAAGCCGGGATAATCCTTGTTGGAGCGCCTATGGATCTTACCGTGAGCTTCCGGCCGGGTACCCGGATGGGCCCCCAACAAATCCGCCGTGTTTCATACGGGCTTGAGGAATACAGCATCTACCTTGACAGGGATCTGTGTGATTGTAATTTTTATGACGCAGGAGATATTACTCTCCCGTTCGGGGCGGTTCAGGAGAGCCTGCGCCGCATCGGCCGGGTTGTTTCAAAAATTTTACGCGACGGCAAGTTCCCGCTAGTGCTGGGTGGTGAACATTTAATCAGCCTGGCTGTGGTCCGGGAGGTTGCCAAAGCCTACCCGGACATAGCGGTAATTGTTTTTGACGCCCACGCCGATCTCAGGGGAGAGTACCTTGGCGAGGATTATTCACACGCTACGGTGATGAGGCGGGTTTCAGAAATAATCGGCGGCAAGAATCTCTACCAGTTGGGTATCCGGTCCGGCACCAGGGAGGAATTTGACTTTGCCCGCAAGAATACCAACCTGTATATCAATGAGGTTGTCAACCCGCTGCAAGAAATTATTCCACATTTTGGGGATAGGCCGCTATACATATCGCTGGATATCGACGTGGTGGATCCGGCTTACGCTCCCGGCACCGGTACGGCAGAACCAGGCGGCTGCACTGCCCAGGAAATCATTAAAGCCGTCCACATGCTGGGCAGGTTAAATGTTGTCGGCTTTGACCTGGTAGAGGTTTGCCCTCCCTGCGATTTATCCGAGCGAACCGCCCTTCTGGCTGCAAAACTTGTCAGGGAAGTAATATTATCTTTTAATTTTGCTCCTAAAAAAAATCATCTTCCTGAAAATTTTATTTGACTTCAATCAACAATTTCGTTATACTTAACAATGTCAGTGGTTGAGATCCAAAAAGTATCACAGCCACAAATGGAGCTGTGGTGTAGTGGCCTAACATGCCTGCCTGTCACGCAGGAGATCGCGGGTTCGACTCCCGTCAGCTCCGCCATTAAAACGCCACGGTAGCTCAGTTGGTAGAGCAGCGGACTGAAAATCCGCGTGTCGGCGGTTCGATTCCGTCCCGTGGCACCATCTTTACAAACTTTTTAAAAATATGATATAATAAATTTAGTGCGGAAGTGGCTCAGTGGTAGAGCATCGCCTTGCCAAGGCGAGGGTCGCGGGTTCGAATCCCGTCTTCCGCTCCATTTTATCCGGCGACATAGCCAAGTGGTAAGGCAGAGGACTGCAAATCCTTTATTCCCCGGTTCGAATCCGGGTGTCGCCTCCAAAAAGCTTAATTTTACTGGGCTCTAGCCAAGTCGGTTTGACTTGATTAGGGCTCATTTTATTTCACTTGGGCACCTTTTTTTGCCCCAAAAAACCCGCTTCAATGTTCCGATTTTTAGTCTTTTGCGGCCTGACCCCCTAAAATTGGACAATTAGTCTCTGTTGCTAACTATTTCGTAAGGTATCATTGAATTGTTTAATCTGAAGGCGGCGGCCTTGACTACCACCCCGCAGGTGGTAGGCCAGGAACTACCGACGGGGCGGCTCCGGGGAACATGTACGCAAGGTGTGCACGCCCCGTCGGAAAGCTCATTTTACCACCTGCGGGGTGGTTTACGGCTTCCGGGGATCAGGGTATAGAATCCGTGTTCGTTTACTATAGTCAAATTCCTTACCATAGTTTGCCTATCGCTTAAAGTGAGGGTCAATTTTTCGTTAAAGCCTTTTCTTCTTTAAACTGACTCCCTGTGATAATTGGTAGACTATGAACTGGTTAAGGCTGACGTTTTCCTCTTTTGCTCTCTCGGAAAGACTTCGATGGAGGGATTTCGGAATCCGAATCCGAAGCTGACCCGAATATTCGTTTGATATAGGTTCCGGTACAGGGTGGCCTATCTCCAAACAAGTTTCTATCCAGCATTTTTTCACGTCCTCCACGTTAACCAAGGCTTCCTCTGGAGTCTCCCCGTCGGACATACAGCCGGGAAGGTCGGGGATTGTAGCAAGCCAGCCTCCCCCTTCATCTTCGGCAAGTCTTCTCAATTTTATTTCATAAGGTAAGTTAAGGTAATATTCGAGGTTTTTCATTTTACCTTTCCTCCTCCTTAATTTTATTAATTAGGTTAATCGCTTCCTTAACGTAAATAGCTTTTACTGGTCTGGCTTTAGGTATCGACAGTTTATCTCCAGGAAGTTCTGGGTGATAATAAATATAATGGCTGGAACTTCCTGACGGCTGCCTGCAAGTAAAGCCGTTCTGTTTAAGTAGTCTGTCTAAGTCCTCGAAATTTACGTTTTTCGGGTTATTTACTATCTGGGTGTACAACTTGTCTCTCCGAGTCATTTAATACCATCTCTCTATTGATATGGTACCACATAGGGAACCATTAATCAACAAAAAGACGTAAGTGGTAGGAATTGGTGATCGAATTGCCTGGAATTGTCTATAAAATAATATAATCGAAGCGCGCTGGACAACCAAAAAAGGGGCTTATCCTTCCTAGCAAGAACATGTTGTAAAAAACATGTTGAAGGGGAGGTAGTAAATGCCCAGAGGGAGATTGTCTATGCGCAAAATCAAGGAAATTATCAGGCTCTATCCTGAAAAAACTCTACCACTGAAGGGCGGTTGTCCCGAGTGAGCGACTTGCGTAGCGCCGGTAACAGCACCCGGCGAAGCGAGGAAGCGAAATTGGGGGCGCGGATAGGACGTCCGCGCCAGCCTTCACCGAACCAGGACGGT
>Ga0067045_1002660_pt1 | contig 79082 bp, 74 predicted proteins | sample TerdegcTABiofilm_FD_59184 | JGI IMG/M metagenome (GOLD analysis project Ga0067045, IMG submission 59184) | Combined Assembly of (Gp0054472, Gp0054536) Wastewater bioreactor microbial communities from Singapore -Terephthalate degrading... | reverse complement strand
CCCCGAGCCCCCCCCCCCTGGGTGCGGCGGCGGGATTGACCGCCTCGGGAGGGACCATGCGCCTGGCAAAGGCCGCCCAGAAATCCATGAGATTGATGCCGGCCTCCCGGCGTCTGGCCATGAACCGGAAGGCCAGGGCCGGCCAGGGGTCGCGCAGAGGTTGGCCGTGGGCCAGCTTATGGCCGACCACGATGTCCGGATCGAAGAGTGTGGAGACGGCCCGGGCCAGGCCCGAATGGTTGAGCACGTAGACCCGGTCGAAATCCAGGGCCGCCAGTTCGGAAAAAACCGTGCGGTTGCCCATGATCCTGGCCAGCATCCCGGCATCGTCCACGCCGGCCGCGTTTCCCGGACCATGGGCCGACAGGCTGTGGGCGATGACGCCGGGATGCGCCAGGGCGGCAAGGGGCGCAAGCGAGGCGTCCACAAGCAGGTGAACCTCGGGAGGGGGCGCGGACGGTTCAACGGCCAGGGACGCCAGAAGGCGTCTGGTCTGGAGGAGGTCCCCGAAACGGGCCAGTTGCACGACGAGTACACGTTTCATGGCAAGGCGGCCGTGGGCCGTGGATTTTCCTATCCGGCAATTTTCATGAAAGAAAGCTGTTTTCCCCACCGCCGGTCATCTGGTATGGATTTGACCCATGCGCTACTACCCCATTTTCGTCAATCTCGCCCGAAAAAAATGTCTGGTGGTGGGCGCCGGCCAGGTAGGCCGGCGCAAGATCGCCACCCTGGCCTCGTGCGGGGCCGAGGAGATCCTGGTTCTGGATCTGTGCCCGCTGGGTCCGGAAAGCGCCGCCATTCTGAAACATCCCTGCGTCCGTTTCGAACAGCGGGCCTTTGCGCCGGCCGATCTGGACGGCCGCTTCCTGGTCATCGCCTCCACCAGCGACGAGGACACCAACTGGCGCATCAGCCGCCTGTGCGCCGAACGCGGCATCCCCTGCAACATCGTGGACCAGCCCGAGAAATGCAGCTTCATCGTCCCGGCGCTGTTCACCCGGGGCGATTTGACCCTGGCCGTGTCCACCGGAGGCAGTTCCCCGGCCCTGGCCCGCAAGATCCGCCACGACCTGGGAGAATATTTCGGCGCCCAGTACGGGGCGTTTCTGACGCTCATGGGGCGGCTGCGGCCATTGGTCATCGGGCTTGGCCACGGCTCGGACCACAACTCCGAGCTGTTTCGGACCATTGTGGAATCCCCGCTTCTCGAAGCCATAAAAGCCCGGGACATCCCAGGGGCCTTGTCCATTCTGCGTTCGATCCTTCCCGAGCCGCTGCACGGCGGGATGGAGGAGATCGTGACGGGGGTAATGCGAGATGACGCTCGGTAGCTTTCTGTTCCTGGCGGTCCTGGGCCTGTATCTGGCGGGGACGGTGCTGTTTCTGGCCGGGGCCCTGTGGCGCGTGAACGGACTGCGCCGGGCCGGCAACGCGGCCGCGATCCTGGGTTTTGTCCTGCACACGGCCTGCCTGGGATTGTCACTGCGGGCGGAGGCCGGCGGCACGGCGCTTCGCGCCGAATTCTACTTCAGCCTGCTGGCCTGGAGCCTGCTTCTGATCTTTTTCTTTTTATGGTGGCGGCTGCGCATGGACTTTCTGGCGCTTCTGGCCTCGCCGCTGGCTCTCATCCTGTTTTTGTCCTCCCAGGCCGTGGGCGGCGCGAGACCGCTGCCGGAAACACTGTCCGGGCTTTTTTTCGGGCTGCACATCGGCTCGCTTTTTTTGGCCATCAGTCTTCTGGCCATGGCCTGCGCCACGGGCACGGGCTATCTGTACCTGGAGCGCAAGATCAAGACCAAGGAGAAACTGACCGGATTCGCCCGTGCCCTGCCCTCGCTTTCGACCTTCGACCAGGCCAACCAGTGGGCCGTGACCGGAGGATTCCCTCTGTACACCATCGGGCTGGTCTCGGGCTTTCTGTGGGCCAAGCTGACCTGGCACCGCATCTTTTCCTGGGACCCGAAAGAGGTGGTGGCCATCTTCATCTGGCTGCTCTTCGCCTTTCTCTTCCACCAGCGTCTGTTTCAGGGCTGGCGCGGCAGGAAGACAGCCTGGCTGGCCATCTGGGTCTTTGCCTTAAGCATCGTGTCCATGCTGGTGATCAACTTCTTCATGCCCACGCACCACAGCTTCGCTGCGTAAACCCATGCAAAACACCATTCATCTGTTCGGACTCAACCATAAGACAGCGGACGTGGAGGTTCGCGAGTCGTTCGCCCTCTCGGACGGCGCCGTCCTGGAGCGGGCCCTTTTGTCCCGCGACGGCCCCATCCGCGAGGCCCTGGTCCTGTCCACCTGCAACCGGGTGGAAATCCTGGTGTCCGGCGCCCCGGACACCGATCCCAAGCCCGTGGTACTGTCGCGCTGGGCCGGCCACTGTAATCGCGAGCCGGGACGCCTGACCCCGCACATCTATGTCCATTCCGGCGCGGACGCCGTGGAGCACGTCTTCCGGGTGGCCTCGGGACTGGATTCCATGGTCTTGGGCGAACCCCAGATTCTGGGCCAGATGAAGGACGCCTACCGCCGGGCCGTGGAAAACGGCTCGACCGGGGTGATCCTCAACCGGCTTTTGCACAAGGCCTTCTCCACGGCGAAAAAGGTGCGCACGGCCACGGGCATCGGGGCCAGCGCCGTCTCCATCAGCTATGCGGCCGTTGAGCTGGCCAAACGCATTTTCGGAGAAACCACCGGAAAAACGGCCATGCTCATCGGGGCCGGGGAAATGGCCGAACTCGCCGCCACCCACCTGCTGACCGCCGGCATCGCCCACCTTCTCGTGGTCAACAGGACCTTTTCCAGGGCCGAGGAACTGGCCGAACGGTTCCGGGGCACGGCCATCCCCTTCGAGGAACTGACAAGCCGGCTGCCCGAGGCCGACATCGTCATCAGTTCCACCGGCGCCCCCCAGGCCATCATCCGGGCCAAGGACATCAAGGACGTACTGAAAAAACGCCGCCAGCGGCCCATGTTCTTCATCGACATCGCCGTGCCCCGGGACATCGATCCCGACGTCAACAGCGTAGACAACGTCTACCTGTACGACATCGACGACCTGCGCGAGGTGGTGGAGGAAAACCTGGCCCAGCGCAAGGAGGAGGCCACCCGGGCCGAACAGATCGTCCGGGAGCAGGTGGAGAGTTTTTCCCACTGGCTCAGAGCCCTTGACCTCAGCCCCACGATCGTGGATGTTTTACGGCATGGGGAGGACATCGCCCACAGGGAGTTGTGCAAGACCCTGCGACGGCTCGGACCGGACGTGCCGCCTGAGACCGCCCAGGCCCTGGAGCGTCTGGCCGTGTCCATCAGCCACAAGATCCTCCATGAACCCATCGTGTTCCTCAAGCGGCGCTCCAGGGAAAACGCCGGGGAACGATTCATCGACCTGATCCGCAGGATCTTCGATCTGGACAGGGAGGCCATTCCCGAAGACGTCCACGGCCGCGCCAATTCCCAGAAGGAATGCGGCCGCGAGGAACAAATATCCAGCAAAGCGAGTACGCCATGCGTTCCTACCTCATCGAGGAACTGACCCCGGACGATATGGAGCGTATCAAGGCCCGACTGACCGAAAAAGGTTTCAAGGGAACCCTTGACGACATTTTCTTCATCCCCTTTCCCCTGGAGATGCTCAACGACGAACAGACCGAACACCTTCCCGAATGCGGCCCCTACGTGCTTGTTCTGGAAACGGGACCGGACCACCTCAAGCTGGAGCTGCTCGTGCGGGGAACAGGCAAACTGCGCTGCTCCTGCATCAGCTATTGCTCCCCGGAACAACGCAATCAGATGATCGACTTTTTGGACAACTTCATCCGCGAGCTGGACATCCCGGTGTGAACCGCGCCGGCGACAACCCCCGGGACCACCCGGGCCGACCGGCCTGAACAGCCATGCCCACCTGCCCCGTCCGGCTTTCCGACCTTTCCCCCGCGCAGGCCAGACTGTGCCTCGAGGTCGAGTCGTTTCTGCGGGAGACAGCCCCGGAAGTCCACTCCACCGGCATCCTGGCCGGGGTGTCCGGCGGCCCGGATTCCACGGCGTTGCTCTTGATCCTGAAATGCCTCGCCCCGCGCCTGGGAATCACCCTTGCGGCCGCCCATCTGGACCACGGCCTGCGTCCGGAATCCGCCGCCGAGGCCGATGCGATGCGGGCGTTCTGCCGCCGGCTGGACGTCCCCTGCCATGTGGAGCGGACCGTTCTGCCGCCGTCAGGCTCCAGGGGACTCGAGGTCGCGGCCAGAAAGGCCCGCTATGCCTTCTTCGAAAAGGCCCGGATCGCGGCCGGGGCCGGCTATGTCGCCGTAGGCCATACCCAAAACGACCTGGCCGAGGACGTGGTGTTGCGGCTGGTGCGCGGCTGCGGGTGGCCCGCTCTGGGAGGAATGCCGGCCTTCGATCCGGACAGGAACCTCGTCCGGCCGCTTCTGATGACCTCCCGGGCCCGCATCGCGGCGTTTCTGGCCGAAACCGGAGTCCGGACGGTCGAGGACGCAAGCAACGCCGATCCGGCCTTTCGCCGCAACCGCGTCCGGCACCGGGTCCTGCCGCTTCTTCTGGCCGAAAATCCAGGATTCCTGGACACGATGTCCAGATTGTGGCACCAGGCGGCGATCGACCGGGACTCTTTCCGGTCCGATCCGGTCCTGCAGGAGGTCCCACGTCCGACCCCGGACGGCGGCATCCTGCTTCCCCGGAAGCTTTTAAGCGACCTGCATCCCGCCCGCCGCCTGCGGCTTTTCAAGTCGGTACTCGACGGCATGGGCCCCGGAGAATCCCTGGCCGCAACGCTTTTCAGCCTCGACCGGGCCTTCGCGTCCCGGCGCGGGGGGATCGCCTTCCAGTTCCCCGGCGGCAAGACGGCCAAGGTTTCCGCCTCGGGCGTTCGTTTTGAGCGGGCCGATACATTGACAGCCGTTGACCGTGAAGATAGAAAGAGAGATTGTGAAATTTTCAACAAGGAGGCTTCGCCCGTGAATATCCTGACTTTCGGTCCCAACGGCAGCGGCAAGGGAACCCAGGGCTCCCTGGTGAAAAAGAAATATAATCTGGCCCACATCGAGTCCGGGGCGATCTTCCGCGAACACATCGGCGGCGGCACCGAACTGGGCAAGAAGGCCAAAACCTACATCGACAAGGGCGAGCTGGTTCCCGACGACATCACCATCCCCATGATCCTTTCCACCCTGAAGGAGAAGGGCAAGGACGGCTGGCTGCTCGACGGATTTCCACGCAACATCGTCCAGGCCCAGAAGCTGTGGGAGGCCCTGCAGGCCGCCGGCATGAAGCTCGACTACGTAATCGAGATCCTTCTGCCGCGCAAGATCGCCAAGGACCGCATCATGGGCCGCCGCCTGTGCGCCAATGATCCCAACCACCCCAACAACATCTTCATCGACGCCATCAAGCCCAACGGCGATGTCTGCCGGGTCTGTGGCGGAGCCCTCAAGAGCCGTTCCGACGACCAGGACGAGGATGCCATCAACAAGCGCCACGACATCTACTACGACACCAACACCGGCACCCTGGCCGCCGCGTATTTCTACAAGGATCTGGCCGCCAAGGGCGCGACCAAATACATCGAGCTCAACGGCGAAGGCAGCATCGATTCCATCAAGGAAACCCTGCTGGCCAAGCTCGCCTAGTCGCGAGGCATCATCTCTCGAAGAGACTCCGGCCCGTGCCGGGGTCTCTTTCTTTGTCCGCGCGACGCGCCTTGTCTTTTCGACCGGCTTGGGCTAGGTGCCCCCCATGCCGCACCACACCCTGCGTATCGGCCGCATCGCCTATCTCAACGTCTGGCCCCTGTTCACCCTCCTGGCCTCCCGCATCGACGCCGATCCGCGCATCACCTGCATCCCCGGGCACCCCTCCGAACTCAACACGGCCCTCAGCCGGGGAGACATCGACGTGGCCCCGGCCTCGGCGTTCGCCTACCTCAGCGCCCCAGGCTGGTTCACGCTCCTGCCGGACCTAAGCATCGCCGCGGCCGTGGCCCCTATCCAGAGCGTGCTGCTGGTCAGCCCCGTCCCCGTGGAGGGGCTTGCGGACTACCTGGAGCGGACCGCGAACACGGTCCTCTTTTCCGCGGCCTCGGCCAGTTCCAACGCCCTGTTGCGGGTCTTGTGGCGCCACCACTGGCGGCTTCCCGAACCCCGCTTCGAGATGACCGCGCCGGGGACAGGCCTCGCCACCGACCGGCCCTTCGTGGAGATCGGGGACACGGCGTTGCGGCTTTACCTGAATCCGCCCTCCGGCCGGCACATCATCGACCTCGGCCAGGCCTGGCACGATTTCACCGGCATGCCCTTCGTGTTCGCCGCCTGGATCGTCCGGGCCGGTCTGGAGGCCTCCCGGGCGAAAATCCTGGCCGATCTGTGGCGCGAACTCATCCACATCAAGACCGACCTCCCCGGCTCACTCGGGAGATTGGTCGCATCCGAAGACCGTCCGGACTGGATCTCGGCCGGGGATCTGCACGCCTATCTCGAAGGCGTAAGCTACGATCTGGGGCCGACGAGACAGGCGTCCCTGCTCCTTTTCGGGCATTATTGCCAGGCCATGGGGCTCATCCCGGCCGTTCCCGGACTGCGCTGGCAGAAGGTGTGATCCGTTCCGGCCCGCACAAACACAAAAAGCCTGCCGCGACGAGCGCGACAGGCTTGAAGCGTGTCGGTGAAAAATACCGGAACTAGGCCGACTTCAGGGCGTTGACGGCCAGGGTCAGGCGGGAAATATTGCGGGCCGCCTTTTTCCAGTGGATGACCTTCTTGGTGGCGGCCTTGTCGAGCACCGAGGACGCGGACACCAGGGCCTGTTCCGCGGCGGCGGGGTCCTTCAGGGACACGGCCTGGCGTACGGCCTTGATGGCGTTCTTGACCCGGGTCTTGATCCGGCGATTGCGCTCACGGGCCTTCAGATTCTGTTTATGCCTTTTGATCGCGGAAGCATGGTTGGCCAAGGATGTCTCCTCCATTCATTGCGTGCTAAAAAAGTGTTCATAGAAAAACGGTCGGTCCCTGTCAAGAGGTCAGGCCCGCTTCTTTTGCCGAGAATCGACTTGTCCCGCCACCGCCTTAGACCTGCAGGGCCGCAAAATCCGCCAGGCGCGACAGGCGGGAGACAAGCGACACCAGCAGGTTCAGACGGTTCGTCCGCAGGGCCGCATCCTCGCACATGACCATGACCGAGTCGAAAAACGCGTCCACAAAAGGCCGCAATTCGTACAGCATGTCGAAAAGGGCCGGGAAATCGTCGGCCGCGAACAGGGCGTCCATGCGCGGAAAGACCTCCACGAACTTGTCGTGCAGGCTCCGTTCGGCCGCCTCGGCCAGAAGTCCCTGGTCCACCTGGCCGCTTAAGGGATGACCGGCTTCGGCGCCCTGCTTGCGGATGATGTTGGCGGCCCGCTTGAAGGTCAACACGGCCTGCCCGTAATCGGGCCGGGCCGCGAAATCGGACAAGGCCGCGATGCGCGCCGAAAGGGCCCATATGTCCTCGAATCCGGCGCCCACGGCCGCCTCGACAACCAGGGTGTCCCGGCCCAGACCCGTGAAATAGGCCCGCAGCCTTTGGCCGAAAAAGTCCAGGAGCCGGGCCAGGGCGTGGGTGGGCGTGACTTTGAAGGACACCTCGCGATAGCCCTCGAAGGCGGCCTGAAGCAGTTCGGGCAGGCTCAGACGCCAGCCGTGCTCGATGACGATGCGGCAGACGCCCAGGGCTTGACGCCGCAGGGCATAGGGATCGGCCGCGCCCGTGGGGACCATGTCCAATCCGAAACAGCCGGCCAGGGTATCGATCTTGTCGGCCGCAGCCACGATCGCCCCGCACGTGGTGGCGGGAACGGGACTGTCCGGACCGGCTGGCAGGTACTGCTCGGCCACGGCCGCAGCCACGGCCTCATCCTCGCCCTTTTTGCGGGCGTAGATGCCGCCCATCACCCCCTGCAGCTCGGCGAACTCGCCCACCATCTCCGAGACCAGATCGGTCTTGGCCAAACGTCCCGCCCGCGCCGCAAAGGACACGTCATCGGGCGCGACCAGTCCGGCCAGTCCGGCGCACAACGCCTCGAGGCGCCGGGATTTCTCGCCCATGCCGCCCAGCCCGGCCAAAAAGACCACGTTCTCGAGCCGGGACAGCCAGGTCCCGAAATCCGCAGCAAGGTCCGTCTCCCAAAAGAATCGGGCATCCTCCAGGCGGGCCCTGAGCACCCTCTCCCAGCCCTTGCGCACCATATCCAGGCCCTCCCCGGGGTCGAGCCCCAGGGTGGTCAGGAAGCAGGGCAAAAGCCGCCCGCCGTCGTCCTCGACCCCGAAGCTCTTCTGGTGGCTCTCCATGCTGGTCAACAGCACTTCCCTGGGAACCTCGAGATATTTTTCATGAAAACGGCCCAGGACCACCACGGGATGCTCGGTCAGCCCCGTGACCTCGGCCAGAAGCGAGGGCGTGACGATGGCCCGGCCTCCGGCCCCGGCGGCCAGGGTCTCGGCCTGGGACCGGATCATGGCCTCGCGTTCGGCCGGATCAACGATCACCCGGCCCTGGTCGCGGATGACGGCCGCGTAGGCGTCGGCATGGGACACCACAAAGGGACCGGGGCCCATGATGCGGTGACCGAAGGTGGTCCGGCCCGAACATATCCCCGCGACTTGGAAAGGAACCACGACATCGTCGAGCAGGGCCAAAAACCAATGGATGGGCCGGCCGAAGGCGAAATCCCCCTCGCCCCAGCGCATCTTTTTGGGAAAGGACAGCCGTCGGACGCCTTCCGCGCAGATGCCCGCCAACAGGACGTTTGCCGGTTCCCCGCCGGTGGCCTTGCGCACGGCCAGATACCGGCCCTTGCCCGTTTCGAGCAAAAACGCGTCGGCCACGTCCACGCCCTGGGTGCGCGCGAACCCCAACGCGGCCTTGGTGGGCCGGCCGTCCGGGGAAAAGGCCACCTTCTCCGGAGGCCCCGAAACCACCTCCTCGTCCCGACGGGTCACGGCGTCCATGCCCGTGACGGACACGCCGAGCCGCCTGGCGGTAACGAAGGGACGGATGCGGCCGAAGCCGATCCTGGCCTGGGACAAAAGCTCGGAAAACAGGGACTCGATTTCCACGGACAGTCCGGCCAGAAAACGGGCCGGCATCTCCTCGAAACCGATTTCAAGCAGAAAGTGCGGCATGATCCGTCCTTATTTTTGGGCCTCGAGCAGGGGATAGCCGAGTTCCTCGCGCTGGGCCGCGTAGAGCCTGGCCAGGGACGAGGCCAGGGCCCGCACCCGGGCGATATATCCCGTGCGTTCGGTGATGGAGATGGCCCCCCGGGCCTGGAGCATGTTGAAGGCATGGGAGCATTTCAGGCAATAATCATAGGCCGGCCAAGGCAGCTTCAACTCGCACAACCGGCGGCATTCGGCCTCGCAGGCATTGAAAAAGGAAAGCAGCATCCTGGGATCGCTTTCCTCGAAATTGTATTTCGAATGCTCGAATTCCCCCCGGTGATGCATATGGCCGTAGGTCACGTGCTCGTTCCAGGTCAGGTCGTAGACCGATTCCTTTTCCTGAAGATACATGGAAAGCCGCTCCAGGCCGTAGGTCAACTCCACGCTCACCGGGGACAGGTCGAGGCCGCCCACCTGCTGGAAATAGGTGAACTGGGTGACCTCCATGCCGTTGAGCCATACCTCCCAGCCCAGTCCGCTGGCCCCGAGGGTGGGCGACTCCCAGTCGTCCTCCACGAAGCGGATGTCGTGGCGCGCGGGGTCGATGCCCAGGGCCGTGAGGCTTTGCAGGTACATCTCCTGGACGTTGTCCGGCGAGGGTTTGAGGATGACCTGGAACTGGTAGAAATTCTGGAGCCGGTTGGGGTTCTCCCCATAGCGGCCGTCCGTGGGCCGTCGGGATGGCTCCACATAGGCCGTCCGCCAGGGCTCCGGACCGATGACCCTAAAAAAGGTGGCCGGATTGAAGGTTCCGGCCCCGACCTCGATGTCGTAGGGCTGGACGATCGCGCATCCGGCGTCGGCCCAGAAGCGTTGCAAGGTCAAGATGACGTCCTGAAAATGCATTCGATTCTCCATAACTCCCCGGAATGCGCAATCCGGGGCTCGTGCGGCCCGCGCCGGTCGGAACACGCCCGGCGCCGCGCCATGTCGCGACGGTTCTCCCGTCCAAACACCCTCCGGGGTATTGGACGCACACCTCTCCCCGTCAGTTTCTCACGAAGGTTCCGTGTTCCCAGGTAAGCCCCAGATGATAGGTCACAAACCGGTCAAGCAGGCGGGAGAATTCCCCTGCCGCGCCCGGGGACGGCGCGAACCCGGCCCATTGTGCCGGCCGGGCGCGGCACACGGCCGAAACAAGCTCCACGACGTCCCGGCCGATGCGGACCACCGTTCCCCGGTCCGGACGCGGACACGCGGGACACAACAGCCGCCCCTCCTCCACATGGAACACGGCCCCGGAAAATTCCGAACTGGGCCTGCCGCAGCCGTGGCAGGCCGCGAGGGAGGGCAAAAACCCCTGATCTCCGGCCAGCCTGGCCCGAAAATACAAGGGAAACGACGAGGGCGGCGCGATCTCGGCCGCAAGTGTTTCCAGGGTCTCCACGAGCAGGGCATGAACCGCCCGGGCTCCGCTCGCACCGACCTCCATGGCTTCGAAAAATTTCAGACAATTCACGGCCATGCCCAATCGGCCGGGCTCGGCGCGCAAACGTCCATGGCCGTTGAGCAACCGTCCCTCCAGCAGCGTATGATAGCCGCGTCCGGTCTTGACCTTGAACTGGACGAGATTGAAGACGTCCAGACAGCCGCAGAACCGCCTGCGGCTGCGGCATCCACCGAAGGCGAACGCGGTGTACGCCCCGCGCGACGGGGAAAAAAGGCGCACCCAGGCGTCTATTTCCCGAAAACGGCCCACCCGCAGCACGAGAGCCTTTTCGGAAAACTCCATCTTCCGCTCCTTGCCCCCGGGGACCGGACATTCCGCGTCCCCGACCACGCCCCATCCAGCCGCCCCACACCAATCGTCCGGCCTCGCACCTTCTCTCCTGCGCACGCCGCAACCCCCACGGCGCACCGCGTCAGGGATTGGGAAAATGCACGGACTTTTTCTCGCCCTGCTGGGTGCTCACGGGATATTCCCGGCCCTCATGACGGAACAGGACACTGCTTGGATTCCCGAGCCTGATCTCGATTTTTTCCTTATAGGGCTCAATGACGGTCTCGCCTTTCTTGACGAAAATCTCCTTGGCCTTGCCCCCGTCCGGGATGACGAGCACCCAACTGCCGTCCATGCCGACAATCTCGACCTTCCGCATGCCGTCCGGCGCGGCGGGGGCGGCGGAAGCATCCGGGCCCGGCGACGGTTGCGGCGCGGCCGGAGCCGCGGAGAGCGCCGGGGAGCCGGGGGCGGCCGGGGGCGCTGTGGCGGCGGGAGCGGTCGGGGCGGACGTCTGCTTGGCCACGAACTTCAGCGTCTTGACCTCGCCAGGGTTGGCATGGAGGGGATAGTCCTTGTCGTCGTACTGGATCTTCACCCCGGCGGCATTGCCCAACCGCACCAGAAGCGTTTCGTTGAACCGGCCGACGAACCGCTTGCCGCGCGTCAGCATGACCCCCTTTGGGAGGCCGCCGTCCGACGCGACATCGATCCAGCACTCCTCGGCGGCAACGATGGTCACGGTATGCGCGCCGTCTTCTCCATGCACCACGTCGGGAACCAGGGACGGGTCGGCGGGCTCCTCCGCGTCCGGGGAGTTCAAGGCGGCCTTGTCCGTCACAGGCGCGGCGGATGCGGCCTGACCGGGTTGGACCGTCTGCGCGGGCGCCAGGGGCGGCGACAACGCGGGTTGCGCCGCCGGAACGGGTTCTTGGGGAGCCGGAAGGGGAGGAGCCGGCGGGGCTGTGGCGGCCACGGGGAGGTCGCCTGCCGGCGCCGGCCGGCCCGGCAGTCCGGCCGCAGGAATGTTTGGAGCCGGTTTGGCCGACGAATCCGAAGAGACAGGCACCGCCGCCTCCTGTTTCAAAGGCCCGGTTTCTCCGGGACCGGCCGATTCGGATGCGGGCGACACCATTCCCAACCGGACGGCGTCGAAGGGAGGCAGGGAAAAGGACCAGAGCACCCCGACCGCAACCGCGAGAAAAACCACCGCGCCAAGAAAATAGCGGAGCACCTTGCCCCCGGACGCAGCCCCCCTGGCCGAGGAAACGGGTTCGTTGAGCTCATGCTGGGGGGTGATCCTGGATTCCGGAATCTCGCCGAGGGCCCGGGCAAAGGCGTCACCGACCTCCTCCGGATCGAGATCAAGCAGTTTCGCGTAATTTTTGATAAATCCCTTGGCGTACACCGGATGAGGCAATCCGCCTTCCTCGCCCTCCTCAATGGCCACAAGAATCGAGCGGCCGATCTTGATCTTCTCAATAACGTCGTTTTGCGAAAGCCCGCGACGTTCCCGTTCCTCTTTGAACAACGCACCCAACTCGCGTAAGTCCATTCCGATTACTCCCGGACGTATAGCGTTCGTGACACACGGACGCCCGACACCCCGACATCATTCCCTCGCGCCAAGCCGGCAGGGGTCATACATGATCCATAAAGGGCTCGCCGCTGACCTTCACCGGGAAAGATACGACACGATCGTTACAGGCGGACGTCCACGACCGCTTTGGCGCGCAACGTGCCCATGTATTCCTGAAAAAGCTTCTCGAATTTTTCGCGATAGAGCATGTCGTACACCCTGTCGCGCACCTGCTCGAAGGACTGGCCGCCGCCCGAGGCAACCGGCTGGGGCGCGGCCTCCGGGGCCTTGCCCTCGGCCTTGCGGACCAAAAGAACCATCTTGCCGTCAAGGGAAACGGGTTTGGTGACCTCGCCGGCGGGCACGCTCTGCAGCGCCTGGCGCAGGGGCGGCGCCAGATCCTCGACGGCCACGTCGCCCAGATCGCCTCCCTGGTCCTTGCCCGGGCCAATGGAGTACTTACGGGCCGCGTCGGCGAAGCTGATCTGCCCGGAGGCGATCTTCGCACGCAGGGCCTCGGCCTCAGGGGCCGAAGCGACCATGAGGAAGCCGATCGTCCCGGGGGTCCTATGCGTCAAGTTTTCCCTGGTATCCGGGATCTGACCGCCCAAATGGTCGTAATACGCCCGCAGCTCATCCTCCGTGACAAGAATACGTTTGTTTACCATATAGCCGACTATCTGATGCTTGATGGCCTCCGTCTCCAGAGACTGCTCAAACTCCTTTCGCGTCAGACCTTCCTTGGCCAACTGTTCTCGGAATTGCGTCTCAGACATCCCGTTACTTTTCTTTATCTCATTAATCTTCGCATTAATTTCAGTTTCTGAAACAGTGACCTTCAACTTCGCCGCAGCCTGCTTCAGCAAAATATCATTAATCATAGAATCAAGAATACGACGTTGCAGTTCGGCGTATTCCGGATCATTCGGCGAGATGCTGATTCCCTCGGTCTTGGACAAAAAGGAATTCACCCGGGAATTCAACTCGAACAAGGTGATGATCTGGCCATCGACCATGGCCACCACCTTGTCGACCAACTCCGCGGCCCGAGACGGCGTGGAAACCACTAGAAGCGTCACTATAAGGACGAGGTGGGAAAAAACGCGGCACACTGTATCCTCCGACTGGCCGGCCCCTTCAGGCACGACCGCTCATGTTCGCTTGTTCTTCGAAACCGGGCGATGAAACCACGCCCCCGCGCCTTGTTCCCGCTTTCCTTTCAATGGATACAACTCGAAGCGGCACCATAGACGCTTTTCCCCATGCAGGCAATCTCAACGGCGGGAGTCCGGCTTCGCCGGCATCCATTCAGGGGAAATCCAGGGTCTTCACCTCTCTGGGGGAGGATTCCACACGCTGCTCCCGCCCCTCGTAGCGATAGGTGACGTCACTCGGACTCCCCAGACGGACCGCCAGCTTGCGTTTGAAGAGCACGCTGTGGGTCTTTCCACCCTTGACGTACACCCGCTCTTCCTGCCCGTCGTCCGCCTTGAGGATGATCCAACTGGCCTTGTTGGCCAAAAACTCCACCTTTCCCGGACCGGCCGGCTCAGCGGACGCCACCGGGGCGCCGGCGCCGGGGGTCGGTTCGACGGACGCGTTCTCCGAAGCGGCCAACGCCCCCTGCGGGGTCTGATCCGCCGCTTTTCCCGGCTGCGAAGAAGGTTGCGAACCCCGTTCCCGATCGTCTGCGGGAGGGCTCATCCCGGGCGGGAAAGCGGGGGCGGCATCGGTCGGCATCGCCTGATGCGTCGTTTCCGCAGGCTGCGGGATCGACCCGGGCGTCCCCTCCGGACCTTCCGCAGCGGTTTTTCCCTCTGAAGCGGGAACAGTTTTCTCCGGGCCCGGCGCGGTGCCGCCGTCTGCGGACGGCCCCCCCGGAGGGGCGGATTCCGCCGCCAATGAAGGGACATCGGGGTTCGGCGACGAAAAGGAAGACGGCGTTTCCGCGTCAGCGGCCACGGGAGCCCCCGGCGGGGCGGCATCCGCCTCTTCCCCGTCTCCGGAGCGGCCCGCGAAATGCTCCGCAAGCTCCTTGGACATGCCTTCGGAAAGGACCAGCGGCGGGGCGCCATGTCCGTCCGCGTCGCCCACGCCGGGGAACTCCCTCTCCAGGATATCCGGGGAAGGCACCTCCGACTCCAGGCCCGCATCGGCCCGCAGAAGATGCGCACTCACCCGGATGTCGGCCGAAGAGACGGCCTCGGCCAGCCAGGCGGCAAACGCCTCGTTGGACTTTTTCTCCAGCAGGGCCTTTTCCACCAGGGGATAGGCCTCGGCCGCGTCCAGGGTCGTTGCCGGGGTCTCCCCGACGTAAACCAGGGCCATGGCCTCCCGTTTCTCCTCCATGACCGGACCGGCCTGACCCGGACGCAATCTTCCCAGAATGTCCCGCCACGGCCCGGGCACATTGTCCCTGGGAATCGTCACCTCACGGACTGAAACCCCATCCGGTCCGGACTCCTCGGTAATCCGGCCGCCCGCCTCCCGATCCCGCAGGGCCCGTGCCACCCGCTTCTTGTCCGGCCCCCGATAAAGCAAAAACGTCACCTGGGCCGGTCTTGCGAAGTCGGCCACATGCTCCTTGTAATACTCCGCCGCCTCTGTGACATCGAGCCTGACCCGATCCTTCAGAATCAGGGAAACGAATTTCTCCTGGGCGATCCGGAACACGAGACCTTCGCGCCACTTGGCCGGATCGATATTCTCCTCGAAAAGCATGCGGTCAAAAGCGTCGTCGGGATAGTCCGCCCGAATCTTGGCCTCCAGCGCGGCCACTTCCTCCTCGGACACGCCGATCCCGGCCCTGGCCAATTCGTCAAGCATGAGTTCCTGAATGATCAGATCGGCCATGATCCTACCGTAATCCCGCCGCAGCCTGTCCACGGTGGGATTCTCCGTGGCCACCAGGCCCATGCCGCGCAGGTCATGGAAAAATTCGAGCTGGCCCACGTTCACGGACCGACCGTTGACCCTGGCCACCACGCCGGGCTCGTCCTTGGGCCGGTCGCAACCGACCGCGCCGGTCACGGTCCACAAAACCGCCAGAGACAGAATCAACCGTGTCAGCAAACTCATTGTCCTCCCATGGCCGCCGGTGCGGGCCGGCCCAGAAGCGACAGTTCCTCCACCGCGGCGGCCAACCCGGCGCGGAAGCCCTCGCCCCGCAGCCGCATCTCCAGGCGTGCCGGAGGCACCAGCCTAGCCCGGTCCTCGCGCATCCCCACAAAGGACACCAGGCTTTCAGGGGTCACCACCCCGGGACGTTCCTCCCAGGAAAGAGAGAGCTTCGTCGCGGTCACGTCGGCCCTGGCCACCTGGAGTCTGGCCAGCATCTGCTTTAAGGCCAGAATCGCCACGAAATTCCCCAGTTCCTCGGGCAACGCCCCGTATCGATCCCGCATCTCGGCCACAAGTTCCGCCAAAGACGTTTCATTGTGGGCCGAGGACATGGCTTTGTAAAGCCGCAACCGATCCTTGGCATCGGCCACATAACTTTCGGGGATTCTCGCCGCGACGGCGATGGACAGCTCCGGGTCCGTGCGTTCGCTCGGCGGCTCGCCGCGAAGCCTGCGCACCTCCTCGTCAAGCATTTCCAGAAACATGTCCAATCCGATGCGTGAAATATGACCGGACTGGACCTCGCCAAGGATGTTTCCCGCGCCGCGCAGACGCAGATCCTCCATGGCCACCTGGAACCCGGCCCCCAGATAGTCCATATCCTGCACGACCCGCAATCGCTTGCGCGCCAATTCCGGAATGCCGTCCAGGGACGGAACCACGAAATAGGCGTAGGCCTGAAGCGACGCCCTCCCCACCCGGCCCCGCAACTGGTAGAGTTGTCCCAGGCCGAACATCTGGGCCTGATCCACCACCAGGGTGTTGGCCCGGGGAAAGTCCAGCCCGGATTCGATGATGGCCGTGCACACCAAAACGTCGATTTCGCCGTGCCAGAACTCATGCATGGCCTTTTCCAGGGCGGTTTCGGGCATCTGGCCGTGGGCCATGGCCACCCGGGCCTCGGGAACGAGCCGCTTGACGAAGGCCATGGTTTCCTCCAGGCCCCGGACCCGGTTGTGGACCCAGAAGACCTGTCCCTGACGGTCCAGTTCCCGGCGCAGGACCGAACGCAGAAAGTCCGCATCGCGCTCCACCAGAAGCGTTTCCACGGCCTTGCGCTCCGGCGGCGGGGTCTCGATGACGCTTAGGCCCCGAATGCCGGACAAGGACAATTGCAGGGTGCGCGGAATGGGCGTGGCCGTCAGCGTCAGGACGTCGATGTTCTTGCGCAGGGCCTTGAGCTTCTCCTTGTGCTTGACCCCGAAACGCTGCTCCTCGTCCAGAATCAGAAGCCCCAGGCGGGGAGCCTCCACGTCCTTGGACAGCAGGCGGTGGGTGCCGATGAGGATGTCGATCTCCCCCTTGCGCATGCCCTCGGTGACGATCTTCTGGCGCTTGGGGGGCACGAAGCGGCTGAGCATGCCCAGCCGGACCGGAAAGTCGTCCAGCCGTTTCGAGAAATTCTGGAAGTGCTGCTCGGCCAAAACCGTGGTCGGGCACAGCATGACCACCTGCTTGCCGTCGAGCACGGCCCGGAACGCCGCGCGCAGGGCCACCTCGGTCTTGCCGAACCCCACATCGCCGCACACCAGCCGGTCCATGGGCTCCGGGCGCTCCATGTCCGCCAAAACCTCGGCAATGGCCTTTTCCTGGTCCGGGGTCTCCTCGAAGCCGAATCCGGCCTCGAATTCCCAGTACAATTCGTTCAACGGCCCATAGGCATAGCCTTTGGCGATCTTGCGATAGGCGTACATCTCCACGAGATCGCGGGCGATTTTCTCAATGGCCTTCTTGGCTTTTTCCCGACCCATCTTCCATCGGCTGCCGCCCAGGCGGTCCAGGGCCGGATCGAGGCCCTCGGGCCCCTTGAATTTCTGGATCAGGGAAAGGCGGTCCACCGGCACATACAGCCTATCCTCGCCGTCAAAATGCAGCAGCAGATAGTCCCCGCCCGCACTGTCCACGGTCATCCGGGCCAACCCGTCGAAACGGGCAAGGCCATAGTCCCGATGCACCACCAGGTCTCCCGGGGATATCTCGTCCTGGGAGGCGATTCCCGTGAAACCGCGCAATCTGGCGGCCCGCCCGGAATCCTCCCCCGACTCCGGCCGCAGCACGTCCTCGGCCAGAATCAGGGTCCGGTTCCAGGACAGATCCATGCCCTGCCGCAAAGGGGAGACCAGGGCGAAAAGGCCTCCCGCGTCGGGATGATACTGCGTGGAGGGGAAAATGCCCTCGTGCTCGATCATCTTGAGAAATTTCGTCCGGGAACGTTCCCCATGGAAAGAGAGCACCACCTGCCGCCTTGAGACGGCCCAGTCCCGAAGCCCGGCCAGAAGCGCCGACCAGGGACGCTTGTCCTCGCCGGGTTTCCAGAAAAGATCCGAGAAACGCTCCACGGCCTTTTCGGGCATGTCCGGCCCATGTTTGCCATGACCAAGCACCAGGTCCTCGAATAGGACCTGCCTCCCGGCCAGCCACATCTTGCGGGCCATGCCGCCCGGCCAGCACAGCCTCGGGCCGGGCCAGCCAAAGCCCTGCTCCTGGGCCTCGGCCTCCAGATACTGTTTCCAGCCGAACTCCACCTCCTCCAGACGCGAACGCAGCCGCGAGGCATCATACAGAAGGTACACCGCGTCCCTGGGCAGGTGGTCGGTCAGGGTCGCGGGTTTTTCGTAGAAAAGCCCGGGCCAGATGTTCCCGTCACCGGCCTCGATCCGACGGATCAAGGCCGCCTGAGCCTCCCGGCGCAATTCCCCGGTCACGGCCATGGACTCCCACAGATCACGCGCCCCCTGACGCGTGGCCTCGGTCAACACGGCCGGGGCCACGGGCAAAAGCACGACCCGCGCCAGATCCCCCTGGGAACGCTGGGTGGCCGGATCGAAGCAGCGGATGTTCTCGATGGTGTCGCCGAAGAACTCAAAGCGCAGAGGCCACGCATAGCCCGGGGCGAACATGTCCACCACGTCGCCCCTGGCGGCGACCTCGCCCGGCGACTCGACCATGGGCAGACGGCGATAGCCCCACAAGGCGGCCTGTTCCAAAAGCAACTCCCTGGACATCTCCTCGCCGACCGAAAGTTCGATGGAGCCATCCTCCACCACCCGTCGGGCGGGCCATTTCGGCAACAGGTTGTCCACCGTGAAAAGGCACAGCCTGGGTCGGGAGGCGGCTGTGGCGAAATGCAGGAAGGAAAACCGTCCCGCCCAGGCCTGAATCGAGGGCGCGGCGGGAGGATAGGGCGGAAGGGCCTGCCACGGCGAGGACCAGGGATCATCCGCGCATTGAGGCAGAAGCAGGGATAACAGAGCGCGCACCCTGGCGAGCTCCGGCGCGCCGGGCACCACCGCGACGACGGACGTGCCCGACCCCAGTATCTCCGCTGCCAAAAAGGCCAGGGTTCCCGGACCGCTCTTGTAGACGCCCAGGGACTCTCCACGGCCCTTGAGAAAATCCCTGAACTCGGACGGATATTCCAATGCGACACGCTCCTTCGCGAAAACGTGGAAAGCCGCCGTCGCGATGTCGCGCGACGGCGGCCATCCCCTCTGTGGCAATCAGTCTTCCCGGTTCATGCCGGGCTCAGGGCGCACACGCCCTGGTGGACCTCAAGACGGGCATTTCCCGGGCTCATTCGCCCGCCCCGGATGAAACGGTCTTCGAGACCGTATCCCCGGGATCCCCCCCGATGCCGCGGCAACGTCCCAGGACGCGAAGCTATATCCCCGTCAGGACCTCGCGTTCCTCTCCGGACAACAGGCGATCCAGATCGAGAAGGATCAGCAGGCGATCCTCAAGCTTGCCCACTCCGCTGATGTATTCCGATTCAAGACCGGAAACGACGGGTGGCGGCGGCTCCACCGTATTGGAAGGTATGCGCAGCACCTCGGATACCGAATCCACCACAAAACCAACAATCATGTTGTTGATCTCGATGACGATGATGCGGGTATGTTTATCGTGATCGCGGGTGCTCAATCCAAAACGCTTACGCAAATCGATAATGGGAATGACCTTGCCGCGAAGGTTTATGACGCCCTCCACAAAATCCGGAGCGCGCGGCACCTTCGTAATCTCCATCATCCGGATGATTTCCTGAACCTTCAGGATATCCACTCCGAATTCTTCCTCACCGATACTGAAGGTGACAAGCTGCATCAGCTCGGCATCTTGCTTCTTCTGGGTTTCGTCCATTGGGCTTTCCCCTTCTCCGGATTGACGATCAGCGCGCATGGCGCTCACGTTCGCCCCACTGCCTCAGTCACACGAACTTAGCCCGTTTCATGCGCCGTGGCAATCCTCGCCTCGAAAAAATCAGTTTCCGGAACGTTCCTTGGCAAGCTCCTCCGGAGTCATGCCCCAGTAAGGGAAGCCGTCCCTGGTCCGACGCACCTTGAGTTCCACGTCCTCGGTCTTCTTGACCTTGATGGCCATGATCACGTCCTTGCCGTCGATCTCGGCCCAGGCGCCAACGATCTTGACCATGTCGCCCTCCTTGAGGCCGATGCCGCCCAGATCGACAGCGGCCTTGGGTCCCAGGTGCACGGTCTCCTTGCGTTTGTCCTTCTTGTCCTCGACGACGAGCCCGATGCCCGGAGCCATGCCGGGCATGGGGGTGATTTCCAAAATCTCAAGGACCTTGCCCTTGAAGGAATCGGACTCGCTGACATCGAAAAGCGTGTCGTAGGCTCCGCCCTTTTCCCATCCGGCCAGGCCGGCATCCCCGGCATGGGCCGCGGCAAAGGCCAGGAGACACCACATGGAAGCCACCATGCACCACATCTTGCGTATCATCGAAGACCTCCGCACTGATGAACGTTTCTTCCCTGTCAAGCCGGTTTTCCGCTTCAGGCCCGTCCCGATGAAAACAAAAGCCGTCATCTTGTCAATTCAGAAAAATGCCGTCCTCGTATACGGTGACCGCCGATCCGTCGGCCATGACCGCCTTCACCCGCTTTTTTTCGGTATTCACGAGATCCCAATGCAATGCGGAATCGTTGAACCCGAGTTCCTCCTTGCGCCGGACGTCGAGTTCCGCCGGGTTCCCATCGTAGGTGTCGGAGTAGGAGCTTCCCACGGCGATATGGCAATTGCCCCATTGCCCTCCGAAGTTTTCGTCAAAAAGGGTGTTGGCCATGAACCGATCGATCTTGGAGAACCGGCGATCGGTCAGCGAGAACTCGCCGATGCGGCAGGCGCCCTTGTCCATGGCCAGTTGCTTGGCCACGAAGGCCGCCCCCTCCTCGGCCTCCGAAAAAACCGCCTCTCCGGACCTGAATTCCAGGCGTACCCCGCGCACGTAGTTGCCGCTGCGGTAGGAGGGCTGGTCCGCGTAGTACACCCCCTCCACGCCGCGCCAATCCGGGGAAAGAAACAATTCGAAACTCGGGATGTTGTGACCGGATATGCCGATCCAACGCCGCCTTTCCCCCGGCGGGACCTTCAGGTCCACGTGTTCGGATTCCACATGGTAATAGGCGGGCATCAGGGAATTGAGCCACTTCTTGATTTCCCCGGCCTCGGCGTGCAACTGCCTCCATTTGCCGACCGGATCGGCCTCCTTGAGGAAGCAGGCCCTGCGGATCTGCTCGGCGTAGTGTTTGACGGTCAGCCCGGCCTTGGACGCCAGCTCCGGTGTGGGAAATATGCACAGGGTCCAGCCGAAATCCCCGGCCTCCTCCCGGGCGACAAGGATGTCGCGCAGGGGCTTGCGGGCCACGGCGGCCTTGGCGATGCGCTTCGGATCAATGGCGCTTAAGTGGGTCAGGGATTCGGGGGCCAGGACATGGACGGCCCCGTTGAGGTTCTCATTGAGCACGTCCTGACCGGGCGCCTGGAAAACGAGCTGCCCTTCGTCGGCCTTGGCGTAAAACGCCTGCTCCATGCGCCAGGTGGGGATGAGGCGGGGCACGGCATGCATGCCCAGGTCCATGATCCTGGAGAAAAGGGCCTCGGCGAGGCGCACCGCCGCCAGGTCGTACTGCAGAAGAATCACGTCGCCCTTGCGGATGCCTGCGGACCGCGAGGTTTCAAGCCCCCACATGAGCACATCGGCATAGTTTTCCATCTCGGTCTGGCTGAACACAGAACCCTCCGTTTTTCCAGGCGAACATATCCCGAACCCGTCCGGGCGGCAAGTGAGGCCCTTTCCGGCGCCGCGCACCGTCGGCGCCGGTTGTTCCCCCGGATCGACGTCATACGCCCGTAACCCGGATACGGGAAAGTGATCGGGCGGCCACGCGTCACAGCGAGACGACCGGCCGCGCGCGAGGACGCGATGCTCGTATTCGCCCATTCGGGATATTTCCACGACCTGCTCGAAAATTTCGCCCTGGGAGTAATCATCATCAACTCCCGGGGCCGTATTTACGCGGTCAACACGGCGGCCGCCTCCCTGCTTGGACACACCCGCGAGGCCCTGCTCTCCGATCCGGAGAGCGTGCGGGACATCTTTCGCCGCACGGACGATCCCAGGGCCCTGCGCCGCTCCATCTGGTCGGCCATGCGTCACGCCGCACCGGAACCGCCGCTTAGGCTGCGCTACCGGCACGTCTCCGGCCAGGTCCGCCATTTCTCGCTGACCTCGTCCCATCTTGTCGAAAACGAAAAAATCTTCGGGATCATGCTGCAAATCACGGACGTCACCGAGATCATCACCCTGCACGAACGGGAACGGCACATCCTGAGCGAAAAATACCGCGCCGAACACGAGCGCGTGGAAAGCCTGGCCAAGCTCTCCTCGGCTGTGGCCCACCAACTGCGCAACCCGGCCGCATCCATCGGCGGGCTGGCCAACCTCATGCTCAAGAAATGCCCCCCGGACGATCCCCGTCTCCCCCATCTCCAGGCCGTCGTGGACCAGTCCCGACGCCTGGAGGCCATCGTGGCCGCGGTGGGCGACCTGACCATGCCCCTCGCCCCGCATCCCTCGCCATGCCCTCTTTGCGAGCTCGTCCGGGATCGCTTCGCCCGGGCTGTTATGGCCGCCCCCGGAAAACACCTGGCCTGGGACGTGGAAGGCATCGCTCCCCGGCCGATGCTGGATGCCTCGCTTCTGGGAAGGGCCCTGGACGAGATTCTGGAAAACGCCGTCGAGGCCTCCCCCGAGGGCGGCCGGGTGACCGCGGTCATCTCCCGGGAGGACGGGGGCGACGGAACTCCCGGACGCATCCGGATCGCCGTCAAGGACCGGGGGCCGGGCGTCTCTGCGGAGATCGCGCCGTATTTCTTCGATCCCTTCTTCACCACAAAGGCCGTGGGAGTGGGCATGGGTCTGAGTCTGGCCAAACGCCTTCTGGAAGCCTTGGAGGGGACCATCCGCTTGAAAAACCGCCCCGGGGGCGGAACCGCCGCGATCGTCCTTCTTCCCGGCAAGGGCCTCCCCCCGGCCGGGTGACCGGCAATCTCCGGCATCTTGTCGCGACGGGCACGACCTCCCGGCGTGAGCTCTCCGGCACATCCGCCATTCTCCCGCGCCCGCCTGAATATCCCAGCCCGGGCGTCCCTTGCATTTTCGCATCAAGTGTATATACTACTTGATTCGAGCCTGTCGGATGCGTGTTTTCCATTCGCGACGCCGCGCCGAGGCCTGAAAAGACACCCGCCACAGGGAGAGGATATGCCCAAGGAAGATGCGATCGAAGTCGACGGCGTCGTGGAGGAGGCCTTGCCCAACGCCATGTTCCGCGTGAAGCTGGAGAACGGCCACGAGGTTCTGGCCCACATCTCCGGGAAAATGCGCAAGTTCTACATCCGCATTCTGCCCGGCGACCGGGTCAAATGCGAACTGTCCCCCTACGACCTCACCAGGGGACGGATCACCTACCGCCTGAAATAGCCGTTTCGCCGAACGGCCCAGGCGCCTCGCGGACTCCCGGGCCCGTCTGGCCGCATCCCGGTCTCGGGGTCCCCCCCTCTCAGATTTCCGAGAGCATTTCCGTCAGGTTCCTGTTCACCTCCAGAAGCCGCTTCCGCAGGTCGGTCTGATCCGTCCAGGGTTTGGAGGACAAGGCGTCCAGACGGGTGCGCAAGGTGGCGAACTTGCCTTCCGTGTCGTCCAGAAGAAACGGCCAATCGATGCGCGGCCATGCCCTCTCGGGATCGGCGGCCACCTTGGTCTCCACCCCGGGCTTGAGGGTGTATTCGTCGAGATAGTCCGGAACCCGCACAGACAAGCGGTATTTCTCCCGGATAAGACCGGCCAGGGTCGACAGGGCCTTTTGTTCGCCGTGAATCAAAAAGACCTCGATGGTTCCATCCTTGAGATGATCGAGCCACTCCAGGATCTGGCTCTGGCCGGCATGGGAGGAAAAACCGCCGATGGTGTAGATCCTGGCGGCCACGGTCACATCCTCGCCAAGGATATGGATCATCGACGCGCCGTCCACGATCCGGCGGCCCGGGGTGCCCATGGCCTGATAGCCCACGAACACGATGCTGGCCCCCGGACGCCAGAGGTTGTGGCGCAGATGGTGCTTGATGCGACCGGCGTTGCACATGCCGCTGGCGGAGATGACCACGGCCGGTTCGTCCAGGTCGTTGATGGCCCGGGACTGTTCGGTGGTCTGGGTGTAACGCAGGTTGGGCAGGGACAGAGGGTCCTCGCCGCGGTCCAAAAACGCCCTCGTCTGGACATCGAGATACTCGGGGTGGCGGCGAAAGACCTCCGTGGCCTTGATGGCCAGGGGGCTATCCACGAACACGGGCATGTCCGCCGGAAGCTTTCCCTCCCTGCGCAATAGGTTCAGGCAGAAAAGGATTTCCTGGGTGCGTTCCACGGCGAAGGCCGGGATGATGACCTTCTCGCCCAGGGCGTAGCTGCGGGCGATGGCCTCGGCCAGCTCGGCCCGGCTCTGGGTCTCGTCCTTGTGGTTGCGATCGCCGTAGGTGCCCTCCAGAAAGAGGTAATCGGCATGGGCCACGGTGCTGGGGTCGTTGACCAAAAGCTGGTTGGGACGCCCGAGATCGCCGGAGAAGACGAGTTTCGTATCCCTGCCGTTTTCCTTGATCCACAACTCCACAAAGGCCGACCCCAGGATATGGCCGGCGTCGTTGAAGCGCGCGGTGACCCCGGGGGCCGGGGAAAAGTCCTGACCGTAGTCCACCGGATGCAAAAGCGGCATCACGGCCTCGGCATCGGCCATTGTGTACAGGGGGTCGGCCCTTTTGCCGCCCCGGCGACGGCTTCTGCGGTTGCGCCACTCGGCCTCGGTCTCCTGGATATGGGCGCTGTCGGCCAGCATGATTTCCAAAAGGTCGCGGGTGGGAGGGGTGACATAGATGGGACCGGAAAATCCGGTTTTGACCATGCGCGGCAAAAGACCGGAATGGTCGATATGGGCATGGGTGACAATGAAAAAATCCATTTCCGCGGGACGGTAGACGCTCATGTCCTGATTACGGCGTTCGATGTCCTCGTTGCCCTGATGCATGCCGCAATCAATGGCGAAACGACGGCCGGCGGCCTCGAGAACATGGCAGGAACCCGTGACGGTTCCGGCGGCGCCCAGAAATCTGATCTTCATCGGCACTCCCCGTCTTCCCGGAAACGCTGTTCCGGCGGCTTGAAATGAAACAGGGTTGCGGGCACTATGAAAATGCGTGTCACGCGAGGTTCGGTCTTCTATCCCAGGCCGTCCCGAATGGGAACCCCGCCGTATTTCCAACCCCGGAAGCGCGATAGGAGCGAATATGAACGGTTCACGCCAATATATCATCGACGATCTGTCCATGAAGGAGTCCTGGCGGCTCTTCAAGATCATGGCCGAGATCGTGGACGGCTTCGAATCCCTGGGGGACGTCGGACCGGCCGTGTCCATCTTCGGCTCGGCCCGGCTGACCCCGGAATCCGGGGTGTACCAGACCACGGAAAAGCTGGCCGGGCTTCTGGCCAAGGCCGGCTATTCGGTCATCACCGGCGGCGGCCCGGGCGTCATGGAGGCCGGCAACAAGGGTGCCGCCGACGCGGGCGGCACCTCTGTCGGACTGCACATCCACCTTCCCTTCGAACAAAAATCCAACAAATTCATAAACCTGCGCTGCGACTTCCGCTACTTTTTCGTGCGCAAGCTCATGTTCGTCAAATACGCCATGGCCTATGTGGCCATGCCGGGGGGATTCGGGACCCTGGACGAACTGTTCGAGGCCCTGGTGCTCATCCAGACCCACCGCATCAAGCCCTTCCCGATCATCCTCATGGGATCAGAGCACTGGAGCGGACTCGTGGACTGGCTGAAAAAGGAGGTCATCCGCAACAAATTCCTGGGCGAAGAGGACCTGGACCTCTTCCGTATCTACGACACGCCCGAGGACGTGGTGGCCTTCATCAAGCGCCATGTCATCGTCTGAGCCGGCCATGCGCGCCGCCCCGCGCATCCGCGAGGCCTCCGGCGGCGAAGACCTGGACGCCGTCAGGGAGCTTCTCCGGGAATACGCCGCATCCCTGGATTTCGGACTGGAGTTCCAGAATTTCGAGGAGGAGCTCGCCGGCCTGCCTGGACGTTACGCCCCTCCGAACGGATGCCTGCTCGTGGCCGAGGCCGAAACCGGCCCGGTGCGCTTCGGAGGATGCGTGGCCCTGCGCGGCCTGTCCCCCAGCATGTGCGAAATGAAGCGGCTCTTCGTGCGTCCCTGGTTCCGTGGCCAGGGGCTTGGCCGACGACTGGCCGAGGAGATCCTTCTCCGGGCGCGGCTGAAAGGATACGGCCGCATGCGCCTGGACACCATCGCCACCATGGCCCAGGCCAACGGCCTGTATCTGGCCCTGGATTTCAAGCCGATCCCGGCCTACTGCCCAAACCCCGTCGCCGGAGCGCGTTTTTTCGAACTCACGCTTTCGTCCGGTCCCGGATGATCCGCATCGCGGGGCGCATCCCCGCCTTCCCCTGATGAGACACCGTCCGGAGGCAGGCCGGCCAACAGCTCGCTGACCCGGGCGGCCTTCTTGATCCCGAATCCGCGCAGACGAGCCAGTTCCTCAAGCGTGGCCGCGCGCATGGCCGGCACCGACCCGAAAGTCTCGAAAAGGAGCCGTGCGGTCTTGGGACCGATGCCCGGGAGCCCGGCAATCCCGCTCTGCAGGGCCGCCTTCCGGCGCGCCCGACGCTGCCCGCCCAGACAGAAGCTGTGCGCGGCATCACGCAGGCGTTGCAAAAAAAGCAGTTCCGGGCTGCCCGGGGCCAGGCTCACGGGATTCTTGCGTCCCGGCAAAAATACCCTGTCTTCCATGTCCGAGGCGCTACGGCCGGATTTGGCGATGGAGGCCAGGGGAAAGAGCCCGGCCCGCCCGGCCACCTCCATGGCCCGTTCCACAGCCCGGATCTGGCCCTTGCCGCCATCGATGAGCAACAGGTCCGGAAACGGCGGCCCCCCGGAAAGGCGTCTGGGCAAGAAGCTGGCCAGGGCCAGGTAGTCATCCGAGGTGCCCTGGAGTTCCGGAAAGGCGTACAGCCGGTAGTCGGACTTCTTGGGCCGGCCGTCCTCGAAGACCACGCATCCCACCCGGACCTCCTGTCCGCCGAGGTGGGAAACATCCACGACCTCAATGCGCCGGGGCGGTTCGGCAAGGCGCAGAGCCTTGGCCAGCCGGCCGGACATGGCCGCGAAATCGGCCTCCCTGCCTCTTTCGGCGAAGGCCCTGGCCGCATTGACCCCGGCCAGCTCCATGAGCTTGCGTTCGTTTTTTCCGCGCGGCGCGCTTACCTTGACCGGTGCGCCGCGCAGATCGGACAGGGCTTCGGCGGCCAATTCCCATTCCCCGGCCGCGTCTTTGGCCCCAGCCGGGGAAACAACCTCCTCGGGCACCAGGATGCGCGGCGGAACAAAGCTTTCCGGACGGTAGAACTGCCCCAGCACGCCGCGCACCGCCTCGCCGGCATCCGAAAAATCCAGGACGGGCCAGAAAAAATCCCGTTTATCCAGAAGCCGCCCCTGGCGCACGAACAGCACGCTGGCGCCGAGCCCTCCGGGAGCCTCCCCGCCATCCCGCCGCGCACCACCGTTGTCCCCGGGCCGCCCGGCGGAAAGGCCGATCACATCCAGGTCCACGGGATCGGGCAGAACCGCGGCCTGCCCCTCGACGGTCTTTTTGACCGCCCGGATCAGATCGCGCAGCTTCGCCGCGCGTTCGAAATCCAGGGCCTCCGAGGCCGCGAGCATCTCGCGCTCCAGCCCCCGCAGCAATTCCGCCGAGCGGCCGGACAAAAAGGCCTCCACCCGGCGCACCAATTCCATATAGTCTTCCCGGGGAACCTTGTTGACGCACGGGGCCAGACACTGCCCGATATGCTGGAACAGGCAGGGCCGCACCCGATTGGCCAGAGCGACGTCCGAACACTTGCGCAGGGGAAAGGCCCGGCCGATCTCCTTCCAGGTGCGCCTGGCCGCGGCGGCCGAGGTGAAGGGTCCGAAATAGGCCGCGCCGTCGCGTTCCACCCTGCGGGTGAAGGTCAGCCGGGGATAGGCCGCATTCTTGTCGAGCTTGAAGAGGATGTACTGCTTGTCGTCCTTGAGGACCACGTTGTAGCGCGGCTTGTGCTTCTTGATCAGGCTCGATTCAAGAAGCAGGGCCTCCTTTTCCGTGGCCGTCAAGAGCACGTCCACAGCGGCCACCCGGGAGACCAGGGCCCTGGTCTTGGCGGAATGCCCCGAGTCGGCGCGAAAATAGGAGGAAAGCCTGGAGCGCAGGCTGTTGGCCTTGCCCACGTAGAGGATTTTTCCCTGCCCCCCCTTCATGAGATACACGCCCGGGGAACAGGGAAAATCCTGGGGATCGAAGTGGTACATCAAGGAGGTCGTCCTAGGTGCCGAGGTCGTGGCTTGCGGTCACAACTGGTTGACGATGAGCTTTTTCCACAGGGAATAGGCGTTTCGGGTCAGATGGATGCCGTCCTCGGTGAAATTCGGGCCGAGCATGCCGTCCTCGGCCACAAAGGCCGGATACAGGTCCAGATATTTCACGAATGAATTGAACTTCTTACACATCTCGGTCAATTTGAGATTGACGGCCACGATATCCCCGTTGTCGATGCTGGGCACCCTGGTGGGCAGAATGCTTTGCACGTAGACCTTGGTGTACGGGGAAACCTCCTGGACGCGGCGGATGATCTTCTCGTAGTTGTCCACGATGCGCTGCCCGGCCGCGATCTCGTTGACGCCGATCATGAGGAACATCTTCTGGGGCTTGCGCTCGGCAATGGGCACGATGCGGTTCAGGACATCGGCGCTGGTCGAGCTGTCGATACCCTGGACATAGACCCGTTCCTGGCCGTCAAAAACCTTGTAATGCTCAAAGCCCCTGGTGAGGCTGTCGCCGCAGAACACGATCTGCAGGGACAAGAGCAGGGGAACGACGGGATTCATCCGAAAGGAACTCCTTGAAGGTGTGATCAGGGTGTGAAGAAGGCATCCTACGGACCGGGAATCCACGGCCGGCTCCGATGGTCCGTGGAACACGTCGTCGCCAAAAAACGACAACGCAAGTAATAAAAGTATAGATTGCCCATGCGGACAGGTCAACGGCTTTTTTCCCGATGAAACCGGGACATTTTTTCAGCCTCGGTTGAAGACCCCTCCGCGCTATTCGATGCACTCCCGCTCCAGGGCGATCAGGTCCTCGTAGGTTTCCCGCTTTCGGGCCAGGACCGCCACATCCCTGTCCACCAGGACCTCGGCCGCACGCGGCCGGGAATTGTAATTCGAGGACATCGTAAAGCCGTAGGCCCCGGCGGAAAAGACCGCCAGCAGTTCCCCGGCCTCGACCCCGGGAAGATCGCGGCCCCGGGCCAGAAAATCGCTTGATTCGCAGATGGGCCCCACCACGTCCACGTTTCTCACCGGGCGGCCGTGCCTTTTCACCTCGCCGACGGCGTGGAAGGAGTCGTACAGGGCCGGACGCACCAGATCGTTCATGGCCGCGTCCACGATGACGAATTCCTTGCTCGGGGTGGTTTTCGTATAGACCACCTCGGTGACCAGGATGCCGGCGTTGCCCACGATCACCCGGCCGGGTTCGAGGATGAGCGTCATGGGATGGTCCCTAAGCGCCGCGGTCAGGGCCTCGCCGAACTGCGTCGGATGCGGCGGCTCCTCCTCGTTGTAGGTGATGCCTAGGCCCCCGCCAATATCCAGGTAGCGCAGGGGCACGCCCAGGGCGGTCAGGCGTTCGCCGAAGGCCGTGATCTTGTCCAGGGCCTCAAGGAACGGATCGATGCTGGTGAGCTGGGAGCCGATGTGGCAGTCGATGCCCACGGGTTCGATGCCGGGCAGGCGCATGGCCCGCTCGTAGGCCCGAAGGGAATTGTCCATGTCCAGGCCGAACTTGTTCTTCTTCATGCCGGTTGAGATGTAGGGATGGGTCTTGGGGTCCACGTCGGGATTGATGCGCAGGCTGATCCGCGCGGTCCTCCCCATGCGCGCGGCGATGACGCTGATGCGTTCCAACTCGCCCATGGATTCGACGTTGAACATGAGGATGCCGGAGGCCAGGGCCTGCTCGATCTCGATCGGACGCTTGCCCACCCCGGAATAGACGATCTTTTCCGGATCCACCCCGGCGGCCATGGCCCGGTGCAACTCCCCGCCGGACACGATGTCCATGCCCGCGCCGCATCGGGCCAGAAGCCCCAGCACGCACAGGTTGGAATTGGCCTTGACCGAATAGCAGGTCAGGTGCGGCAGGTCGGAAAAGGCCGAATCAAAGGCATCGAAGTGGCGGCGCAGGGTGGCCGCGCTGTAGACGTACAGCGGGGTGCCGTGACGCGCGGCCAACTCGGCCACGGGGATGTCCTCGGCGAAAAGCTCGTCCCGGCGATAGGTGAAATGATGCATGTCGCGATCTCCTCTATGATCCGTTTTCCCCGCCGTAGCGCGATTTGAAGTCTCCAAGAAGGCGCAGGGCCTCAAGCGGCGTCAAACGATCGATGTCCAGGGCCGCCAGTTCCAGGGCCAAGGGATGCGTCTCGCAGGGCAGAGTCTCGGCAGCGTCCCGCGAAGCGGCGAAAAGTCCGGGCAGGGCCGGCTGGCCGGCGTTTCTGGCCTCATGGCCGGCGGCCGCCCCGGCGGCGTCGCGGGTTCTTTCCAGGTCGGAAAGGAGCTCCCTGGCCCGGGCCACCACGGCCTTGGGCACCCCGGCCAGCCTGGCCACCTCCACTCCGTAGCTGCGGTCCGCAGGCCCCGGCACCAGCCGGCGCAGAAAAATGATGTCTCCGCGCCATTCCTTGATGGCGATGTTGTAGTTGCGCACCCCGGGGATCACCCCTTCGAGCCGGGTCAGTTCGTGGTAGTGGGTGGCGAACAGCGTCCGCACCCCGCCATCCTCGCGCAGGGCCAACGCCTCGGCCACGGCCCAGGCCAGGGCCAGTCCGTCGAAGGTGCTGGTGCCCCGGCCGATCTCGTCCAGGACCACCAGGGAGCGCCGCCCGGCCTGACGCAGGATGCGCGCCGTTTCGCTCATCTCGACCATAAAGGTGCTCTGGCCCATGGCCAGGTTGTCCGAGGCCCCGACCCGGCAGAACACCCGGTCCACAAGCCCCACCCTGGCCCCGGCCGCGGGCACGAAGGCGCCGATCTGGGCCAGGATGGCGATGATCGCGGTCTGGCGCAGGACCGTGGACTTTCCGGCCATGTTCGGGCCGGTGATGAGCAGCATGCGCCGGTCGTCGTCCAGGACTAGGTCATTTGGGATGTAGTCCCCGCCGGCCGCCGCCTCCACCACCGGATGCCGCCCGGCCCGGATGTCGATCCCGATCCCGGCGTGGACTTCGGGCCGTGTCCAGTCCAGCTTCGCGGCCGTTTCGGCCAGGCCCTGCCAGACGTCGATCCTGGCGATTGCCCGGGCCATGACCGCCAGCCGCTCCCGGCAGGCCGCCACAGACTCCCGGAGTTCCTTGAAAAGGACGTATTCCAGGGCCTTGCGCTTTTCGCCGGCCTCCAGAAGCCGCGACTCCAGTTCCTTGAGCCTGGGGGTGACGTAGCGTTCCCGGTCGGCCAGGGTCTGGCGGCGCTCGAAGTGCTCGGGCACGTAGCCGCCAGACTTGGAGAGCTCGAAATAGTAGCCGAAGACCCGGTTGAATCCGAGCTTGAGGCGGGGCAGATTCGCGGCCCGGCGTTCCTCGTCGAGAAGTTCGGTGAGCCTGGCCTCCCCGTGCTCGGTCAGTTCCATGAGCTCGTCGAGTTCCGGATGGAACCCGGGCCGGAAAAGACCGCCCTCGGTGACCAGGGGCGGGGGCGCGTCCACCATGGCCCGCGCCAAGAGGTCGCGCACGTCGGCCAGATCGTCCCACCGCTCCAGGATGCCGGCCAGGGCCCGGGGGGGTTCCGGCGCGGCCTCCACCGGTTCAGCCAGGGCTTGGCGCACAAGGGCCAGGCCCTCCAGGCTCTGGCGCAGGGCCACGAAGTCCTTGGGCGCGCACCGGTTGAGCACGATGCGCGAGGCCAGCCGTTCCAGGTCGTAGACCGAATCCAGGGCCCGGCGCGCCCCCTCCCGAAGTTCCCCGTGATCCGCAAAAAAGGCCACGGCCTCCTGGTTCTCCAAGATCGGACCGATCTCCAGCCAGGGCTGGCGCAACAGGGATTCGAGGAGCCTTCCGCCCATGGGGGTGACCGTGCGATCCAGGACATGGATCAGGGTGCCCGGCCCTTTCCTGCCGTCCAGGCGACGAAAAATTTCCAGGTTGCGCTCCGTGACCTCGTCCAAAAGCAGATGCCGGGACAGGTTGACCGGCCTGAAGGGGGAAAGATGGGTGATGTCCTGCTTCTGGGTCTGGATGAGGTAGCTCAGGATCGCACCCATGGCCCGCACCAGGGGCGGCTTGTCGGCCACGTCCAGGACCGCGAGGTCGGAGACGCCCTGGGCCTTGAGAATGCGTTCCCGGGCCGGCCCGAGGTCGAAATGGGGCCGGGCCGGGTAGCGGCTGATCTGAAGCCCGGCGGCCTTCATCTCCCGGGGCGGCTCCAGGGCGTCGGGCAGTAGCAGCTCGCGGGGAGACATCTTGACGGCCCACTGCCACAGCCGGGTCTCGTCCCGGGAAAAAAGCCCGGACCATTCGCCCGTGGAAAAATCCGCCCAGCACAAGCCCCCGCCCCGCTCCTTCTCGTCCCAGAACAGCGCGGCCAGATAGTTGTGTTCCTTGGCCGTGAGGCTGGCCTCCTCGACCGTGGTTCCGGGAGTCAAAACCCGGGTCACGGCCCGCTTGACCAAACCCTTGGCCTGTTTCGGGTCCTCGATCTGGTCGCAGATGGCGACCCGGTAGCCTTTTTCCAGAAGCTGGCCCAGGTAGGCCTCGGCGGCATGGTGGGGCACCCCGGCCATGGGCACCGGCGACTCGGCCCCGGGGTTTCGCGAGGTCAGCGTGATTTGCAGTTCCCGGGCCGCAGTGACCGCGTCCTCGAAGAAAAGCTCGTAGAAGTCCCCCATACGGTAGAAAAGCAACGTCTCCGGATATTCGGACTTGATCCGGAGGTACTGCTCGAACATGGGGGTGAGTTTGACGCCGTTCATGACGGGCACCAAAGCGTATCACGCCGATACGAGCGGACGGCCGCAGCCGACGGCGACGCCCCCGGATATCCGCTCCGCTGCTGGAAAACGACTGTGTCCGTCATGACCAAAGGATTACTTGTCCTGCGCCTTCTCCTGATCGGCGGAGGTCTCGGTGACATCCTCCCCGGACGCGGCATACCCTTCCGAAACATCCGAGGCGGTCTCGACCGGCGAAGCGTAGGAGGACGCATATCCGGAGGTGATTCCGGAATAACTCTTGGAGGCGGCGAGCTCCTTTTCCAGGGCGGCGATCCGACCGGCCTGCTCCTTCACCTTGTTGCCCAGCCGCACGCGTTCCAGGATGAAATAGGCCAGGCTGAAAAGCCCGCCGACCACAAAGGCCAGAAGCAGGACCACATAGAACGGCACTTCCGGTGAGGCGTAGGACAGGGAAAAAACGTCCATTTTCAAGACCAGGGGGGTGGACAGCATGGCCGTGTTCTGCACGAAAAAGATCATGCAGAAAAAGAAAAAGACTATCAAAACAAGAACTTTCACAACGCGCATGGTCGTTTCCTCCCTGATTGGGCCTGATTGGACCGGCCGGAATGCCCGGCGGCCGTGAAGACGCACGCGGGACGCCTCCCGGCGATCACTCCCCGCCCTCCCCCCGGCCACGGACGGGATAGCCCGCGAAAAGGGGTTTTATCCGGTCGTAGGTGGACACAAGCAGTTCCGGCACCACCCGGGTCTCCCCGAAGACGGCCATGAACGAGGAATCCCCGTTCCAGCGCGGCACCATCTGGAAATGCAGATGCGTGGCGATGCCCGATCCGGCCGCCTCGCCGATGTTCAAGCCGATGTTGATACCCTGGGGGCGGAAGGCCTTGCGCATCACCGCCGTGCAAAAGGCCAGCCCGTCGGCCACCTCGTGCATCTCCCCGGCGGCCAGATCCGTCAGGCAGCTGGTATGGCGGTACGGCGTGACCATGAGGTGCCCGTTATTATAAGGGAATTTGTTCATGATCACAAAGGTGTGCGGTCCCCGGGCCAGAACCAGACGTTCGCGGTCTTGCCCCTGATCTTTCGGGATGCAGAACACACAGTCGTCGGCCTTGGGGCCGAGGATGTACTGCATGCGCCAGGGCGCCCAGAGCACTTCGCTGTTCACGGTTTCGAGCCTTTTCCGAAGGGTTTTCCGGACGCGTTGCGTCCGGCGGGCAGGAAGCGCACACCGTGGTCAGGAGGCGTTTCCCCGGACACGACGCGCCGTTTCCAGAGAAGCGAACCTACACGGCTCTCCCGGCAAGGGCAAGAACCCGCCCCGGGGTTCACTCGACGCACAGCATGTCGTAGCGCGTCCCGGTCAGACACACGCCCCCGGACTCCGTGACCTCGAAGGTGTTCTCCACCCCGACCATACCCAGGCCCGGGATGCCGTGCTTGGGTTCGAGGGCCAGGGTCATGCCCGCCTCCAGGGGCTCGTCGAAGCCCTTGGCGATCACCGGCCAGCCGTCGATGGCCAGACCGATGCCATGGCCCAGAAAGTTCACCTTGTTGCCCGCAAGGCCCATGAACCCCTCGGCCATTCCCGACTTCCGGGCCATGTCCAGAGCCATGGCGTAGAGTTCCGAGGGGATGGCCCCGGGACGCAGCCCCTCGGCCATCCGCGTCTGGACCTCGATGCAGAAGTCGTGGGCCCTCCTGGCCTCGTCCGAAAGGGCCAATTCCGGGCCGGCCCAGTACACCTGGGTCTTGTCCGTATGATAGCCCTCGAGCACGAAGCCGATGTCCATGGTCAAGGGTTCGCCCGTCTTCCAGACCTTGCCCGCATAGCCCATGAGCGTCATGGCCGGGTGCTCGCCGCGAAGCCCCACCGGCCCGTTGAACACGCTGGGGTAGTTTCCCGAGTCCCCGGCGGCCACATGCCCGAGAAAGATCTCCTCGCCGTGGGCGCCCATGCGCATGTGCCCCATGTGGCCCAGGGAAAAAAAGGCCTCCCAGGCCTTGTGGGCGGTTTCCCGCTCGGTCATGCCCGGGCGCAAAAGCGCGGGCAGGACCTCCCGCAACCCCTTGTCGTGACGCGTCCCGCACAGCCGCATCTTGGCCAGCTCCCAATCGGACTTGACGGCCATGGCCTTGGCCAGGGCCGCATCCCCGGGCACGAAACGGATGCCCGTGACCCGGGACACAAGGAGATTCGAAAGCGCCCAGGTCAGCCCGGACATTTCGGCGGCGGCCACGGAGGAAAGCGGACTGCCGGCATCGGCCAGGAGTCCGGGCAACTCGGAATAGGACTTGAACGGAAACATGGCCGGAAGCGGCGACTCCAGCCTGGCCCGCTCGATGCCCTTGCGGCACAGATAGACCGGCTCGCCCGACAGGGGCAGCCAGAACACCCCGTTGCCCCAGGTTCCGGTCAGATAGTAGATCGCCATGCGCGAAAAGACCGCCAGCCCACCCGCATCCGGGGCGATCCGGGCCAGATGGTTCCGGCAGGCCTCGTGCCGGCGGGTCATTTCCTCCATGGGCAACCGTTCCAAGGCTTCAAACATCGCCATCCCCTTTTCCCTGTTCAATCATTGCGAAAGGGCCTATAAGGCCATCCCGGCGGTCATTGTGGCCGATGCGGGAACAGGACTCAACCGATTTTCCGATCCGCCATGCCCACGCCTCAAACCCCTGTGGCCGCCCTGGCCGCCCTGATCCTGGCCACCACCCTGTGGGCCGGCTCGTTTATCGCCATGAAGCTGGCCATGGGCGCGTTTGCGCCCCTGCTGGTGGTCTTCGGACGCATGGCCCTGGCCTCGCTGGTCTTTCTCCCGCTCATGCCCCGTCTGGGAGGTCTTGCGAACCTGCGCCGGGATGTGAAACCCATCCTGTTCATGGCCCTGTGCGAACCGTGCCTGTATTTCGCCTTCGAGGCCAACGCCCTGCGCTTCACCCAGGTCTCCCAGGCCGGCATGGTCACCTCCCTGCTGCCGCTCCTGGTCGCGGCAACGGCCGCCGTGGCGCTCAAGGAACGCTTAAGCCGCCGCACCCTTTTCGGACTTTTTCTGGCCGTAATCGGGGTGCTGGTCTTGAGCGCCGCCGGGACCACGACCGAGGCCGCCCCGGCCCCGATCCTGGGCAACTTCCTGGAATTTCTGGCCATGTGCTGCGCCGTGGGCTACATCGTGACGCTGAAAAAGCTCTCCACGCGCCACACCCCGCTATTCCTCACGGCCATGCAATCCTTCGCGGGAACGCTCTTCTTCGCCCCAACCCTTCTCTTCTCGCCCCTGCCCCGCGCCTTTCCGCTCGTCCCCACTCTGGCCGTGATCTTTCTGGGCCTCGGGGTCACCTTCGTGGCCTATGGCCTGTACAACTACGGAGTCAGCCAGATCCCGGCCGCCAAGGCCTCGGTATTCATCAACCTGATTCCCGTGTTCACCCTGCTTTTTTCCTGGCTGGTCCTCGATGAACGCCTGGAACCCATCCAGTACGTCGCGGCCATCGTGGTGCTGGCGGGAGTCTTCCTGACCACATCCGTCGGGGAGAGGGCTTCGCCCCCTCCCCGAACCCCTTCCCCGCCCGGGGGGAATCATTCCCCCCGGACCCCCTGATTCCGGGCGTTTTTTCCAGGACGCTTTGCGTCCTGGAAAAAACGCCCGGGAAGTCAGGATGCTCGGCGAGGATGATTACGCCCGACGGAAATGGGGCCGCGAAGCGCACCGAAGTTTTCGAAAGGGGTCCAGGGGGAAAACCTTTTTCAAAAGGTTTCCCCTCTGGCCGCCGGAGGCATACGTTCCCTACTCCCTCGGGCTGTAATCCATATTCCGCCGCATCGGGGTAAATCCCGCGCCCCGCACCAGGCGGCGCAGTTCCTTCTCGGGCAGGCGGAAGCTCACCCCGGCCGCGGCCACCACGTTTTCCTCGATCATGGTCGAACCGAAGTCGTTGGCCCCAAAGAAAAGGGCCACTTGGCCGATCTTTGGCCCCTGGGTGACCCAGGAGGCCTGGATGTTCGGGACGTTGTCCAGGTAGAGGCGGCTCAGGGCCAGAAACCGCAGGTATTCCCAGGAGGAAAGCTCCGGGGCCGGCAGATTGGTATTGGCGGGCTGGTAGGTCCAGGGAATGAAGGCCGTGAATCCGCCGGTTCGATCCTGAAGGGAACGGACCGCGTCGAGGTGCCGGAGGCGCTGGCCGATGGTTTCGCCCACGCCGAACATCATGGTCGCCGTGGTGCGAAGCCCCATGCCGTGGGCGATTTCCATGACCTCGAGCCACTGTCCGGCCGGACACTTGTTGGGAGACACCCTGGAGCGGACCTCGTCCACCAGGATCTCGGCCCCGCCGCCGGGAATGGAATCGAGACCCGCGGCCTTGAGTTCGGCAATAAGAGCGGCTATGGGCATCTTTTCCTTGTTGGCCAGAAAGACGATCTCGGGCGGAGAAAAGCCGTGGACGGCCACACCGGGGAAGCGCTCTTTCAGAAAGGACAGCATGCCGGTATAAAACGGCAGGTCCAGATCAGGATTCATGCCGCCCTGCAACAGGATCTGGTAGCCGCCGAGATCCTCGGTTTCCCGGACCTTGTCGGCCAGTTCCTCCCGGGTGAGCACATAGCCGCCAGGCTGTCCGGGAGCCCGGAAGAAGGCGCAAAACCGGCAGCCGCAGGCGCAGATGTTGGTATAATTGATATTGCGGTCCACGATATAGGTGACGACGCGATCCGGGTGCAGGCGCAAGCGCATCTCGTGGGCCATGCGGCCCAGGGCGAAGACGTCGGTCTTTTCCCACAGACGCGCGGCCTCCTCACGGGAAAGACGCACGGAACCGGGCTGGGGCATGAATCGATCCTTTTGCCGCGCCATGCGCGGCGGCGTTTCGAGGCCGATACACCTTTTTTTCATGAACGAAAACCCAAGGCGCACCCATGCTTGACGACGACAGAGCCCTGCGCGCGCTTCTTCGCGACTGCCGCACCATAGCCGTGGTGGGGGCCAAGGACCGCCCCGGATCGCCGGTCGACAGCGTAGGACGGTACCTGCTTAAGGCCGGATTCACGATCTTTCCGGTCCACCCGGTACGCAAGACCGTCTGGGGGCTTGCGGCCTATCCCAGTCTGGCCGACGTTCCCGGCCCCATCGACATCGTGGATCTGTTCCGGGCTCCGGAACACTGCCCGGGACATGCCCGCGAGGCCGCATCCCTGGTCCCCCTGCCCAGGATCTTCTGGATGCAGTCCGGCATCGTCAGCCCCGATGCCGTATCCATCCTTGCGGGACTGCCGGTCACCGTGGTGTCCGACCGTTGCCTGATGGTTGAACACCAACGACTTCTGGCGTAAGGCATGCCCATGTCCAAGGATTCGGCCTTTACCTGCCGTCGTTGCGGTCATTGTTGCCAGGGCGAAGGCGGCATCATCCTCACCGCGCCGGATATCCAACGGCTCTGCCGGCATCTCGGCCTCGCCAGGGAGCGCTTTCTATCCGAATCCGCCGTGCACGCGGGGGGGAAGTACCGCCTGAAAAGCCGCGACGACGGCTACTGCGTATTTTTCGTCCAGGGCCGCGGTTGCGGCGTCCATCCGGCGCGGCCGGACATCTGCCGGGCCTGGCCCTTTTTCCGGGGCAACCTCATCGACGTCGTCAGTTGGGAGATGGCCCAGGACTTCTGCCCGGGCATCAACGGAAACGTCCCCCACGAGGAATTCGTGCGCCAAGGACTCCACTATCTGCGTGATCAAGGCATCGGACGAACATCCGAACGATCGCCCACGGATCGACAAAACCAGGAAGGCGTCCGGGACGCGAACACCCCCGAGGCCCTGGTCCTCGACCGGATCGACGCATCCCCCTCCGTCCCGACGCCACAGGGGATCCTCCGCCATGCGGATTGAGGAAGGCTACCGCATCCTGGGGGTCTCCCCTAAAGCGGACATGGAGGAAATCAAATCCGCCTACCGCAAGTTGGCCTTCGCCCTGCACCCGGATCTCAATCCTGACGATCCCGGGGCGAAGCGCCGGTTTCAAAAACTCAACGAAGCCTACCTGCTTATCAAACACGCGCACCCAAGCAAGGAGGAAACGCCGCCGGAAGCCGACACGACCGCCCAACGCCAACGCTTCGATCCCGGGGCCGAGGGACAATCCCAAGCCTTCCGCCAGCACAGGGGCCGGGAGGCCTACCGCAAGGCGGCCAAGACCGCCGGTCCGCACACCGGGTTTTATTTCCGGCGCGAGGAGGTCCTGCAGGACCTGCTCAAGGATCCCTTCGCCAGACAGGTTTTCCAGGACATCTACCGGCAGGTGCGAGAAGCCGGCCGCGGCGTGTCCCCGAGGACGAAGCGGGAACTCGCCTTCCACTGGGGCGAACGCCGCATTGCCATGGACCTGACCAGGGGGCTGTGGGGCGGCATCAAAGCCTGGCTTCTGCATCAACTCGACGACGAGCAGACCGTCCACGTCCCGGCCGCGAGCCTGATGCCCGGCACCCGCATCCGGGTGGGCATCCGCCACGGAATTTTCAATCCCACGCCCGTCACCGTGGAAGTGACCCTGCCCAGTGATTATACTCCGGGCAGGCCCATACGGCTTCGCGGCATGGGGCGACGTTTCTGTTCCCTCAAGGGGGATTTGTACCTGCGGCTGACGACCGCGCAACCGCAATCATGAGGCCGACCATGTTCTCTCTCCCCAAGACGTTCATCGCGGCGGCCGTCGCGTTTCTGGCCGTGATCGCGCCGATCCACAGTCCCTTTCCCTCCTCCTCCCTCGCCCAGACCGGAGGCGGCCTGCGGGTCGGCGGCCCCTGCGCGTACACCGACCATCCGGGAACCGCCACCATCGTGGCCGTCACCCCGGACTCCACCTCCCCACAGCCCTTTCCGGGCATGACCGTCACCTTCAGGTTCAAGGCCGACGGGCCGCTTCCGCCCGTGGTGGCCTCCGATGAAGACCGGATCCATCGCCTGACCCTGACCAACGGCTGGAATCCGGGCCCCCGTTTCCTGGAGAAATACGGGCTTCGCCCCGGCGGCGAAGTCCCCTGCCTGCTGCGGCTCATCCGCTCCGGGACATGCACTCCCCGTATCTTCGCCTTCCCCGGAATCGACCTTTCGGACTACTTCGAGGCCGGGAAATAACCCGCGTCCCCCGACCGCACGCCGCAAACGCGACGGGGCGCCCGGAAAGCATGTCCCGGACGCCCCGTCAAAAAACTCGGCGTTGCGACGCCGAGCGACTAGAACATATCCTTCTCCGTCTCCTGAATGGTCCGGTCGATGACCTCCTTGAGCTCGTCTGGCAGGCCCATGATGTCCACATTGAGAAACCCGCGCACGATGGTGGAGGTGGCCTCCTCCTCGTCCATGCCCCGGGCCATGAGGTATTCGATCTCCTCCTGGGCGATCTTGCCCACGGCGGCCTCGTGGGACAATTCCACCCCGTCGCGAGCCCCCAGAAGTTCGGGAATGGCGTGGATGATTCCGCCGCCCAGGATAAGGCCCTTGCATTCCAGGTGCCCCCGGGCCGGAACGCTGTGAGCGCCGATATAGCCCCGGGCGATGATGGTCCCGCCGGAGGCGATGGTCCGGGAGATGATCTCGCCCCGGGTTTCGGGGGCGTTGAGCAGAATCTTGCTGCCGGAATCCACCTTGGAGCCCTTGGGGGCCACGATGACCGAGTTGAAACGGGCCACCGCGCCGCGCCCGTTGAGGGTGATGGTGGGATAGCTCTGCAGGTCGTGCACGGGTTTTAACAGCACGTAGTTGTTGAGAAAGACGCCGCCCTCCTCCACGATGCCCCCGGTGCGCGGCCTGACCACCGTGGTCTCGGCCCAATTGTGGATCATGGTGAAGGTCAGCTTGGCGTTTCTTTTGACGAAAAATTCGGAGATGCCCAGGTGCGCCGCGCCCTTGGAGCCGTGGGCCACGGAACACCCGGTGATGATGTGCAGTTCCGAATCCTCTTCCACGATGACCACGTTGTGCACGTTCTGGCCGACCATGTCGCTTTTGAGAAACAGACAGGACTGCACCGGATCGGCGATCCTGGCCCCTTTCTCCGTGCGGATGAAGTAGCCTCCATGGAGGTTCTCGGCGGCCGAACGGGTGTATTCGTCCTTGTCCGGATCCACCTGAGTCCAGAAATATCCCGGGAGCCCGTCGTATTTGGCCAGGGCCTCCTTGATGTCCAGAATCTCTACCCCGGGCTGGGAGGCGCGGCAATGCACCTTGCCGTGGTCGATCTGCAGGTAGGTGCCGCTTCTGCCCCTGCCGCTGACGTCCACTCCGGACATGAGCATTTCGGTCTTGTCGAGGTCGTCGAGGGAGCGCAGATCCGGAATCTCTCCCGGAACGGCGCCGCTGAAGGCGAAAGCGCCAAGGTCTATATCTTTCATGCTCGAACTCCGTTTATTTCAGGCAGCGGACGCATTCCTGGTAGCCGTACTTGCTGATGTGGTCCAGAATGTCCCTGGGATTGGCCTCACAGCACAGATGCCCGTCATAGAGCACCTGTCCCCGGTCGGCATTGATGTATTCCAGAATGTAGCCGGTATGGGTGATGATCAGCCCCGAAATCCGACGCCGGGCCTTGATCTCCTTGAGTTCCTTCATGCTCTTGTCCGGCCGAGGGGAATTCCCCCCGGTCAGCAGTTCGCGTACCGTGGAGCCGATGAGCTTCATGTTCTCCAGATCCACGCCGGATTCCGGTTCGTCGAAAAGCAGCAGGTGGGGCTGCTGGGCCATGAGCTGCAACAGTTCCGAGCGCTTGATCTCGCCCCCGGAAAAACCGGAATTGATGTCCCGATCCAGGAAGCTCTCCATGTTCACCCGCCTGGCCAGATCCTCCACCGGGACGTCCCGTCCCTGGCCGCACATGGCCACCAGATGGCGGGTCTTCAGACCATGGATGGTGGGCGGACGCTGGAAGGACATGCCCAGGCCGAGCCTGGCCCGTTCATAGATGGGGGCATTGGTGATGTCCTGGCCGCGGAACAGGATACGCCCCCTGGTGATCGCATAGTTCCCGAAGCCCATGAGCGTCATGAGCAGGGACGTCTTTCCGGAACCGTTGGGGCCGAAAAGGACGAATGTCTCATTGTCGGGAATCTCAAGATTGATGCCCTTGAGCACCTCACGCTCGCCGATGGTCACATGCAGGTCTTCGATGATGAGCATAAGCATCCTTGTTCGCTCGACGTGTCCCGCCGGACACCCGGTCGTGTCCGGCGCGCAATTTCCTAATATTAAGCAACACCAAAGGAAAGTCCATATGCCCCGCCCCGCGGTCGACACCCCCGCGAGCGACTCCTGGCCCGGCGGGGCTCCGTAAGCCTTGGGAGACAAGGGTTATTTCATAGTTTTTTAATATGATTTTTGTCCCGGTCTCGGAACCCGGTGCATTCGCCCGGCCGAAAAACATCATGTCCGGTGCTGATAGTGATGGATCCGGTCCAGGAGGAGATCGCTGTCGTAGGGCTTGTCCATGTAATCATGGATGTCGTAGCGACGGAAAAGCTCCATATGCTGTCCCAGGCCGTAGCCGGTCATGACGATAATCGGGATATCGGCGTATTCCCGGCCGGAATGCCGCACCCGCCGGATGAATTCCCGGCCGTCCATGCCCGGAAGCCGCATGTCCAAAACCACGAGATCGTAATCCCTGGTGTCAAGATGGGCCAGGGCCTCCTCACCGTCATCGGCATCCGTGACCACATGCCCGCAGTCCTCCAGGACCTGCCTGGCAAGCTTGCGGTGGTTGGGATCATCCTCCACAACCAGGATGCGCAGTCCGGTGGTGGACATGCGGGGATCGCACAAAGCCAGCCCGCTCAACATGTTCGTTCCCTTATCCAGCAGCAGCCGAACGGATCGTATCGACAACGGGGTTTCATAAACCTCTCTTAGCAAAAAACGGGCAACAAAAAAAACCGCCGGAGGCATCCGAGCGTTCCCCTTCCCTTTGGGCCGGGCTCCCTCTCTGCCTTGACCGGTGCCACTCCACCATCGCCGGGGTGCACCGCCATGGCATGGCGGCGGCTGAATTCCGCCCGTCGGGATTTACGAAGAAAATGGAATTCAGGAAATATCACTTTTTCCCCGTACTCATCAGCAGTATAGGCACTCCGCAAAAAAAAGCAATCCGGCGATCAGCGCTTTTTCCTGGAGCCCGTGGCCACGGCGTAAACGCCGGGCACGATCCGGGACAGAATCGCACCGACACCTCCGAGAAAAATCATGGTCGTAACCGCCGTGGCAAAGAAATACGCCACCTGGGTTACGGTTCCCCCCGGCTGGAATCTGGAGAGGATGGTAGTCTGGGTGATGGACAGCGTTGGCTCGTGGGTCAGATAGATGAAGAAACTATATGTTGCCCCGACATGGAGGAATCTATTGTTCTTGACGAAAGGATAGCGTGAAAGGCACCAAAAAAAGAGCACGCCGACAAGCATGTTGCATTTGAAAAGGAAATAATAAGAAGAATCAGGTATTCCAAGACGTTCATGCAAAATCATGATCGTCGTAAATATGATGAAGGCTGGATAGACATATTTATCAAGAAACGCGGAATTCTTCAGATCAATGTCATATCTGGACAGAAGACCGCCAACATAAAACGCGAATGCGTTTCCATAAAAAGAAAATGATCCAGTTCCGCCGCAAACAGTCCACAATAAAAACATCACTATCATGCCTACCAGGGGAGCCTCCTTATAAAATACCAGGAAGACCGGGCTGACAATGAAAACAATGAGCAAATCGCGCAAAAACCACAACGGATAGTTGACTGGAACAGTCCCCAGACCCAAAAGCTTGGTCAAAATCCCTTCCTGTATAAGAAAACTTTTGCTTCCGAACATCTCTATGCTACCCACGAAGTACAGCCACAGAATCCAGATCAAGTTGAAAAGAAGATACGGGACAAAGATGGAGAGAAGCTTCTTGCGGCACATGGTCAGATACGCCGGGACCGAAAGATCGAATTTCCGCAGAAACAGATATCCGGATATGATGAAAAAAAGCGGTATTGCAGAATGCGTAATATGGTCGTTGAAGATGCTGATGACGAACCGGGTCCCGGACTCCAGCCCGGGAACCAGGTCGTTCAGCAGTCGCGCCCCGTGGGCAAGAACGATGAGAAAAATGAGGATCAGGCGCAACACGTCGATCCGTTTCGAGACATCCTGATCAATAGGCCCCATGGCCGGTCCAAGGAGCCAGCCGGTTTTGACTGCGGTGTTCAAAAATCATTCTCCTTGTGGAAAATAACCACGAAAACGCGGGGAGCGTAACCGAGGGGGGGAAGGCGTTATGGAAAAACGCGGCCGGACACGCGGTCATTCATGGTAGACGAGCTTCTGCTTGAGGGTCGTCGCATTCACACCGTAGCCCTCATGACGCAAAATATCCCGGAAGCACTCGACCAGCCTGTCCACGGCATACCGCTTGTCCGTAATCTTCGGAGACGTGCGTATCTCCCTGATGATCAGGTCGATCATGTACACGCAATGTTCGACCTCGTTCAGACCCCTGTTAGCCATATTCCTCCCTTCACACAGGCAAGAACCGAACCGTCCGGTCAAGTCTCGGGCGCCCCGGACCGGCGGCCGAGCGGGCGCAATCCCTCAGCCCCGCCTACAGCACGGATTTCAGATCATGGCCGTCGCGCAGACCCTGGCGATAGGCCATATCCACATAGCTGCGACGTACCCGGTGCGCCAGCTCCACAAGCTCCCGCAGAACATCGGAGGCCTCGTCCCGGTGCTCCTCGGCGACCAGATCCTGCAGCCGCGCGGACTTGTTCTTCATATCCGCCATGTGCGCGAGGACTTCCTCATCGGAAAGCTGGGCGTTGAAAAGGTCTTCCACCCGGGCTTTGATCATGTCCGGCAAGATGGCCTTGAGCGTGTCCATACACACCTCCTGGACGTTTCACACAACCTTGGAAGCGTATCCCGCGGATGCCCGCGCGCACCTCGGCCGAACTCCGCCGCAATCCGAACGGTTCCTGGAGCCATTCCCCATGGAATACGCCGCCGCCCGGGAACGATCACCAATCGCAACGCCGTGGTCGGGTCGTTCAGCGGGCCTGATCCCGTACCGGATCCACCCGGTCGACGACCAAACGTTCGAACTCCCCTTCCCGCCCGGTCACCTCGCCGGAGACGGTACACGCCGCGTCCATTTTCCCCAAGCGGAAAAGCTCCTCCATGACCGGTTTGCCCGTGACGTCGTCACAAACCAGAAAGCCCCTGCCGTCCGAAACCGACCTCACTTCGCAGCAGAACGCCCGGCGCTCCTGATCCCAAAAAAGGCTCACCGGACGTGCCATGGTCGCGATCTTCTCGCCAGCCGTTCCCAGGCCGGACCATCCGCACACAACCGACACCAGAACGATTGAACACAGAACGCGCTTCACCGCACCACCCCTCTCGATACGACCATGCTCTCCACGCCATGCTCCTCGCGGCCGGACATGACGCGCGCCTCACACACCTCACCATCCGTCAATCCCCGGGTTCCCGACCAAGCCCGCGGTCAATCAAGGCCAAAAGGAACGGGAAAGGCAAAAGCAACACCACGATATCCTGGGACAAAAGCCAGAGCACCAACGATTTGACCGGCGACGGCCGCATCTCGATCAGGGACATGGCCATGGAGTCGGACAGATAGTTTCCCGCGCTCCAATCGAGCCATATCCCTTCGGAAAAAAACACATAGACCTTGTAGCCCAAAAGGCCATAGATGACCATGACGGAGATCAGAAGGCAGATATTGCCGAACAGGCCGCGCGATGTTTTCATATCCGTGCCGGCCGCCGGACCGCTCCCCATGTTCCCGGGGGGCTGAAACGGCCAGGATTGAAATCGTGTAAAATAAAATTTTACCCGAGGTTGGATAAGTTCTCAACCATAACCCAACGGCACGGCCGCCGGCAGGCGGCCTCCGCTTCCAACACGCATGAAACGCCGCCTTTCTTCCGTTGTCCTCCCAACCGGATTCATGGTATATTTCTATGAGCATGGCCGCCCCCACGGGGGCGCCACAGGAGAACCCAGTTCCGAAATCCAGCGCGGAAGGTCCAGCGTGCCACAGCGGTCAGAGGTCTTTCTGCCCACCCGTCTTCACAGGGAACCGAAGGGCTTATTTGCCGATCCGTTCCCGCCGGGCATGTCGCCCCGTCCCCTGTCCGAACCGCCCGCCCCCGCCACCACCCCGGGCCAAGGCAGTACGACCGGGATTTTCAAGGTCTACCCCACTATCCTGACGGTGCTTTTTTTCTGCCTTCTGACCGCAACGCCCGCATGGTCCGTTCCGGTCACGGTGACGCCGGTTTCCCTGGCGGATTTCGACGTCCTGCTCACCCAAACCGAACAGTGCGTGGTGGTGGCCATGGCCTCCTGGTGCGGCCCGTGCAAGACGGAACTGCCGTATCTCGTCAGACTGTATCGGGAATATAAAAAAGACGGGCTGGTGCTTTTCGGGTTGAGCCTGGATTTCGCCGGGGCCCAGGCCATGCAGCCGGTGGTGAACAAATACGGAGTGGACTTTCCCGTCTACTGGGCGGGAGAGGCCGCCGTCGGGCACTATGGGCTCAATCCCATCCCCATGCTGGTTTTTTTCCGAAACGGACGCGTCATCGACCGCGTTCAGGGCGTGCACGACGAAGAGGAGTTGCGCGCCATTCTTTCTGGTTTTCTCAAAAGAAACGACCCATAAGAATCATTGCCGTTCCGCCCGGCGGAAAACCAGCCTCCCAACCCCCGGCATGTCCACGACAAGCTCCCGGCCAACGACCGCGGCCCGAATCACGCCGCCGGCCCGGGTATGCAGCCAGAGCTCCTTTCCCCTCGCGTCCCACTTGAAGGAGATGGATTCGGAATCGGCGTTCCAGGCGCCCTGTCCGGCCTCTCCCAGTTCCAACACAATGGGTCGCCTCGCCCCGCTCCCTTCCTCGTGGACCGCTTCGTATCGGCCGACCAAGGACGGGGAGCGGTCGCAAGCCGCCAGGGCGAGGGGCGCGAGGACAACCACGATCATCAGGAGGGATCGCATGTGGCCTCCCTGATTCTCATTCGGAAGTGCTCCTCGAGGTGAAAATACCGGTCATATTTGAAGACATGCGCGGCCATGGCCAGCCAAAGCAGATCCCTGGCCAGGGTCAGCCAGGAAATCGGGTCTTCTATAGTATGAAAGCAGCCGCATCCGATGGGCACGCCTTGAAAAAGCACCCACATGATGGCCAGGGTGAAAAGGACGAGCAGGCCCCCCAAAACGGCCGTGGCCGCACGGGGGCGGATTCCGGCCAGAAGCAACGTTCCGCTGACGAGCTCCATCCAGGGAAGCACCACGGCCATGATGTTGACCAGATAGTACGGAACGATCTGATAGGAGGCGATGGTTTCCGCGAATTCGGCGGGATAATTGATCTTGTAGATGCTGGCGTAGATAAAGAGTCCGCCGAGATAGACCCGGAAGCACAGGGCCAGCCAGGGATTGAGAAACCGCATCGCCTTGCGCAACCGGATGTTCATGGCTCCACCGGAAACCCACGTTTTTCCCATCCGGCGAGCCCGCCGGACAAAAGCCTCACTTCAGCGTGCCCCCGTTCGAGCAGAAGCGCGGCCACGTCGTCATCGTAACGGCGGCTGATGTTGCCGCCGTAGACCACGATTTCCCTGGCCGGGTCGACTTCCGCCAGTTCCATGCCGTAGACGAAATCAAAGAGCGCCAACGGCAGGTTGACGGAGCCGGGAATGCGTTTTTGCTCGTAGAACTCCCTGGGCCGCGCGTCCACGATGATCGCGGTCCCCTTCTCGACGCGGGATCGGGCCAGGGCGGGGTCCACGGCCTGAATGTCGGGACGCCCCCAGCTTGCCGGAACCAGGGTGACGCCGGACGGATTGGCGGTGTTGAACAAAAGGCCGATGACCAGAGACACGCCCACGATCAGCACGAAATCCAGAGGGGAAACCCGCCCCACCCGGTCCATCTCACGACGAACCACGTCCCGCAAACGCTGTCCGGCGGCCTGCAGGAAGTCGATCTCCTGCCGGGACCGGGTCAGGCTGTCCAAGGTCCGCTGGAGTTCGATATTCTGCGCGGCCAGTTCGTCAATCAGGCGTGTTTTTTCCTCGTACAAGCCCGCATTGCGCAAAAAAACCGTGAAGGCCCCGGCCGCCGCCGCAAGGAAGTCCCGTTCCCGGGAATCGAAAGCCTCCGCAGCGATGCGGTCGCCAAGCCCCATGTATCCGAACCGGCCGTCATCGAGGACGAACCAGACTCCGGGCATGTCCCGGGGAAGTCCCGCCTCCGCCAGGACTGCCGCATCCTCGACCACTCCCCGCCGCAAGCCGCCCATCGAGCCGTGCCCAGAGGCAAACAACATCCTGGTCACCAAACGGCCCACCCGCGCGCCGCCGACATCCGCCAGCGCGCCTTCGTCCATCCCGCGACAGGCCAGCCGGCGCTGTCCGCCTTTTTCCGAAAAAAGGATCACAAACCCCCTGGCCGCGCTCACCGCTCCCATGGACAAAAGCAGAAACCGCTGCATGAGCTCCCGGGAATCCAGCAGGCCGCTAAGCTCGTTGACCGTGTCGTTAAGGGATTTCAGATGAAAGACCTGGCGGTCGAGATCGGCGCCGAGACGCTTGGCCCCGGCCAGGGATTCCTGCAACTCGGCGTTTCCGGCGCCGAGTTCGTCGTTCAAGCGGCGTATCTCCTCGATGAACAACGCCCGTCCCAGGAACTGGAGAAAGGTCGCCGTTAAAGACAGCAGAAACGTTTTGTCGTCCTCGGGATAGTCCCCCTTGATGGCCTTTCCCAGGACCACGAAGCCATATTCCTCGTCCATGACCCATTTCACCACGATCTCCGTCCCGGGTGGGAACGGCGAAGGCCCGGCCCCCTTGTTCACAAGGAGGATATGCGGTCGGGAAAGGGGAACCCGCCTGTCGGCGACCACAGAGGAAAAATAAGACCGACGTATTCGTTCCGGATCATCCCGCAGCGGCGCCAGATCGGCATCGGAAAACCCCCGGGAACAAAAGATTCGCGAATCCCCGCCGGCCCCGAAGATCAGAATAAACCCCTGGGTGGCGCCCAACGCCCCCATGGCCGTCAAAAGGAAGGAGTCCGCGATGCCCTCCGAGGTGACCAGGCGGCTGAGTTCGAAAGAGGCGTCATTGAGGGTCTGCAGCTGAAAAACCCGTCGAGCGAGCCGGCTGTGGTCATCATCGACACGGGCTTTGGAAAGCTGGAACTCGTCTGGAGCGCGTATGGCGTCACTCATCGGCACAGTCTTTCAATGGTGCTGTAAAAGCCCCCCATGTCCGTAATCACCCCAAGATGGGCGTACAGAACCTGCCCCTGGCTGCCCACGATCATGGTGAAAGGCGTTTTCGGTTCCCCCAGCGCCTTGTGCGCCGCATATTCCGGGTCGTTGACCACACAAAACTGATATGAACCTTTTTTCTTTAAATATTCCAGTTCTTTGTCCGTCGCTCCTGCGGCCATGGCCAGCATGCGTACCCGGCCGGAAAGATTCGGGTCCTTGGCCAGGCGGGCGTGAAGCTTATCGAAAAGCGGCGCCTGCTTGTGACACTCGGGGCAGTAGACCCCGATCACCTCGAAGATGATGCATGGTGCCGCCACATCGCCAAGGGAAAACGTAGCCACATCAGAAAGACCCAATACCGCGCGATCTTCCGGCGATTGCGGTGAAACCAGGGAGAAGGCCGGAAGCACGTCTCCCTCGCGGGGCAAATCGCCGGCATACACGGAGGCAGCTCGCCCCGCGGCGACCATCAGCCCCAGCGCGAGACAGAAACGCCACACGACAGACGCCGTCATAAGGCCTTCCCCTCTTGGCCCGAGCCCGCCGCCCTGGTCCGCAATCTGTCCATGGCCTCGGCATCGGTCTCGAAGATGTCCACCATCTTGGTGATGCCCACGATCTCGAACACCTTGGTGAAATTCTCCGACGGCCCGGAAATGGCCACGAGTTGGCCCCGCTTGCCGCTCTCAAGCAAAAGCTGGGTCAGGACGGCGATGCCCGCGCCGTTAATGGACGCGCTCTGGTCGAAATGCAAAACCAGGGGGCACATCCCGCCGGCCCCCGAGGCCTGTCGGTAGGCCTTGACCAGATACGGCTCGGACCGGGAGGTGACATTGCCGCGAATGTCGATGACGGATACATCGGCGAGGCTGCGCACGGTGATCTCCTCATCCTTGTTGCGCAGGGCCTCCAGACGTTCCTCGGCCCGCCGCAGGGCCGACTCCAGGGCCTCCTGGCGGATGGGCTTGTCGATGAAATCCGTGGCGTTGAGATTGAGCGCCTTGAGCGCCAGATCGATATCACCATGGCCGGTGATGACGATGACCTCGGTATCCGGACTCTCGTCCTTGATCTCCTTGAGCACGGCCAATCCGTCCATGCCCGGCATCTTGATGTCCGTCAGCACGATGGGCGGCCGATGCTCCCGAAATATCTCCAGGCCCCGCTCGCCGGTTTCGGCGGTCAGCGGCTGGTAGCCATAGGCCTCGAGGTATAGGGAGAACATGGACAATGTCGGCTTCTCATCATCGATGACCAAAATCCGTCGCATTCTGGGTTCCTCACTTTCAATTGGCCGAGACGGGAAAGGAAAGCTTGAAGGTGGTCCCCTCTCCGGGCTCGCTGCCCACTTCGATATCCCCTCCGTAATCCTTGACGATGCCGTAGGAGATGGACAGTCCCAATCCCATGCCGTGGCCAGTCGTTTTGGTCGTGAAAAAGGGTTCGAATATCTTGTGCAAATCCTTCGGGGAAATACCGCAGCCGGTATCGGAAACGGTCACGGCCACGCGGTTGTTCTCAAGCCAGGAGCGAATGGAAATCTCACGCGGCTCCTGATTCTTCCGCCCCTCGTCGCCTTGGCCGTCGAAACGCATGTTGATGGCGTCGCGGGCATTGGTCACGAGATTGAAAAACACCTGTTCAAGGCGGTTGGAATGGGCGTGGACCTGGGGAAGATTGTCGCACAGATCCAGGGTCACGTCGATGTTTTGCAGGGCCAGTTGCTGGCCGATGATGGTGAATACGCCCCGGATGGGTTCGTTGATGTCCACCTTTTCCTTTTTCAGATCGGACTTGCGGCCGAATTCCCGCAGATGGTTGATGATGGCCGCGGCCCGATCCACCTGGACGCTGATCTCCCCCACCACACGCCCCAGATGCTCCTTAGGGATGTCCCGGTTCTGGCCGACCATAAGGCCCAGAAAATCGCTGCCCATCTTGATGGCGTTTAGGGGCTGGTTGAGTTCGTGGGCGATGCCCGCGGACATTTCGCCCAGGGTTTTCATCTTGCTGGCCTGGATCAGTTGGGCGTCCTTTTCCACCATCTCGGTGATGTCTGTGGTGGAGAAAATGACCGCCTCCTTGCCCCGGTAATGGGTGCGGCAGGCGTGCACGTTCACGAAAAAGGGAACGCCGCCCTTTTTGATATGCCGGACCTTGGTGAAAAGGATGCATTCTCCGGCCTGGGGCGTCGAGAGAAAGCGGGAAACGCCGGCCATGGCGTCCGCAGGTTCCAGGTCGGAGATGGGCCGGCCGATGAGATCGGGTTTGGCGTAACCGTAAACCTCCTCGGCCCTGGGGTTGGCGTCCAGGATGTGCTTCTTGTCCATATCCACCACGAAGACCGGATCCGGATTACTGTCGAAAAGCGACCGATATTTCTCCTCGGACTCCCGCAGCCTTCGCCGGTACAGCTTGATGGACCAGATCATGTTGCTGAAGGAATCCGCCAGTTGGTCCACCTCGTCGCCCGTCCGCTTCTTATAGAACACGCATTCCTTGCAGGTACGCACGTTCTCGGCCGTGGTCTCGCACTCGTCCATGAGGTTCTGGTCGAAATGCCAGCACGGCAGGTCGGTATTGTTGTAAGCCGGACAATCCCTGGGTTCGCGGCCCTGGGAGTCGAGCAGGGTCATGGGGAAATCGAGGTTGCCCCGGCTGATCTCATCGGAGATGCGGGTCAGCCGGGTCACGGGCTGGGTGATGTAGTTGGAAAGCCGCAGGGCGATGAGAAAAATAATGACCACGATGGCCGAGATGAACCCCAGAAAGGTGAAGCGCAGCTTGCCCACAAGGTTGTCGATGTGGTTCTTGTTCAACCCCACGTGCACCGAGCCCAGGGTGTAGATGCCCTCCTTGAGCGGCACGGCGATGTCATAGGCCTGTTCTCCGTCGACCTGGATGAGCGTCACGGATTGGTCCTGGTCGGGCTGCAGGACATTGAGGGCAAGCAGGTTCCTGGGAAAGGGCTTGATGAACGTATGGGCCAGGATATTGCCGTCCATGTCGACAATATAAATGTAGGAAATGAGGATCTTGCGTTCCCCGAGTTGGGCCGCGTCAAAAACCAGGCTGACAAGATTGGGGGTGTCCTGGTCCAGAACATAGCCGCTGCCGCCCTCGGCGATGGACTGGGCGATGGCCACGCCGCGCAGTTCCAGCTCGCGGGTCAGGCTCGAAACCAGGATCCATCTGGCCAACATGGCGATGGTCGCGCTGATCAGCAGGACCACCCCCAGCGTGCTCAGAAAGATCTTGATCTTAAGGCTTAGGCGTCGAAACGGCTTCATTTTCACCACCGGCTTTCTCCAAGGCGGCGTCGGGGGAAGGCGACTTTTCTCCGGAACTCTGCCTGCGGATATTGTTCCAGTCGGTGATCAGGGCGAATTTTCCTTTTTCGAGCTTGTTGAAATACACCCGCTCCAGTCCCTGATGCCGATTCGGACCAAAGGAGATGGTATTGGCAATGCCGACGGAATAGTCGCTGATGGATTCGATGGCGTCGATGAACCGGTCCCTGGTCAGGTCCCTGCCGGCCCGACGCAGCCCCTCCACCAGGACCTTGGCGTTGATGTAGGCCTCAAGTCCCACGGTGTTCGGCTGCTCACCGGGATAATAGTGCTTGAGCAGATCGGAATATTCCACCACGCCCCATAAGAGGGTCCGAGTCTCGGGCAGGTCGGGCGGCGGCACCACCTGGGACATGATCACCTCGCTGGTGGTCCGCGGCCCCAGGATGCGGGCGATCTCGTCGGCCCCCACAAAGGAGACGGCGTAGAACACCGGCTTGGCCCCCCGTTTCTCCGCCAGTTGGATGAACCGGGCGCAGGGTCCGTAGGTTCCGATCATGACCACGGCCTCCGGGTCGGCCTCCAAAATGCGGTTCAGGCCCTCCTCCACCTCCATGGTGCCCCGGGCGTAGGTGCCCCGGGCCACAGGGGCCAGGCCGTAGTCCTTGAGCGCCAATTCCGTGCCTTTCAGGCCGTCGAAGCCGTAGGTGTCGTACTGATAGAAGACCGCGATGCGCTTGATGCCCAGGTCTTCCACAAGATGGCGCACGGCGTCCTGGGTCTCCTGGTAGTAGGAGGCGCGCACGTTGATGATGTGCCTGTTAAACGGCTCGCGCAGGGCGTTGGCGCCGGTGAAGATGCCGACCAGGGGGACCTTGGCCTCGTCGATGAGCGGCACGATCTTGAGCGTCGTGGGGGTGCCCACGTAGCAGAACAGGGCGAAGACATTGTCCTCGATGATGAGCTTCTGGGTGTTGGTCACGCACTTGGCCGGGTCGTACTGGTCGTCCAGGGCCTTGACCTCGATGGTCCGGCCGTGAACCCCGCCAGTGGCGTTGACGTGGTTGATGTAGCTCATGGCCCCGTAGAGGGTCTGCAGGCCCAGGTAGCTGGCATGGCCGGAGAGCGGCAGGGAGGAGCCGACCAGGATGGTGGCGTCGGTGACGCCGGGGGTCACGGCGTCGGCCGCGTTTCGGGAGTCGTCCTGCTCACAGGAGACGAGGGTCAGGGCCAGGAGGACAAAAAACACGGACAGCGTACGACGGGGTCGGGGGCTCACCTCGCGCTCCTTGCAGGCGGTTCGTGAACAGGCTGGGGTCGCGTCGCGGCTTTTTTCACAAAGGTAACATACGGGGGCGGGGCGTCAAGGATTACCGGTCGTTGTGCCCTCCCGCGCATATCCTTCCGAGGTGCTTTTCAAGAATAACCCCGGGAGAAACACTTCGGCCGCCGGGGAGGCTGCTCCGAGGTCGCTTGCATCAGGCCCGGGAAACCGGATTGCGGCTGGATGCGGGCAAGGGGGCCGGTCAGCACGGCCGGGACCGCCTTGCGGACAGGTGCGGAGGCCGGGCGGCGGTCAGAACAACTTCTTGGCGAATTTCCGGTTGTAGTCCATGTAAAATCCGTAATCCATGGAGGCCTTGGCGATCTTTTGCCTGATCTCGCGCCTGTCCCGCTCGGTCTTCGCCGACGCAAGCCGTTCCCTGAGCGCCTCTATCTCCTTGCTCAGACGCACTTCCTCGGGCACGAAACCGGCATTCTTCAAAAAATGATACCCCACGCGCAGGTGTTCCGGAGCATCGAAATATCCCTTCAAATCAAGCTTTTCCCCCTGCCCGTCCAGGTTGTCGAACTGCCCCTCGGACATGGCCCGCCGTATCTTCGCCTCCACGATATCCACCCCGGGGCCTTCGGGCATGCCGTGATCCAGCATGCCCAGATACTCTTGATAGTCGGCCCTCGCCGCATCCTTTTGGCATTCTTTCCGGAAAGCGGCCCCGCCCGAGGCTTTGCGATCATCATCCGGCATACATCCCCCTGTCCGGCGCTCGACCCAGACCAGCCGACCCGCAATCGTAATAACACATATGCATTTACAGAATATCATACCTCACATTTCATCTATCTGACAAGGACCGGGCGCATTTGGATTTCCCGGCACAAAGCCGTCGTGGATAAAAAACGGCCGCCGAGCGATTGCCCGGCGGCCGCTTGAATCAGGCCCGAGGGTGACGAGCCGGATTACGACAGGATGCGGGCGAAGGGCCTGGCCATTTTGGCCAGCATCGCCTTGCGGGTCATGGTCCGGGGCGCGGCCTCGGCCGTGACGTGTTTGTAGTAGTTATCCGGGGCGAACAAGGTCAAAAAGATCACCCGCACGTCGTCCGGGTCCACCAGGACCGCCTGGGCATACGTCTTTTTGACCTCGCCAAGCCGCTTTTTGGCCATGGCCAGCATTTCGTCCCGATCCCCGAAGTTCATGGCCCCGGTGGGACAGGTCTGGACGCAGGCCGGCAACAGCCCGGCCTGGACCCGGTCGATGCACATGTCGCACTTGTACATGACCTTGGTTTCGGGATTGACCCGGGGGATGTCGTAGGGACAGGCCGGGCGCACGTTGTCGATGCTGATCTGCTTGGTCTTCTCGGTGAAGACCACCGCGCCCGTGGCCTCGTCCTGGAGAATGGCCCCCTCCACCTCGGAGTCGGCCACCATCTTGCACGGGGCGTCCAGGCAGTGACGGCACTGGTCCGGGAAGAAAAGCCAGTTGAACTTGCCGTCGATGGTAGTCTCCTGGAAACGCACCAGCTTGAGCGTCATCCAGGACAGGTCCGGCGGATTCTGGTGCGAACCGGTGTTTTCCGTCTTTTCGGCGGGTTTGTTTTTCCACTGCTTGCAGGCCACCTGGCAGCCCCGGCAGGCCGTGCACTTGGACAAATCGACGAAGAAGCTTTTTCCGTTCATGGGTGATGGCCTCCTTAGGCTTTCCGCACGTTGACCATGAAGGCCTTGGTTTCCGGGATGCCCGTATTGGGATCGCCCACGGAGGGGGTGAGCAGGTTGGCCGAATCACCGCCGTCCTTGGGGAAAACCCAGCCGAAGTGCCAAGGGATGCCCACCTGATGGATGGTTTCACCCATCACCGTGAAGGGCTTGATGCGCTCGCTGACGATGGCCTTGGCCCACAGCTGGCCGCGCATGTTCTCCACGATCACCTTTTCGCCGTTTTTGATGCCGCGCATGGCCGCCAGTTCCGGACTCATCTCCACGAACATCTGGGGCTCGGCCTCGAGCAGCCAGGGGGTCCAACGGGTCATGACCCCGGTCTGCCAATGCTCCGTGACCCGGTAGGTGGAGCAGATGAACGGATAGCGCGGATCGCACACGGCGCGCTTCTCGGCCTCGCCCTTGAAGATCAGGGCGGTCGGATTGTGCAGCTGCTTGGAGAACGGGTGCTCGTTCACCGGACATTCCAACGGCTCGTAGTATTCCGGGAACGGACCGTCGTTTCGGCCGGGCCCGAAGAGCTGGCCGAAGCCCTCGGTGGTCATGATGAAGGGATAGCGGCCCTTCTCCACGTCGGCCATGGGCGGCCAGGGACCGTCGGGCACGTCGCCCACCCACTTGCCGTCGACCCAGGCGATGACCGCCTTGTCGGGCTGGTAGGGCTTGCCGTTCATATCCACGGAGGCGCGGTTGTAGAGGATGCGGCGGTTGACCGGCCAGGCCCAGGTCCATCCCGGGAACAGGCCGATCTTGGCCTGCATCTCGGTCTGGGTCTTGTCGCGGCGGGCGGCCATGTTCTTGTCGGTGTAGGAGGCGCAGTAGATCCAGTTCCCGGAACAGGTGGAGCCGTCGTCCTGAAGCATGGCGAAGGCCGGCACCGGATCGCCGGGCTTGAAGGTCTTGTCCGCATCGCCGACCTTCAGGGTCTTTTCCTTGAGGAAGTACCCGTTGATCAGCTTGGCCACCTTGTGCGGGTCATAGACGTGGTTGGTGGCGATGTCCCAGTTCAGATTCAGGATGGGATCGGGGAAGGCCCCGCCTTCCTTTTTGTAGAGATCACGGATCTTTTCAAATAACTCGTAGATGATGTCCCCGTCGGGCTTGGACTCGCCCAGGGGCTTGGGGCCGCCGTAGCGCCACTGCATCCAGCGGCCGGAGTTGGAGATGGAGCCTTCCTTCTCGATGGACACACAACAGGGCAGGAAGAACACCTCGGTCTTGATCTTCTTCGGGTCCATGCCCGGACCGCGCCAGAAGGAGCCGGTCTCGGTGTCGAAGATGTTCACCGTGACCATCCAATCCAACTTGGTCAGGGCCTCGCGGGTCTTGTTGGAGTTGGCCGTGCTGGCGGCCGGGTTCTGGCCCCAGGCGAAAAAGCCCTTGAATGCCCCGTTCACCATGGCGTCAAAAAGCGACAGCCAGGAATAATCCTTGCCGGCGTCGAGCTTGGGCAGCCAGGAATAGGCCGTCTCCAGTTCCTGCTTGGGATACAGGGCCTTGAGCAGGCTGGCGACGTATTTGGGCCGGTTGCCCCACCAGTTGGCGCTTCGCGGGTCGGCGGATTTGGGGGTATTCTTGGCGTTGTAGTCCGCAAGCGTGGGCATGCTGGCCATGGGGGTGGGCAGGTAGCCGGGCAGGATGTGGAACAGAAGCCCCTGGTCCGTGGACCCCTGGACGTTGGCCTCGCCGCGCAGGGCGTTGATGCCGCCGCCGGCCACGCCGATGTTGCCCAGAAGCAGCTGGATGAGGGTCATGGCCCGGATGTTCTGCACGCCCACGGTATGCTGGGTCTGCCCCATGGCGTAGAGCATGGTACCGGTCTTCTCGGGTTTGCCCGTGGCCGCGTAGGCCTGATAGACCTCAAGAAGGTCCTTTTCCGGCGTGCCGCAGATCTTGGACACGGTCTTTGAGTCATACCGCTCGTAATGCTTCTTCATGAGCTGATACACGCACCGCGGATTGGCCAGGGTCGGATCCTTTTTCGGAACCCCCTTGTCGTCCTTGACGAAGGCCCAGGAGGACTTGTCGTAGGCCCGCTTTTCCGCGTTAAACCCCGAAAACAGGCCGTCCTTGAACTCGAACGTGTCGCCGACGATGAACGCCGCGTTGGTGTAATTGACGACGTAGTCCTTGAAGATCAGGTTGTTTTTTATGATGTAATTGATCAGGCCGCCGAAAAACGCGATGTCCGAACCAGAGCGCAGGCGGGCGAAGATGTCCGCATGCTGGGAGGTGCGGGTGAATCGCGGATCCACGTGGATGAGCTTGGCGCCCTTTTCCTTGGCCCGCATGACCCATTTGAAGGAAACGGGATGGTTTTCGGCGGGGTTGCTGCCGATTACGAAAATGCAATCACTGTTGACGATGTCGATCCAGTGATTGGTCATCGCGCCGCGTCCGAACGACTCTGCCAGAGCCGCCACAGTGGCGCTGTGTCAGATACGGGCCTGATGCTCGATGTAGGTCAGTCCCATGGCCCGGAGCATGGCCTGGTAGACCCAGCACTCCTCGTTGTCCATGGCCGCCGAGCCCACCGAGGCGATGCCGGCCGTCCGGTTGACTACCTCGCCCTTGGCGTTTTTGACCTCGAAGCTGGCGTCGCGGGTTTCCTTGGTCAGCTTGGCGATGCGCTCCAGGGCGAAATCCCAGCTTTTCTCCTCCCACTTGTCGGAATACGGGGCGCGATAGAGCACCTTCTGGATGCGCCGGTCGTTCTCCCCGAGCTGGAAGATGGACGCCCCTTTGGGACACAGGGAACCTTCGTTGATGGGATGGTCGGGATCGCCCTCGACATTGACCGCGCGTCCCTTGCCGCCGTCCGCCGTGCTCACGATGAGCCCGCAGCCCACGGAACAGTAACAGCACACCGAGGTGGTCTGCGCCGTTCCGGCCAGCTTGGCCGCCTCGGCCTTGGCATGGACCGGGGTGAGATCGAATCCCAGGCCGCCGAACGCGGAGACGGCCATGGCCCCGCCGGTCAGCTTGAGAAAATCCCTGCGTTTGAGTGTCATGCATGCCTCCAACCGGTTATGTGTTTAGCACCCGCGGATTTCCCGGCCCAAGCGAAGCTGCAAGGCGTAGCCAGCCGCAAGCCAGGTCACGGGCCTTTTCGCCCGGGGAACATCCGTCACCACCCTCCCGCGCCTGAAAAGGGACATGGACTCAGCCCGCAACCGGGCCGCTCCCAGATCGAATCCCAGACCGGAAAAAGGCAGCACCCCCCGGGCGCTTGCCGCGTCCATACGATTGCCCTTCATCGGTTCTGCTCGACCTCCGCCGTCTCGCGATTCGTTATGTCAAAAATGACATAACTATTCAAAATAACTGATGATATTCTTTATGAGGCGAATCGGACGGGCGGGTCAAAAAAAATCGAATTAGTCGTGTTTTGGCACAAGAGATGTGATAAAGGTCAGAAGAATCGGGAGAATAGACTCATTTCGATGGTTGTAGCGAAATTCCAGTTCCTTGAGGTACAGCGGAAAGCGGCGGGCGCTGACCCCGCTGAAGCGGCTCAGCCGCGCCCGGGCATAGCTCCAGAAGCCCCCGGGCCGGGTGTCCAGATACGGGGTCCGGTCCAGGATGTCGGCATAGCGCCAGGCGTCGTCGCCGCCGCAGAACATGAGCGCGTCGTAATGCTGGTAGCGGTCGGTGTAGACGATCCGGCCCAGGCGGGTGACCTTGAGGGAAAAATGCATGTTGAAATGCACCACATGCTCCACGCGCATGTCCGGCACGAGATCGAGAAAGGTCCAGTCCGGCTTTTCGAGGATGCCGAAAACCGGGATGGGACCGCCCGGCTCCTCGGGCAGGGACATGACCATGCGGCCGTCATGGTAGCCGAGCTCCCGCCCCACCTCGCCGAAAAGGAGCTGGGCCGCGTCCAGGGCGTTGGCCATGATGGAGAACCGGACCACGGTCACGGCCCGGTAGGCCGTATTGTAGGCCAGGCCCAACTGGTCGGCCATGCGGCTGACGGTCCGTTCCAGCTCGAAAAGGCGCAGAAGGCGCAGCCAGTCCCGGCAGCTTAGGCCCCCCACATTGAGGAACCGGCCGGTGAAATCCTGAAAGGTGTACCGGCAGGCCCCGCAGCGCAGCCTGCCGTCGGCAAGCTCGTAGACCCGGCCATGGCGGCAGCGCGGGCAATACCGCCCGCCCCCCTTCCAGACATAGGACAGCAACAGCCGCCTCGCCGCGGCCTCGGAGCGGACATGCCGCTCGTATTCACGCGGTTGCACGGCCGCCCTCCGGATTCACCTTCCCGCCCCCTCCCGAACGAGGATCACCCGACCCCAGCGGCGGCGAAGGCCGCATCCACGATCTGCCGCGCCTCGTCCTGGATGCGGCGCAGGTGCTCTTGGCCCACAAAACTCTCGGCGTAGATCTTGTACACATCCTCGGTCCCGGACGGCCGGGCCGCGAACCAACCGTTCTCCGTGGCCACCTTGAGGCCGCCGATGGGCGCACCGTTGCCCGGCGCGGCGGTCAGCCGGGCCGTGATCGGCTCGCCGGCCAGGGTGTCGGCCGCGACCATGTCCGGCGAAAGCCTGGAGAGCGCCGCCTTCTGGGCCCCCGTGGCCGGGGCGTCCAGGCGTTCATACAGGGGCGCGCCGAAGCGCTCCGTCAATTCCCCATACCGCTCGGCCGGGTCCTGCCCGGTCTTGGCCTTCATCTCGGCGGCCAGAAGGTCCAGGATGATGCCGTCCTTGTCCGTGGTCCAGGCCGTGCCGTCCAAGCGCAGAAACGACGCCCCGGCCGACTCCTCGCCGCCGACCCCGAAGGAGCCGTCCAGAAGCCCCTCCACGAACCATTTGAAGCCCACCGGGACCTCGCACAGCCGCCGGTCCAGCGAGGCCGCCACCCGATCGATCATGGCGCTGGAGACCAGGGTCTTGCCCACGGCCGCGTCCTTGCGCCAGCCCGTGCGGGTCCGGAAAAGATAGTCCACGGCCACGGCCAGGTAGTGGTTGGGGTTCATGAGCCCGCCGTGGGGGGTGACGATGCCGTGCCGGTCGTAGTCCGGATCGTTGCCAAAGGCCACGTCGAAGCGGTCCCGCAGGTCGATCAGCCGGCGCATGGCGTGGGGCGAGGAGCAATCCATGCGGATCTTGCCGTCCCAGTCCACGGTCATGAACGAAAACGTCGGGTCCACCGCCGGATTGACCACGGTCAGGCGCAGCCCGTAGCGCTCGGCCATGGGCTCCCAGAAGGCCACGCCCGAACCGCCCATCGGGTCCACACCCAAGGACACGCCGGCCTCGGCAATGGCCCGCATGTTCACGATGTTCTCCAGATCGTCCACATACGGCCGGACATAGTCGTGCTCGACGGTCGTCTCCGCGCCCAGGGCCTTTTCAAACGACACCCGCCGCACGCCCGCAAGGCCGCCCCGGATCAGGGCGTTGGCCCGGTCCTGGATGTCCCTGGTGACGCCGGTGTCGGCCGGCCCGCCCGAGGGCGGGTTGTATTTGAACCCGCCGTCCTGGGGCGGATTGTGGGAGGGGGTGATGACGATGCCGTCGGCCCGCCCGCCCGTTTTGGCCCGGTTGTGACACAGGATGGCGTGGGAGACGACCGGGGTGGGCGTATAGCCGCGCCCGGCCTGGATCATGACCGTGACGCCGTTGGCGGCCAACACCTCCAGGGCCGAGATGAACGCGGCCTCGGACAGGGCGTGGGTGTCCATGCCCAAAAAAAGCGGCCCGGTGACGCCGTGCGCGGCCCGGTACTCGCAGATGGCCTGGGTGACGGCCAGGATGTGGGTCTCGGTGAAGGACCGGGCGAACGAGGAGCCCCGATGCCCGGAGGTGCCGAAGGCCACCATCTGGGCCGGATCGTCCGGGTCCGGCCGCTCGGCGTAATACGCGGCCACGAGCCTGGGGACGTTGACCAGGAGGGAACGCGGGGCCGGTTTGCCGGCCAGGGGATGCACGAACATGGGAACCTCCTTGCGGGGCTGCGGGGCGCGGCATGGCCGGCGCGCCCCATGCGAGTGTCCACGCGAGGCCGCCCGGTGTCAATGGCGGTTTTCGGTCAGGCGCATGGCATCGCGCGCCGCGAAAAATTCCCGTGTCAGCCGCAAAAACGCCGCCACGGGCGCGGGCGGCGTCCGGACGCGATCCCGCGCCGCGAACACCGTGGCGAAAAGCGCCTCGCCGCGCCAGGGCACGATCGTGATCCGCCCCCGGCGCGCGTCCTCGGCCACGAAAAAACGCGGCAGCACCGACACCCCCAGCCCGGCCAGGACGCAGCGCCGAACGATGGCCGCGCTCGAACATTCCACGCCCCCGGCCATGCCCTCGCCACACCCGGCCAGGGCCCGCTCCATGAGCGGCCGCGCGCTCCAGACTCGGCGCGTCAACACCAGCGGCGCGTCCGCCAGGTCATCCGGCCCCGCCTCCCCCAGTCCGGACAGAGGGCCGCCCGGAACCGTGCAGACCACCAGTTCCTCACGCCCCAGCGTCTCCACCGTCACGCCCGGCGCGGCGAACGGCTCCCCCAGGACCAGGGCCACGTCCACGTTTCCCCGGCGCAGATCGGCCGCCACCCCCTCCCTGGACGCCGTTGTCACCTGGACCCTGGCCGCGGGGTGGACCTCCCGCAACCGGCCCAGGACCGGCGGCAGGCACAAGGCCCCCAGGGTCTCGGATACCCGCAGCCGCACCTCGCACGCCTCGTCGCCGCCCAGGACCACGCGCCTGGTCGCGGCCGCCAGCTCCGTAAGCCGCGAGGCGTGCCAGAACAGACGCTGCCCGGCCTCGGTCAGGGCCACGCTGCGGCTTCGGCGATCGAAAAGGCGCGCCCCCAGTTCATCCTCCAGGGCCATGACCCGGCTGGTCACGGTGGACGGCGCAACGTGCAGGGCCTGCGCCGCCTTGCGAAAGGAGCATTCGGCGGCTACAGCCAGGAATGTACGCAAAAGAAGGGTTTCCGGCATCGTTCGATTTTCATGAATCATGCGTGCGAAACACTCCGTTTGTCATAGCCCTTATCCTCACTTAGCCTGCCGCTCAAGACAATATGCCGCCATAAACGATTCCGCCCCGCCGAACGGCGGACGCGGGCGAGGAAAAAGGCATGGATACGCTGATCGTGGTGATCGTGGGGGTCGCGGCCGGGCTGGCCGGGTTCACCCAGGGGCTGGCCGGGTTCGGCTCCACGCTTGTGGCCCTGCCCGTGCTCGGGGCTGTGCTCGACCCCCGGACGGCCACGCCCCTGGGTTGCCTCATGGCCCTGGCCGTCAACGTCTGTCTGGTGGCCCGGCTGCGCGGGCGGGTGGCATGGCGCGAGCTTTTCGTGCTGTGCGCGGCCTCCCTGCCGGGCATGGCCCTGGGGGCGTGGATGTTGTGGGATGCGCCCGAGGCGCTTTTGAAGGGGCTTTTGGGGACATATCTGGTCTGGTTCGGCCTGCGCGGGCTGTATGGCGCGGGGCGGGAGACGCCCCTCTCCACCGGCAGCGGCCACGGGCCGGGAAGCGCGGCGGGGACGACGGCGGTCGGACTCGCGGCCGGATTTTTTGGGGTGTCCATCGGGGTGAACGGGCCGCCGGTCGTGGCCTGGGCCTCGCGGCGGCTGGCGGACCGCGCGGTGCTGCGGGGGACGCTGGCGGGCTATTTCCTGGCCGCCGGCTTCGGCATCGTGGGTTCGCAGTGGGCGGCGGGACTTGTGACGACGCGGGTGCTGGCGCTGTTCGGGGCGTCCGTGCCGGCGCTTGCGGTGGGGCTTGCGGCGGGCGGTTTTCTGTGCGGCCGGGTCTCGGATGCGGGGTTTCGGCGGGTGGTGTTTGCGCTTTTGACGGCGGCGGGCGCGGGACTTGCGTGGCAGGCGCTTGACATCGCGCGCGCGGCAATCTAAATAGGCTCCCTTCGTCGGGATGTAGCGCAGTCTGGGAGCGCACCTGAATGGGGTTCAGGGGGTCGGAGGTTCAAATCCTCTCATCCCGACCAGAGATTTCAAGGGGCTAGGCCACATCGACCTAGCCCCTTTTCTCATTGGGTCGTTTACTGTCCCCATTCTATCCCCACTACCATTACTAAGATAAACACAAATCTGTATGCAACCTCACTAAAACGCGCAACCCAGTTTGAGAATTCCTCCAATTTAGTTTGAGAATCCGTGCTGCACCGCGCAGTCGGGGTAGTTGCGGATGAGGACCTCCGTCACCGGCACCTGGTTGGCCTTGCCGCAGCTATAGCGGGTCGCCACCTCCTCTATCATGAAATCTTTATATATTTCTAGTACTTCCGGGGTGTTGTTCAAGCTCATAAGAAACCGGCCCTTGATCCCCGCCAGGATGTCGCGCAGCACCATGAAATCATCCCGCCGGAACAGGCCTTTGCCGTAGTAGTCCTCGCATCGGAAATACGGCGGATCAAGGTAAAAGAAGGTCTGTGGCCGATCATATCGCTTGATGACGTCCCCGTAGGACAGGTGCTCCACATAGACCCGGGTCAGCCGGAGATGCGCGGCGGACAGATCCTCCTCGATCCGCAGCAGGTTGAGGCGCGGCCCCCGCTTGGTCGAGTAGCCGTAGCTCGGGTTGACGACCCGGCCCCCGAACGACTGGCGCTGCACATAGTAGAACCGAACGGCTCTCTGAATGTCGGTCAACACCTCCGGCGGTGTGACCATGAACCGCTGAAATTCCTCACGCGCGCATAGCAGCCATTTGAAGTGTTCAATGAACTCACGCAGGTGGAATCTGATCACCCGGTACAGCGTCACAATATCCGAATTGATGTCATTGATGACTTCCGCCTCGCTGGGTTCCTTGTTGAATAAAACCCAGGCCGCTCCGGCAAACGGCTCGCAATAGCACTCATGCTCCGGAATACGCTTGACGATGTCTTTGACCAGATGATGCTTGCCACCTATCCACCCCGATAACGGACTCCTCATGTTCCATCCTTTACAGTTACGCCTGTGCCTGCTACCTCCCTCACACCCTTGGTCCACCAGGGGAGGGAGCAGCCGGCGCAGGCCGGTGGACCGGTGTTCCAGCACCGGGCCAGTGGGACGGTGCCAGCCGCCCCGCCTGCTCCGCTTACGAATATTGTGCCGAGACGGCCGCCACGGCCGCCTTGGCCTCCTCCTCGGTCATCGTGCCGGCCGCCACCTGGGCCAGGATAGCCGCCACCTCGACATCCCGGGCTTCCTGCCATGCGAACACGGCCTGAATATGTGCCGTGCCGACAGCCTGAACCCGGGCGAACAGCGTCGCGTCCATGGTCACCCAGACCCCTGACGAGGCCTTCCAGCGCGTCGAGAACGCAGGATCGACCTGAAATCGCAGAGCCAATTCCAGATAGGATGTCCGTGCCGCCTGGTCCGAATCGAACAACGTCTCGTCCACCAGAAAACCGCCGTCCCTGACTCGGCATTTCTCGGCCTGGATAGCCGCCAATTTGCCCGCCGCCACTTCATCCAGCGTCGGCTCGGGCGGGGGCTGCGTTGCCGCCTCCTGTGCCGTCTGCCACGCCGTCACAAAGGGCTGGATGTAGTCGGCGTAATCGTCCGGCGAAAGCGGAGCATTGTGTCGTTCGTCTTTGAATTCAATGTGGCCCGACTCGCCCGCCCATTGAATGGCGTGGACGCCTTCGGGATATGCCGCAGCAATGACACACCCGACGCCATTGACAACTATGACATTATCATCAGGAACTATTGTTACCCGATTTTCCATTGATTTATCCTTTTGCTTCTTATACCTTCATGATGAGCGCCAGCGCGTAAAACGGAGGTAGACTGGACGCTTCATTGACCGTTGCTGTATGGCTATGCGAACCACCACCACCTTCTGTTGAGGTACTAAAAGTACCTGTTTGTATGTTGGCGTGGCTTCCGGCAGCGACAACATACGACGCTACATTTCGCCAAGCCTGGAAAGTGTGAGCGTGTGCTGGCATTTGCGCTTGGGTAAGCGTATGTGCACCAGTTGACGCCGTATGCGTATGTGTTGCCGCTCCACCGGTCGCGCCGACCGCATAGGTGTTACCGGCCCCAACAATAAATCTGTCCCTCAGGTCCGGCGTCCCATTTTCACCGTTGCAAAGCGCCCAACCCGTGGGCACGGCGTCGGCCGCGCCGGACCACATGAGAATCATACCCACATGCCACGTCGCGCCCACAGGGATGCGCTCCAGGGGGACCAGGCCCTGATCGTCCAGCGGGCAGAACCCGGCCAGCCGGGCGTCGAGCTGTGTTTGCAGGGAGGCAACTGTGTCATACCCGTGGGCGAGGAGCGCATTGACGTCGGTCGTCCATCCTGTGAGCGCGGTATCGCCCCGTGTCTCCAACGCGGCCAGGTCCAGCCGGCCCTGATCAACCAGTGCGCCCAGGTCCAGCCGGCCCTGATCAACCAGCGCGGCCAGGTCGCCGCGCAGCATCTCAAGGAGCGGTACCACCGCCTCGTTGATCCTCGCCAGGCCGTGGTTTTGCACCTCGGCCACAGCCGCCTCCCAGTTGATGGAGAGGGTTTCCAGGGCGTGGAGACGCCGGACTATCGCCCAGAACCGAGCGTTCAGCTCGACGGCCGAGACCGGCGTCTTGCCGTCGGTCCACGTGAATTTTTCGAGGTCCAGGACCATATCACCTCCCCTAGAGGGCCACGTCCATGCGCTGCGCCACGTGGAAGGTCGAAAGCGCCGTGGTCGTCGTCCCTTCGATCACGATCTGATACGTCGAGATTCCCGTCCCGGCGTTCGGCGTAAACGACACCGTGCGCCGGATCGTCGTCTCGTCCAGGACCTCGTCCACGACCGTGCCCTCGTATGTGGTGCTGTCGGAAAGGAGCCTTACTGTGCAGGAGTGTTTTACGGCGTCCCAGTTCTCCAGGCGCAAAATGACCTTGATGTCATCCTTCGCGGCCGGCAGGGTCCGCAGTGTGGAGATGTGCTTGAACGACAACCCGGCCCGGGTGGCGCGCAGCTTGGAACCGGTCAGTCCCAGGCACGGCATGATATCCTGTGAGCCGTTCAGCACGGCCCGCATCCGGCACATCGCGGGGAGGCCCAGGAGCGCCCCGGTCGTACCCTCCGCGATCGAATACCATTCGCCCGAGCCGCTCGGCTGGTATTCGAAAACGAGCGACGTGGCCTCGGGCTGGATGATCTCCGCGAGAATGGAAAACGCGACGATGCCGTCCGCCAGGGAGATCGGGGTCAGGTCCACCACCGTGCGCGGGTTTGAGAATTGCGCATAATACAGGGTCATCATCAGATCTTGGGTAACGTCACCCTGGAAATATTCGCCGTCCGTGGAATAGAACAGCGTGCCCTGGGAATACTTCGTCCCGGACACCAGCGCGACACTGTGCGCGCCTCCGGTCACCAACACGATGGCATAACGCCGACCCGGCGACAGGAACACCGGCTGGGTGAACCGGAACACCGTCTCGGTGGGCATTGTTTTGATATCAGCCGCCTGCACCGTGGCTTGTCCGAGCACGCGGTTGTGGTTCGGCAACCCGTTCTGCGTTTCCATGAGAAGCAGGGTGACGGCCCCGTCCGCTCCGGCGGCGGTGAATTGCAGGCCGATCTTGGTGAGCCATCCGTTTTGCGAATTGAGAAACGTCTGCGCGTTGATGCTGCCGTTGATCGTGTTGGTCACGCTGTCGACGACCGTATAGGTCTCCTGCCACGTGTGCACCCACACGTCGCAGGCCTGGTAGCACATATGGCCCGCCGTGCCCCAGAGGAACGTCTCCTCGCGGTATTTGGAGTCCCCCAGGTCCACGCCGGCCGGGACCTCACCCTCAAAGACCTGTTCGATGATTTTCGCTGTGCCGGTGGCCGGGATATAGACGCCGTTGGTGCAGTACCGCCACGCCGGGCTGTATTCGATGCGGCGGCGGGTCCGCGTGCATTGCCGGGCCTCCAGGGTCTGGAACTGGTATTGCGACAGGGACAGACTCCCGGCATACCCGGTCAGCGCCAGCCGGGCGACCTCGGTGTGGGCCGGCAAGATCAGGCCGTCGTGATCCTTGACGTTCGTATCGTAGGGATTGAACAGGGCCAGTTGCTGCTCGGTTTCTCCGGCCCAGGGGAACCTGACGCCCATATTGACCAGGGCGTGATATTCCGGATTCGTGATGTCGGACTCATCCAGCACGAGGAAATTGTCGGCCTCGTATTCCGTATAAACGGCGGGCAGTTCCAGTTTGTCCCGGATCAGGGCGACCTCGGCCGCAAGCTGCGAGACCAGGCCGTCCGTGGACGCGGCGGCCTGGAGCGCGCGGATCATCGCGGCCAGGTTCGCGAGGTCGGACATGATGCTCGCCAATTTCGGAGCGGCCTCGTTGATCCAGGCCAGATTGGCGAGCGTCTGCTGCCAGACCTCGAACAGCCGCATGAGCTGCTTGTTCGAGGCCTCCTCGATCTCCAGGATGCCGTTGGTGCCGAGCAGCACGTGCGCGACGGTCAGATAGCCGGTCGGCGCGTCGGGCCGCTGGGGAGTGGACGACTCCAGCCCGGCCGTGATCAGGATAGCCACATTGCGGGCTGTGGCCATGTAGACCGCTTTGGGCTCGGTTTGCCCGGACGTCAGATCCACCAGATAATCGCGCGGTTCCTGGAGGTCGTCCACCTCCTGACCGATCACCGAGACATTCAGATATTTCTGATCCGCGACAGGCAGGTAGGAAAACAGGCTGATCGTCTCGGCCTCGGCCTTGGCATACCGAAGGCCGGTCACGCCGTCCCAGAGCCTCCCGGCCGCGACATCGATTTCCGTGGCCGAATGCTGCGTGACCCGCAGTCCCACGAACATTCGTTCGCCGGTAATTGCCTCGGTAACCAGGTGGGCCAGGGCGGCGTCGGCATAGCCCCCGATATTGTTCAGGTCGGACGCCTGCAGTTCCTGACGATCGCGAAATGTGACGAGCTTTTCCATTGGTCCCCCTAGAAGGTGTCCAGTTGATATTCGCCGCAGACGACGGCCCCGCAGATCAGCGACTCGCTGACCTGGATTTGCCGGCGGTTGGCGGTCGAGACGAGGATGCGGTCCGAGAGCCGAACAGCCATTTTGCCGATGCGACGCATGCGATCGATCCACGCCTGGGCGTCCAGATCGCAGGTGTACCGCAGACAGGTGGGCCGGCCGCAGAACATGGCCCGGGCCGGTGCGGGCCGCAGCATGTCCACGGCGGCCTCGGCGTGATGCGGCCGAACCGCCCCCAGCTTGAACGCACCCAAAAACGTGGACGTCTCACGACGGTTGAACGCCACACGCGCCGGATCGAACAGTTTCGTGCGGCGGTAGAGACGATCCCCGGCGGTGGACCGCACCGGGAAGCGCCCGGCCGTGAACAGGTGCGCCGGGGCATCGTAGGCGTCCGACCAGCGGTGCCCCAAGAAGATGCCGCCGTCCGAGCCCGGGCTGGCGACCTGGTCGCATCCGATCCGCATGGGCGTAAGCGACGGCCGCACGGACAGCGGCCTGCGGCGCTCGATCTCGTCGACGTACCCCACGGTCAGATCCAGCACGTAGAGCCGCGCGGCCGCGCCGGTGTCGGCCGTGATCCCGGCCAGGCATCGCCCCACGAACAGCGACCGGCCCGCCTGTCTTGGTAGCCGCACGGTCACGCGCTCACTGCCGAGCCTGTCCTGGGTGTCGCGCGAGGTGGCCAGGGAATCCAGCCACCTGTCCTCGCCGGTCAACGGGTCGTACAGGGTCACGCGCTCGCCGATGCGCAGGATAGCGTCCGAGGTGTTGGGCCAGCAGGCCCCGGCAAAATCGCCGACAAACGCCCCCTGCCTCGTCCCGGCGTGCCGGAACGGATAGACGCGCACCTCGGGATGCGGGGCCTCCCAGGCCGCCCGCTCGGCGTCGGTCAGGCTCGCGCCGCAATACGATTTCGTGGGCGGCGAGCAGGACAGGAGATCGCGGGGCAGGAAGGTGCGCAGGTAGAGGGCCAGGCCGTAGGTGGTGCCCTTGTACCGGTGAAACTCGTAAAAGCGTTTGATCAGGTCGATCTTCTGCGCCCGGGTCGAGACGTATTCCCAGCCGTCCACATGGCAGGCATAGGCCAGGTGCTCCAGGACCGCGTCCAGGCGCGTCTCCACCGGGATCGTGCGCAGCACGTCCAGATCGAGGGCGTCGAAGCGATCAAGCAGCCCAGCGATGGCCTGGCTTGTTGCGTCGTCGATGCCCGGCGGGACGATGCGCAAATCAGCCATCGGCCACCCCCGAAACGTCCACGGTCACCCCGATGCAGTGCGCCCACTCCTCCGCCCCCAGCACGAGCAGGCCGGGCGATATGACCGACACGTCATGCACGCCGGCCACGGCGGCCGCCGAGATGACCTGTGCCGGCACGATGTCCCGGCCGAGCCGGGCCGCGCGGCCCGACGCATAGACCTCAAGGGCATTTTGCGCCGCACCCACAACCGTGGCCGCGTCGTGTCCGTCCTGTACGGTCACGGCCACGTGCACGGCGTAGTCGCGGGGTACAGGAGGCAGCACCCTGACCAGGTCGGTCAGGGGCCGCACCTTGTCGCCCAGCAGTAGCGCGGCGACCTTGGCGATCACCTCGCTGCCGGGCAGGCCCGTGGCCATGAGCGGATACACATGCACCACCCCGGCCGACGGCGAGATCACGGCCACATCCACGATCCCCTGGTGGGCCGAGAGCGCCCAGAATCGGTAGGCATTTTCCGGACCGCAGGTTGAAAACGCCTCGGTGGCGATCTGGGTCCGGGTCCGCAGACGGTCGTCATCCTCGGCGGCCAGGCCGGCGTAGCTGGTGGTCGTGTTGATCACGGCGTCCACGTCCACGCTGTCCACCAGGCTGGCGATCTCGCCCGGTAGATAGCCGTTGGCCCCGGTCCCGGCCGTGGTGGCCACGGCCGGGACGGCGACGGAGGTCTCCCCGGCGGGCAGGACAGTCTGTGCGGTGGTGGCGAACGCGAACTTGCCGTCCTTGGTCTGGACCTGGGTTCCGGCCGGGATGGCCACAGCCGCCGGGCGCGGCGGGTCGACCGAAAAGAGCAGGGTGGTGCGGGCGGCCGATGCCGCCAGCCGGGTGACGTCGTAGAACGCGGCCAGGTGGTCAAGGTGCGCGCCTGTGGCGTACGCCAACAGATTTTGCTTGGCGGCGGCCTGGATGCCGATGCGCACGAGCATCTCCCGGTAGGCCACCAGGTCGATTTCGACGCGCTCGGGCTGGGCCGGATAGAGCGTGCGGCCGGTCATGGCCTCGAACATGGCCACCATCTCGGCGGTCACGGCGGCCGCGTCCCGGTCGATAAAACAGGGTTCGGGCAGGCTATTCAGGTCGAGTGAACACATACCGCACCTCCGACGCCTGGGACTGTGACCCCAGGGCCGCCACCCAGCGGATGACCAGATACACGTGCTCGGCGTCGTAGCTGCTTTCAATGCCGACGACCGTGGCCCGGGGCTCCCACCTGGCCAGGGCGTCGGTGCATTCGCGGATGATATGGGGCAGGGCCTCGTTGGTCGGATGATCGAGGTACCGCCAGGCGTCGCAGCCGAACTCCGGCCGGTGGACCACGGCCCCCTTGGGCGTGGCCAGCAGGATGCGCATGGCCTGGGCGATGTCGTCGAGCTGCTCGACCACCTCGCCGTAGCCACCCACCGTGCGGGACCAGTCGGCGGACCGTATTTCGTTGACGTCGACGACGGAGTTTGTCATGTCATCCTTCCGGCGGGAGATGACGACGTTGTACATCCCCTCTTCGGATTTTCCTTCTGCGTCGTGCAGGGCTACTCTTCTCTTGATTGCTCACTGTACACTTCGTCTTCGATCAAATCGGGCACGTATGCCCCGGACACGGTCTTGTTGCACAACATCACGATGGTCGGCGCGTTCAGGCAGATCATGCGTTCCGATTCGAGCACGACGTATCCGTATCCCTTGAGTTTCTTCCAGTCCTCGGCGGGCACGATCTCCGGCGGCTCATGCGGCAGGCGTTTTTCCTTCACCAGCTTGATGAGCAGATTTCCCCTGTTTATCCGATGGCGCTGCAACTTTTTGAGAACGCCCGTCTCCAGACCGCCCCGGATGCTCGCCCGCAGCTCGTGCGACTCGCGGTCGTATTCGACCTCGGTTTTGTCCTCGAATTGTGTGTGGCGTTTGTCCTGGCTCGATACCGGCGTGGGATCGGCGGCCGAATAGATAGCCCCCAGGACAACCCCTTCCTCGTTGTGCGCGTCGACCAGACAGGCCACATGCTCGCCCGGCTGGGGCATGTGATAGTCGCGGTCGCCCGTGGTCTTGCGCTGGATCACGGCCAGCCACCAGGATTCGATGCCCTCGTTGTCCTGGTAGCGGACGCGGGCGCGGCAGTTCGCGGCGTCAACCTGCGTCACCACACCGAATTTAAGCATGGACTTCGGCCTCCTCGTAGCCCCGTTTGATCGTGATCTCCGTGGCGTAGCCCGTGCCCCGCTCGATGCTATGGCGCGACGAGTCGATCAGATAGGTTCCGTCGAAACGGCCGAATCCGGCCAGGGCCACGGTGTTTCCGGCCACCAGGCGGGTATTGCCCTCGCAGTTCAGGGAGCCCTCGATCTTGCCGTCGTTTTGCCGCTCCAGTTCGGCCTTGGCCTGGAGTTTGGCCTGTTGTGCGTTTTCACAGCGCCGGGTGATTTTGCAGGTGTCGCCGGACACGGCACCGGAAGCCCGGGCCCGGTGGGTGTGGCAGGTTTTGGTCTTGGGATCGTCGTAGGAGCACACGCAGTCCTTGTAAGCTTTGAGCGACTGGTCCCGCAGGCTGTAGGAGGCCACGCCGCCCACGCGATTGAGCGTCAGGACCGGGGCGGCCGTCCGCAGTTTTGAATACTGGCTGAACACCAGTGAATTGCCCTTGACGGAAAACACGTGGCCGTAATCGCCCGCCAGCCGCTTCACGAACGACAAATCCGCCTCCTGGTTCTGGGTGATGCGGCCAATGCGCACGTCCAGGATGTCGCCGAGCACCTCGAACCCATGGCGACGGGCCACGGTGGTGGCGATCTCCCGCAGGCTGGTCCCTTCGTAGGCCTGGGACCGCCTCGTGCGCTGGGCAGGGGTGACGCCGCTAGCCAGGGCCCGGATGTGCATGACCGCCTCGGGGCCGGAGATCTCGATCTCCTCGATCTCAAACGACCCGCAGGGCATAAGCCCCTCCCCGGCGTAGCCCATGGCCACCACGATGGCGTCGCCCTGGCTCGGATACCAGGACGTGCGCCACACGCCGGTGGAATCCTCCAGGACCAGGTCCACCTCGTCGGACGATCCCGTCACGCTGTCGCTGTAGGTCACCGACTTCACGTAGGACATGATCGCGGACGTCACGTCCTTTCCCGCGATGGAAACCGTCCATTGCGGGGTGCGGACCTTCACCTTTTCCATGGCGGCAGATCCTCGGCCAGGGTGTCTGGGGCCTCGATGACGGGGATGAGCAGGCGGATGCCGCCGGTCAGGACCGGTTCGCGGGACACGTCGGGGTTGGCGGCCATGATGCGCTCGTAGCCTATGGGATCGCGGTAGTATCGCCACGCCAACAGATCCCAGCGTTCCCCCTCGGTGGTGATGTGCTCAAGGTACGCGGCGTTCATCGCCACACGCTCCCGATCAGCGACTGGCCGGCCTGGGCGACGGCCTCGCCCCCGCCCTGGGATTCGCCGCCGATCCATTCCTTGAGCTTGAGCGTCGCGGCCAACTCCAGAGTGCGGCCGGTGGGGCCGGTAAAAAGCGTCTGCTCGCTGATGTCCACGATCACGTACCGTCCCAGATACGTCCCGGTGCCGAGCGACAGCGGCAGGGCCTGATGGTTTGCGGCGGCGGTCCGAAGCGCCGTCATCACGGTGTCGGGGTCGCAAAACGAGTGATGCAGCCGGACGGTCCAGTTTCGGTCCCGTAGCGCATCGCCGGTCCATTGCAGCTTGGGCTTGCCCTCGATGACGGCGTGCTCGGCGTAGGTGTGGCCGATGGCCAGGTCCGCCGACTCGGGGGCGCGCAACAGCTCGAAGCGCACGTCGCCCAGGGTGGCCCACATTTAGTAAGCCCTCCGGGCGTTGCGGGCCACGACCTGCTCGATCAGGCGCACCAGTTCGTGCTCGTGGGCCTTGAGGGCGGCCATGAGGCCGTCCTTGCCGCCCATGCCCTGCAGGTTGATGGTCGGAGAATAGTTGACCGTGACGCCGCCTCCGCCGCCTCGGGCGGAACCGCCCCGTCCGGACGCGGCGGGCCCGGTCGCCGGACGGGGCGCGGGTGCTGGCGCGGCCGGCGCGCCGCCCACGGGCACGGTGCGGCCGAGGTTTCGGGGCATGGCCCGCGCGGCGGGCGGGGTCGGATCGGCCACACCGCCGTGCCTGCGCAGGATGGCTTGCAGACGCGGATCCTGCCACTTGGCGTCGCCCATGAGGCTTGTGGCCTTGGCGGCCACCGCGGCCTTGTTCACGGGGGCCATCCCAGCCCCCGCCGCCGCGGTCATGGCCTTGACCAACGGCCCGGCGTTGACGCCCTCGGCGATGGTTTCGATGATCCGGACGCGGTGCAGGTCGCGCAGGGGCCCCTCTTTGGCAGGGGAAAACGGCCAGAAGGAACGAACCTTTTCAGCGATCTTCTGGACGCCGTTTAACAGCTTGCCCGCTGCGGACATCATGCCCTGCCACAGTTGCTCGATGAGCGCCACGCCCGCCTGAAACATCCGGGCGGGCAGATTCGCGAATGTGGAAAGGAGCCGGCCACCCACCTGGGCCACGGCGGAAACCGCCCGGCCCACGCCGCTTTGTATGGCCGCCATCCCGCCGGTTATTGCGCTGGACAATGCCGTCCCGATCGATCCGGCCATGGATTTCAGGTAGCCCCAGAAGCGCTGGGCTGCGGCCTTGACCGCGTCCCAATGCCTGATGAGCATGTAGATACCCACGCCCAGGGCGATGATGGCCGCGATGATCCAGGTGATGGGGTTGGCCAAGAGCGCCGTGGTGAAGGCCCAGGCCCCCTTGGCCGCCGCGAGGAAGGCGGTCACAAGCGTGCGGCCGAGGATGGGGCCGAGCCAGGCCAGCGCCCGGCCGAGCATGCCGACCCCGCCCGCCACGGCCGAAAACACCCCGAGCAACGCGGACACGCCGCTGCCCACGGCCCCGGCCACGATGCCCACGCCGCCAAGCACCACCAGGAATCCACCCACGGCCAGGGCGGCCAGCCCCAGCCATTTGACCAGGTCCTTGTTGCGCTCGGCCCACTCCATGAGCGGCCCCCCCACGAACTCGTTGACCGCCTGCATGTACGGATACAGCGCCGTGACCATGGGGCCGCCCACGGCAGCCCAGAAGTTCTCGATGGTGCCGGTCAGGGCCTCCCAGGTGTTGCGGGCGGACTTGTTGGTTTCATCAATGCGCTGCATGAGATCGGCCTGCCGGGCCATGGTGGCCAGGGCATTGTGCAAGCCGCCCACTCCGGCGTCCGAGAGCATGGAGGCCACGCGGCCGCCCTCCATGCCGAAAATCTTGTTCATGGCAGTGAGCTTGTCCTGTTCGGAGAGCGCCTTGAGCTTTTCCAGCTCCGCCACCATTTTTTCCAGGCCGACGAATTTTCCGGCACCGTCGAAGAATTGCAGATGGATGCCGGCCTGTGCCAGATCGGCGTTGACCTCCTGCATGATCTTGGAGTTGCGGCCGAGCTTTTGCTCCATCATGCCGATGTTGTTGAGCATGGAGGCGAAGCTCGTCCCGAAGACCGACCCCTCCATGCCTTTCTGGCGGGCGATGCCCTGCATGGCCAGGAACATCTTGGTGTTCTCGATGCCGGTCAGCTTGAGGTTGTTCAGCGTCGCCCCGGCATACTGCGCGGCGTATTTGACCTCTTCGGGGTTCAGGCCGAAGGCGAACTTGGCCCGCTGGGTCAGGTCCGCCATCTTGGTCAGTTCGTTCTCGGCCAGCCCGAAGGCCTCCCGGAACTTGGCGACCATCTCGGCCGCCCCGGCCTGGGGGATCTTCAAAATGACCCCCAGGTATGCGGCGGCCTTGAGTCCGCCGTTAACGACTGTTTCCAACGCCGTGCCATTTTCGATGAGCGCCCGGGCCGCATTGACGAAATCCGCCGTGGTGCCGGGCAGGACGTTGCCAAGCTCCACGGCCTGGCGGTTGATCTCCGCGAACTGGGGCGGGATGCGTCCCAGGTTGTCCATCATGGCCACGCGCAGGTTCGTCGAGGCCTCGTCCAGGTCGGCAAATGCGGCGACGGGCGTTTGCAGGGCGTTTACGATGCCGTGCCCCATCAGGCTGGCCTTGGTCCCCATCTCGGTCATTTTGGCCGAGACCTGGGACACGGTCTGTTGCAGACGGGCGAACCCCTGGGCGGCCTTGTCGGTCGCGCCGGTGATGACGCCGCTCATCTTGTCGATGGCGGTCAGCACGATGCCGAGTTGCAACAGTCCGTTCACGAGGCTCCCCAGGCGTCAGGGGCGGCCTTTCGCCGCCCCTGTCAGTCAACCGTGTTCATGTCGTTGTGGTATTCGACCGCTTCCCGGCACCAGCGGGCCAGTTCGGCAGCGGGCATCTCCATCAGCTCGCCGTGGCTCCAGCCGGTCACGGCTGCGAGGTGCAGGACGGAGCGGGCGTCGACGGCAAAAAATCGCCGCCGGTCAACTCCCCGATCTTGACGTTCAACTGCATGACGTCGCCAAGCGGCATGTCGAGGATGTCTTCGAGCACCCGCTTTTCACCGTTAAACGTGCACAGGCTGGCGATCAGGCCGTACATGACCAGATGCGTGTCGGTCGCGGCGGCGCGCTGGGCGGCCAGCAGGTCGCGGCCCTTGCCCGGACGCATGACCACGCGCACGCCGGACGGCAGCGCAAACTCGCCCGGCAGGGACGCAATGGCGTCGTCGATCTCCTGGAGATGTTCTTCCAGGCCCTTGGCCTCGGCCTCGGCCAAGCCCTCGGCGACGGGGGCCTGGGGCTGCTCGACGCCGGGATCGGTGATGGTCGCTTCGTTCATGGATGTCTCCGTGGGTTGGAGTTAACCGCCGATGTTCTGGCGGTAGGTGGCCAGGAGGTCGACGCCATCCACCTTGAGGATGTTGGACAGGGCGTCGATTTCGTAGAGTTCCCGGCCGTCGTGGACGCACTTGGCGTAGCTGGCCGAGAATTTCGACGGGAACTCGGCCGGGCTCTGGGGCTTGTAGTCGCCGAGGGACATTTCCTTGAACTGCCCGCGCAGGTGCACCACCACGGGCACCTCGGCGATCAGCCCCGAATCGTCCCAGGTCTGGAGCGAGCCGCGCACCTGCAAGGCCACGGCCTTGAAAGGGTTGGCGACCGTGGTCAGAACGTCCGGATAGAAACTGGCCCATTTGAAATCGGCCTCCATCTTGTCGATGCCGGACGGCAGCTCGACCTTGGCGATCATCCCCAGGGCCTTGTGCTCGCTCATGACGTTTTTGACGGCCGGGACCTTGGCTTCCTCGCACCGGCCGAGCTGCGACGTGCCGTTGACGTAGACGTTGCAGTTCGTCAGGCGGTTGATCTGGATCGGGGTGGACATGCGGACTCCTTACGCGGCCGACGCCGTGGCGACGGTGTTGGCCGAGGCGTTGAGCTGGGACAGGTAGGCGATATTGACGTGGCTTTCGAACGTGATGCGCTCGGCGGGCGGGGGCGGCATGAAGTCATACGAGAACACGATGTGCCCGGCGGCCAGTTCCGTGGCCTCGTTGAGGCTCTTGTCGTACCAGCAACGGCCATCCAGGATGGCCCCGCGCGCCACCAGGGTACGCATGAAGCTGTTCACGCTCTCCGTGATGGCGTCGATGAAGGCATTGGTGATGGGCCGGTCCAGGAACTGGAGCATGCTGCATTCAATGGACTCGGCGATCACGTCGGCCACGCGTCGGATATTGATGAACTGCTTGGGCCCGGTGACCGACGGCCAGGCTGCGGAGCGGTTGCCCCAGGTGCGCAGGCCCGTGGCATAGGCGTTGAAGATCGTGGTGATGCCCACCTCGTTTAGAAGGTTGCACTCGGAGTTGGCGTCGTTAATCCCCGCCGTGAGCAGCACCTCCATGCCGGTTATGCCTTGGATCTCGGTGTTGGACGGGCTCCACCAATACCCCTTGTCCATGTCCTTGGCGGCCAGCACCCCGGCCAGGCGCGGCGAGTACGGCTGTAAGACCGTGGCGTCGGTGTCCGTGTCGTAGACCTTGCAGTGGGGGTAGCACAGCACGGCCCGGGGACTCGACGTGTTGAAGTTGATCGCGCCCTGCGGCCCGCGTCCCTCCAGGGCCTGCTGGAACGTGGTGCCCACAGGCGCGTCCACCATGGCGATGGCCCGCATGGCCTCGGCCAGAACGTTCAATTCCGAGGTCACGGCGGTCAGCGGCGAGTAGCCCGGGGCGATCAGGATCTTCGGGTGGAAGCCGAAACGGTTGAACGCGTCCTTGAACGCCTGCATACCGAGGCGCTGCCCGGCCGCATCGGTCCAGCCGATGATCTCCGACGGCAGAACCTTCGACGGGTCGGCGTAGGTGAAACTCACCTTGACCGCCGCGCCCGTGGCGATACTCCCGGCGGCCAGCCTGGTCACGACGCCTTCCACCTGGTCGACGGTGTAATCCGTGCCCAGGACGTAGGTCGTCGCGCCGTCAGCCGATGTGACCACCACCTCCGAGACGCCGGGACGGCCCAGGAGCAGCGTGTCATCGTCGGAAAACAGGGCGTCGCCGAGCGGCCACTGCGAGGTGTGGCTGTTGGTGTAGGCGTAGCTGACGGACACCGTGGCCAGGGCCGGGATGGAACCCCCGGCCAGGCGGGTGATGACCCCTGTGGACTGATCGACCGTGTAATCCGTGCCCGAAACGTACGTGTGCGTCGTGGCGGTATTTTTGACGATGACACCGGAGACGTCCGTTCGTTCCAGGGTGATGGTCCCGGCCGCCGAGAAGGTCATCTCCTCGGGCGGGACGTCGATGACCCGTTCGCCCCCTTCGGGGTCGAAGACGTTGATGACCACCACCGCGCCGTAGCCCGAACCGTTGACCTGCTGGTCGCGAATGGCGTCCAGGGCCTGCGGGATGGTGTAGCCCTCCCGGGCCGTGCCGAAGTACTTGGCGGCCGATTTGTCGTTGAGGATCAGGACCGGCGTGTTGACGGTGCGGTAGGCCGGGTCAACCTCGAAGATCGGCGCGGTGCCGACCAGCCCGATGACGGCCGTTTTCACCAGCCGGATGGGCACCGGTCCGTCGTCGATTTCGACGGTCTCGACGCCGTGAAGAAAATTTGCGGACATCTCATTCCCCCTTGGTGGTGTCAGCGGAAGGCCCGGCCGTGGCGGCGGCCTTGCCGGTCCCGGAGGCTGCGGGCTCTGTCGTCGGAGACGAAGCGGCGGCCTGCTTTGATCCGGACTGGACGACGCTCGAGGCGGTCGAGTCGGCGGATTGTCGGCCCGTGGCGGCGGGC
>Ga0067045_1027625_pt1 | contig 79301 bp, 53 predicted proteins | sample TerdegcTABiofilm_FD_59184 | JGI IMG/M metagenome (GOLD analysis project Ga0067045, IMG submission 59184) | Combined Assembly of (Gp0054472, Gp0054536) Wastewater bioreactor microbial communities from Singapore -Terephthalate degrading... | reverse complement strand
AAACCCCGCCATACCGGGAAATGAAGACGCCTCCGCATTATGCCCTGATTTTCGGTTGTCCGGCTGGAAAAAACGCTCTGGACGCAGACCGAAAAGGAACGCTAAACTACCTCCCGACTCGGCAGGCTGCGTCCGTTGCAGCGGTGGCGCGTTGGTCCGGTGGAGGGGCTTGGTGAGCGCGACGGATCGTCATTGAGTATTTTCTGGGCACGATGATTGTTGCCATAGTTGGGGCAACCGGAATGGCCGGTCGCGACCGCAAGTTGCCGCCTGTTGCAGCCGGTCAGATGCATTCGCGTGCATTGTCCAGGCCCGACGTCGGGCTGCGATGTTCAGGAGGAACTCGCTATGTGTTCCCTTCCGTCCATGATTCGATTCCTTCTCGTGCCGTTCTTTTGCGGCCTGGCGCTATTCTTCGGCGTAGCAGTGCCCGGCCAGGACGGCGCTTTGCCGTCGACGAACGATGCCCGAACAGTGCAATCAAGGGGGAACGAAGCGCGAAACTCTCAGCCGACGTCTGAACCGGCGGTCGGACCGGCTGAATCGGGACCCACGCTGACGCTGCGCAACGAAACGTCGCAGGCGGCCGCTCCCGAATCGCCCTATCCGCCGGATTCGTCTCTCGGTGGTACACGCGACGCAAGCCGGGTCGATGCCGCCTCCGGCCGAAGCTCCACATTGGAACCGACCGTCGATCCCGTCTCGAATACGGAGGTGACCGTAGACCCCGCCGCGTTCAATGGAATTACGCCCGGCGTTTCGACGGTGGAAGACGTCCGCAAGGCGTGGGGGGAGCCCACGGCGCGGACGGAGCAGGACGGGGATCTGCTGCATTTGTACCAGGTCGGACCTTTCAATCGGGTGGAAACGCACTTCCGCGACGGCAAGGTGGTCGGCATTGTGGTTCATCTCGAAAAGGCCTATCCCGCCAAGTTGGTCGGCGAGCATCTGCAATTGTCCAATGTGCGACCGGTCTTGGTTTCCGATCCTCGCGGCATGGTGATCGGCCAAGCCTTTCCCGAAAAAGGGGTGTTGTTCGGCTTCGCTCCATCCGATGAGGCGGGCAAGGCTTCCATGTTGGTGACGCAAATCGTGCTCGACCCGATCTCGGCTGAACCCTTTGTGCTCCGTGCCGAGACTTTCCTTGAGAACGATCCGGAATCAGCGGAGAAAGACTTGCGGGTGGCGTTGCGTTTGGATCCCGGTCACGCTCGGGCCCATTGGCTGTTGGCCAAGAGCTACATGTCGCTTGGGGCCGCGAATGACGGGTTAGCCGCGGCGCGTCAGGCCGTGACGTTGGCTCCCAATGATCCCCAATACCGATTGACGCTGGCTCAACTGCTGGCGTCCACGGGTGAGCGCGAGGCAGCCCTGCGAGAGTTGCAGACGGTGGCGGCCGCTTCGGAGAATCGACCGCACCTCAAGGCCCGGGCCGTGTGCGCCCAGGGCGATCTGTATGCCAACGGAGATCCGCCGGACTACAAGAAAGCTGTGGAGTACTATACCGAGGCGATCAAGATTGCGCACCCCATCGCGTCCGATCCTCATCCGGCGTACCGCTTGGCGGCCAAGGAGGTTCTTGTGGACGCTCACATCGGTGCGGCGCGCGCGATCGCTTGGGGACCGTGGGAGCAAAAGGAGATCGTCGTGCCGCGTTGGCTGGAGCGCGCCGGGGCAGCCGCCGACGAACTCACCAAGGAAGGCGGCTCGCCGCTGTTTCGCATTCGGGTGGCGGCAGCGGCTTTGAGTGCTTCGGTGGGCGTGCCGAGCGGCCTGGATCCCCAGCCGTGGATTGCCCGGTTGGAGGAGGCGGCGCCCGCGGCTTTGGCCGAAGCCGGCGGCGTGCGGCGTCTGCAAATCCAGTGGGATATCGGCGTCGCGCTCTACGACGCGGTCCAGTGTTTCCAAATCCGCGGGGAGCATGACGCGGCCCTGCAATACGGATTGGAAGCCGCCGAGTTGCTGGAAAACGGTCAAACCTCCCGGACGTTGCAACAAAGCGACTATTACTTGATGGGACGCCTCTACTTCCGACTGGGGGCAATCCATGCGATCGCCAAACAAGATCACGCGGCCGCCGTGGAATTGTTCGACAAAGCGGTTCCGATGCTGCAAAAAGCGGCCGCTGGAACCACAGGCCTGTCGGCTGGAAGGCTGGGCGAAACGTTCGTAAGCATGGGCGTTTCGTATTGGGAATCGAATCAGGCGTCCAAGGCCGTCGAGTTGACCGAGCAGGGCATCAAGCTCCTCGAAGCCGCCGTGCGGTCCGGCGCGATGGACGCCGCCGCTCTGGAAGTTCCGCATTCCAATCTGGCGGCCATGCGGCGCCAAGCCCGAACCCCGTCTTCCGCGGCATCACCCAACGAACCGACACCGCCCATTCCGCGTTAGGGACTCACCCGGCTCGGACGGCTCAAAGTGCCGATCTTGCTGCCTGCACGATTTCGGTGAAAAATGGCAAGCGGCGATGGGGGGTGGCTCTGCCCGGCGGACCGGTTCCCGCCGGTTTCCGCCTTGTTCGCCAAGGGGGTGGGTCATCGATGCAAACCGCGGAAACGCTCGTCACCATTGCCACCTACAACGAGCGGGAGAATCTCCCGCAACTGGTGGAGGCGATCTTCTCCATCGCTCCGTTGGTTCATATTCTGGTGATCGACGACAATTCCCCGGACGGGACCGGCCGGTGGTGCGATGAATACGCCGCGCATGACGAGCGGTTTAGCTGCATCCACCGCGAGGGCAAACTGGGCTTGGGGACCGCGACGCTGCTGGCCCTGCGGTCCGGGATGGATCGGGGTTACCGGTACATCCTCAACATGGATGCCGACTTCAGTCATCCGCCCGAGAAGATTCCCGAGTTGATCGCTGCGATGGACCCTCCGGAGAAACCTCCGGCCGACGTCGTGATCGGCTCGCGCTATGTTCCCGGCGGCGGTGTGCAGGGCTGGCCGCGGACCCGCCGTTGGATGAGCGCCGCGGTCAACGCCTACGCGCGTCTTCTCCTACGACTGCCCGTCCGCGATTGCAGCGGGGCGTTTCGCTGTTACCGCGCGTCCACGTTGGAGCGGCTGGACTTCGCGGCCGTGCGATCGCGCGGTTACTCGTTCCAAGAAGAGATCCTGTATCGCTTGCGGCGGGCAGGTGCGGTTTTCCGGGAGGTCCCCTTTACCTTCACCGATCGGCGGAGAGGAAGTTCCAAAATCAACTCCCGTGAGGCGATCGAGGCACTCTGGATCATCGCCCGACTGGGGCTCCTCGGCTGAATTCGGTGCTCTTTCCTGCCTCGTGGCAACCTGGTCCGCTATCCCCCGACTGATTCTTCGGCCGGGCCGGAGCATAATGACGGTACAAGCCTGCGGTGAACCTGCAACGGGAGCGGGCAACGTGGGGCCGGCGAGAAGGAGGACGTGTTGATGGAGGAATACGATGTGCCGTCACTCACCGAGGGGGTATTTCACGGCGATTGCATTCAGAAGATGAAGGCCCTGCCGCCGGCGTCGGTGCATCTTGTCTTCGCCGATCCGCCTTTCAACATCGGCTATGAATACGACGTGTATCGTGATCAGCTCAACGACCAGGAGTATATCGACTGGTGCCGGACGTGGACGGCGGAGGTGGCGAGGATCCTGCGCCCGGACGGCGCATTCTGGCTGGCCATCGGGGATGAATACGTCGCCGAGCTGAAGGTCATGATTCAGCAGCAGCACCGGTTGGTGCTGCGAAGCTGGGTGGTGTGGTACTACACGTTCGGCGTTCATTGCAAGCGCAAGTTCACCCGCTCCCATGCGCATTTGCTTTATTGGGTGAAAGATCCGAAGCGATTCACGTTCAATGACGAGGAGATTCGCGTACCCTCGGCGCGGCAGTTGGTCTACGGCGACAAACGGGCCGACCCGCGAGGGCGTTTGCCCGACGACACCTGGATTCTCCGGCCTCAAGACGTGCCCGACGGTTTTCGCCCCGATGAAAACACCTGGTATTTCCCACGCGTTTGCGGCACATTCCGGGAGAGGGCGGGCTTTCACGGGTGCCAAATGCCCGAGCAATTGCTTGGACGGATCATCTCGGCGTGTAGCCGGCCCGGCGAATGGGTACTCGACCCGTTCGCCGGAAGCGGTACGACCCTGGCCGTGGCCAAGAAGTTGGGACGCCGATACCTGGGCTTCGAGCTGTCCCCGGAATACACCACGAACATCCGGCGCCGGTTGGACGCGATCCAACCCGGTGATCCGCTGGAAGGATCGGCGGACCCGCTCAATAGCGTTCCCTCCACGGATCAAGGTCGCCGCTTGGAGGACGTCCAACCGCGAGCCAACCGAAGGCGGTTCGTGCGTCGCCCGGCGGCCCCGGCCGCAGATTCCGGACCGCCGAAGGGCCGTGACGGCAGCCGCACCGCGTAAGGCCCGGACGTGCACCTCGCGTACGGCAGCCGCGCAACCCGCCGCCTGTTGATGCAAGCTCGGCTATCGTTGCGGCGTGATCGTGAGGCTGACTTCGAGGCTCGACACGGGCTCGGCAAAGCGAAGCCCCAATCGCGTCGGCTTCTTGGAATACCGGATCGGTTCGTCGATCTCTTCGGCTGTCAGTTCGAATGCCCGGCCTCCCGCGGCAATGGTGACCACCGCGGCCGCTTTTCCTTCCCCTATTTGGAGTTGATGGTCCGTCAAACGCTTCCAAGGCGAGAAGGTAACGAGCGCCTCTTCAAACTGTTGCGGCGAAGAAAACTCGACGCTGTCCGTCACCGTCAAGCTTCCCCCGTTACCCCGGCGAAATAGGAAGGTTCGCTTTAGGGACCGCAATTCCGAAACCTTGTACGCGGAGGTCATATCCATTGAGATGAGGTCGGCTTCGTCGCTGAACTCGGCTTGCAAGATCGTGCCCTTGGCATCGGCACCGGGACGCTGTAATTGCCCGGCTACCACCGGGACGGGGTGACCGTAAGAGTTCAACAGTTTGCTCTGGTAGCGCCGAGAGTCGAAGGTTCGAGCGGTGTAGACCTCGGCGCCGGGATCGACGATCACCGCCTCGCCGCCGATCACGACCAAGAAGGATCCGACGTCGTTGTGGTTGTGGTGTTCGGCGTTGTGGCCGCCCTTCAGGGCTACTGCCAGATCATCGGCACGATCCGGCGACGGCCGCGCGATGAGTACGCCGGCGTTGGGGAACCAGTCTCGGAGCGTCCTTTCGAGCCGATCGGCCTTGGCGGAAGGTGGGCCGCCCGCGTCCGGCATGGCGTACACGGAGAGTTCGGCTAACGAACTGGACGGCCCGGCCTTCGGCCCAAGATACCGGTCTTCCAACTCTGTCAAGCCGAAGCCCAGGCGTCGGCTGAGGTAAGCCGTCAACTGCCGGTCGGGCTTGGAGCCGAACGAACAATCGGCGAAGGGGGGATAGATATCATTCACGATGTGCATTCTGTAACCGAACCGGGCGGGTGCCGCCGCCGCGGGATCAAGGATCAAGTCTGCCTTACCGCCCGACACTCGGTAGAGAATATCGGACAGGATGACGTAATGCCCGAAGCCGTAGTTCCAGTAGCCCATCCCCTCGGAGCAATAGCCGTCCGGCGTAAAGCCTCGCAGAAAGTTGCGGATGAAATGCTCAGCGGCAGCCGCGAAAAACGCCCTGCGTTCGAGGTCGTCGATGGCAGCCATGGCCGCGCCAACGGTATTCGCCAAACACACCGCGTTCCAATTGTTCGTGGTGGTCAGCCACCACAGTTCGGGCTGCCGATTGCGAACCGCTCCTTCAAAGGGCCGAAAAACGCGCCGCTCCAGATTCGCCATGACGAGGTTTCGGACTTCGGGCGAGAGCTTGTCACCCAGCCAATTCAGGGTCAGCGCCAATTCAAAGCCCGTCGCGGACGAGGCCAAATCGATCTCAACGATTCTGCCCTGAAAATTGGCCAAGCTACGGTCGTGAGCGGGCAACACCCAGGTCTTTTCCGCGCAAAAAGCTCGGAGCGTTCGTTCGATCTCCGGCAGGAATCGGCCGCGGTTCTCAAGGCACTCCGCCAGTACGAGCAAGCTGTGCCGCTGGCGTCTGGCAAAGAGCACCGACTCGTAGCGACGACGCGTGCCCGTCTTGGAAAAATCGAGATACAACTCATCTGTGGCTTCAGGAAGAGGTCGTGCCGCCTCGCTCGCGGCTCGTGCTGGAATGTGTTTGAAATCCGCCCGTGCGGCCAAGTCGTCCCAGACGCGACGGTCCGAAATCGGCGCGCCGATTCCGCCCGCCGATGGCCGCAGCATCGCCTTCCAAGCCGCGACGCGATCCGCCGGCGGAGCCGTTTCCTCCGCGACGACGCGGCCGGCTGCCCCAACGGCGATCCATAATACGACGACGGCGGTTACTGTAATAAGTCGTGCTGACGGTCGGACAATCGGCGTGGAAGTCGGCATGTCGATTCCTCGTTGGTAGTGGGGTTCGTTGGTAGCGGGGTTCAGGTGGGGCCTATGCAAGTGATTCCGGCGGGGCGGCGTAGCGGCACGAACTCGGCGCGATGGCTACGGGGGGAGCACGTCCGGCGGGCTCATTTCCGGGGGGATGGTTTCAGTACGCGGTATTGTAAAAGGAACCCGGCGCAGACGCAATCATTTCCGGTTGGCATAGGGCAGTGTGCGGTGACGCGGTTCAGCAGGGAGTGTATCCTTCCAACGCCCATCCCCGGCATAAAGTCGCGCCGTTGCCTCCTCCTGCCGACGGATCAACGGCTCCCACGCCGTTGCGCAGTACGGAAGTATCGCAAGCCGCTCGAGGGGAAAAGACGGCCCTCCGCCCCGTCATGGCTGGTGTGAAGGGTTTTCGGTGCGATTCCAGGCCCAACAATCTCCGTGCAAAACGTGATAATTCCCGTGATCGTAGCCGGCTGTTTGATTGACGCGCACTGCGCCGCGATTTCATAATGCACCGTTTGACGGATTCGGTCGGGGATGAACAGGAGGATTGCGATGCGTGCGGTTCTTTGGTGTGGCTTGTTGGCTGGTTGTTTTTGCCTGGGTTCGGCGATCCGGACAGCCTTTGCCGGCGAAAGCCTTTGGATCGAAGGCGAATCGCCGCAATCCCATACCATGAATCGGCATCCTTGGTGGTACGATCAGGTTCGGAAAGAGCATCTGTCGGGCGGGGATTGGATCAGCAATTTTTCCGAGGAAAAAGAGGGCACGGCGAGCTACCGCGTCGTGGTGCGAGAGGGCGGAGATTACGCACTTTGGTTGCGTGCCAACCCGGTGAAAAGCCATCTCGCGTTTCGTGTCGACGGAGGCGACTGGCAAGAGGTGGCGTTCGATGCAGCCTCGGAAGTCACGAACATCGCTGCCGACGACAAGCCCGACTTGCGATTCATCGGCTGGGTCTTGGCGGGCCGGCTTTCCCTGAATCCCGGCGAGCATCACATCACTTTCCGCATGTATGGAGAGTTGCAGAACCACGGGGGACTGGATGCTTTCGTTTTGACCAACGAAGTGTTTGTGCCTCGGGGATTGTCGAGGCCCGGCGATCCCGCCACGCAAGCAAAGCGTGTGGACGAGAGCGAAACCTGGGCCTTTCAGCCGGCTACGGATCCCTTTTCATCGGAAGCGTTGCTGGATCTTCGGTCCTTGAATGAATCGCGGGCGGGCGAGGCCGGATTCATCCGCCTTACCCCGGACGGCATGTCTTTCCTCCGTGGCGACGGGCAGCCGATTCGCTTTTGGTCCGTCGTCAGCGACGGATGGCGCATGGAGCCCGAGGCCATGCGCCGCCACTTGCGGTGGTTGGCCAAATTGGGCGTGAACATGGTCCGCGTTCACGCGCAACTCTGCGTGGAAGAGGAGGGCGCCCGCCTCACCGATGTGGATGAAAAGGTCATCGACGGCATTCTGCGTTTTGTGGCGGAGGCCAAGAAACAGGGTATTTACGTCACCATTTCCCCCTATTGGTCGCACACGCAGAAGATTCCGGCAAGCTGGGATCTGGACTCCTACACCGGTCAGTCGGGGCCGGAGGGACTCCTATTTTTTGAGCCGCGTTTGCAAGCCGCCTACAAGGCTTGGGTCAAGGAGCTGTACACGCGTCCCAATCCCTATGCCGAGGACCGCACGCCCTTGCGAGATGAACCCGCGGTGGCCTTGATCCAAGTGCAAAACGAGGACAGCCTGCTTTTCTGGACTTCGCAGCGGATTCTGGAGCCTTTCGCGGGCAAACTTCGACGTCTCTTCGCCGAGTTCCTGGTGAAAAAGCACGGTTCGTTGGACGCGGCACAAAAGGCGTGGGGCTCGGCAAGGCACAAGGACGACGATTTCGCGGCGGGCGAGGTCGGCTTGGAAATCATTTGGCGATTCACGTCGCAGGCACCGCGGCCCGATCCCGACTGGGCGAATCGGTTGGCCGACCAATTGGAATTCATGGCCCGGCTGCAATACGGCTTCTATCGCGATGTCGCAGCATACTACCGCGAAGAGCTCGGTTGCAAGCAGCTCGTCAACGCGACGAATTGGCGGACGGCCGACCCCGTGTTACTGGAAGACGTGGAGCGCTGGACCTATACCGCCGCGGATGTGGCGGCAATCAACCGTTATACCGGCGGCATCCACAGCGGTCCCATGAACGGCTGGCGGATCGACCCGAATCACTTCTTCCTCAGTCAATCCAATCTCCTGAAACCCGATGAGTTTCCCGGAGCGCTTAAGCAGACGTTGGGACAGCCGATGCTGATCACCGAGGTCTCGTGGACCAGCCCGTCTCTCTACCAGGCGGAAGGCCCCATCATGGCCGCGGCCTATATGTCGCTGACGGGAGTCGATTCTTTCTATTGGTTCGCGTTCGGCGACGAAACGTGGCACGCCGATCCGGTTTGGCCGTACTGGAAGGTTGGAAATTTGAATTCCCTGAAGAAATGGTCCAGCGCCATTCCCACCCACGCGGGGATGTTTCCCGCAGCCGCACTGGCATATCGGATGGGGTTCATTCGGGCCGCCGATCAACCGGCCGTTTATGAAGAGCGTTCGCTTCGGGGGATGTGGGAGCGCCGCGTGCCGATCATCTCCGAAGCGGGAAAATTCGATCCCAACCGGGACCCCGGCGATTTCGCGCCCACCTCTTCTGTTCGCCAAGAGATCGACCGTCTGGCCTTCTTCGTCGGGCCGGTCGTGATCAAATTTGACGGGAATGAGAGCAAGAGCCGGACGGCCCCGCTCGATCGCTACATCGATCGGGATCGCGGCGTCGTCACTAGCATGACGGGTGAAATCGCACTCGATTATCGAAGAGGCATCCTGACGGTCGACACACCCCGCTGTCAGAGTTGGGTGGGCTTCTTGAAGGCTGCCGGCGGAAGGGCGGAGTTGGCGGATACCGTCATCGAGTCGCAGAACGAGTACGCAGCAATCACCGTCGTTCCGCTCGATCAACGACCGCTCGCCGCCTCGGAAAAAATCCTGGTGCAGGTGGGCACGACGATCCGCCCCACCGGGTGGATCGAAAGAGACGCCGAGATGGAATCCGACGGCGTACCCTTGCGGGGAAAGCAGATCGTCGATACGGGCCGCGCTCCCTGGCGCGTCGCCGCTACGAAAGTCCGTTTGACGGTCAAGACCCCGAACATTAAGAAAGCCGTGTTGCTGGATGTGAACGGTTATCCTTCCCGTTCTATTCCCGTTGAAAGTGTGAACGGCGGCGTGGCGGTGGCATTGCCCGCCGACGCCATGTACCTCGTTTTGTCCCCCTAAGACCGAGTCGCAGGGGAGAATTGCTTCGCGGTCGATCGTTGCGTGGTAGTATGAGCATCCGTTCCCCCATATTCGTTGCTTCCCAACTGGAGCCGGTCCCCCATGAGAAAGATTTCAGCGTCTGGGAATCGCATGTCCCATCAAAACATGCCGCGTCGTGATTTTCTGGCCACCAGCCTGGCGATTGCGACGGCCGGTTGCACCATGTCCAAAAGCCCGGACGCTGCGGAACCGACCGGCTCCGCGGCGGAAGGGGAGTGGATTTCCCTCTTCAACGGCACCGATCTTGACGGCTGGCGGGCCTCAGAAAACACCGCAAGCTGGCAGGTCCGCGACGGCGTCCTCTCCGCCGACGGCCCGAGAAGTCATCTGTTCTACGTCGGCAAGGCGGCGCCGACGCCCTTCCGCAATTTCGATTTCATGGTGGACGTCATAACCGAGAAGAATGCCAACTCGGGAATATTCTTTCACACGGACTTCGTGGAAACCGGCTCGCCTCCTAAGGGATACGAGGTACAAATCAACAATTCGTACCCGATGATCGGCGATAATCCCGAATTCCGTCGGACCGGCGGATTGTTCGCCATTCGCGATATTTACAAGGCTTGGTTGCCGGATGACGTGTGGTTTCGCGTTCGCGTCTGCGTGATCGGCAAACGCGTTCGCGTTTGGGTCAACGACATTCCCACCGTGGATTATGTAGAGCCTGAGGATCCGCCGCGGGCCAGGAATCGCGTGCTTCGCCGCGTGTCCGAGGGCACCATTGCGCTACAGGCCCATGACCCGGGAAGCCGCATGCGATTCCGCAATCCTCGCATCCGGCTGCTGCCCGACGATGCCGATCCCCTGGCCGAACCGCGGGCATCCGAGGAAGGCTACGGTTTGAAACCGGGGTTGATCGATCAGATGGCGGCCCTCGGAGTGCCGATTACCGATTTCCACGTTCATATTCGCGGCGGAATGACGGTGGACAAGGCCGTGGTTCGCCAGGCCGTGACCGGCGTCAACTGCGGCGTCTTGGAGAACGTCGGTCGAGGCTGGCCCATCGACGACAATGACAAGTTGAGGGCCTTCCTCGACGGGGCCGCCGGACGGCCGGTTTTCGTGGGCGTGCAGGTCAATGATCGCGATTGGGCCGACGTGTTGGCGCCGGACCTTGTCGCCCGATTGGATTACGTCCTTGCCGACACCATGATCATGCCGATGCCGCACGACGACAGCCCTCCGGTCAAGCTGTGGATTACGGACAGCTACACGATCGACGACCCCGACGCCTGGATGGAACGGTACGTCCGGCACAACCTGCGGGTGCTTTCGGAGCCGATCTCGATTTTGGCCAATCCGACTTGGCTGCCGCCCGCGTTGGCGTCCCAATACGATCGTCTGTGGACGGAGGAACGGATGACCAAGATCGTCCGTGCGGCGGTGGATCGCGGAGTGGCCTTGGAGATCAATGCCTCCAGCGGATACCCGCCGCTGAAGTTTCTACAATTGGCCAAGGAAATGGGGGCCAAGTTTTCCCTCGGCACCAACAACTTCGACGACAAGCCCATCGACATGCACCGATGTTTCGAGATGATCGAGGCTTTGGGGCTTCGCTTTGCGGATATGTTTCTTCCCCGCCCGAAAGCGTGACCGGAGAAACGCCGTCGACTTGTCGCGAGATTCGAGACCGGCGGACGGTTCGATTGCGGCGGTTGACTTCCGCCTTTCGGTCGCGAAAAATCCAGGAGCAGAAGGCCTGCGTCGTTCGGTCGGCGCGGAATCGGAAAATGCGCATATTTCTGGTTTTTTACTCGCCGATGCCCTCGGCACAGCTCGGGTGAAACGAACGATGAACAAGGGCAATGTTCAAGTTTCCCATGCGTGCAGCGTCGATCGTGGGTCGTCCGTTTTGGAGCCGGCCCATGAGGATCTTCCCGCCGAATTGATCGAGAAAAGAGAGCGGCTCTTGCAATTGCTGCGGAGCTTCGGAAGCTGCGCCGTGGCGTTTTCCGGCGGTTTGGACAGCGCCGTCTTGGCCAAGGCGGCTCATGCGGCCTTGGGGGAGCGGTCGGTAGCGGTGACCGGGGTCAGTGCGAGCTTGGCCGCCGGTGAGCTGGAGGAGTGCCGTCAACTGGCCGCCCGGATCGGCATCCGCCACGTGATTCTGGAAACGGAAGAGCTGAAGGATCCCCGCTATCAGCAGAACCTTGCCGACCGTTGCTACTTTTGCAAGACGGAGTTATTTACGAAGATGGGCGACTGGGCTCGGAAGCTCGGAGTGGCCGTCGTCGTCGATGGTTCGAACCGCGACGATCGAGGGGATCATCGCCCCGGTATGACGGCCGCTCGCGAACGAGGCGTCCGCAGTCCCCTCTCGGAGTGCGACTTGTCCAAGGACGAGATCCGCCTCTTGGCCAAGCATTGGGGCTTGCCGATTTGGGATAAGCCGGCCTCGCCGTGCCTGAGCAGTCGCATCGCCTATGGTGAGCAGGTCACTCCGGAGCGGCTCGCTATGGTCGAGCGGGCCGAGCGATTCCTGCGTACGCAGGGTTTTCACCTCCTGCGGGTGCGGTACCACAAAGGTGATCTCGCCCGAATCGAGGTGCCGGTCGACCAACTTGCCCGATTATTGGAGCCGACGTTGCGAGACGCTCTTCTCAAGGAGTTGACCGAGGCCGGGTTTAAGTTCGTAACACTCGACCTGATGGGATTCCGCTCCGGAAGTCTCAATCAATTGGTTCCGGCGGAGAGCCTTCAGATTCTCGAGAAACGCTAACCGAGGATGCCGATGCGCGGCTCGGAATGTCCGGGATGCGATCCTCCCAGGAGAATCACAACCGCGCAATCTTGCATGGAGGGTTTACCGGTCGGGCCCGCTGCGCGTAATTAGCGCGACGGATTGGGCAGCCTGTTTCCGCCGGTCGGATCCCATTCCCACCAGGCAGCGGGCGCCGCGTTGCTTTGTCTCGTCCCTGACGGTTCCACGATTCCGGGCTGAGGGGTTGGGGAAGTCGGAAAGCTCGGCCCGTTGACCGGATTGGCTTGACGAGGCGGCGCGGCGACTTGCCCTCCGCTTGCATCCGCCGCGATCGGCGTCCCGTCGCCGTGGGAGTCGGCCGTCGCGTCGGCGGGTTGAGCTTGATCCTTCTTGAAGTTGCCCAGGAAATACACCTCCTCGGTCGCGGAGACCTTACGTTCAGGGCGATCGAAGTTGACGAAAGGAATCTCCAATTTGTCGCCGGCGAGCTGGGTTCCTGAATAAACGTCCCCTCGCTGGATAGGGCCTGCTCCGAGAATCCACACGTCTTGCGCCCAACTCTTGGCAAGCACCTGACCGGACTGCCAGAGCGGTCGTCCACTTTCGCGATGATAGGCAAACAGGAGTATTTTGGTAACGGCCGTCTGCTTGGTTCGCTTCACGAACGGAATCTCGGGGATGTTCGAGGGCGCGCCGACCGCCGCAAGACCCGAGGGAAGGTTCGTTTGGGGGACGCCTATCAACAGGCTGTGCATGTCGGTTCCCACCGCGCCCGAGCGGACCTCGAGGACATAGTCCGCCTGATCCTTTTTCTCAGCCAGAACCGCGCCGCCTGCCAGCAATTGTTGACGCAAGGAACTCACCAAGTAGGTCGAGTCCACCACGTCTTTGAGGTAAGTCTCATCAAGAAACACCTTCTTGCCTACCAGAGCGCGAAAGTCAATCTGACTTACCGCCTGATCAATCGACGTGGAAATCAGAAGTTGTTCGGTCGCGGTGCGCCGAGTCTCGGTCCACTTGGTGGTGCCGCATCCGGTGCATGCGGCCGTCGCAACCGCTAGGAATACCGCAGCGAGGCATCCAATCGGCCGACGGCATCGAAAGCATGATCCCATTCTTCCAACCACTCCGAGCCCTTCTTGCAGGGGGTGATCTTTTGCTGTGATTCTTCGGGGTGGGAGAGTATAGCGATCGATGCGCGGCGGCGGAAGTCGTTTTTTCCTGCGGCACGGACCGGCCGGAGGGAAAACGCAGGCACAGAAACGGGGCGTGATTTCGAAGCTCAGTCGTCGTCCGGGTCGGCAACGTCGGAGGGGAGGGACTCGTCTTCCGAAAACAGCAAGGATTCTTGGGATTGCTTCGTCGGCGGCAAGACCTGAGTCGGTTCCGCCCCAAATACGTCGATCGCCTTTCGGACCAAGGGGTTTTGCATGATGTCGAAAAGCTGCTGCTGCTGAGAGATCGGGCTTGTATTCCGCTCGTCGATGGGCGACGCTCCCGACATCAACACGAAATCCACGGCAGCGTTGCCGCCGAGGACGCGGCGCACGGCCGCTTCGATGCGGGCTTTGTTTTCCGGCCGACTGCAAAAGCCGTGGCTGAATTGAGCCTGCGGGCGGAATAGGACTTGCAGCCGTCCGGCTTCCGTCCAATCGACACGATCGAATTGCCGGGCCTGCTCAGCCAATAGAACGGGTAGCGATTCCATCGCTCGGTTCCAGATTTCGAGCGCCCGATCAGGGGCCGGCGGAACCGCCGATTGTTGGGTCGCGGCGGCGTGGTCGGACTTGGAGGTATCATTATTGAGATCCTCCGCATCGCTTGGCGGAGAGGCTCGCAATCCCGACGTGGTATCATCTCCGCCGAGTTGGCGGGATTGTCGCGGGCCCGTGCCCAAGCGCGGCTCCGTCGGCGGGGTTTCGCTGCGGATCGAATCCGGAACGGGCTTGGAGCCAAATACCGATCCGGCGCGGGAAAAAGCGCCGCCCGAAGACTCCCCGGAGCGAAAAGAGGCAGCGGTCGGCGACGCTACCCGGGCCGCTTGAGGAGTGCCAACGGGCTGGGATCGCAGCTCGCTCAAGATTTGGTGCAGATCCTCCATTTCATCCAGCATTACCAGTCGAACAAGAGCCAGTTCCGCCACGATACGATCGTGAGTCACCACGCGCATGCGACTGAGGGCATAATCCAGAATCTGCATGGACGCCATCAGGCGAGGCAGACCTAGCGAGCGGCCGATCTCGGCAGCTCGTTCCGTCTGACTCGGTCCCACTGCGAGGAGCACGTCACCGGTGCAGCCCAAACATGCAACCAGGCAATCCCGGTAAAACGCCAGTAATTGCTCCACCAGAAGGGCCGCGTCCGCACCGGCGGCAAGCACGCGATGCAGTTCGGTGAGCGCCGCTCCCGCATCCCGTGCCGCGACCGCCGATACGATGGCTTCGACGGCGTCGGTGCCGGCCAATCCGAGCAAACGGTTGGCATCTTCGAGGGTGAGACGCTCCGAAGCGAACGACAAAAGCTGCTCCAGGAGAGACTGGGCATCACGCATGGAGCCGGACGCTTTGCGCGCCACCAACTCCAAGACGCCGTCATCCACGAGCACATTCTCGGAGTCCGCGATCGCCCGCAGCCGCTCCACGATCTCGGGCGTACGGATCCCGGCAAAATCGAAGCGCTGGCAGCGCGAGAGGATCGTGATGGGAACCTTGTTCGGCTCCGTAGTGCAGAAGATGAACTTGACGTGCTCAGGCGGCTCCTCCAACGTCTTCAATAGGGCGTTGAAGGCCTCCTTCGTCAGCATGTGGACTTCATCGATGATGTAGATCTTGTACCGGCTGCGACTGGGCCGAACTGCGATGCTTTGGCGAAGCTGGCGGATTTCCTCGATGCCGCGGTTGCTGGCACCGTCAATTTCCAGGACATCCACGTCTTCCCCATTGGAGATACTGCCGCAGATTTCGCATTGATTGCACGGCTCGGGCGTCGGTCCGTGCACGCAATTAAGGGCCTTGGCGAAGATACGGGCGGTGGACGTCTTGCCCACACCCCGAGCGCCGGTAAAAAGATAGGCGTGCCCGACGCGACCGTGACGGATGGCGTTGGAAAGGGCCGACGCGACGTGCTCTTGGCCCACGAGATCCTGAAAGGATTGCGGCCGGTAGCGCCGCGCCACGACCAGATAATGCGTTGCCCCCGACGGCTGCGCGACGTCCACCTCCGCCCGCGATTCCCTGGTTTCAGGGTCGGATTTGGCTTTGGCTCGACGTGGACTCATGAACTACGTCCACCCGGGAATCCTGGGTTCTCTTTCTCGCGGCCGTTCGTTGCGATTGGTCCAAACCAGAGTGCAATCCCATCCCGAAAGGACGGCCAAAAATTCGGCGTACCCCGGCGTTCCCTTCAATTCCGGTCGGCGTCCGGCGAGGAGCCCGCCGCACATGGAGATCACCGCTTATGGCTGCTGACTTTCGTCCCTGACCAGGTTCGCGGCTCCCCATTGCAGGGACCCCTCGCCGGGCGTCGGCTCGGCGAAGGGCCGTCGCGTTCTTTCCCCCTTCGCTTTCAATTGTTTTACGCGATCCGAGATGGGCCGTCAAATGGGGTACGAGAGCGATGCCTGGAACCATCGCCCGCCGTTCCCAAGGCCGAACGGCGAGGGATGCATCCGGCCCAGGGCGCCCCATGGCACCAATCGCCGAATCGTTGCCATGGGCGGCTCTTTCCCCTCTGCCGGACGCGTGTTTTGCGACTCCGAGCGAAGGCGCATGGGCTATGATTGAGGGAATGCGTTTTTCGTTCATCAAACTGCGGTGTGATTTCATCTTCCAGGATGTCGGAACATGCCTCGCGTTTTCGGATGCGTCGTCGGAGCTCGTCCGAACTTCATGAAGATGGCTCCCTTGCTTCGGGCGCTGGAGAAGTATGATGATGTGCGGACCGTGCTCATTCACACGGGGCAGCACTACGATTCTCAGCTCAGCGACGTATTTTTCGAAGATCTCGAGATGCGACGGCCGGACATTCATTTGGGTGTCGGCTCCGGCACGCACGGGCGGCAGACTGCGCTTGTTTTGGAGGCCGTCGAGAAAGTCCTGCTCGAGGCGAATGCCGCGGGAAGTCCTTTTCATCGTCTGATCGTCGTGGGGGATGTGAACTCCACCATGGCGGCGGCCCTGGCCGCGGCCAAATTGCAGGTCCCGGTCGCTCACGTCGAAGCGGGGCTGCGGAGCTTCGATCGCTCCATGCCCGAGGAAATCAATCGTATCGTTACGGACGTTCTTGCCGACTTGCTTTTCGTCTCCGAGCCGTCAGGCGTGGAAAACCTTCGCCGAGAGGGCCGCTCGCCGGAGCAGATCCACCTTGTAGGGAATGTGATGATCGACACGCTTCGTGCGCTGCTGCCGAAAATTCGGCCGCGGGAGACCCTCCAGCGATTGGGCATGGATTTGGACGACTTCGGCGTGGTCACGCTGCATCGTCCGTCGAACGTCGACCAACCCGGCAGGCTGGCTCCGCTCCTGGAAGTCCTGGCAGAGGTCGGCAAGACGCTGCCCATCTTGTTCCCCATTCACCCTCGCACGCAAACGCGGATTCGGGAGTTCGGGCTGGAGTCGCTGTTGCGACGCGAAGGCGACGGGAAGAGCGGCCTGATCCCGCTTCCCCCGCTGGGGTATCGCGATTTCCTGGCCCTGACCTCGTCCGCCAAAGTGGTCATTACCGATTCGGGAGGCTTGCAGGAAGAGAGCACGGCGCTGGGAATCCCTTGTCTTACGTTACGTCCGAACACGGAGCGGCCTGTTACAGTCGAAGAGGGCACCAGCACCCTGGTTGGGAACGACGCCGCGGCCCTACGACGGCTTTTGGGCGATGTCCTGAGCGGACGGTACAAGCGAGGGCGATGTCCCGAGCTATGGGACGGACGCGCCGCGGAAAGAATCGCCGCCGTTTTGACGGCTTGATGGCCCCTGCCTTATTAGGCGGCTGTGCCGCGCTGGGGATTCCGCTCCGGCTTGAACGGTTCCGGCATGGGCAAATCCAAGATCTGCACCAACAGCATGAGCACGCCGAGCAAGATCGTCAGAATGGGAATCTCCAGATCAAGCTCGAGATAGCCGGTCTGCCGCAGAACCGAGCAGATCGAAGCCGCGAGGAAAAAAGGCCCCAGCACGACGGAGAGTTTATTAACCCCTCCCACGACGATGGCCAAGATGCCGACCGTCGCCAAACCGAGCGTCCAAATCCAGTCCACGCCCGGGATGATTTCCAAGACGTTCAGGAGCCACGTTACGCCCAGGACGACCACGAGAATCGGTACCACGAATCGCTTTGTCGATGCCACGATATTGAATCTCCCGCCCCTCAGCCCGGCAGCGTCGCCAGGCCGACTCCCCGATCGGCCGGCCGAACAATGCCGCAACACCTTTCGCAGTCTGGTGGGTTTCGTCAGCAAATAAATGTCTGTTGCCCGCCAAATAAAATAAAACGATATCGCCCAGGGGGCAAAAACGCAACACCCGTGCTTGGATGGGAAGGCCTCGGTTTGATGGAGGCTTCTTCGAGTTGCCGCGGAACGACGATTTTCCTATACTTCGATTGTGAAAATAGCGGCCATCGGCAATCCATGAAAACGGTATGTTTCCGAGGAGGTCCTGTCCTGTGACGGCGATTCGCGAAATCTTGATGAAAAAAGGGACTCATGTGTACACGGTGGCTCCTGAAGCCACGCTTCAAGATGTTGTGGACGAGCTGGTTCAGCACAACATTGGGGCAGTGTTAGTCTGCCACCGCGATCCCGCAGCCGGCGAAACGCTACTTGGTATCGTGTCGGAGCGCGACGTCTTGCGGCGCTGTGCGCTTTCGGATCGGCCCCTGCGAGAATGGAAGGCCGAAGAGGTCATGAGTCGGAATTTGGTGACCGCTTGCCCGGATGATTGCGTGGGCGACGTACTCAAGGCCATGACGGTCAATCGTATTCGTCACTTGCCCGTTCTTCAGGATGGCAAGCTGGTGGGAATTGTCTCCATCGGCGACCTCGTGAAGTCGCAGTTGGACGAATTGGCGGTGGAGAACCGCTTCATGAAGGACTATATCCAAAGCTGACGGCGAGCGCCGCCTTTGTGCGCTGCTCGTACCCCGCGCACGCATCCGCCGTTGGTGATGGTCCACTGCATTGCCGCGTTGCCGTCCGCCCTCTGCAAGGGTCACTGTTCCTGCCGGGAGTAGTGCTTGTCGGCAAAATCCAAATAGCACCGCCAGTCGTATTCCGTAAGATCGTGTTTCCCGGTGCGCACATGGTATCCGATCGTTCCCATCGCGGGGTGATCGGGAGGCGGCATCTCATCAGCAGGCAAACCGTCTTTTCCGAAGAGTTGATAGACCGGAGAGGCGGCTTTGGCAGCCAAGAATTCACCCTTGGGGTCCGCCCATAGGTCCTCGGAAGCGCTGGCCACATACACGGGCCGAGGGGCTATCAGGGCGATCAGCTCATGCTGATCGAAGGGGAGTTCATCCTCGCGGTCCCCGTACTTCTTGAAGTTTTCGCAAAACCAATGAGGAAACACCGTGTTGATGCGTGCCACGGTCTCCCCAAAGCGACGCCGACTGAGGGCCGCGCCGCCGCAACCCGAGTCGTTGGAAATGACGATGGCGAACCTCTCATCCTGCGCACCGGCCCACAAAGCGGTCTTGCCGAGCCGGGAATGCCCCAAGACGGCGACCTTTCGAGCGTCGATATCCGGGTCGGTCTCGAAGTAATCCATAGCTCGGCTCAATCCCCAGGCCCAGGCTCCGATGGAACCCCACTCATCCGGTGCGGGCCGGGTTTGTCCCGCTTTGTAAAAGAGCGGATGCACTCCGTTTTGAAAACCGTCGTCAAAGTCGGGGTCGATATCGCCGTAATAGATCGTGGCAAGACCGTAGCCGCGGCTGAGTATCAACTCGACGGGCCAGCGACTGGCGGAGGTGCCGCGCGAAGCTTCCGTGGCCTGGTTGTTCACGACGCCCTTTTCCGGATTATTTCGCATCCAACTTTTGGAAAGGGTAATCCCCGGGTCTGTGTGAATCGTATGGTTTCCGAAGAAATTCAATCCCAAAAAGATCGGCACGGGCCGCCGGACCTGTTTGGGCAGGTAGATTAAAACGTCCATTTTCGGGCCGGCTTCCTTCGCCGCGGAGAAATACACGACGACTTCTTTTCGCACGGCCGTCCCGCCCAGCGCGTTTTCATCCGTGGCGCGCACGTGAAACGACAAATCGGCCGGACGCCCGGGGGACCTACCGTACATTTCCCTTTCGAAGAGCGCGAGAAGCTCCGGACGCCGTTTGTTCCTCCAGGTGTCGGCATCCCGGACGATCGTTCCGTCTTGGCACAGCAAGGGGTCCGGCAGAGTATAGGCGGGAACTCGACTTTCGTCGTAGTTCACGTCGCTCGGCTCGGCGGATGCCCCCGGCCGTGCCGCGAAGGCGAGGACCGCGATTCCGACCAAAGTCCACAGTAACCCACGTGACTGATCCCGTTTCATGGCAGCAGCTCCCTAGATAGGTTTGTGTGCGGATCACCGCATCAGCGACGGCCGCAGCGCAAGGCGTCGCCGGATTGAACGGCCCTCGTTCTACCCCCCAAGCCGGCTTCGGCGCATCGCATTATCCATCGCATCATCAAAACGGCCAAATGCGAGGCGCCAGTGTGACGGTAACCACGGTGTTCAGGATATTCATGGGGATGCCCGCTCGCAAGTAATCCGCGAAACGGTAGTTGCCCGGCCCGTAAACCATCAGATTCGTTTGATACCCCAGCGGCGTGGCGAACGAGGCCGAGGCGGCCATCATGATACTGATAACGAAGGGAATTGGGTTGACGCCGAGGGAGCCGGCCGTGGCCAAGGCAAAGGGGAACATCAGGGCGGCCGCGGCGTTATTGGTGACCATCTCCGTGAGTACCGACGTGATCACGTGGACGAACAGCAGCGAAACCCAAGGATTTCCCCCGGCCAAATCGATGATGGAACCGGCGATCACGGAAGCGGCTCCCGTCTTTTCCAACGCTTGACCGACGCCCAGGGCCGCGCCGATCGTCACCAGAAGTTGCCAATCGATGGCTCGGCGGGCTTCCGTCATGGTGCAGCAACGCAGCAGGATCATCGCCGCGGCGGCCAGCAGGGCGCCCTTGAGCATGGTGATCCGTCCGAGTGCGGCCGTCACGGGACCGATCTGAATCGTCACGTCGCCCAGGGATTCGCTGAGCGAGACCACCAATACCATGACCGCCAGGACGATCAGCGCGGTAGCGGCCTTCTCGAAGCGAGGCGGGCGAGAATCCTCCAGTCGGCTGAGCAGGTAAAAATCCCGGCTGTGCCGGTGAGTTTCCATGAAAGACGGGTGAGCCTCCAAGAGCACGGTATCGCCGCGACGCAGAACGATATCCCCAATTTTACCCGGCAATCGCTCCCCTTCCCGCGCCACGGCGATCACCACGGCGTTGTACACGGAGCGAAAGCGGCCGTCACGGATAGTCTTGCCAATCAGGGGACAGCGATCGCTGATTACGGCCTCGATCAGGCAGCGTTGCGAGCGAGGGGCATCCAGCTTGAAGACTTGGTTTGTCGCGGGGACCAGCCCGCGAATCTTTTGGAGATCGCGGACCGATTCCACGACGCCGACGAATACAAGCCTGTCGTTCGCCCGCAGCTTTTCTTTGGGAGACACGGCCGGCAAGACGTTTCCGTCCCTATTGATTTCCGCCAGATAGAGCCCCGGCAAGTGGCGCAAGCCCGCCTCCTCGATCGTCTTTCCCACCAGTTGACTACCGGTCTCGACTTCCATTTCGGTAATGTACCGTCTGGGGTCCTCGCGAACGGGGGCGGCCGACTGCCGGTTCGGCAGCAACCAACGATGACTCAACACCACGAAAAGAATCCCGATAACAACGAGGGGGATGCCGACCCAACTGACATCCCAAAGCCCCAAGCCGCGGGGCAGGGGGGATCCGCCGGTCGCCTGGGCATGATCCGCTGCCCGGATCAAGAGACCGTTCACCACCAAATTGGTACTCGTTCCGATAATCGTGCAAGTACCGCCCAGAATGGCGGCATAACTGAGCGGCAAGAGCACCTTGGAAGGCGTGATCCGGTTCTGCCTCGCCCAGTCGCTGACGGCCGGGATCAGCATGGCCACGACCGGCGTGTTATTGACGAAGGCGCTCAATGTGGCAGTGGGGGCCATGACCCGCAGGATCGCCCCGGCGGTGGTCCTGGCGCGGCCGAAAATCCGCTCGGCAAGCGCGGCAATGGCTCCGGTTTCCGTCAATCCGGCACCGACCACGAACAACACTGCGATGGTGATCATTCCCTCGTTCGAGAATCCCGACAGGGCCTCGCTACTGGTGAGCACGCCCGAAAACAGAAGTATGACCAAGGCGCCCACCAGGACCGCATCCGGCGGAATCCTCGTCAATGCGAGGACCAAGAAGACTCCCACTAAGACGCAAAGAGCGATGACGGCGGCGAAGGTCATTCGGCAAAGTGTCCCGTCAATGTCGGCCAGGTTTTCGCGGGTGGGGCTGATTGTAAGTGTTGTCCGCAGCCGTCCCCGGGGACGAATCGCGGCCAGCGCCCAACGTATTCACAGTGTATTCGTTACGTAGTCGGATGCACAGCCGAAGCGGTCATGCCGTGCGTGTGGAAAGCCCTCCGTGGGATCATGCGGGGAACGGCCTTTTACCGCGGGTATGTGCCGCAGTTGAGCTGTTGTTGTCTAGCACGTCCTTACCTATTGCAGCGATACGGGACGTCGGAATTCACGCGCGAGCTTAAAAACAAGAGTATGATGATAATGTTACTTATATTATGAGCCGCGTTTGGTGTCAAGGCGTGTCCAGAGGAGACTTTCGCTGTAGAGTGTCGAAAAAGCAGCCGGATACGTGGTGCGATGGAACATGCCCGGCATGCCTCCGAACGGCTAAACGTTACAATGGAACTTGCATTGCAGCAATTCTTGGGCCGTGCGGGGTGGGATCACATGCATGGGAGACCCGGTCCCGATCGGCACATGGTTTTTCGTTTCGAACAACACGGACCTTTCTAGTCGAGAATTGCGAGGATGAACGACAACGCTGAGCCGGTCCCCCCATCGTCGTTGGAGCACCCAGCCCAACCGACCTTTTCCAAAGTCTCCGAAATCGCGGAGGAGTCGCTCGAAACGAGTCGGGCGGCCGCGGAGGCGGCCGCAAATCCGCCTGAGCCATATGATACTCCGGTCGATATGAAGGCGATTGAAGAGGCCGTACGAACAATTCTCCGGGCCGTGGGAGAGGACCCCGACCGCGAGGGTCTCCGAGAGACGCCGGCCCGGGTAGCCCGAATGTACGCGGAATTGTTCAAGGGGCTTCGTTCAGATCCGCGCCGCCATTTGCAAAAGGTGTTCACGGAACGCTACGATGAGGTGGTCTTAGTCAAGGACATCAGCTTCGAAAGCACGTGCGAACACCATTTGATGCCCTTCATGGGCAAGGCGCACATCGCTTATCTACCGGGCGGCAAGGTCGTGGGATTGAGCAAGCTTGCGCGCGTCGTCGAGGATATCTCTCGTCGGCCGCAGGTTCAGGAAAGAATGACGGAATCCATAGCCGACCTTTTGGTAGAAGAACTTCAGGTTCGCGGGGTTGCGGTCGTGGTGGAGGCCGTCCATACCTGCATGACCGTGCGCGGCGTACGAAAGCCGGGCAGCATTTGCGTAACCTCGGCCATGCGAGGCGCATTTCGCAACAATCCTTCCACCCGGGCCGAAGTGATGACCCTGATCTTCGGCAATCACAAATAGGACCGGTTGTCACAAGGGTCGGCGGCGACCGGAATGAGCACCAGTTATTCGGACCAGCAAAGGGCGCGCGTGCACGAGGACCTATCCGGTCTCGTGCGGGGTGAGGTCCTGTCCGATCCGGTACAGCTTCACGTCTACGCCGGGGATGGGAGCATCTTCGAAATTCGCCCGCTCTGCGTCGTGCGTCCGCGGTCCATCGGCGATGTGACGGCCTGCGTGCGATACTGTTACGAGCATCAATTGCCCGTTCATCCCCGTGGCGCGGGTTCCGGCACGGCGGGTGAATCGCTCGGTCCCGGGGTGATCATCGACTTTTCCGTGCATCTGAGACGCGTGCTCGGCGTGGAGCAGAATGGGGAGTGCGTTCGCGTTCAGCCGGGGATCGTCCTAGAGCGGTTGAATCTTCTCTTGGCTCGGCATGGGCGGTTCCTCGATTGCGATTCCGCTTCCGCCGTGGTGTCTACCGTGGGTGGTGTCATCAGTCGCGACCCGGCCGCCTCGCGCGGGGGCCATCTCGGCCGGTTCGGCCGTCGGTTGCGAGAAATAACCATGGTGCTGGGCGACGGCAGCCGAGTGCGTCTGGGACGAGAGGAGATCGCCAAACATCAGGCCGCCGCGGCAAACTCCCGCAAGAGCCGATTGGTTGCGGACGTCGCGACCATTCTCGGGCGACATCAAGACACGCTAAGTTGTGAACGGACAAGGGCGCCGTATTTGGGCGGGTACGCCGTGTGGGACGCGCTTCAGGACGGCCGGCTTGACCTGGCGCGGTTGGCAGCGGGAGCGGAAGGCACGCTGGGCGTGGTCGTCGAAGCCGTTCTTGAAACCGATTCTCTGCCGAAAAGCGCCGCCGTCGCGCTCCTCCTATTCGATTCCTTGGAACGGGCGGCCATGACCGGAGGGGAGATCCTCCGCTACCAGCCTGCTGTTTGCGAGCTTCTGGATCGGCGGCATCTCAGTTTGGCACGCCAATCGGATGCACGATTGGAGTCCTTGATTTCGGAGCAGGTGGAGGCCGCGATCGTCGTCGAGATCGCCGGGGAATCGGAACGGTTGGTTCGCAACGAACTCCAGGAGCTGGTCGAAGACGTTCGGGAACGGAAAAAGCTCGCCATCGGTTCGCGGCTGGCGTTCGATGAGGCGGACACGGCGGTCTTGCGGCGGCTTTGCAACCCGCACCAGCCGGCTTTCCGCCGCGGCGGTTCGACGCAGCTGATCCCTGTGCTGGATGATTTTGCCATTCCGCCGGCGAACTTGCCTGCCTTTTTGGCCCTGATTCAAAGCGAATTGCGTCGCCGCGGCGTCACGGCGGCCTTGCGCTGCCGATTGGGTTCGGGAAGCGTGATTCTGCGTCCCTTCCTCGATCTATCAGACCGCCGGGCCGTCGAGGCTCTGCGGGACCTGGCGGAAGTTATCGCGGCTGCCGCCGTTGGGTTGGGGGGCGGGTTCGGAAGTGCAGGCGGACTGGGAATCGTCCGGACGCCGCTCTTGCAGAAACACCTACCCAAGCTGCATCAGCTTTTCGCGGAAATCAAAGGCGTCTTCGATCCGGCTTCGATTCTTAATCCCGGGAAGGTCGTTCAACGGGAATCGACCTGCGATTGGCCAAGCCTTATTCGTTCGCCGATAGCAGAGGAGAGGAAGGGAGGGGAGGTCGAAGCTGCCACGCAAGCCTGTCTGTCACGGCCGCCGGGACAGACAAGATCTCCGGATCGGCCGCCCCTCGGCGATTCCTCCGGCAGCTCCGAATCGCAAGGGGCCGCGACATCGGGCGGAGCGACCGCCGAGACCGAGCGGCGGCCGGCTCTCCAGCCCACCTCGCCGGGCGAACCGTCAGCCGCCCAGGACTTGCCGTCGCTCCTGGTGGCCCAATTGGATTGGGAACCGCGGCGGTTGATTGCCGACGTGCAGCAATGCAATTACTGCGGCTTTTGCCGCACGCAATCGTCGCTGGAGCGCATGTGCCCGATCTTTCGGATCATGCCCACCGAGGAAGCCTCTCCCCGGGCTAAAGTGCGTATGTTGCAGGGGGTCTTGTCCCAGGTATTGCCACTCGAAACCTTAACGGAGCGGACCGCCAAAGACATCGCCGACTTGTGCGTCCACTGCCACATGTGCCGATTGGAGTGTCCCTCCGAAGTGGACGTGCCGCGACTGATGTCGGAGGCCAAGGCAGCCTACGTCGCCGCGCACGGCATCTCCACGTCCGCATGGTTGATGAATCGGATCGATCGCTGGGCGGCTTGGGCCGCGGCGATTCATCCCGTGGTCAATTGGGCGCTGGGTAATCGCCAGGCCCGATGGTTGCTCGAAAGGTTTTGCGGCGTGGCTCACGGACGGAAGCTTCCCCGCATCTATTCGCCGAGTTTCCTCCGCCGGGCGGCCCGACGTCGGCTCAATCACGCGACGGGTCGCAGCGGTCCCAAGGTGGTTTATTTCGTTGATACGTACGCGAATTGGTTCGACCCGGAATTGGCCGAGATGGCGGTCGCCGTCCTGGAACACAACGGAGTGACGGTCTATGTGCCGTCCGATCAAGGACCGGCGGGTACCTCGGCCGTCGCCGCAGGGGAATTGGATTTGGCGCGGCGGCTGGCCCGGAATAACACCATCATCCTCGCGGAGGCGATTCGGCAAGGATACCACGTGGTCACAACGGAGCCTGCCGCCGCGGTAACCCTGACCCGGGAATACCCCCAACTGCTCGAAGACGAGGACAGTCGTTTGGTTGCCCGCAATACGAGCGACCTGGGCGATTATCTCTGGCGTCTCCACCTCTCCGGAAGGCTACAGCTCGATTTCAAACCGATTACGCATTCCCTCGGTTATCATCAGCCGTGCCGCCTGCGGGCGTTGGGAAAGGGAGCGCCGGGCGCGAAGCTGATCCAACTCATTCCGGGCTTGAACGTCGTTCGCACTTACGAGGCGTGCTCCGGAATGGCCGGTACCTACGGACTGATGCGCGAGAACTTCCGAACCAGTCTGCGGGTGGGCTGGGGGCTCATCAACATGCTGAGGGACTCGGCGCTGGAATGCGGTGTTACGGAGTGCAGCACCTGCAAAATTCAGATGGAACAGGGCACCACCAAGCCCACGCTTCACCCCATCAAATTACTTGCCGCGGCCTACGGCCTATTTCCTGGTGGAACGTCTCGTCTATTCCGCCCCAGCAGGGAACTGACCCTGACGTAATTGCGGGCGTCCGGGCGTCGGAGACGAGAATATCACCGTCGGCCGAAAGGGCACGACCGGCTCCCGATTTTCTTACCAGCGGGAAACGCTTCGCCGTGCCCGCCCTTGGGGATGAGCGGCCGGAATCGTCCATGGCTCGCGGCTCCTTGCCCGACAGCTTGCGGAGAATTTCCCAGTCCGCCGGGTTCTTCCTTCGCCGTGACGTGCGGTTCATGCCCGGCAGGATAGTGCCGTCATAACAAACGTTCTCGGACCAATCGCAGCACCATCAACAAGAGCGTGAAGAGTACGATGCAGACGGCGGCGACGAGCATGAGAATCGGCCCCAAGGCGAAGACGGGCAGCGTCCATGCCCAAAGCCGGGACCAAAAGAGGATGGTCGCGCCGGCCGCGAGGCAAAGGAACGGACCGAAAGGAATCTCCGTTCGACCGTGCAGCAGCCAGATCAAAAGTCCGGCTGCCAGCGCGGCGAAAGGCGACAAGAAGAAGAGAATAATGCCCGGCTGCCAGCCCAGAAACGCCCCCAGCATGGCCATCAGCGTGACATCTCCAAAGCCCATCGCCTCTCGATCCAAAACCATTGAGCCGACAATGCGAATGAGCCAGACCAAAGCCGCGCTGGCCGCCATTCCCACAAGCGCGGAAAGTAGCGATTGCCAAACGGTGCCGCCCCAAATCCAAGCGAACAAGATGAGTGCGGATCCTACGATTCCGAGCACCAATAGTCCGCCCGTAACCCGAGAGCGGAACAGTCTGACCCAAAAATAAATGAACGCCTTGCGCCACCCCTTGCGGCCGTACCAACGGCGAGGCAGGAGCGCGAATATCCAAAGCCACCAACAGAACAACCCGACCAAGGCTCCCCGGCCGTGCGGCTGGCCTCCGAGCGATTTGGGCCAACCAAACGGGGAGCTTAGCGTGAGGAAATCCCCGGCGGCCCCGTGGTTCCCCCGGGAGTGCGCGGAGTTGAGTGGGGTGACGCTTGCCTCCAAGGGCGGCGGTCCCTCGAGGTGGATCCCGTCGAGGATCAACCAATCCGAAGCGACGGGCGGACCGGCGGGCAGATGGGATGCCGGCAGGATGGCCGCCAGAACCAAACCGATCAGAGTGCCCGGGATTGTCACCGAATCCGGGATGATTTGCTCATCGACGTCGATCAGCGATGCCACGAGCATGAAGGCCATGAGGATCGCATGCTTGAAAAAGACACAGTGCAGCGTCGTTGCATCCGGTACGGAGAGGCTTTCTCCCCAGAGTCCGCGAGACTCCACCTCCCACCAATACAATAGAGGGAGTCCGACCGCGCTGACGATTTCCACGACCATCGGCCGAAGCCAAAAACCACGTCCCAGTGCGGCCTCTTTTCTACGCAGAAACCACCAACCCACGATCGGTAGAAAATCCCTCCGCAGCGACGAGCGGTCGGGCGCGGCGATCCAGGGGCTGAGCGGGCGCGGCCTCCAAGCCAAGGCGTAGACGGCCCAATTGACGACGGCTCCCAGAGCGGCCCCCAAGAGGCAAAGCAGCCCCGCCCGAACCGGAAATGGCAGTTCCATGAGCCGATCCACGAGGTTTCAATTCCTTTCATCGCTCGATTCGAGCATGCCGAGCAATTCGTCCGCCAACTGTTCCGGCGACCGGCCTTCCGTGTCGACCACGAAATCCGCGGTCTGCCGGTAGATCGGCTCCCGCTGCGCCAGCAATCGAACGATCTCCTCCAGCCCGCCGGCCGCGGTCAGGGCCGGGCGTCGTGCGGCCGTGGTGGCGTCTCCCTGCATTCGGGCGTGAATCGTTTCCGGGCTTGCCGTCAACCAGACCACCTTGCCGGAAGCTTTCATGGCGCGACGATTCTCCTCTCGCAGGGGAGCACCGCCGCCTGTGGCGATCACGACGGCGTCCCGGCCGCACCATTCCTGCACCGTTTTCGACTCGAATTCACGGAAGGCGGGCTCTCCGTCCTGCTCGAAGATTTGTGCGATGGGCTTCCCGGCGGCAAGCTCGATCTGTTCGTCCAAATCGACCCAGGACCACCCCAGTCTTTCCGCCAACAGACGCGCCAGCGTCGTCTTCCCCGTGGCTCGATATCCGATCAGGATCAGGTTCATGACGGCTCCGCAAGTCGTTCGATCAATCGGTCGGGCGGTTTGCGCTCAGAATTATGCGTGCGGATGATTTACGGCGAACTCGGTTCGGCGGCGGCAGGGCGACGGTACGTGCACGTTCCTCGCGCCGGCATCAGGCGGTGGATCTCTTCGTCGGCTACCATTTCGCCGCGGAGGTGGCCCGTTTCAAGACTTCTCGCATGAGTTCCGCCGGGCCGTCTTTTCCCGTAAACAATTTGAACTGCATGCACGCTTGTCGAACGAACATCTCGACGCCGGTGACGACCTTGCAGTTTCTCGCCCGGGCGTCTTTGATCAGCAACGTGTTCTCCGGATTGTAGACGGCATCGAAAACGAGCATGGAGCCGCGGAGATGCTGAGCCTCGAACGGGGTCTCGTCGACGTTGGGATGCATTCCCACGGGTGTGCAATTGGCGAGAACGTCCGGTTGCACGGAATGGCGTTCCTCCCACGGCACGTGCGAGCAGCTCAGTTTTTCGGCCAAGGAGCGAGCCTTTTCTTCATCCCCGTCGCTGAGAACGACCTCGCCTCCCGCGCGAAGGATGCCGAAGGCCACGGCCTTTCCCGCCCCTCCCGCGCCCAGCACGAGGGCCTTTTTCCCCTTAAGCGGGCTGACACCGCCGACGGGGCCGCCCAAGGCGGCCTCGATCGCTTCCAGGGCGGCCCGGCAATCGGTGTTGTATCCCAGCCGTTCTCGATCTTGGAACACGACGGTGTTGGCCGCCCCGACACCCCTCACCACCGAATCGGCCTTAGTCAACTTGGCGAGAACCGCCTCCTTGTGGGGAATGGTAACACTCAACCCTTTGATGTCCCAGACCGGGGCGTCGTCCAAGAATGCATAAAGCTCTTCACGCGGGACGCGGATAGGGATATACACTTTCCTCATGGCGAAATGGCGAAAGGCCGTATTGTGAATCAATGGACTGAGGCTGTGTCCGACCGGGTCGGCGATCACGCCGTAGACCTCGGTGGATCGTTCGATGGCATCGTAACCGTACACATTCTTCATCTGCTCGAAGCTCAGTTGGCCCGGCGCCAGCGCGCGATCTACGTGGAACGTCGCATAGGTGAACGGCGCGCCGAACTTCCCGGCCAGGATACGCGAAGGTATGCCCATGTCTCCCATGCAAAAGGCCACGGTCGGGACGTTTACCTTCAAAAGCAATCGAAACATGCGGGTATTGTCTTGGGGACGATTGGCCATGGTGCAGATTTTGACCACGTCCGCGTCCAAACTCGCCAGCCGCGCATGCAGCGATTCCAAGTCTTCCGGCGTCTGTCGAAAGTCGTGGTAACTGATAATCCGCTTGGTGGTCCCATAGCGCGGAATGGACGCCGCGATATCCTCCTCAAGATCGACGTAATCGGCTCCTTCCGCGATTGCGGTACGGAGCAGCAACTGCCGTTCCGCTTCCGTTCCGGGGAATCGCCCGCCGTCGCGTTCCCGTCGGCACGTCATGACGACGGGACACGGCCGGTCTTGAAGCAGTCGCTTGATGTTGACCGGTCCGCGAATGTAATCCAGCCGAATCTCGACAAGTTGAGCGCCTTGTTCGGACAGGTGTCGATGTTCGGCGATGACATGGCGATGGCGACCGCGGGCGATGCTGACGCAAATCATGGAGATGTCGTCCTCGAGGGTGTCAATGATGCAGGGGAAGAAAACGACCCGCGGGGAGTCGCCGCGCGGGGGCGTGCCTGCGGCCGTTGCTTCCCTCTCTCGCCTCTTCCTATCCTTTACACGCGTTTGAAGTGTTTGTCGAGTTCTTCGCGGCTGAAGATCAGGGCGGTCGGGCGTCCATGGGGGCAGTGATGCGCATCGAGCACGCCGCGGCTTTGCGCGAGCAGCGCCGCGATTTCTTCTTCGCTCAGGCGATCGCCGGCCTTGACTGCCGCTCGGCAAGCCATCGAATGCAATATCTTGTCCATCAATTCGGCACGTCCCGGTCCGCGGTCCTTCGCCGACATCGGCTCCAGCGCCGTGCGCAGCAACTCCCCGGGCGGAACGCGGCCCAGCATGACGGGCCGGCTCAAAATCAAAACGGTGCTGCCCCCGAAAGGCTCGACACGCAGCCCCAATTCCGCCAGAATCTCCGCCGCGTCCAAGGCCGCAGCCGCCTCGGAAGGGCTTAAGTCCACGGGTTCCGGTACCAACAGTTGCTGAGATTCCAGCGGCCCTTCCTCCACGCGGCGTCGCAGTTGCTCGTACAATATCCTTTCATGCAAAGCATGCTGATCGATGACCACCACGCCCTCGTCGCTCTCCGCGATCAGATATCGGTTATGAACCTGAATGGCCTTCGGTTGCCGAGGCGGCCCCCCATGCCCGTCCTCCAGGAAGTGGGAAGCGGCTTCCATCTCACCGTCCGCCGTTGCGTTCGCCGCGAGGTCGGCGGCCTCGTCGTGCGGGCCTACGCCGCTTTGTTGCGTGCCCCGGTCGCCCGACCCGTTTTCCTCCCCGCCCGATATCGGGCCGTGCATCCAGGCACGTAAATCACCGGTCCCGGCCGTTTGAGCGAGCGGTGGTGCCGCCTGTGCCGACGCCGATCCCGGCGCAAGCCACGGGGCCGTCCCTTTCGCCCAATCCACGACCCGCCGTCGCATTTCGAGAATCTTATCGCGGTCGTGGGCCTCATGGGGGTCGGCGACGTCGGGCATGGGAACCCGGGTATTCAGGTCGCTGGTCAAGAACCGCGTCCGAAGCGTGCTCAGCAACTGCCCGTACAGCCTGCCGCCGTCCAGGAATCGCACTTCCTGCTTGGTCGGGTGGACGTTCACATCGACCATGTCGGTCGGCATCTCCAAGTAGAGGAAGGCCACCGGCTGCCGCCCCACCGTGAGCAGGCCGCGATATGCCTCGGACAAAGCGTGCTGAAGACTGCGATCCCGAATCGGTCGCCCGTTGATGAAGAGAAATTGTTGGCGCGTGTTCGACCGGGAAAGCTGGGGATGCCCGACGAAACCGTGAATCTTGACGGGGCCGTCTTCGCTTGCCACCTCGATCAAGTAATCTGCCAACTCGCGACCGTACAGCGACGCGATGCGGTCGATCGCCCGCTCCACCGGCGGCAAGGCCCAGACCGTTTTTTCTCCGTGCCGAAGCGTGAAATGGATGTGCGGGTGGGCGAGCGCGATTTTGGCGACCGTTTCCGCCACATGAGCCGCCTCGGTGGCGGTGGAGCGTAGGAATCGCCGCCGCACCGGCGTGTTGAAAAACAGGTCGGCAACTTCGATGGTCGTGCCGACGGGCGCACTGCACGGGACGATCGCGCCGCGGACGCCCCCTTGGACGGTCATTTCGTATCCGACCTCGTCGTCCGGAACGCGGCTGCGAATCAGCAGTCGGCTCACTTCGGCGATCGAGGCCAAGGCCTCGCCGCGAAAACCCAAGGTTTGAACGTGGAATAGGTCGTCGGCATCGGCGATCTTGCTGGTGGCATGGCTGGTCACGGCGAACTCGAGATCATCCTCCGCGATACCGCAGCCGTTGTCGGTGACGCGAATCAAGTCGATGCCGCCTCGCTCAATAACCACATCGATCCGCGACGCCCCCGCGTCGATGGAGTTCTCGATCAACTCCTTGACGGCGCTGGCCGGACGCTCGATCACCTCGCCGGCGGCGATCTTATTCACGACGCTTGGAGGCAGACGATGAATTCGGCCCATGCTCGACGGAAATCCGACTTTCTTGCATTGCCCCGACGGATCGCCTTCCGCTCGTCATTCTACGCGCATCTTGCCGGTCGAAGCAGACGAGAGGGGCGGACGGGGCATCCTCACGACAAAGAAAGGACGTAATACGGCTTCAACAAGGTTTCGCTGAATAGTGCCGAGGTTGCGGCCTCAAAGTTGATACTCCTTGATTTTGCGGTACAACGTACGTTCCCCGATACCCAGCAGGCGAGCGGCTTCTTCACGGTTGCCGCCGGTCGCACGGAGCGTTTCGGCAATGAACATCCTCTCCAATTCCTCGAGCGGCTTGCCGACGAGATTGGCCAACGAAACTTGGTTCGTCGCGGCGACGGGGGACGAGCGATCGGCCAATTCCTCCGGCAAATCGTCCACGTCCAAGATGCCGTCGAAATCGACCACCGTCATGCTTTCAATCACGTTGCGAAGCTGTCGCACGTTGCCGGGCCAACGGTACGTTTGCAAGATCCGCCGCGCCGCCGCGGAAACCCCGCGAATTTGTTTTCCGTGCTTCTTGGCGAACATGCGGACGAAGTGGTCGGTCAAAACGGGGATGTCCTCGGGCCGCTCCGCCAGGCTGGGCAAGCGGATCGTCACGACCTTGAGGCGGTGGTAGAGGTCGGCACGAAATCGTCCCGCCTGAACGCACTCCTCCAAGTTCTGATTGGTCGCGGACAGTACCCGGACGTTCACCTTGATCGGGTCGTTGGATCCGACCCGCGTGATTTCCCCGTTTTCCAGCACGCGAAGCAGTTTGATCTGGGTCGCGATGGGCATGTCGCCCACCTCGTCGAGGAAGAGCGTGCCGCCGTGGGCGTACTCGAACTTGCCCACCCGATCGCTGCATGCATCGGTAAAGGAGCCTTTCACGTGGCCGAACAATTCGCTCTCCAAGATGTTCTCGCTCAGAGCCGCGCAATTCAAGGCCACAAAGGGTTTGTTCTTGCGCGGGCTGTTCTGATGGATGGCCTGCGCAACCAGCTCTTTACCCGTCCCGGTCTCTCCCAATATCAAGACGGTGGCGTTGGTTGGGGCGATCCGTTTGAGTTTTTCGATGACCTCGCGCATTTGCGGGCTGTCGCCGACGACGCCCTCGAATCCGAACTTCTCGTCCAGCCGTCGATGCAGTTCCAGATTCGTTCGCCGCAGCGCGACATTTTCGGCGGCCTTTTCCGTGACGGCCCGGAGTTGAGCCAGATCGAGAGGCTTTAACAGGTAATTGAACGCCCCCTCGCGCATGGCGGTCACGGCGGATTGGATCGTTCCGTGGCCGGTGATCAAAATCACTTCGGCCTCGGGCTGCTCTTGCTTCGCGAGATTGAGGATGCCCAAGCCGTCGATGTCGTTCATGACCAAATCGGTAATGATGACGTCGAACTCCTTTTCGCGGACGAGCCGTGCTCCCTCCGGTCCGGAAGCGGCGGTGGTACACGCAAAGCCCGCGCGCTCCAAGACTTCAGCCACGGTTTCGGCATGGGCGCGATCGTTGTCGATGATGAGGACTCGGGATGGCGACGGACGACCGTTGCCCCGTCCCTTTTCGCTTGCGACCATGGCATACCTCCTCTAAGCGGCCGTCGCCCCGTCTTGCCGCTGCTCCAAATCGGCCGACAGCCGCGGCGGCGTCGGGAGCGTGATGCTGACTTGCGTGCCTTTTCCCGGCTCGCTCTGAATGCGCAAGCTCCCCCCGTGGGCTTCGATGATTTTTCTCGCCGTCGGAAGCCCCAAGCCGGTGCCTCCTTGTTTCGTAGTAAAAAAAGCGTCGAACGCCCGTTCGATGGTGTCTTGCGACATGCCGCAGCCTGAGTCGATTAGGTCCACCGTCACCCCGTCCGGGCTGGGAAACGTTCGCACGACCAGTTGCCCGCCGTGGGGCATTGCTTGCTGCGCGTTGATCAAAAGGTTTAATAGGGCGGACTGAAACGCGTCGCGGTCTAGCAAGACGCTAGGGATGTCGCCCGTCAAGAACTCGATGACCTCCACGCCCGACTCCTTCGCCTTCGGTGCGAAGAACTGCAAGGCGCGACGAACCTCCTCGTTAAGGCCGGCAGGCTGCAAATGGAGCCGGTCCGCCCGGGCAAAGCGCAGGAAGTCGTCGAGGATCATCTGAAGACGATCACATTCCTGCTGAACCATCTTGACCTTGTTCAGGGTTCGGCGTTCCTTCGGCGTTTGCGGCTCGGCGAAATCCTCGGCCAAAAGCTCCATGTTCAGGCGGATCGTGGAGAGCGGGTTCTTGATCTCGTGCGCCAAGGCGCCGGCCAATCGGGCAATTTCGTGATAGCGGTCAAGCAGTTCCCGTTGGGATTGCCGGTCCGACATGTCGCGACATCCTTCTCTAACGATTTCAGCCCATCCCCGTTTCTATCACGGCGGTCATCCGCTCGGCGAGGCCGCAATCCGTTAGTTTATCGCGTTTTCGCGGCGGCGCCAGAATCCGCTGCCGCAACACGCTATCGATTTCGAGGACGGTCGCCGCACTTTGCGGTCGTATTCCGGCCGGAGATTGCTTTCTCAACAAAAATCGCCGCCAAAACTGCGGCGATGGGGCGACGAGCCCGTTGCGCGACCGGCGTCGGCCGTGCGGCCGACGCCCAACGATTGCATGACGCGCTCTAGGCCGTGAATTCCCGCGTGAGCCGTGAACGCTCGCGTGATACGGCGCTTCGAACCGAAGCCTAACGCCGACGGTGGCTCGGACCTTGACGGCGATGCTGGTGCGAGGGCGGCGGCGGGGCGGCGGGCTCGTCCTGTTGTTCCCCTCCGCCCTGCTTTTGCGTCAATTCGCGGAGCGCGATCTTGCGGCTCAACTTCACCCGATCTTGATCGTCGATGGCGATCACCTTGACCGGCATGGCGTCGCCCACCTTGCAGATGTCGGAGACGCTCGCCACGTATTCATCGGCCAGTTCGCTGATGTGGCACAAGCCGTCTCGACCGGGAAGGATTTCCACAAAGGCTCCGAAATCCTTGATGCTGGTGACGCGTCCGTCATAAATCTTGCCGATCTCGATCGAGGCCGTCAAAGCCTCGACTTGCCTCATGGCGGCTTGGGCGTCTTCCAGCGACGCCGCGGAGATCGTCACGGTACCGTCGTCTTCCACCTCAATGACGGACCGCGTCTTCTCTTGCAAGGTGCGGATGGTCTTGCCTCCCGGCCCGATCAACGCGCCGATCTTGTCAACGCTGATCTTGGTTCGCAGCAGTCGCGGGGCCCAGGGCGAGATGTCGTTCCGCGGTCGCGGAATCACGGCGAGCATCTTACGAAGGATTTCGATCCGAGCCTCGCGGGCTTGCTTCAACGTGGCCCGGACGATGGCCTCGTTGATACTCTTGGCCTTCAAGTCGAGCTGGATGCCGGTGATTCCGTTGGGCGTGCCCGCAACCTTGAAGTCCATGTCGCCGAAGTGATCCTCATCGCCGATAATGTCGGTCAACAGGGACCACTGCTCTTCCGACTCTTTGACCAGACCGATGGAGATGCCGGCCACGGGATTGACGATCGGCACGCCGGCGGCCATCAAGCCCAGGGTCGCCCCGCAGACCGTTGCCATGCTACTGGAACCGTTGGATTCCAGGATGTCCGAAATGATGCGGATGGTATAGGGGAACTCCTCCGGACTAGGCAGGACGGCTTCCACGCTCCGCTCGGCCAAGGCGCCGTGCCCGATTTCGCGCCGTCCGGGGCCGCGGATCGGCCGGCATTCTCCCACGCAGAAAGGCGGGAAATAGTAATCCAGCATGAACTTTTTGCTGTATTCGTCGATGATGCCGTCCACCCGCTGCTCATCCCGAGGCGTTCCCAGGGTGACCGTAATCATCGCCTGCGTTTCGCCCCGCTGGAAGAGCGCCGAGCCGTGCACGCGCGGCAGAACGTCGACCTTGCAGGTGATGGGGCGAATTTCATTCAAGGCCCGGCCGTCGGGGCGAACGCCGCTCAGCAAAAGGTCTCGCATCACGCGGCGTTCCAGCTCGTGCCAAGCCGAGTCGAACTGTTCGACCGTGAACTCCGGTTCCTGCCCCTCGGCGGGCATCATCTCGGCCAGGGCCTGCTCCTTCAAGGCCTCGACGGCCGCCGCACGCTCCAGTTTTCCCGGCGTCGTCTTCGCAACGCGGAACGCGTCGTAGTAGCGTGAACGCAAGGATTCGTAGAGCGGGCCGGGCTTGACCGGCTCGAACGCGACCTTCTTCGGCTGGACTTGCTCGACCAACCTTTTTTGCAGGTTGATGACCTGTTTGATGAATTCGAAGGACGCCATGATCGCGTCGCCGACGACCTCCTCCGGCACTTCGCGGCCGAAGCCCTCAATCATCAGGACGCCGGCTTCCGACCCCGAGACGATCAAGTCGAGATCCGCCCGATCGCACATCTCTTCCGTCGGAAAAGGCACGACCAAGCCGTCGATCAAAGCCACGCGGACCGATGCCAGCGGACCCTCAAACGGAATCGGCGAGATCATCAGGGCCGTTGCGGATCCGATCATGGCGAGGACGTCCGGGTCATTCTGCCGATCCGCGGCCATCGTCATGGCCTGGACCTGCACCTCGTCACGATAACCTTCAGGGAAGAGCGGCCGTATCGGCCGATCGATGAGACGCGAGATGAGCACTTCGCGTGTGCTGGGGCGTCCTTCCCGCTTGAGGAACCCCCCGGGAAACTTTCCCGCAGCGGCGTACCTCTCTCGGTAATCGCAGCTCAGAGGAAAGAAATCGATTCCCGGCCTAGGCGGCCCGGCGGTCACGGCACATAAGACGACCGTGTCGCCGTATCCCACCAAACAACATCCTGCCGCTTGTTTGCCCAGCTCTCCCGTTTCGATCCACAGGGTCTGGCCGCCGATCTTTTCTTCTACCCGTGTCTTCAACTTCTCTCACCTTTGCAATCCGCGATGCGACGGCGGAAGCAAGGGCGCTGCGGGGGTACCATCCGTTGCCAAAGGTCCCGCTCGACCGACGGTTGCTTTCGCGGCGCGATAAGCCGCGACCTGCGCCGGCTTTGCGGTTTGCCGGAGCTACTTGCGCAGTTCCAGTTTCTGCACGATCTCGATGTACCGCTCGGGCGCCGTACGCTTCAAATAGTCCAGCAAGCGGCGCCGTTGGCCCACCATCATGAGCATGCCTCTTCGCCCGGCGAAATCCTTGCGGTGCATCTTCAGATGCTCGGTCAATGACTTGATTCGCGAGGTCAATACGGCAATCTGTACCTCCGGCGAACCAACGTCGTTCGCAGAACGTCGATACTGCTCAATCAACTCCCGCTTTCGTTCCCTGGTGATCGTCATCTGAAACCCGCAAGTGCTGTCGACCGAAAAATCGTTCCTTTGCAACGGTGTCCCATGCGCCGATGCCGGATCCACCGTACCGCACCAACTCATCCACGAACGTCTAACCAACTCGTCCAACCATGTTAATGTACTGCAAGGCCCCCCATCTGAAAAGGGTGGCCCAGATCCGATCGGGGATGCCATTGACCCCCACGTGAGAGGATTCGCATAATTTCTTGATGGGGGGGGTTAGCCCAGAAGGGTCTTGGCCCGCGCCGCCTCCCGCGTGTAGCGGCCGAATTTGTAAAGGAATGTCTTGCGTTTTGTTGCGCTTTTTGCGACTTGTGCAAGCCGGTAGTATTTTCGCGCCAGAGATTCCTTGACTTCCGCCAATCGTGCCAGTTGCCGTTGTTGCGAGTTCATCATCTTCTCCATGCCGTTTTCCGTGCTCGGACCAACCAAATCTCATCGCTGATGGAAGAAATACCTTTTATCCATCGTTCCAGGATTATTCTTCCGCGTCAAGGATCACAGGCAGATCGATGCGTTTTCCAGCCCGAATTACCGTGAACACGGCTTTGTCGCCGGGCTGTTTGGCGTCGAGGATGCCGAGCAAGTCGTCCACGGATCGCACCGGCGAGCCGTCGACCGCCACGATCAAATCGGCGGCGGAGCGGTCGATGCTGGTGGACTCGAAAACCAGCGGTCCTTGCCTCTTGCGCGTGCGAACGACTCGGAACCCTTGAAGGCCGGCGCGTTCGGCGGCCCCGCCCGGCCGCAAGACCGCGATCAGCAAACCCTGTTCGGTTTGCAAGACTTGAACGATTCCCGCATCCGCCCGCACGACGCGCCCGTTGCGGATCAGTTGCTGCACGATGCGCCGCACATTGTTGACGGGGATGGCGAATCCGACGCCGGCGCTCTCCCCCGTTTTACTGGCTATTGCTGTGTTCATGCCGATCATCATCCCACGGCTGTCGATCAAAGGACCGCCCGAGTTTCCCGGGTTGATGGCGGCGTCGATCTGAATCATCTGTTTCAGGGACCGACCCGACCGGGGATTGGGCAGCGTTCGATTGAGGCTGGAAATGATTCCGGTGGTCAGCGTGCGTTCCAGGCCGAACGGGTTGCCGATGGCGAATACCCGTTGACCGACCTTGAGGTCGGTGGAATCGCCGAAGGCGACCGGGATCAGCTTATCGGCAGGCGCGTCGATCTGAAGAACGGCGACATCGGACGGCGGATCGACGCCCACTAGGCGTGCCTCGTACGACGTGCCGTCGAAGAGCGTCACCGATATGACCTTGGCGTCTTCGATGACGTGATGATTCGTGACGATGCGTCCCTGCCGATCGATGACGGCGCCGCTGCCTTCGCCTTCCGTGATTACGTCCAAAAGCGGGAAAGCGCTCTCGCGCACTCCCCGGGTGCGGATGTTCACGACGGCCCGGTTGGTCTTCTCGTAGACCGCGATGTTCACCAATTCGTCCGGCGTGTAGCGGCCCGGCGGCGGCAAAACGGCGTCCCACGGCGAGGCTTCCGGGACGAACAGGGAGGCATCTTGCGAGCGGGCGGGCGGCACGGGCGGAGCCACCGGTACCAGCGGCACGCCGGCGCCGGATTCAGCAAACAGCAATACGCAGACTCCCGCTGCCGCGAGCAGAAAGCTCCAAGCGAAAATGATCCAAGTCGTGCCTTGCCGCGACATCGTTTCCGCTCCTATTCCCCGCCCCGAAAGGCCGAGAAAATGCGTTCGTCGGTCGGGTCTCACTGCGTCATCGAACTCTCTTGTTGTACGCCTCAAGCCGGTCTTTGAAAAGGCGGCGTTCATAAACGTAGTACGGACGGAGGCGGGAAGGAATCGGCTTTCCGCCCGAACCAAACAAGGGAGACGCGACTGCCGCGCCGGGGCGAATCGGTGCCGCGGGGAAACGTCGTTTTTGAGCATATTGTCCGGCGAGCCATCATGCGGCGTTTACTCTACGCATGTCCATTAGCTGTCACCGATAGCACCACAACCTCTTGGGGCTGCGTCGGCGAAACATCAAGATATTGTCTGTTGTCTTGACCTTTTCCGAGGTTGCCGTACACTGCGACTTATGCTTTGTTCGGACTTCCGAACAAGACGGCCCAGGATCAAGGATTGACGACGATTTCTTCTTGATGGAGCGGGGGATTCTCACGGTCGGCCGCTGCCGCCGCTACATGGACGGTTCCCCAGCTCTTCCCGCACCCAAGGTTTGTCGATCCGATCGATGCTTAGGCGGAAGACCGGCGCTGGGGCGACTTGTCGGTAAGCGTTTTCAAGCGGGATAGCTTGGACAGGTGACCAGGGATGGACGAACCTACCTCTTGCAAGACGGCTCGGCGCCGTTTTCTCGCCCGCCCCTCCTATCTCGGCTGGATCCCGCTCCGGTCTGCTTGGAGCGGCCGGAAAACGGTTTCAACCCATCTTCTTTCTTTTTCGAGCGGCCGTAGGATGCGGCCGAAAGGAGGAAAAGACCATGGCCGTCAAATCGCAGGATCAATGTTGGGATCCGGCCACACGCAAGATCGATAAGGCCGGCAAGCCGCTGATCGGGCTGAACATGGATTATTGCGCGGCCACTCGACAGCGACCCGCCATCGGCTACCTCACGGCCGGCTACTTCGACTGTTTGATGCGGGCGGGAGCCATTCCCATCGTCGTTCCGCCTCTTTACCAACGTGCCGACGTCGAGCGGGTCTTGGAGGAATTGGACGGCTTCGTCTTGATCGGAGGCGCTGATCTGGACCCGCGCCGCGATCGTTGCCAGCTCCATTCCACCACCCACCTCATGGATCCCCGACGGGAGGATTTCGACCGCATGCTGGGCCGCGCGATCAGCGAACATCGCAAGCCGGTCCTCGGGATCGGGGCGGGCATGCAGCTTCTCAACGTCGTCATGAACGGCACCCTCTCGCTCCATATCCCGGATGATTTCGAGAACGCCATGCCGCATTTCGACCGCAACGACCCGGAGCACCGCCATACGCTGACGGTAAAACCTTCCTCCTTGATCGATCGCGTCTACGGCGAAGGCGAGATTCGCGTGGCGAGTCGCCACCACATGGCCATCCTCGATCTGGCCGAGCCTTTCACGGCAACCGCCTGGGCGCCGGACGGCATCATCGAGGCCTTCGAAAGCTCGGATCCGGATTGGTTCGCGATCGGTGTTCAGTTCCATCCCGAGTGCGAGGCCGCTTCCGCTCTGGATTTCGGCATCTTCGACGAGTTTGTTGCCGGCGTGCGTAAAGATGCGCGGCAACCGATGCGGCTCGTCGCATGATTCGGTGGCCGATCGATCGTCTTAATAGATCGTCCGGAAGATCCGCGATTTCCGGTGTCGCACAAAATACCGCCGTGCCGCTGAAGCCCTGGAAAGAGTAGGGCTTCAGCGGTAGAAACGGGCGGCCGGGAACGTGATTCGGCGGTCGGCCTTGGCATACGAAAGCCGCCGAAGCCGAGTGGTTGGACGATCCGGTGTTATTTGCGGATCGGCCGATAAACCACACAGACCGGCGCTCCCACTTGCACGGAGACTTCGGTGGGTTGAAGTTTTCCGGAATCTTGATCGATCGCAAACACCACCACGTTGTCGGTGTCCTGGTTGGCCGCCAGCAGAAAACGTCCTCCCGGCGCGATGGCGAAGTTGCGCGGCACCCGGCCGCCGCTGGGAAAGCGACCGATCTCGCTGAGCTTGCCCGTGGCGGAATCGATCGCGAAAGCCGCGATGCTGTCGTGACCGCGGTTGGAAGCGTAAACAAAGCGCCCCGACGGGTGTACCTCGATTTCCGCCGTCGTATTGCCCCCGTCGAATTCCGGCGGCAGCGTTGAGATGGTTTGCGTCAATCGGAGCGGGACTTCATCCGTGCATTCGAAGACCGAGACCGTGGACGCCAGCTCATTGACCACGTAGAGGAACTTGCCGGAAGGATGGTACGCGCAGTGGCGCGGCCCGGAGCCGGGAGGCAGGGCAACGGAAGGGGGATTCCAGGCGGAAAGCCGGCCCGCCGCTTCATCCAGGCGAAATAGCAGGACTTGATCGATTCCCAAATCGGGTACCAACAGGATTTCGCCGCCGGGCGAGAAGAGCGTTTGATGGGCATGCGGGCCTTTTTGCCGGGCTTCGTTCGGGCCGGAACCTTCGTGTTGCACCACGTGGGAGCGGGGCTGTAAGCGGCCTTCGTCGTCCAGCGGCAAGACGCTGGTACTGCCGCTGCCGTAATTCGCCGTGACCACATATCGGCCGCGGGGTGATACCGCCAGATGGCACGGTCCCGCTCCGCCTACGGCTTCCTGATTCAACTCGCGCAGCTCACCCGTGGCATCGTCGATGGCGAAAGCGGTCACGGCTCCCCGATCCGGGCCGTCCGTTTGCCAAAGCTCGCTGACCGCGTAGAGTCGCGGCAGCACCGGATGAAAGGCTAGGAACGACGGATTCCGCACTTCGGCAACCAATCTGGGAGCGGTCAGCGTTCCCCGGGCCGTATCCATCTCGCACGCATAGATGCCTCGGCTTTCTCCTCGGGTGTAGGTTCCGAGATAGACGCGATAGGGCGCATTCTCTTCGGCGCGGCAATCTTGCGCCGAGAAGCCCGCCGACAACAGCACCGATCCTGCCGAGAGGATCATCAGCAACATCCTCCCACGATCCCGTCGAATCGTCATGCTCATGATACTCATGCTGCGCGCTCCCGTTGTTGGCGGTTGGGAAAGAATTGGAAGCATTTACCGGATGCTACGCCAACGTGAAATCGGGCAAAGAGACGATCCGTCCTCCCTCCATCGCTGATTGGTGGGCACAAATGCCGACGCAAGTCCAGTTCGCGGACTGAACCGCGTTGGGCCACGGATCGCGGTCTTGCACCAACGCCGACACGAATTCGTGCACCAAGTGGGGATGGGATCCGCCATGGCCGGCGCCCTGAATGAACGAGCGGTGCTCGGGGTCGTGAATCGCCTGGGTGAAGGCGCGGATCGGTTCGGGCAAGAGGTGGGCGTAATCCGGCGCCCGAATTTTGCTGGGAATCTCCGGCTCGGGACGCTTGGCGGTGTGTAGGATGTGCGGCTCTCCTTCGACCAAGGTCCATTCGAAGCTTTTCTTGCTGCCGTACACGTCGAAGCTCTCGCGGTACTGTCGGGCCGTATCATACAGGAAGCGCCAAATGTGGGCGGCTACGTCGGAATCCTTGATCTTGATGTGGCAGGACTCGATCGCGAAAGGATTGCCCGACTTCTCGCGGATGTCGTCGCGGACTCTTCCCGAGCCGAAACAGGAGACGTATTCGGCGCGGCTATTCATCAGACCCAAACACGGCCCGACGACATGGGTGGCGTAATGCATGGGAATCATGCGTTCCCAATATTCGGGCCAGCCGTCCATATCCTGGGTATGGGAGGCCTGAAGGTACTGGATTTGCCCCAACTCACCTTTTTCGTACATCTCTTTGATGAACAGGAACTCGCGGGAATAGACAACCGTTTCGGCCATCATGTACTTCAAGCCGGTTTCGCGGACCAGCTCCACGATTTTCCGGCAGTCCTCGATGGTGGTGGCCATCGGCACGGTGCACATGACATGTTTGCCCGCGTTGAGCGCTTCCACGGACATCCACGCGTGATCGGGAATGGGGGAATTAATGTGAACGAAGTCCACGTTCGGATCGGCGAGAACGTCCTCGTAGCGGTGATACCGCACGGGCACGCCGAAGGTATCGCCGATCTTCTGAAGTCGCTCGGTGTTGCGTTGACAGATGGCGTACATCTCGGCTTGAGGATGCCGTTGGTAAATCGGGATGAACTCCGCCCCGAAACCGAGACCGATGATCGCCACGCGCACGCCGCTCTTTGCCATGTGAGGATCTCCCGTTCAAGGAATGCCCGGCCGTCACTCGCCTTCACCGTCGTCCCGCGGGCGATGCCGAAGGATTCCGTCGCGCGGTCCGCGATTGCGTTGCTGGTCGCGCCGCCCGCGCAGCGTGACAACGCCAACGGCAGTCCCCTTCCGAGCAGTCGCCGCTCGACTCGATTTCTACTTCCCTTGGGCTGCCGTGCCTAATAGATTAAAGGTTGCGAAGCCCCGCCGCAACGTTGGGAACGTCGCCGGAGATCCTTTCGGCGTCGTTTCGGCGGAGGGCTGGGTTGTCCATCGTCGGCTGTGGAAGCGAAGCGGCAACAGACGTGGTTGGGGGAAACCAGGGCGTATGACGGGACGAACGCGAGGACGGCACGAGGCCGCCCGCCGAGCCGCGGCGGTGCGGGTTTCCCTGTACTTGATGGGAATGATCTTGGCGCTGGCGACGGCCGATCCCCTTGCCGTAGGGCAGAACTTCCGGCGCGGTGGACAGGAATTCCCTTATCTTCGGCCGATCGCGCTGCCGCCCGACGCCTCGGCTCCCATCGTCGTCGTCGAATTCTATCATCACGGCGCGATTCAGAGCGACGGGAAGAACGTGATCGTCGCCACGGGCAATGAATTGGCACCGATGCGCGTGCTGCAACTCGGGCCTGGTGATTTCTGCCGCCTGGCCTTTCAGACCGTTTCCACCCGGTCGCCTTACGAGATACTTTACGGCGGGCCGGCCTTTCCGGATGATCGGCGCCCCGCTTGGACGGCTCAGGACGGACTGCTGCTGGAGACCCGAGAATTTCGGGACTGCAATCTGAATCAGCTTGATTCGGTCCGCCAGGCCTTCGACGCCGCCAAAAGCATTGGGGCGGACTACGTGACTGGCGTGCAACACGCCGGAAACCCGTTTACACTCAGCCCGGGGCCGTATTTCAGCAAATACTCGGGTTTCCTGAACATCTCTCGCGCCGGTGTTTACGGTTTTTTCACCTCCAGTCAGGATTGCAGTTTCCTTCTGATTGACGGCAAAGTGGTGGCCGAAGCCCCGGGGCGCCATCCGCCGACGCGCTGGGCCACCCCGGATACGCGGCGAGACGTTCGCCTCGAGGCCGGGAGGCATCTTTTCGAGTACTATCACGCCTCTACGACCGAAGCCGGAGTGGCCGTGGCTGCCTGGGAGGTCGATCCCAAGGCCCCCAAACCGGCGGCTCCCGCGGCGATCCCGCCCGAGGTCTTTCGCGCCGGCGCAATCGTTCGTCCCCAAGTCGGCCCGCCTTCCGCGCCGGACCAACGCTTTCTGCCGGATTTCAATTTCCGGATCGTCAGCGACATTCCCTTGCCGGATAACGACGTCCCTTTGGTGGCCGTGGAGTTCGCCGAGGCAGGGCCGAGTGCGTTGGCGGGGTCACCTCGCGTGGTCTGGGACTTCGGGGACGGACAGACCGCGGAGGGCGGCAAGGTCGGCCACGTGTTTTTGCGACCGGGAATCTACCCTGTCAAATTGTCCTTGATCCGCGCGGGCCGGCCGTTCGAGATTACGCACCGCATTCAGGTCGAGCGACCGAGGTTGACGCCGCAGGACAAAGGCTTGACCTTGGATGATGTGATCCCCGTTTTGGAGAGCTACCGACCCGAGAAACTCGACGCCCCCGGCCTGCTTCAATTGGTTTCGGCCTACCTGGCGAAGGCCGATCAGTATCTGCCTCCTCCGCCGCCCAACACTATTTTCGTGGATGAGGAGCAAGCCGCGGCCGCCAAACCGCAAGACGCGAAAACCCTCGCGCAGCAGCGCAACAAGTATCAGAAAGCCGCGCTGGACGCCGTGAAGGCTGCTTTTTCGGGGGCGACGGAGGCAGACCGTGACGAAGCCGTTTGGTTGCGATTGGCTTCTCTCGGGGAGGCTTTGGCACGGGAAGTCTTTGTGGATGCAGCGACGGCGGTCGCGATTCGGCAGGGGGGAATGGCGCGGGTGAGTTCGCCGAGCGCCAAAGCCGAGTGTCTGGTTGCCTTGGCCGACGTGCTACTCAATGACATGGGCGATGCCACGGGCGCGAAGCCCCATTTGGATGAAGCGGAGCGTCTCTTGGCCGGCAACGGAGGCAACGCGGCGGTCAGCCGCACGTATCATCGCGTTCTGGGCGACTACTACGCGGCGACCGGAAATGCCGAGTCTGCGACGGCCGCATACCGCCGGGCGGAGGAGCTTGCCGGCTCGCGACGGAATGAAATCGAAAGGACCGCCTGGCGCGGCGCACACAGCCGATCCACCGAAGAGTTCTTGCAAAACGGAGAGTGGGAACGCGCCATCCACGAAATCCGTTTGTGGCAAGAAGAGTTTCCCGCCGATATGATCGAGGGCTACCTGCCGCTATTGACGGCGAAGTACTGGGCCGGCCGCAAACGCCACGACCTCGTGGCGGCTTTGGCGGATCGGCTGCTGGTGGTCAATCCCTATTCGCCTTACATGGAAGAACTACTCCTGCTTTCAGCCCGGAGCGACGTCGCACGGGGACAAACCGACCGGGCCGCCGCGACGCTGGATTCGCTCTTGAAAGACTATCCCGGCAGCCCGTTGGTGGGCGAGGCCCGCCAAATGCTGGAAACGCTGCGTCAAAGGCCCGACCGGCCGCGATAACGGCACCAAGAATTGTCACTAGAAACCGCGGCGGAGAAAGCGAGATGATGCCATCCACGGAGCAGCGCCGAATCATGAATCGAGGCTTCCGGATCGCCGCACTTTTTGCATTCGGGGTGTTCCTGCACTTGCAGGAGGTATCGTCGGAGCAAGGCTTGGCGCGCGGGGCCGATCTTACCGTCCGCGTGAGCGGGGACCTGCCGATCCGCGCTTTGGGGGCCGTGCGACGCTGGGATCAGGACGGTAATCCCACACGAGAAGTGGATGCCAAAGCCAAAATCGATTCCCCGGTCATGGACGCCGTGGCCGAGAGAAAAGGGGAGGACGTTTGGCTGCTGCGGAACCTCAAACCCGGCCGGTACGATCTGATACTCTTCGGCGAGGTACGCGTCCGCATAGACGGCTTCGATTTCGCTCCCGTTTTGGAGTTCGATCCGTTCTTCAGGGGCGACAGTAAGGTTGACGAGGATGCGCGGGCTTGGGTGGAAGAGGACATTCGAGCTTCACGGCATTATGAGAATAAAGTCGAGCCGCTCTATTTCGGCGGCGACGACAAGACGATCCGCGTTTTGGTCATGCTGATTCGAGATTTGCCGACCAGCTACGAGGGAGATTTCCCCGGCGCCGCGACGATCCGGCACGAGATTTGGCAGTATTCTTGGGCCTACGGCGGATGGAAAAAAGAGCGACGTACGCGGGTCCTCGATCGCTGTATCCTGCACCGGGATGAATTGCGACAATGGACATGGCTTTGGGATCCGGGCTTGGGGGGGATCGAAATCGGGAAGGAGGCGGTCGAATTGGACTATCAATTGCCGGACGTGCAAAAGCGGTGTCTGAAGGGGCTCTATCCTTACTAGCAACAGCGGCCGGCTGTTTTGCGGGCCGTTGACGGCGATCCCGGGGACAGGAGTCGGGATCGCCTTCTCGTCGAAAAATTGCCAAAACCTTGCGCGGGGACGGTATAATCTGAAGTAACGACCCTGACGGGGCGGGTTTGGTCGTTCGCCGTGCTCGTCGCCGTTCCGTATGTTGATGACCCGAGATTGCATGGCCATTCACGGGGAAACCAGCTTCGAAATGTGCGCATTGGCCAGTCGGCTGGTCACCCAAGCCCATCTGGATGAGGCGAAGGCTGCGCTCGGGACGGGAGCCGATTTCGTGGCCGGGGCGGCCGTTTACGAGGAACGGTTGGCGCAGAAGTTGGTGGAGTTGGGGCGTCTGAACGCCTGGCAGGCCAAGCAACTCCTGGAAGGCCGCACGAAATTCAACCTCGGACCGTACCGAATCATTGATTCGATCGGGCGAGGGGGCATGGGACAGGTCTTCAAGGGAGAGCACACGGTCCTGCATCGGGTGGTGGCGGTCAAGGTGCTACCCCGCCACAAGTCCAGCCCGGAGGCGGTTCAGAACTTTCTCCGTGAGATTCGCGCCCAAGCCATGTTGGACCATCCCAATTTGGTCCGCGCTCTCGACGCCGGGATGGATGGGAACGTGGTTTATTTGGTGACCGAATACGTGCCGGGCAACGATTTGCGGAAGTTGATCCGGCAGTTCGGTCCCCTGCGGATGCACGCGGCGGCTTCGATCATCTCGCAGGCGGCGGCCGGCCTGCATCATGCCCACCAAAAAGGCCTCGTCCATCGCGACGTCAAACCCGGCAACATTCTGGTCACAGGCCAGGGCTTGGCGAAATTGTCCGATCTCGGCTTGGCCGGCCCCGCGGGCCGCGACGCCGTTCACGATCCGCGCTACGGCAGGATCGTGGGGACCGTCGATTATCTCTCGCCGGACCACATCCGCGACCCGCACAACCCCACGCCGGCATGGGATATCTACTCGCTGGGCTGCACTTTGTATTACATCGTGACCGGGAAGGTCCCTTTTCCGGGAGGCAGTACGGCGGACAAAGTCCGCGCTCATTGCGAGTTGAAGCCGCTGGACCCCCGGCGGCTCAATCCCGAACTCGATGCCGCCTTCGTGGACGTCATGGCGGATATGATGGCCAAGCATCCGAGCGACCGAATCGGTTCCGCGTCGGAGGTCATCGCGAGGCTGACTCCCTGGGCGGACATCCCCTATCCTTTGGACGAGTCGGCGTGGCTCCGTTCGGCGGCTGAGCGCCCCCGGCGAAGGCGTCTGCGCGTGGCCGTTCCCCTCTCCTGGGATAAACTTCACCTTGCCGAGACCAAGCCGAATCTGCCGGCCATCAGCGGCGTTGTTCCGTTGGAAACGGAGACGAACGCCGAGCCGCACACGACCGGTACGCTCATCGAACCGTCGGCCCTCCCGATCGGGTTGTCGCGCACGCTGCGACCGACGGGGGCGAAGGGGGTCGTCGGTCCGATGATCTTCTTCGTCCTGTTACCGGCTCTGCTGATGGCGTTTGTGTTCGTATTCTGGAAGTTCTTTCTGCATCAGCTCTGACCCCAGGGGCGCGGTCGCCCCAGCGCTCGACGCCCGGCGAGCCCGTGCCTGTGGAACGTTGATCGGCCTGCCGCGTGTGTCACCGGGTGGCGGCTCCTCATGCCGATGCCTCTGCGCGTGCCGTGGACAGAACGCCGGCGACATCTTAAGATGGCATTTCCCCCGGGCTTCCGCGGCGAGCTGCAAAGCGCGTCGAGACTCGCCGCTTCGTATGACCTTCCGAAATGATAGGGTTGTGCCGCGGGGCGTCGTGGGCCGGAGCAGACGCGCGATGCACCGTCACCCCGTTTGACTCGTACTGTGCCGGCATGACTTCGTGAGGATTCACAAGACGGCGAGAAGGGACCGCCGAGCTGATGGGTGAGTTTGCGAAAGACTTCCAGCGCCATCTTATCGGTGTGCTCGGCTTGGTGCTGATCGGAGGTGCGGTCTACTACCTGATCGTTCCGCCCTCCAGTGAATTTCATCTCATGTTCGAGGCGGCTTGCCGTCGCATGGGCATCCTGTGCGTGTTGCTTTGGCTGGCCTTTCCCGAGGTAAAGAAGCTGCCGGCGTGGTTGGCGCTCTCCGTTCCGTTCGTGACGGCGGTCGTGGTTTTTCGGCCTCGGTACGCGCTGGTGTTGGTACCGCTGGTACTCTTGATTCTGTTTCTCAGGCCGAGAAGTCGAGGGAAAGCGTCGCACCAGGGGGCGAGGAAACGGCCGCCCGCCGGCGACCGGTCGTGAGATGGTCCCGGGCGCGGGTCAGCTAGGTGTGTCCAGATAGGGATCCTGCCCCATCTGCCGCTGCATCTTTTTTCGTTCGCGTTCGAAGTGCATGAGGGCTTGGCGATCACGAAAATGCCGGCGTTCGATTCTGCGCTGGGCTTTTCGGAAAAGGTATGCCAATTCGGGGAACAATCGACGGGAGCGCCGCCCTAACGCCGCGTAGCGTGCGGCCCGCTTCGGCCCGAGGCCCTTCTCCAAGAGCTCGTCCTCCAGGGACAAAAATTGGCGGAAGGAGCCGGGGTCGCCTTGGCGACCGCAACGTCCGCGCAACTGCCAGTCGATGCGGGCGGCATCGTGCATCTCGGTGCAAATCACGTGCAATCCGCCCAGTTCAGCCACCCCCGGCCCCAGACGGATATCCGTTCCCCGACCGGCCATATTCGTGGAAACCGTCACGCGGCGCATCTTGCCGGCCTCCGCGACGATGGCGGCTTCCTTTTCCACGTGATGCGCGTTCAAGACGTCGTGCTCGATTCCTCGCTGCTTGAGCAGGCGGGACAGGAATTCCGATTTCTCGATGGACCGCGTTCCGATCAATACGGGGCGTCCCAATGCGTGCATTTCGCACGTCTCATCGACGACGGCCTTCCATTTTTCCGCTTCGGTGCCGAAGATCAGATCGGGCAAGCGCTTGCGAATGCTGGGACGATTGGTGGGGATGATGATGACCGGGCACTTGTAGATACGGCGCAATTCTCGGCTGGAGTCTCGGCCGGTGCCCGTCATGCCCGCCAAGTGCCGGTAGCGGAGGAAAAAGTCTTGCACAGTGACCCGGGCGGCCTGCCCCGTCGCAACCGTAACCTCCACTCCTTCTTTCGCCTCCACGGCCTGATGGATTCCGTCCCGCCACTTTCTCCCCTCGGAAAGCCGGCCCGTAAACTCGTCCACAATGACGATTTCCCCATCGCGAACCACGTACTCGCGATCACGGATGAAGTCTCTCGCCACTTTGATCGCGCGTTCCAAGTATTCGTACACATGGAACATACCTACGGCCGCCATGGCTTCCGGTTTGGGGAGTTGCCGCGCCTTGCGTCGTCCCTCCCGAGTCAGCTCCACCGACTTTTTCTCGTGGTCGTATTCGTAGTCCTCGTCCTCAAGGAACTGCTCGGCCACGCTTGCCGCCCATTTGTAACACTCCACCGCGATCTGTTCCTCTTCCGTGGGCAGGGCGCTGATGATGAGAGGCGTTCGGGCCTCGTCGATGAGGATGCTGTCGGCCTCGTCCACGAGGGCGAAGAACGGTTCCCGTTGAACGGGTTGTTCACCGCTTTCCACCCTCTGATCGGTGAGCATGCTGCCGATAAGATCGGTTTGCCCCTCGCGGATCTTGCGAAGGAGCAGCCTGTCTCGCAAGAAGTCGAATCCGAACTCCTTGGCGGTACCGTAGGTGACGTCGGCCGCATACGCTTTGCGCCGAGCCTCTTGCGACATATCCGTTTGGATGACGCCCACAGTCAGCCCCAAAGCCTGGTAGATCGGTCCCATCCATTCGGCGTCACGTTTGGCAAGGTAGTCGTTCACGGTCGCCAGATGGCAGCCTTGCCCGGCCAAGGCGTATAGATACATGGGCAGCGTTGCGGTGAGCGTTTTGCCTTCCCCGGTCTGCATCTCCACGATGGCGTGGTGGAAGAGCGCGATTCCACCCAAGACTTGGACATCGAAATGCCGCATGTTGAGGCGACGGCGACCCGCCTCGCGGACGAGTGCGTAGGCCTCCGGGAGCAGACGCCCGAGCGGCTCTCCGCTGCGAGCACGGTAGCGCAGGGCCAGGCTCCGCTTGCGCAAATCGGCGTCCGAGAGCGATTGGCATTGGGGTTCCAGTTCCCCGATCCGCGCCACCAACGGCCTCCAGTGGGATATCCACACGTGGGAGGGAATCGGCAGGACGGCGGCAAGATTCGTTCCGGGTGACGGCATGGCTTAATTTGTTTGTAAGGGAGCTACCTCGGGGGCGAGGATCTCGTCCCCGGCAGTGCATTTAGGATTATAGGAGACCGGACGGAAACCGGGGATGCGATTTCGGCGACCAACGACGTCGGCCGGAGATTCGCCCGGACAAGTACCGCCGATCGCTATCCACGATGGCATTATTCCCCAGATTCTTGAGCTACATTTCATTAACCAACCATACCTTTTTTCCGGCTTTGCGGGGGCCTGCTCAGCGTGCCGCCCTCCTGCCGTTTCCGTTCGCTCCAAGCTGCGTGTTATGGCCATGGAAAACTCGCGACAATTGCGCCAACGGCTCTTCGTCGATCCGGAGGTCCAGGCTGCACTACTCCTCCGGGTAGTCACGTACTGGGTGCTTTGTTTGGCGGCCGTCGCTTTGATGCTGCTGTGCTGGCGCGTCATCGCCGGTCCTCCGCGACCGGTCTTCGCCCATTTGGAGGAGTTGTGGTTCCGGTTCGGGCCTCCGTTCTTTGCGTCTCTCGTGGTATTACCCTTGATCTTGATGGACATCATCCGGTTGAGCAATCGGTTTTCCGGCCCCCTGATTCGGTTGCGCCGCTCGATGCGGGCACTGGCGCGCGGCGAAAGCGTCAACCCATTGCGTTTCCGGCAGGGTGACTTTTGGAAAGACTTCGCGGACGAATTCAACGCCGTCGCCGAGCGGGTCGAGGAATTGGAACGCATCTTGCGGTCATCCGAAGCCGGCCGTGAAAACTCATCCCGCAATCTCGCCCCGCCGGCCGAGGGAAGTCCGCCTGCATCGAGTTCCGCACGTTCCGGTTCGGCTCGGCCCATCGTGCTGCCGGACTGCGGAGCCGGTTTTGTGCCTCCGAGCTTCGTCGACCAGGGATAATTCCCTAATTGCACGGCGAAGTGGCCGTCTCCTGCAAATGCAGAACCTGGTGCCGGGCGTCCCGAGGTGTCTTGAGTGATACAGCGAGAGCTCCGCTAGATTGCTACCGTTTCTCAGCGGCGCTATACTCAAGGCAGTCGGATGCGTGGCGCGATAGCCCGGCGCCTGTTCGTTTCCGCGGTTCGCGAAGGACGATCGGCGCGGAGTAGCAGGTCGCTTTCGCCGTCGGCGGCCCCGGTCGTGACGGCGGCAAGTTAGGTCTCGGGCTTCGTAGCTCGGCGCTGCAACCGCGATTTGGAAGTTTTTGGTTCATTGGCTTCACTGAAATATGGGAGATGGCATCATGTTGAGTCGTCGAAGCTTCGTCGGTACCTCCGCTGCCATGATGGGGACCCTGGCGGCGCCGCGTTGGCTGGTGGGCATCGGCTCGGCGCAAGAGGCCAAACTGGCTGACGGCGCCCCGCATGCCGAAAAGTTGGGATGGCGACTGGGCTGCCAAGCGTATAGTTTCAATCGCTTCAGCTTCTTCGAAGCCATCAAGAAGAATGCCCAGGTCGGGCTGCGCTATATCGAAGCATATCCGGGCCAACGTTTAGCTCCGGAGGGCGACGCCAAATTTGATGAATCGCTCTCTGCGGAAGGACGACGCGAGGTCAAGGCCCGCTTGGCCGACTCGGGGATCAAGTTGGTGAATTACGGCGTCCGCGGACTGGGAACCAATGCCGACGACAACCGCCGCGTCTTCGATTTCGCCAAGGATATGGGCATCGAAACGATCGTGTCGGAGCCGCCCTTCGACGCCTTCGATGCCATCGAGCCGTTGTGCAACGAGTACGAAATCAACGTCGCCCTTCACAATCATCCCAAGCCCTCGATCTATTGGAACCCGGATACCGTGCTTCAAGTGTGCCAAGGCCGCGGCAAACGCATCGGGGCGTGCGCGGATACCGGCCACTGGATGCGATCGGAGATCGTGCCTCTTGAGGCGATTAAGAAGCTCGAGGGACGGATCATCTCCTTCCATTTCAAGGATCTGAATCAATTCGGAAGCGGGGCGCACGACGTCCCGTGGGGGACGGGCAAGGCGGACGTGCCGGCCCTCTTGCGGGAGATTCACCGGCAGGGACTCAAGGCCGTATTCTCCATCGAATACGAGTACAATTGGGAAAACTCGCTGCCCGAAATCGCCGAATCCGTCAAATTCTTCGATCGCGTCGCGAAGGAGATTTTGGAGAGCTGAACCCGTCTAGATCCGCGGAAAGGCGACCGATTCGGATGTAGAACGGCCGGTCTCGGCCGAATCTCGGAACGATTCCAATCCCGCCGCGCCGCGTTCGTGCGGCGCGGCGGATTATGCGTTGTCCGAATTGCGGATTGCCGCCGGCTATGGGTTCAAGATCAATTCCACTTCGGCAATCGAAGCGAACGGCCGGTTGTGGATCTCCCGGAGCGCGACGACCCGGATGAATCGGGCTTCCCGCGGCGCGGCGAATGTGATTTCCCTCTCCACGGCGCGAGTGTCCCACGATTGCCGGGCGACCGTTTCCCAGGCCTTGCCGTCGTCACTCACCTGGATTTCGCATTCCGCCAATTGTCCGTTGGGATTTCCGTCTTGCCGAGGCACGAGACGCAGGCCTTTGATCGCGACGGGCCGCCGCAATTCAAGCGTCCAATGATGGGGAAACGGCGAGGGGCTGGGGGTCCAGGCCGTGTGCCACATGGTCTCGGTGTTGCCGTCGATGGCGCAAGCCGGTTCAAAACCCGGTTCGCTACTGTCGGCGGAGGCTTGCGCCCCGAGTTGCTCCAAAACGCCGGGGGTTCGCCACAACCCCTCCCAGGCTACCCGTTCCAACACGACCTCCGGCGAGAATTCCGGCGACGCGGCGTACCGCAGAAGACCGGACAACAGTTGCCGAGCGACAGGCCGTTGTTCCAGGTCCTTCGTCAGGTCGATACTGCACGCCAGCAATCGACCCTCTCCAACGCGAGCTTCCCAAACCAATCCCAATTTGCGGGCATCGCACCAATCGTCGATCGGCTGCACGATCGGGCGCAGTTCGCGGGGCAGGCCGTCCAGTAACATCGGTTTGCAATGATCCAGCAGTTCTTGCCACTGCCAATCGGCGTGGAAGGCCGTCGGGAAATCCCGCAAAGCCGGGTGCTCGGGTCGGCAGACGATTCCTACCGTGTGAACCGTTTGTGATGGGAATGTGATACGATTCCAGAAGATGGGCTGGAAAGTTCCCAAGGTCTGTCCGGCGATGCGCCCCGGCGGCGCCAGCAAGACGACACGCTTGCCGCTTTCCGCGGCCTGCCAAGCGGTTTCGGGATCGTCACTGAGCACGACGTCGCGCGGAGTCTCGATCGGCGGATTCTTCGGATAGATCCAAATCTTCCAATCGTTCTCGATCGGCGTGCCTTCCAGCCTTGCGGTCAACGTCAATTCGGCGGGAGCCGGCAGCTCGGACGTCGGCAGGCGTAGATCGCCGAGCGTCGTCACCCCGCCCGTCGGTACATCCGAAGCGGTCAACGCGCCTTCTACGAGCACGCGATCCCCCTGGTGCAGTCGCCATTTCAGCACGACCTGGTCGAGCGTGCGCGGCCCGTAATGCGCAATATCGAGCCGGCAGTCGAAGGCTTCATCGGTCGTGAATACCCGTTTTTTCATCCTCGCCAGCAGCACCGTGGAATTGCAGAAGCGGCGGTATTCGTCGGGCGTGCAGTACCCTTTGGATTCCCAGAAGGCGTCGAGGACGCCCACGGGAGCGGTTCCCTGTCCGGGAAAGTCGTGCAGATCCAATAGTTGGAATCCTGCCATCCCCGGCGTTCTCAGTGCCGTTTCGATTTCCTGCTTGTACAGCGCGACCTGAAATCGGCCGGATGCCGCGAGGAACTCTTCGGCTTGTTCCCACAGTCCTTTCCGCTTGAGGATTTCACGGAAGACTTCCACATTAGAACCGCGGAAGAAACCCGTGTATTTCTCCGGCTCGGAGACGACGTTCGGATAAGCGCACCACTGGCCGATCTCGTGGCTGACGACGGGGATGCCTTGCTTTTGGATGTGTTCCCGGTAGTCGTCCCAGGTCTGCGGCGTCTTGTTCAACTGGAGCGGACCCCATGCCTGCAAACGCGGCGCATGTTGCACGTGGTACTGATTGGCTGGGATGGAGGGCCAACCGGAACCGGCGGTGTAGGCGTGCCGCGGGTCGCTGCGACGCTGGGTCTCGACCCAACGCGTCAAAAAGGCATCGCGTTCCCGACCGCCCGGCTCATTAGACGCCGCCATCAAGAGCAGCGACGGATGATTTCCGTAATGCTTGCGGATGCGAGCGGCCTCACTGTAGACAAATGCGTCCACAGGGCTTCCATCCCCGAATGCGGCCCAGCACGAGGCTTCGACTTGATAGTACATCCCCATTTCGTCGGCAGCCTGAAAAGCCGCCTCGGGCGGGCACCACGAATGGAACCGCAGGTGATTGAGGCCGTAGGATTTGGCCGTCGCCAAAATCCGACGCCACGACTCCACGTCCATGGGAGGGTGCCCCTCGCGGGGAAAAATGCAGCATTCCAGCGTTCCGCGGAGAAAGATCGGGCGTCCATTGACGGTGAATTGTGTGCCTTGGACGGCGAGGTCTCGAAAGCCGAACGTGGTCGTGGCCGTGTCCGTGATTTCCGGCCCCGAGTCGCCGTTCGCGGCGAGTGCGGCGGATAGCTCGTACACCGCCGGATCAAATTCATCCCAAGGTCGGGCCGTCTCGCCCAGACGATAGCTGAGCGTGATTTGACCGCCGTCTTCATCCCACAGAACGGGGTACTCTTGCGCGTGGTGCGTAGCGCCGCCGACGTCGCTGCCGTCGCCTTTCAGGTCCGCCTGAAGCGTGATCGTTCCGCGACCGCGGGAACCCGTGCGGTTTCCCAGCGTGATCTTTACCTCCGCTGACTTCGTGCTCCAACTTGGAAAGACCTGGAGTTCTTCGATCCAGACGGGGGCGCGACTGCGGAGTTCCAACTTTCCCACAATGCCGTTCCAATTGCCTTGCGTTTCGTCCGAGATACTATGGGCGCTGGTTCCCACGGGGATCAGATAACTGTTATCCACGCGAATGGTGAGTCGGTGCCGACCGGGGGGGAGGTGGTCCGAGAGGTCGTGGATATGCGGCGCGGCCAAGGAGTCGGCAGAACCGATCGATCGATCGTCGACCCAAACGTCGGTGCGCCAGTGAGCGCGCTCGAGAAATAGCGTGATGCGGCTGCCGGCCCAACTGTCCGGAATATCAACGTCGCGCTGGTACCACGCCGGACCCACGTAGTGTCGCGGCGGCGTGAGGAAGAACGGACAAAGAAAATTGTCGTCCGAAAAGAACTCCGCGAAGCGCGGATCGTTTTGCAGCTTGAGACCGATACCCGCCAGCCACTTGCTGCCTCGGCCGGGCCGAGAACCATAGCCTTGTCCTTGCAGCATACCGGGCAGTTCAATGCGATCAGGGAGCGATTGGGAATACCAGGCCCCTTGGATGCCCTCGTCCAGCGGGTCGAGGCGAAATCGCCACGTGCCTTGCAAAGGCAGCACTTCCTCGGCAACGACGAGAGCTTCGCTGAGGAGGGTGAGCGCGGCGCATGTGATCAACGTCCAACCTAAACGCCATCCGCGATGTAACATGGCAAGATCCCCCAGAATGTCCGTCGAAAATCCGCCCTTCCACTTGGGATGCCGCCGAATAGTACTACGCGCGCGGCCGTGACGTAGCCTCCCCCTTCAAGAGTTGACGCTCGATCTCTTCCAAGGTACTTCCTTTGGTTTCGGGGAGGAATCGCAGGATACCGATGAAGCCCGCGACGCAGATCGCCCCGTAGAGCCAAAAAACTCCGTCCGGCCCCAAGGCTCCCAAGAGTAGGGGGAAAGTCAGCGTCAATGCCGTGCACCCCAGCCACAGCGAGAAAACCGCGATGGAGACGCCCACGCCGCGAACGCGATTCGGAAAAATTTCGGAGATGATTACCCAGGTCACCGGTGCCAAGGACATGGCGTAGCAGGCAATGGCGGAGACGACCAGCACCAGCATGTGTATGCCGGTGCTGTGAAAGTGATACCCCAGGCCGAGGACGAAATAGATTCCCGCCAGGCCGCCCGCTCCCATCAGCATCAAGGTCCGGCGACCCCAGCGATCCACCGTGTAGATGGCGACGAGCGTAAAAATGAGATTGGTGACGCCGGTAATGACGATGTTCAGCATAACGTCGCTGACGCCGTAGCCCGCCGCTTGGAATACCTCTTGGGCATAGTTGAAAATCACGTTGATGCCGCACCACTGTTGAAAGACCGCGAGAAAAACTCCGAGCGCGACGATGCGTAGAATCCCCGGTTCGAGCAGCTCGCTCACTCGAACACGATTACCGGCTTGCGACGCCAACGAGTCGCGAATGTCGCGCAGGGCATGGTCGGCGTACGGCTTTCCTCCCACGCGGGCCAGAATCCGCTCGGCGGCCTTTTCGCGCCCCGCCTTGACCAGCCAACGCGGGCTTTCCGGGACGAAGAACATGAGGATGAAAAACGTGGCGGCGGGGATGGTCTCCGCTCCGAACATCCACCGCCAGCCGAACTGTCCGTTCCAAGTCCCGCGGATGAAATCGGCTAATTGAGCTTCCGCAATGTCGGAAGGAACGGGCTGAGCGATCGCCCAATTCGTAATCTGCGCGGCCAGGATGCCGATCACAATGGTGAGTTGATTGATGGAAACGAAAACGCCGCGAACCTCGGCGGGCGATACCTCGGCGATGTACATGGGCGAAAGGTTGGAGGCCAAGCCGATGCCGATGCCGCCCAAGATTCTCGCCGCATTGAACGAAACATAGCTCTCGGCCAGCGCCGTCCACACGGCGGAGGCGGTAAAGAGTAGTCCCGCCGCGACGAGAAGGCGGCGGCGTCCCCAGCGGTCGGTCAGCATTCCGGAGACCACGGCCCCGACGAGACACCCCGCCAGGGCGCTGCTTTGAGCGAACCCCTGCCAAAAACTCTTCGGCGGGATATGAAAGTAAGGCTCGTAGAAGGGTTTGGCGCCGCCGATTACAACCCAATCGTAGCCGAATAACAGGCCCCCCATGGCCGCCACAAGGCAGACCGACCAGAGGAAGCCCATATCGTAAGCGGGGCGTTTGGGAACGGAAGTCTGTTGATGATTCATGGTGCTGAGGGCGGATTTCCGCCGGTTCCGGATCGGACGGAATCGGTCGTGGGGTCGGAGCTGAGGTCAATCAGGCGAGTCGACCGGACCGACGGCGTCAGCGGCCTGGCGTAAGCGCTGCACGATCTCCTGATGGACCGCCCCGGCATCCACGGAGACGGCGACTTCGAGGTTATTGTGGCGCCATGCCGGAGCGGCACGACGATCGAAGACCGTGGCGCCCATGGTCAGTTCGCCCGCCGTCTCCACGTCGCCCGACATCTCCGTAAAACGAAAGAGTTCCGGGCAGGCCACCGCCATCAAAGCCAGAGTGTCGTGCAAGTGGATGGTCTCGCGGCCTAGTTCCAGTCGATAGTTGCGAAATTTCGCCGAGAGCAGTTTCCGAAACAATGCCCCCACTTTGCTGGTTTCCTCGGGAAGCTCGTTCAGAAACCCCAGCCCCAGTGTCAGTTTGTTGCTGGCATCCAGGGGAATCAGGGTCTTGGCGGCGGCGGAAGAGAACACCACGCGAGCGGCGACGGGATCGCAATAGATGTTGAACTCGGCGGCGGGCGTGATGTTTCCGCCCACCTGTACGGCTCCGCCCGCGATCACGATGCGTCCCACCAAGGAGGAAAACTCCGGGTCCCGTTGAATGGCCCGCGCGATGTTCGTCAAGGGGCCGAGCGCGATGATCGTAACGGCATGGGGCGCGCTGCGAACCTCGTCCACGATAACCTTCTCGGAAGGATGCGGTGTCCGCAGCTCGGCGACAGGCAGCGCGGCGACCCTCAGATCGTCGGCGGAGTCGGCGAAGCGCCCCTTCACGGGCAGCCCTTGGTCCGGCTCCGAGGCCGCGCCGATGCGGGGAGATCGTTCCGGATCGAAATAGGCAAGCAAGGCTTGGGTGTTGCGGGTGGCGACGGCCGGCGGTACGTTGCCCCCCACTGCCGTTACCGCAAGGACCTCCCAATTCGGTGCAAAAAGGCTGAGACACAAGGCGAGTGCGTCGTCGATACCCGGATCGATGTCTAAAATAATCTTTCTCGCCATGCGGCACCTGGATTGCTTGGGAGTCCTTCCATTCCCATGAACGCTGTTGACGATTGTAAGAATGCCGGTCGCTTGCCGCAATACCTCGAGATTCCTCCTGAGAGCTTCGCCGGTACAATGCGGGCGGGTAGCGGCGGATCGCTTTTTGTCGGACCGCGCCGCGAGCAGCGGACTCCTCGCCGCAACGGAAGGGGCAAAGCGGGAGATGGAAACGTGATTTTTCGCGAAAGGCCCATGTATGCTTCATGACGCATTGAGGCGACTCGAGCAAGGAATCGACCTCACGTTCGAGCAAGCCGCCGCCGTGATCGAGGTCATGATTTCCGGAGCGTGCGAGGAGGAGCTCGCAAGACGCATCCTGGCGGCGATGCACGTGAAGGGCGAAGCGGTGGAGGAGGTGGCGGGTGCGGCTCAAGCCATGCGGAAGCACATGGTCCCAATTCGACCTGAGGCACCGCTGGTGGTCGATATTGTCGGCACGGGAGGGGATGGAGCCGGCACATTCAACATCAGTACGGCCGCCGCCGTCGTCACCGCCGCCGCGGGGATTCCCGTGGCCAAGCACGGCAACCGGCGCATTACCAGCCGCAGCGGGGCCGCCGACGTGCTGGCGTTGCTGGGGGTGGCTGTCAATGCCCCTCCCGCATTCGCCGAAGAGTGCTTGAACGAACTGGGGATCTGCTTTTGTTTCGCACCGAATTTCCATCCCGCCATGCGGAATGTCGCCGATATCCGCGCGAAGCTGGGCCACCCGACGATCTTCAATCTTCTGGGACCGTTGACCAATCCGGCCGGGGCGGGTATTCAGCTCTTGGGCGTGGGGCGAGAGCACCTGCATCGGATGATGTCCGAGGCACTATGTCTCTTGGGCACACGACGCTCCGCCGTGGTCTTCGGCAGCAGCGGCTTGGATGAGATCGATCTCAGCGGGTTGACCCGCGTCATCTTGGTGGAAGACGGCCGCACGCGGAATTTCGGCTGGACTTGGGAAGATTTCGGACTCAGCCCCGTGAGCCTGGAGCAACTGCAAGTTGCCGGCCCCGAGGAAAGCGCCGCGCTGATTCTCGATATCCTGTCGGGGCGACCTTCGCCGGCGGCCGATGTCGTGGCCGCCAACGCCGGCGCGGCTTTGTGGTTGGCGGGGAAGAGCGACAAACTGGACGACTGCGTTGAGTTGGCGCAGGAGGCCGTGCGTGGAGGCGCCGCGGCCGATTTGCTCAACCGCTGGATCGCGAAGAGTCGGCTTGTGTCGTGATCGGCCGCCGGTCGAACGGAGACCGTCGAAACATTGCGGCCTCGTCGCGTCTTGCCGTTCGCCCCTCCGCTCGGGTTGCCCGAGATTGGGTCCCGCTTCACCCGATATTAGGATCAGCTCCGTGGATCGAAAGACGTTTCGGCTGGTGCTCTTGGTTTCGTGCTGCCACGCGTTGGTTCACGTTTATGAACAATCCTTTTCGAGCGTAGAGCAATTGATTGCCGATGCCTTCGGCGTCAGTCAGGCGACGACCGGTCTCTTGGGGACGTCCTTCCGACTGCCGTTCGGCCTGTGTGCCTTGGCCGCCGGTTGGTTGGCCGATCGCTGGGGACAAAAGGCCATGCTGGTGGTCTATTTGGTGGGTTGCGGGCTGACCAGTCTGTTCTTGTTCTCGGTGGGGAAGACCGCGGCCTTGACGGGCAACATCGCAATCCTCTTCGTCGCCCTGCCGATCTTGGGACTCTTCGCTTCGATCTATCATCCCGCCGGGCTGGCCCTGATCGCCCAACGCACCACTCCCGAAAATCGTCCCTTATCGCTCGGATATCATGGCATCTTGGGGTCTCTGGGGATCGCGGCGGGTCCGCTTTTCGCATCCTGGGTTTTGTATTCGGGCGGCAGTTGGCAGTCGTTCTACCTCGCGCTTTCCGTGCCGGGAATCGTGCTGGCCCTGGTTGTGTTTTTCAGTCTTCGCGATGACGTGCACGCCAAAGAAGGCCGCACGCCGGTTTCCGAGGGGGCGGGGCCGGCCTTGCCGTTAACGGATTCCCACGCCGGTTTCGAGTTGCAAGTTGATGATCGGCACCGAGCGGTGAGGGGAGCCGCGGACGGCGATTCGCTCGGAGCACAGGAGACCGCCCCTCCCTCGCACGCTTCGCCGTCCGAGGAGAAACCCGCCTGGAGCCATTACTTTCTGCTCATCACGGCGACGACGTTGGCGGGATTTGTCTATTCCGCGGTCATGACGTTCTTGCCCCGTTACTTGGACGATTCGGGGTTGTTTCCCAATTTGACCAGGGAAACGGTGCGAAACATCCTCAGCGGGGCCGTACTCTTGCTCGGCATGATCGGGCAATATACGGCGGGGCGTTGGGCCACCCCGCGAACCCTGGAACGAATGCTCGCCGGCGTGTTTTGGGCCAGCCTGCCGCTCTTGATCGTGATGGGTGCCGTGTCCGGGATTTGGCGGGTGTGGGCGGCGGCGGTGTTCATGCCCGTCTTCTTTATGCATCAGCCTCTCTACAACAGCCTGGTGGCCAAATATGTCCCACAGCGGCGCCGCAGCATGGCCTACGGCTTGAGTTTCACGCTCAGCTTCGGCGGCGGCAGCATCGGACCCGCCGTCATCGGTTTCCTTCAGGCCGGATCGGGGCCTTACGGAAACTTGGTCAGTTACGGCGTGTTGGCCATGACGATCGGAGCGGCGGCGGCCATGGTGCGACTATTGGCGAGAAAAGCCGCCGTGACGCAAGGCCGCGGGCATTGACCGGTCGTCCTGCGAAGACGCCCGGCGCGGCGGATCGGCAACATGAACCGGCCGGTCGGGGCTCGAGCGGTCATCGGGCGCGGCGGATGCGTTCACGCGATTACGGAGTCGTAGGGCCTGCCGAGCAAGTCGGCCACTTTGCGAAAGAGTTCCGCGTTTCGACCCACGCTCAACGCCCCGTGGTGCGTCGGAGCCAAGGCGAACCAGGCGTCCATCATCCTCGCAGGCGGGAGCGGGAACCGGACGTGCGACATCGTGTTGCCGATGCGCAGAATCGGGGCCTCGATCGCTTCGCCCTCATTGGCGATCATACGCAGTTGCCCGCGGTCATCTTGCGTCACATTGAGCATGGTGACCGGTCCCTTGGGGACGGTGGCCTCCACGCTGACGCCCGCGCCCCATTTGCCGTGATAAAGCCCCATGCCGCGCAGGATCGGTCGCCCGTCGGCGATTCCGATGTGGAACGGGCCGTCGTGACCCAGGATGATGGTCCCGCGATCGTAATCGGCGGCCACGATTTCGCTGTAGCTGCCGCCCACGCCCAAAATGTCGCTGATCTTCATCGCGACGGCCGTCTTCATGTCTCCCTCGCCGCTGCACGGCACGCCTTGGGCGGTCAATAGGGAGTAGCCGAGGATCGCCGCCTCTTGCAGGCGCTCGTATTCGTTGCCCGGCGCCCCGCGGTAGTAATACGTCAGCGCGTCCAAGTCGAATTCCGCGACCAGCTTTTCTTCGGCGACCGCAAGGCGGCAAGCGGCATCCAATTGCTCGGGACGCGGCTTCTTGGCCAGCGGGTCGGAGGGCGAGTCCTCGCTGATTTCGAACATGCCCTCGATTTCGGCCAGTTTGCGGCGTTTCTCGGCCTCGGTCACCGTCTCGGCGAGGCGTGCCAAGTCGCACATTTCCAGCACTTCCACGTGCATGCCGGTCTGCGCCGTGATCATGGTGAAATCGCTGTACATGTCCAACATGCCGGGATAGGTGTGGCCCAAGAATCCCATTCTGCCGTCCCGCAGCGTGCGGACGACGCCCGCCGAACGAATCCATTCGGCGATCTCGCGCCAGGCGGCGACGGCCTCCGGCCGGGCGGCCGTATTTTCGTCCGCCACGGAAATCTCCGGTGTCCCATCCAGTCCCAAAAGCCCGCTCACCACGCGGAAAGGAATGCCGCAGCGGCGGAAGGCGTTTGCGATTTCCGGCACGCAGCAGCTCACGCATTGGGCCAACCATTCGCCGGTGCCGGTCTTGTCGTAGTTCATGGCGGCGGCGGGTTGCAAGTTGAGCACGACCACCGGTCGGCCGCAGTCCTGGGCGATGGTGATGTGGGACGCGCTCATGCCGTAGGTCGCCGCATGACAAAAGACGATGTCCACGTCACGCCGTCGGAATTCTTCGGCCACGCGCCGGGCCTTGGCCTCGTGGTCCACCATCCCCGCATAGTACACATCGCCCCAAGACTTCATGCGCGTCTCGATGAATCGGCCGTAGCCGAGCAACCGCTCCAAAAGTCCCGGGAACTGCTCCCAATAGCGTTCATGCCCGATCGAGTACAAACCTACCCGGGCGCGCTTGCCCTCGCGCAGCCGTGGTAGCGGACCGTCGGCTTGCAAACTTGCTAGGGCACCCCAACCGGCCGCACCGATGCCGGCCCCCGCCGTTCCCAAAAATCCCCGCCGCGTCATCTCACTCATGGTTCATCTCCCAGTTTTGTGGCAAGCCGTATCTTGGCAACGACCGGGACCTGCGCGTCGACCGCGTTTGCTTCCATTGTGTTTACGAGCCGACACCCCCGCAAGTGAACCAAGTCATGACGGCAAGGCAGAACAAGAACGGAAACGAGGAGCCGGAAAGTCATCCGACTCCTCGTTCCGGTTTGGCATGCAGGCGGTCGCGCGGCAGTGACCCGGCAGGTCCTGACGCTGCGAGTAACCGCCGAACGCTAAATCCTCAGAAGGGGTTCTCGATCAAGGGATCGCAGTCGCCGATGTTCCATTGATTCTGCGACAAATCCTGATCCTGGAGACGCCCCTGATCCATGCCGGCGGCATCCGTGTAGGACGAGTCGGAAGCGCCGTCGACCACGCAATCCGGGACCTGAACGTCCCAAGGATGCGCGATGTAGTAGGATTGGTCCAACGAAATCACGGCCTCGACCACATCGCCCAACTCCGTGATGACGGCATCGCGGACGGCACTCAGCCCGCCCACGATTCCGATCACCAACACGGTGATCAGGAGAATCCATTCGAACGTCAATACACCCTCGTCCGACTTCCACAGATTCTTCAGTACAACCCTCACGATCGGTTCCTCCACTACGAGACACGAGACATACCGGCACACGCGAGAGAGATTTGCTTGCACATTTCATGCCGAAGGCGGATAGGAGCGACGGTGCGTCCCATGCCGCAATCACAAATCCCAACTGGACAACGAGTTGAGTCGCACGGCTATTCTCCTTCGCGGTGAAGTCTCCTCGCTGCATATGTTCCAACGTTTTAACAAAACACTCCTGCGGATGCCCGGACTGTTGTCCGGCAATAACATCTAAATTCGCCCGCTGATTCGTGTCGCCCAGTCTCGGGAATCGGCCGCCGCTCTTCCGCGTCCGTTGTCTCCGCTTGGGACTGCAAGGAACGAGTCCTCGCTTCGCAAGGTGATCGTGGACGGCGCGCACTTTGCGTTCGCGGATCGGGCCGTAATTACCATTCGCGAAATCAAAGCCCCGCGCGCGTCTGATCTTGAGCTAAGTTTGCATACCGGCGGGCGACGATCGCACTTGTTTGGCCACAACTTCGGAGCTTTGTCGGTCGCCCTGATGCCCGAGCGGGCGCTGCCCGAGGAGCCGGCGTCGCGCTGGGGAATCGCCCAGGCGGGCGAGGCGCCATCCTCGCTCGGACGCAATTCCGGGAACCATTCCGAGAGCCAAAGTCATGAGCCACCTCTCCCAACTGCTGCTGGAAAAAGAAATCCTTCTGGAAAGCGGGACCAATGAACTGGAGGTCCTCGTTTTCAACGTCGCGGACTACACGTTCGGCATCAACGTGGCCAAGGTCCGGGAGGTCCTTCCGGCGCCGGAGATCACGCAGCTACCCAAAGCACACCCGTCCATTCGGGGCGTATTCAAGCTGAGGAATCAAGTCATCCCCTGCGTTTCCCTCATGGATCACCTGGGCATTTACTCCGGCGGTGAGCACTGTGAATCGACGGCAATCCTGACCGATCTCAACCAGCAACAAACGGCTTTTCTGGTGGACCGAGTGGAGCGCATCTACCGCCTGAGCTGGGAAAACGTCCTTGCGGTGCCCGGTTTGACGGCTCTGTCTCGCATGCCGGTTACGGCATTGACCCGTTGCGGCGAGCGGCTGATCCTCATGCTCGATTTCGAGATGATTCTCGATGAAGTGACGAACCAATATTTCCGCACGCATTGCGTGGAAAACGTCGATCAGGTACCGCGCGATCAAGCCCGCATCGTCTTCGTGGAAGACTCTCCGACAGTTCGCGAGGCGGTCGTAAGCACGCTCCGCGAGAGCGGCTACCGGCAGGTGATTTCGTTCGAGAACGGCAAGGAAGCCTGGTCGTGGCTGGAGTCCGAGGTCCGCGCAAGCGATGCGCGTCAGCCGATCTGCGACTTGGTGATTGCGGATGTGGAGATGCCTCAAGTCGACGGCCACCATCTTACCAAGCGGATCAAGTCGGACCCGCGGCTGCGGCACATTCCCGTCTTGCTATATTCCTCGATTATCACCCCGGAAAACCGAAAGAAAGGCGAGGCGGTCGGCGCCGACGAGCAAATCGCCAAACCGGATCTATGCCGCGTCGTTCAATTGGCGGATGAACTGATCGGCAAGGCCAAACCCGGAGGTTCCGGTGCCCCGGAAAGCGAGTTCTCCGCGTCAGTTCCCCAGGCATTCGAAGAAGAGCCTTGCGAGGCGAACCCCGCGTCGATCGCCGTCCGATCGGTGCCGGCCGCTTCGGTGGAAGAGCCCTCGAAGTCGAACCCGGGAGTCGGCGCGGTGGTTTCCGAAGCCTTGGAACCGCCCGCGATGCCCACGACGGACGCCTCCGCCGGCTCAGAATCCGCAGGGAGCCTTGATCCGCGCTGTGACAACACGGCAACCGCTGAGGCTGAGAGCGAGGAGTGCCCGGTGCCGCCGGGAAAGAATCGGCGGCTGTGGCAGACTTTCATCAAGGAGCTCGACGGGCGATGTCGCGCTTTGAACGACCTGATCCGTCCCTTGGACGTCCAGTGCCCGAGTTTTGATGCCTTGGTCGAAATGGCGCGGATATTGCACACCGTCAAATCGGCCTCGATGGTGGTTCCCGTCGAGGAAGTGACTCGGTGCACGCACCTTATCGAGGAACTGGTGGTACGGTTGCAACAAGCCGGCGGAAGTGTGCCAAAACAAGGCCTGGAACGCTACGTCGCATGGCTCGAAATGTTGGTCAGTCCTCCCGACGGCGACATCGTGGGAGCCCTGCGCTCCGGGAAACCCCTGGCCGAGGACCTTGCGCGGATGCTTGCGGGCGACGGCGTTCCGGAAGCGATGGCGACGGCCTAGCAGTCCCGCTCAGTTCAAGTCGAGCACCGTCTTCAGTCAAGCCGAGCGCGCAAACCGCATTCCGAGTTTGCCCACCTGATAGACGTTTTTTTCTCCGCCGGGTAGACTGGATTCTTCGCCTTCGGCCCGCCGGTGTGCACTACGGTGCGTCGAGACCCGCGGGGTTCCTGCCGACCTGATCGGATCTCGCGACTCATCCGCCGCCGTAACCGCCGAACAAGGGTATGCCTTCCAACGGAGTTTTCTCGCCATGAACATGGACGCCATCGTGTCGCTTTGCCGCCGACGCGGATTTCTATTTCAGTCGAGCGAGATTTACGGCGGTCTCAACGGGTTTTGGGACTACGGGCCCTTGGGGGTCGAGCTGAAGCGAAATATCCGCGACGCCTGGTGGCGCGACATGGTGACCTCTCACAATGAGCTGGTCGCTCCGCCGGGCGCGCCCTCGCCCTTTGCGATGGTCGGATTGGATTGCACGATCATCATGCACCCGCAGGTCTGGAAGTGTTCCGGCCACTACGACCTGTTTCACGATTACATGGTCGATTGCCGCGAATCCAAACGGCGCTACCGGCAGGACCAAGTGCAAGGCCGATGGGTTTCCAAGGAGGACCAGCGCATCTTCGTGGCCACGGAGCTGGTGGGAGCCGAGGCCGAAGAAGACGTCCTGCACAAGGCCCTGAAGTTTTTCGGCCTGCGTGCGAAGGATGCCGAGTCCCTATGTTGGGAAAGCCCGCTGGTTTGTTTGACCACCGTCGATGATTTCAGCCGGGTCCTGGCGCCGGATGCCAAGACGCTGGGAACGCTTACCCCGCCCCGCGAGTTCAACCTGATGTTCAAGACGTACGTCGGGGCCTTGAGCGGCGAAGAGAACACGGCCTTCCTGCGACCGGAGACGGCCCAGGGAATCTTTGTCAATTTCAAGAACGTGCTGGATAGCACTCGGGTCAAGATTCCTTTCGGCATCGCCCAACTTGGTAAGAGTTTCCGCAACGAGATTACCCCGCGGAATTTTACGTTCCGTTCGCGGGAATTCGAGCAAATGGAAATCGAGTTCTTCTGCCGCCCGGAAAGCTCTCGCCTGTGGTACGAATACTGGCGGAATCGCCGTTACCAATGGTATGTGGACCTGGGATTGAGCCGGGAGCGGTTGCGTCTGCGCGACCACGACGCAAGTGAGCTAAGCCATTATTCTTGCGGTACGGCGGATGTGGAATACGCATTTCCATTCTTGGCTCCCGGCGACTTCGGAGAATTGGAGGGAATCGCCCATCGCGGCGATTTCGATCTCCGCAGCCACATGGAAGGCAAGCTGGTTCGACAAGGCGATCAATTGGTGGTGGAGTTAGGGCCGAACGGGCAACCCAAGCACCGCGGCAGCGGTCGCGATCTGAGCTATTTCGATGACGAGACGCGAGAGAAATTCATCCCGCATGTGATCGAGCCGTCGGCGGGGGCTGATCGGGCGGCTTTGGCCTTCTTGTGTGAAGGCTACCAAGAGGATGAAGCCCCTGACGAACATGGTAAGCCCACCAAACGCGTCGTCCTGCGTCTGCATCCGCGTTTGGCGCCGATCAAGGCGGCCGTGTTTCCTTTGGTCAAGAAGGACGGTATGCCCGAGATCGCCCGAGATATCTACGCCGCCCTCAAACCGCTTTGCAATGTCTTTTACGATGAAAAAGGGGCCGTCGGACGCCGCTACCGCCGCCAGGACGAGATCGGTACGCCGTTTTGTATTACCGTGGACAGCCAAACCCTGTCCGATGGCACGGTGACGATCCGCGACCGCGATACGCTCAAACAGTGGCGGATTCGAACCGACGATTGCCCCGCCGCAATCCTCGGCCTCATCTCGGGTACGACGCAAATTCCCGAGTGAACGCTGCGGGCTTGGCCGGAACGGTCTGCGTACGTTTCCGATCGAAGTAACGTCGTTCCCGCCCTCGGAACGCCGGTCTCCTCCATTCCGCATGGAATGCGACTCTTGGCCTTGCGAATCGGCCGCTCTTTGGAATTATTCACCCACTCTTTTCTCCGCTCGGTTTTGGTAGCGAAAGTCTACCGGCAAGGTTGACTCGGCCGGATGCGACGATGGTGGCGAATCCGTTTCGCTCGCCTCAAAACCCCGGATGCTTAAACCCGTGGCAAATGCTTGACACCCTCCGGTGCCGGCGCTAGACTGACGGGCGACCTGAACAGAAGTCCCGCCCATGCCGTCCGCCCGAGGCGTCGTTCAAGCGTGTTGCGAGCATCCGTTGAAGAGGTATTCCCCATGCTCCGTCGCGTCTTTGCCAAGCAGCGACTACGGAGGTGCGAATTCAAAGCCGATCGAAAAGCCAAGCCTCTGACAGCGGTTGCTCGCCTTGCCGTGCTCCTGCTGGGAATGTGTGCGGGTTGGCTCCCGTGGGACGACTTTGTAGTCTCTTCGGCAAGTGCTCAGGAGCGGCCGGGACTGCGCGTCGCCACGTTTTACTGTGATGTGACGCCCGCCGTCGGCGGTCAACCTTTGATCTGGCTCGATACTCCCGAAACCATCGAGGATCCGCTCTGGGCGAAGGGGATTGTGCTCGAATCCGACGGAAAGAGGTATGCCGTTTGTGCGTTGGATTGGTGCGGTCTGTGCAACTCGAGTTACGACCTGTTCCGAAATACGTTGGCCGCGGCGTTGGAGACTTCTCCCGAAAACGTCTTCGTGCATACGGTGCACCAGCACACGGCACCGTATGTGGATGGGAACGCACAGCAGCACATGGCGCCGTACCCTGAATTGCCCCTGTATGTGGATTTCGCCTTCCTGCGTCGCTGCGCGGAGGGGATCGCGGCTGCGGCCAAGCAGAGCCTGTCCCGATGGGAGCCTTGCGACCACGTGGGAGTCGGCAAGGCACTTGTGGAACAGGCGGCCTCGAGTCGGCGCATCCGCGACGAAAACGGCAATTTGGTGGTCCGTTTCAGCAGCGCCGGCAAAGACCCCAAAATGCGGGAGTTGCCTGAGGGAAGAATTGATCCGTACCTTCGCACCATCACTTTGGCGCAAGGAGATCGCCCCATCGTCCGCTTGCACTTCTATGCAACGCATCCGCAAAGTTTCTACGGAGATCGCCGCGTGTCGGGGGATGTGCCCGCAATGGCGCGGGAGCGACTGCAAAAAGAGGAAGGCGTGTTCCAGATCTATTTCACGGGCTGCGCGGGGGATGTGACGTTCGGCAAGTACAACGATGGTTCTCGCGAAGCCCGCGACGCCCTCGCCTCTCGTTTGTACGAGGGAATGAAGAAGGCGGTGGAGACCACGCAATTCTCACCCGCCGACCGCTTCGGTTGGTGCTCGCGCCCCGTCGTCTTTTCGCCGCGGAGCGATGCCGGGCAGACGGCGGAAGATCATCAGCGGGTGCTCGCGGACCGGCAGCAAAGCCCGTTGAATCGGACCTTGGCGGCGGTCCGCCTGAGTTTCTTCGATCGCTGGGAACAACCGTTTACCGTACAGGGTCTGCGGATCGGCCCGGCGGTGGTATTGATGCTCCCCGGCGAGTCGTTGTTGGAGTTTCAGGAGTATGCGATCGCGCTGGCCGGCGACGCGACTTTTACGGCAGTGGCGGCCTACGGTGATTTGGGAACCGGTTACATTTGTTACGACGCCGCATTTCAAGAGGGCGGATACGAGCCGACGGCAAGTCGCGTTGCACCCGGTTCGGAGGGCGTTTTGAAGGAAGCCGTTCGCGCCGTCATGGAGGCCCTTCGATAGCGCGATGAGAACGGGACCCGCGAAACCGAGAGCATGAGACGCCGACTATCCGCGGGTAGAGCGGCGGGACGGTGAGAACCTCGCCGCCCCGGATCGTCGGTGGGACATCGGCCCGGACCGGCGTGGTCCGGAGCATCTTCAAGCAAGCGGATTGGATTTCGAATACCGAGATTGGGGAGATGGCTTATGAATCGTCGCGCATTTTTGGCGGCAAGCGGTAGTTTGGCTTTGGCGAGCAGCGTAGCCAGGCGTTCCCGCGCGGCCGCGGTCGACAAGCCGGCCCTGCTGGGGGGCAAACCCGTGCGAACCGAGCCGTTTCCCGGCTGGCCGCCGACTTCCGCGCCGATGGAACAAGCCGTCGCTCAGGTCGTCCGTTCCGGAAATTGGAATCGCAGTGGAAACGTTGAGGCTTTCGAAGAGCGTTATGCCGAGATGAACTCGGCCAAGTACTGTGTGGCAACTTCCAGCGGGACGACGGCGCTCTTCACTTCGCTGGGCGCGTTGGGCGTGGGACCTGGGGATGAAGTCATCGTACCGCCTTTCACCTTCATGGCCACGGTGACGGTCGTGTTGCTGCACCACGCGCTGCCGGTGTTCGTCGATTCCGACCCGGAAACCTTCCTCATGGATCCGACCAAGTTGGAGGCCGCGGTGACGGACCGCACCAAGGCCGTCGTGCCCGTGCATATCGGCGGTAATGTGGCGGACCTCGACCGCATCGGCGCCGTCGCTCAAAACCGCAAGATTCCCATCGTGGGCGACGCCTGTCAGGCCCATTTGGCCGAGTGGAAGGGAAAGTCGGCGGGGAGCTGGGGGACGACCGGGTGCTACAGCTTTCAGCTCAGCAAAAACTTATGTTCCGGCGAGGGTGGAGCCGTCATCACCAACGACGAGGCCGCGGCGGACGCCTGCTTTGCCTTTCACAACTGTTTGCGGCGGCGGAGCGGCGCCCGGGGTGAACTGCAATATCGCGGCGGCCGCAACGGGAACTTCCGCATGACGGAGTTTCAAGCCGCAGTCTTGCTGAGCCAACTGCCCGACATCCAGGCCCGGGGTGCGACGCGATCGGACAACGGCGCGTATCTCACGTCGCTGCTGCAAGAGATTCCCGGCATCCGACCGGCCCGAATGTACGAGGGTTGTACCCGCAATGCCTATCATCTCTACATGCTCCGTTATTCGCCCGAGGCCTTCGCCGGTCTGTCTCGCAACGGTTTCGTGAAAGCAATGCGCGCGGAGGGTATTCCGTGCAGTCCGGGTTACGACCCTTTGAACAAAGCGGAGTTCATTCGCGACGCCCTGTCGTCGCCGGCGTACCGCCGCGTTTACGGTGACGCGGAGTTGGCACGTTGGGCGGAACGCTGTGAATGTCCCGAAAACGACCGACTGTGCGCCGAAAGCGTGTGGCTGTATCAAACGACGTTGCTCGCGGAACGATCGGCCATGGATCAAATAGCGGAAGCCGTACGGAAGATTCACGCCCACGCCGCGGCCCTCGCGTCGGCGTGATACCCGAAAGGAGTCGTGGTTGTCGGCCGGCAGGACGACGGGCCGAGCCGGCTCGAATGCGGCGCCGGAGTACCAAAAGGTTGTCGAAGAGAGCGAGGGAGTGTCATGTCCAAGTCCCATGTTGTTTCCAGACGCGGATTCTTGACTTCGACGTCGGGTGCCGCCGCGGGCTTGATTCTGGCTCACGGTACCGGTCGTCGCGTTGCCGCATTCGAGGGTGCGGGGGAGAAATTGGCGCTGGAGGGCGGGCCGAAGGCGGTAACGCTGGTCCCTGAAAGCCGGCCGCGCTGGGGGGAACCGGAATTGCGGCAATTGGAGGAGATGCTCCGCCAGAGTTCCCTCTTTTATTGGGGAGGGCCGCAGACGCAACTGTTGACCGAGCGGTTCCAAGAGATTTGTCCGGTCAAGTACGTTCAGACGTGTTCCTCCGGAACGGCGGCCTTGCACATCGCGGTTTCCGCTGCCGGCATCGGGCCGGGCGATGAGGTGATCACGACGCCCATTACGGACATCGGCACCGTCATCGGGGTGATCTATCAACAGGCCGTGCCGGTGTTCGCGGACTTAGGCGCTGATACGTACAATCTCGATCCCGCGGATGTGGAACGCAGGATCACGCCGAAGACCAAGGCGATCATCGCCGTCCATTTGGCGGGCAATCCCTGCGATCTCGATGCCCTCAAAGCCGTCGCCGACCGGCATAACCTGATCTTGATTGAAGATTGCTGCCAAGCTTGGGGAGCAAAGTACCGCGGTCGACCGATCGGAACGGTGGGCCATTTCGCGTGTTTTTCGTTGCAAAACTCCAAGCATGTGACCTGCGGCGACGGGGGCGTGGTGGGGACCAATGACGAACGCTTCGGTCCGCTGCTCCAAAAATTCGGCGACAAGGGGGGCGATCGGCGGAAATGGGGCGGGTTTGACGCCTTCGCCACCAACTATCGCATGAGCGAACCCCAGGCGGCTGTGGCGGCGGCCCAGCTCACGCGATTGGAATCGATCGCTTCCGCTCGATCGCGGTTGGGCAACCTGCTCACGGAACTCATCTCCGGAGCCCCCGGCATCGTGCCGCACGGGGTGCGCCCCGACGACCGCGCGGTTTATTGGTTCTACATGTTCCGTCTCAAAGAGGGCGCGCTCCGTTGTAATCGCTCCCAATTCATCAAGGCGGCCGCCGCGGAAGGGGCCAACTTGATCGGCGGCTACATCGCACAGCCCCTGTATCGAGAGCCGGTGTTCCTGAACCACGGCTTTTTCGCCGGCCGCTGGCCGATCAAGGAGCTGGGACTCACCGACATGGACTTCAGCAAGCACTCCTGCCCCGAGGCGGAAGCGATCCTCACATCGTGCGTGCGCGTGCTGATTAGCGAGAATATGACCGAGGAGTACATTCGGCAACTGGCGGCGGCCATCCAGAAAGTCGCCCGTTATTACGCGGCCTGAGAACTTCTGGCAAGGCGACGAATGCCGGTTGAAGCTGCGGAGAAGCGGCCGGCGTGTCGGGGCGGTCGGAAATGGGTGTACGGTATCGGCGGATTTCAACGAAGCGAGGTGGGATTATGGAAAACCAATCTTCCAATCGGAGGCAGTTCTTGGAGACGATCGGAGCGGCGGGAGCGGCCTCGATGCTCGGGGCGGCGGCCTGGGAACACCGGCCGGCCGCCGCGGCCGAAGCGGAGAAGCTCGCCATTGACGGCGGAACGCCGGTCCGCTCCGACACGCTGTCCGCCTCTCCTTACGGGCCGCAATTCTATGACGAAGCGGAAGAGAACGAGCTGATCGACGTGTTGCGATCGCGGTCGCCTTTTCGTTGGTGGCACGGCAATTCCAAGGTCCTGGAATTCGAAGAGGCCTATGCCAAGCACATCGGCGCCAAATTCGCTCTCGGCGTAACGTCCGGAACGACGGCCCTGTTCACGGCCATGGCGGCGATGGAGGTGGGGCCGGGCGACGAAGTTATTCTGCCGGCTTGGACTTGGTACGCGGATTACGACGCGGTCGTCTTGGCCGGAGCCTTGCCGATCTTCGCCGAGATCGACGAATCCTTCAACATCGACCCCGAGGACATCGAGGCCAAGATCACGCCGCGGACCAAGGCGATTATCGCATGCCATCTCCAGGGCACGCCGGCCGATCTCGATCCCATCATGGAGATAGCGAAACGTCACAACATTTATGTTTTGGAGGACTGTGCCCAGTGTTGCGGCGGTAAGTACAAGGGAAAGTACGTCGGCTCGATCGGCCACATCGCGATCAACAGCTTCCAGCTCAGTAAAACGATCACGGCGGGCGAAGGCGGAGCGGTCCTGACCAGCGATCCGGTGCTCTTCGAACGCGCCGTCCGTTTCCACGACGTCGGCTCCATCCGCTCTCCCTATAGCGAGGCCCTCAACGGCGGTTTGCTGGCTGCCTTCGCCTCGTGCAACTTTCGCATGAACGAGTTTACGGGAGCGGTGCTCAAGGCCCAATTGACCAAACTGGAAACCATTTGCGATCGCGTCCGCAAGAACAATCGCGTGGTGCGAGAGGGAATCGCGGATCTGCCCGGCATCAAGCTGCGCAAATGGCCGGACGTGGAAGGTGACATCGGCGTCGGTGTATTCCTGGATCTTGGCAATCGGGAAAGGCGGGATCGGTTTCTGCGTGCGTTGCGGGCCGAGGGCATCGCGGCCGGCGGTCCGGCCGGGTCGGTGATCCTGCCGATCGACGGCCGCATCGAGAAGAAAGTTACCGTCCACCCCGCTTGGCCCTCCTTCAATTCGCCGGAGGGCAAGGCCGTGGAATACGGCGCCAAATGCTGCCCGCGGACCATCGACATCATCGGACGTTTTGGAGGCGTCATCATCGACCCGAATTTCGATGAGGACGACTTGCAGGATATCATCAAGGCCGTTCGCAAGGTCTATCCGCGCATCGCCAAATCGTGATCGAGAGGCGGCCTTCGATTCGGAGTCGGCTGATTCGGACAAAGCGTGTTCATGCCTCGCGTGAGGGCGGAGGAGCGGCCGCATGATGGAGCCCGCGGTCCTGAGGATTTCAGAACAATCTTAAGTCATGAGGAGAATAAAGAATGCGTCGCGAACAACTTCCGGAAACCGCCGCGCTGAATCGGCGCGGCGCTTTGAAACGGATGGCCGGTACCGCCGCAGCCGTGAGTCTGGCTACTCTAAGCTCATGCAAGAGGTCGGCTGACAAAGGGTCGGAGGTGCCGGTTCCCGATGTCGTGCCCGGCAGCGCTAAGGGGGCGAACGAGAGAATCGGCGTCGGCATTATCGGCTGCGGTCGCCGGAACGGGCAGTTGGCGATCGGCAAAGGCGGCCAGGGAAAGCCGCCCGAGTACGCCAAAATCGTGGCCGTCGCCGATTTCAATGCCAAGCGAGCGGGACAGTGGGCCGAGAAGTACGGTGCCCAGCCTTTTCAGGACTACCGCAAACTGCTGGAACTGAAGGAGGTGGAGGTCGTCGTCTACGCCACGCCCGAGCATTGGCACTATTTGCCTTGCATTCATGCCTGCCAGGCGGGCAAGGATATTTACGGCGAGCAACCGCTCAGCCATACCGTCCGCGAGGGCCAAGTCATGGTCCAGGCGGTGCGCAAGTACAATCGCGTCTTTCAGACGGGCGAGCAGCAGCGATCGCATCCCAAGACGCGCAAGGCCGTGGAAATGATCCTCAACGGCTTCATCGGCAAGGTGCACACGGTGATCGGGTACAACTATCCCAGCCCGTGGGATTACCGATTTGCAGAGGAACCCGTACCCGCCGAGCTGAATTGGGATGCCTGGTGCGGCCAAAATGAGGTGGTTCCGTTCAATATCAATGCCTACGTGCCGCGGGTACCGTACAACCGTGAGAACTATCCGGCTGAACCCGCGGAGAAATCGGCCGTCGGTCCCGGCTGGATGTCCCTCCGCCCCTATTCCGGCGGCGAACTGCTGAATTGGGGCTGCCATGGGCTGAGCATGGTGATGTGGGGGTTGGGCATGGATGACAGCGGACCGGTTGAAGTTTGGGTGGAGCCCGAGGAAAAGCTGGCCGCGCTCACGTACGAGCAGCCCGAGAACCGCGAACGCGGTGATCAGCTCATGAGTTCGCCGGTCGTCCACTACCGCTTCGCCAACGACGTGATTCTCAAGCTCGAAAGCACCGAGTCCCGATTGGGCGGAGGCGGCACGTTCATCGGCGACAAAGGCAAAATCACCGTCTTCCGCGACGGCTATGAATGCGATCCCCCCGAACTGGATCAGCAACCCTTGCCGTCGGACGCGGTGCGCGTCTATGAGAGCGACAACCACATGCACAACTTCTACGAGTGCGTGAAGTCGCGCAAGGACCCCATTATGAAGGTGGAATACGGTCATCGCGTGGCGACGCTCTGCCACTTGGGGAACATTGCGCGATGGCTGGGACGCCGCTTGAAATGGGATCCCGAAAAGGAAATCTTCCCGGACGACGAGGAAGCCAACGCGTGGTTGGATTGCCCCAAACGGAAGGACTATGAACTGCCCGAGTCCGTTTGAGGGGCGGTTGTCCCAAAACCGCGAGCGACGGGCCGAGGCAACGGTGGCGAATCAGGCTTTGAACCCGGAAGGAAGGGCTGTCGGGAATGAGAAATCGCGTCATTTCGGGGCTTGTGATCGGTTTGTTGCTACCCCTTCTCGTGGGCTGTCCCCGGGCGGGGAACTCGACCGGTGAAGGCGATCGAGCGTCCGCGGGTTCGGCCGCTTCCGAAGAGGCTTCCAAAGCGGCTCCCGAAGGAACAGACTCGGTTCGGGCGGGGAAAAGAGAGTGGCAGCCGGGGGTGCATCGGCTGGGAGCGGGGCCGGTTCCCGGTACCTCGTCGGTCGTCGTGGTCCATGAGAGGCCGCTGCTTTTCACGCGAGAATTGTCTCAGCAGGTTGAGGGCGGCGGCTCGGCCGAGGGATTGATCGCCAAGCTCGCCGGTATCCTGGAAGCGGGCGGAACGGACCTTTCGCAGCTAGTACGGTTGAACGTGTACGGCGTGTCCCAGGAGGAAGTGGAGACGTTTGTCTCTCAGCTTCCCAAGTTGTTGCCGGACGGGTGCGCGCCGGTTGTAACCGCCGTGGTGACGCCCCACCCCGATCCCATGGAAAAGGTGGCGATCGACGCTATTGCCGCGGTGGTGGGCGAGGCGGACGCGGTCACGGTGAAATCCATCCCACCGCGGCCGGACCACGTGGGGCCGGCGGACTATTCTCTGGCGCCGACCGGCAGGCTGGTGTTCCTCTCCGGCCGGCCGGAAAAGGGCGAGATGGCCGAAGCCGTCCAGGCCTCGATCCAAGGGCAACTCGCGCTGGCCGCCGAGCTGGGTTGCCAACCCGCGGGCATCGTTCAGATCCGGGTTTTTTTGGCCAAGATGGAAGATGTCCCGACTGCGTTCGAAGCAATTCGGGCGGCCTTTTCGGAGGGACCGATCCCTCCCGTCAGCTTTGCCGTTTGGATCGCCTCCGCCCCGGTCGAGATCGAAATGATCGCCTGTCGCCCTAAAGCCGCGGATGACGATGGCGAGGGCACGGGGCCGATCCGCTTCTACAATCCCGCGGATGTCAAGCCGTCGCCCAATTTCAGCCGTGCGGCGGTGGTGAATAGTCCGACGCTGATTTTCACGGCGGGGTTTCTCCCCCGAGAGGATGGGGACGGCACGGGCCAGACGCGAGACGTCTTTTTTCAGTTGACTGAGGCGTTGCGATCGGTCGGCAGCGATCTCCGCCACGGAGCAAAGGCTCATTATTTCGTATCCGACGACGACGCATCGAAGGCCGTGGACGTACTGCGTAAGGAATACCTTGATCCGGCACGACCGCCGGCCGCCTCCAAGGCGAAGGTGCACGGCGTGGGCAGATCGGGACGCGGCGTTTGCATCGATTGGATCGCGGTTCCCGCCGATCCTTGAGGTCTCGGTTCTCATTTCCGTTACGAAAAGAGGCGGACGCCGCCGGGCTGAGATGGGCCGCGGCGGCGTGTTGTCGTTTGTGAACATCTCATCCCACACGTTGTCCCGCCGAAACACCTCGTCGCAGTCTTCACCTATCGATTATTTCGAAATGACCGGTTGAGACGGGATACGGAAGTCTATTTCGCCGTGGCGCGGGCAGGTTTTCGCTTTTGGAACGGGATGTGCAAGCGTCCTTAGTCGCGTTGCCCCGTGCCGGTCGCGGCGTCTCTCAACGGCCCTTCCGTTCGAGCGGAGGCTGGAATCAGGCATGTTCATCGCGGACGGCGAGAGTCGCCTCCGGACGAGTACGGGCGGCCCGGGTGTTAGCGCAAAGGATGGGCTTCGGTCGCAGAACGGCCTCAGGCTATTGCGGAGATTGATGACAATGCAGCCGATTCGTTCTCGAAAGTACCGGCGACACAGCCGGCGCGGGATGTTGAGCTTTGAGTGGATCCTCTTGATTTCGATTCTGGTGATCGGCATCATTGGCGGATTGGCGGCAGTGCGCAATGCGTTGCTGAGCGAACTGAGCGACCTGGCGCAGGCCGTGGAGGCCATCAATGTTTGCGGCACTTCCGATCCTTCCGCTTGTCCGCCCGACGATCCGTGGTGGACGCCGCCGGGACCGTGAGCATTCGGTCCGTGATGCTCTGGTAGTGGGGGGCCTACGGATCGCGTCCGGATGCATTGTGACGGAGAGGTGACGGTCGATGGCGGGTGACATCCACCGGCACGAATCCGCGCGTCCGACCGACGCCCCCCAAAGAGAGCCTCGTACGCCGCCCGAGGAGGGCGGAGTCCTACGGCGTCTCGCGGCCGCCGTCGCGGTGGCGACGGTGCTCGTTCTCTGCGTCATCACGCATGGTTACTGGCTGCCGCTGGCGGCGGAGCCCCTTCTTGCCCGCCCGATTCCGCCGGACTTTGCCCCATCGGCGATTTGGATCCATAGCGGCGACGGCCATTCCCTGCCCGGCCAAGATACGCTGAACCTTCTAGCGGATCTTCAGCAGCGCTATTCGGCGGAAATCCTCGTCACCGTGGGGCGCCGCAGCAGGGTCGTAGAGATCGGCGCGTTGCCGCCGATGGATGAACTCATCCGCCGGGCAGCTTCGCGTCGCGGTATTCCGGCGGATTGCGTGGTCGGAGTGCCGTATCAAGGGGCGCAGCTTTGGGACGCCGCCGAATGGATTCAGCGTTATTTGAAACAACATCCGCAGGCCCAAGTGCTGTTCCTGTGTGAGACCTTTGCCGGCGCTGCGGTGGAACACGTGTTCGATTCGGCCTTCGATACCGATTGTCGCGGCCGAGTGGCGGTGTTGGGGGTTCCCGATCGGCGATTCGACGCAGCACAGTGGTGGCGGACGCGTGCCGGCGTCAAGGCCTTGATGAACGGCTACTTGTTCGGGGTGCACGGCTTGGTGCAACCGCATCCGCCCGACCCTCCCGAGATCACGGTGGAACAACTTATGGATCGCTTCGCCCGGCCCGACGGAGGGGTACCGTGATACGGTCGAGAAGGATCGGTTGCGGAATCGC